>Ga0075163_10012763_pt1 | contig 10933 bp, 9 predicted proteins | sample JI1023141ADNA_FD_71478 | JGI IMG/M metagenome (GOLD analysis project Ga0075163, IMG submission 71478) | Wastewater effluent complex algal communities from Wisconsin, to seasonally profile nutrient transformation and Carbon sequestration -... | ecosystem: Engineered > WWTP > Effluent > Algae...
TCTTTTCACCAAGGGTAATATGCACAAGGTTGGATTGATCTTCGTATACTTCCGTTATCGTAGAATGGAAGACTTCTATACTCTTCAGTTTTTTCACTCCCGGTGCATAAGCATATACAACAATAGCATCTCCGTCAATCTCATGGCCCAGGTATTTTATGACCACAGCCTTATTGTCAACCTTAGTAGTGAGTCGGGTGCTAAGGTAGGTGCTCACGACTTGATCGGTGGTAAGTGCGGAACCGGGGTTGGTGATATCCAGGGTAGTTAGTTTCCTCTCCTGCCGAATGGCTTCCTCCAGATCATCTAAAAAAATACGTGCTGTTATTTCCAGCTCCTTATCCTTAGGGTCAAACTTGATCTCTGTAACACTCACGTGAAGTGGGTGAAGAGCGGTCATTATCAGGGATAAAAAGAAACTAACTATCATGGGCTAAAATTCCAGATTAAAATTCAAAACGCAATAAAGGTATGTAACAAAAACGAAGCCATGTTGCATTTCCTATATACGTTTCGAATTCCGTATACTTGCCATCCAATCATACCACATGAGTGAATTTCAGCTTTATTTTGTCCTCGGCAAGGATCATATCTTAGACTACCTCAATGGCTACGATCACATTTTGTTTGTGATCGCCCTGTGTGCCATGTACCTGTTAAAGGACTGGAAAAAGCTTTTAATCCTTGTGACGGCCTTCACCATCGGCCATTCAATAACCTTAGCCTTATCCACTTTAAACATTGTTACGGTTAGGCCCGAACTGATCGAGTTTCTCATACCGCTCACCATTTTCATTACAGCCGTTTCCAATATTTTTCGGCAGGAAGAAAATCAAACTACTTTTTCTCTGCAGCTGAATTACGGGTACGCACTTTTTTTTGGGCTTATCCATGGACTGGGCTTTTCAAATTATTTAAAAAGCATTTTAGGCAAAGATGAAAGTATCTTTACTCAACTACTGGCTTTTAATTTGGGTCTGGAGTTTGGTCAACTTATCATCGTGAGCATCTTTTTGGTGATCGCCTTTATCTTAGTGGACCTTTTTGGAAGAAGCCGTAGAGATTGGAAGTTGATTCTCTCTTCGGCCATAGCCGGTATTGCACTTGTGCTGATGAAGGACAAAATATTTTGGTAAGACAATTTTTAGTAGTTTACTTTTTCGTTGAAGATTAAATCAATTTTATGAAACACAGATTCCTTCTATTTCTACTGTTGCTAACCACTATTGGTTACGCACAAACCCCTGGCTGGAAGGGTAAGTTCGAGCAGCTCGATCAATTATTACCAACTCCCAATGAGTACCGAACTGGTTCGGGTGCTCCGGGTCCTCGTTATTGGCAACAACGTGCCGATTATGTTATCAATGCTGAGTTGAATGATGTGAACCAAAGCATCACCGGCAGCGAGACGATTACCTATTTCAATAACTCTCCAGAAACCTTGAAGTACCTTTGGCTACAGCTTGATCAAAACATTAATGATAAAGAAAGCAACACAGCCAAATCAGCGACCAACACCGTGCGTGATTCAGTAGATGCTAAGTCTATCGCCAGCAGTCTTGGCCTTCATGATTTCGATGGCGGTTTTAAAATCAAAGCCGTGAAAGATGCCAGTGGCAAGGCACTTCCTTACATCATCAACTACACCATGATGCGCATCGACCTACCGGTTGCCTTGGGTCCCAATCAAAAAATTTCTTTTTCAGTTGAGTGGTCCTTCAATATCAACGATCGTGTAAAAGGTTTAACCCCCAACGATGGTCGCAGCGGTATGGAATATTTTCCCGCAGACGGCAATCACCTCTACATCATAGCACAATGGTTTCCACGCATGTGTGTGTTTGATGATGTGGTCGGTTGGCAGAACAAACAATTTTTAGGACAAGGCGAGTTTACCTTAACCTTCGGTAATTACACCGTCAACTTAACTGTGCCGGCAGATCACGTAGTTGCGGCCACAGGTATGGTGCAAAATGTAAAGGAAGTTTTAACACCTGAACAATTTGCCCGTTTCGAAAAAGCAAAAACATCATTCGACAAGCCTGTAATTATCTGCACGCAGCAAGAGGCAGAGCAGCGCGAGAAAACTAAATCAACCGCCAAAAAAACCTGGAAGTTTTATGCAGAGAATGTGCGTGACTTTGCTTTCGCTACTTCGCGTAAATTTATTTGGGATGCACAGGCCGTAAAAGTGGGCAACAAAACACCCTTGGCCATGTCCTATTATCCTAAGGAAGGAAACCCTCTTTGGGAGCAAGAGTCTACCAAGGCTGTAAAATATACACTTGAGACCTACAGCAAATACACCATCGATTATCCATACCCTCAAGCCACTTCGGTACACGCTGCTTCTTTGGGTATGGAGTATCCGATGATCTGCTTTAACTACGGTAGACCGCTTCCTGACGGCACCATTCCGGAGCGTACCAAATGGGGTATGATTGGTGTTATTGTTCACGAAGTAGGACATAACTTCTTCCCGATGATCATCAACAACGATGAGCGCCAGTGGACCTGGATGGATGAAGGCTTGAACACCTTTGTACAATACCGCACGCAGGTAGAAAATTATCCGGACATGCCACAGCGCAGAGGTCCTGCCTCCACCATTGTTCCCTACATGAAGGGCAATGCAGAATTACAGCGTCCGCTGATGGTGAATTCAGAGACCGTGGTCCGCCAAAATTTTGGTAACGAGCAGTATGCAAAATGTGCTACCGGTCTTAACATGTTGCGCGAAACCATTATGGGGCCTGAGTTATTCGATAAGGCCTTCAAAGAATACGCCTCACGCTGGGCCTTTAAACATCCCAAGCCTGCTGATTTTTTCAGAACGATGGAAGATGCTTCTGCCGTAGACCTGGATTGGTTCTGGAGAGGATGGTTCTACACTACCGATGTGTGTGACCAATCCATTGAACAAGTGAAGTGGCTAACCATTAAAAAAGAAAATGCCAACGTTGAAAAGAAAAACGTGAGTGCAAAGCAAGGCGATCTTGCTTCGGGAAGTGGTGCCGGTAAGTACGCTGATTTTAGTCAGGGTCCAGAACCAATTACCATCCTACCTACACCTGATGATTTCTATGGCGAGTTCAGAAATCGTCTGGATGATAAAGCGACTATTGGCAAACTGGAGAACAAGAATATCTACGAAGTAACCCTTGCTAACAAAGGAGGCTTGGTAATGCCTGTTATTATCGAGTGGACCTATAAGGATGGCAGCAAAGAGCTTGAACGCATTCCTGCTGAGATCTGGCGCGTGAATGAGCAAAAAATTTCGAAGGTGTTTATGAAGGAAAAAGAAGTGACAAAGGTTGTTCTTGATCCAAATTTGGAGACCTCCGACATCAGTACCAACGACAATGTTTTCCCTCGTGTGCAAGGGCCATCCAAAATCGATCAGCTGAAAAAGAACTAAATCTGTAACCGAATACAGAAATCTCCATATAAGTGCCGCTTCCCATAGCTTTGGGAAGCGGCATTTTTGCTTTATTGCGTTTCCAAATCCCATTTATGAAAAAAGTACTACTCCTGCTCCTGGTTGTCTCTTTTGCCGGCCAGGCGCAAAACTGGAAAGGCAAGTTTGAGCAACTTGGCCCTAACGATCTACCAACCCCCAATTCCTACCGCACAGGCTCGGGTGCTCCCGGTCCGGAATACTGGCAGCAACGCGCTGACTACGTGATTGACGTAGAGGTGAATGACGAAACGCAAATTTTAACTGGTAAAGAAACAATTACCTATTACAACAATTCTCCGGAAACACTTACCTACCTGTGGATGCAGCTCGATCAGAACATTCTGGCTGATAACAGCATGACAGCGTCTACGGCAAGAGGTGCTCTTCGCGATTCTTTACCGGCTCGTTTTCTTGGCTTTTTTGGTGTGAACACCAGCGACTATAAAGGCGGTTACAACATCACTTCGGTGAAAGATGCTACGGGCAAAACACTTCCCTACACCATCAACTATACGATGATGCGCATTGAGTTGCCTGTGCCTCTGAAGAAAGGGGAGAAGTTTGTTTTCTCTGTTGAGTGGAACTATCATGAGTATGATCGCATGCAATTCAGCCAGCGTGGTGGTTATGAATTTTTTCCGGAAGATGGCAATTACGTTTACACCTTTGCACAATGGTTCCCCCGCATGTGCGTGTTCGATGACTACGAAGGATGGCAGAACAAACAATTCTTAGGAACGGGTGAGTTTGCCCTTACCTTCGGTAATTATAAAGTGCGCATTACTGTTCCCTCCGATCACATTGTGGCATCAACAGGATGGTTGCAAAATCCAAAAGCAGTATTAACACCCGAGCAGCAAGAACGCTTTGCATTGGCGCAGAAAACGTTCGATAAGCAAGTGTTTATTGTAACAGAAGAAGAAGCGCGCAAAAAAGAAAAAGAGCGTTCTACCAAAAAGAGCACCTGGGAATTTCATGCAGAGAACGTACGTGACTTTGCTTTTGCACACTCTCGTAAATTCATCTGGGATGCACAGGCTGTCAAGCTGGCTACCAAAACTCCGTTAGCACAATCTTTCTATCCAAAAGAAGGCAATCCACTTTGGGCAAAAGAATCTACCAAAGCAGTAAAGAATACGCTTGAAGTATACTCAGCCAGAACCATTGATTACCCATACCCACACGCTACTTCAGTACACGCAGCTGATCAAGGTATGGAATACCCCATGATTTGTTTCAACTTTGGTCGTCCGGCTCCTGACGGAAGCTATTCTCCTCGCTTGTTACAAGGCATGTTAGGAGTTGTTGTACACGAAGTAGGTCACAACTTCTTCCCGATGATTGTAAACAACGATGAGCGCCAGAGCACCTGGATGGATGAAGGCTTGAATACTTTCTTAGAAGGCGAAACCATTCGCGAGCGTTACCCTGAATTAAATTACACAACTGCTACTCCTAAGAGTATGATTCCGTTCATGAAAGGGGATCGTACCGAGATGCGCCCGATTATGGCTACAGCCGATAACCAGGGCCGCAACCACGGACCGAATGGTTACACCAAACCTGGAACAGGTCTTACCATTTTGCGTAACACGGTGATGGGGCCTGAATTGTTCGACAAGGCTTTTAAAGAATACGCTACGCGTTGGGCATTCAAACATCCTAAGCCTGCAGATTTCTTCCGCACTATGGAAGATGCGTCTGCTGTTGACCTGGATTGGTTCTGGAGAGGTTGGTTCTTTACTACCGACAATACCGATATTGAATTAGCAGAAGTAAAGTGGATGAAGGTGAAAAGCACGCAAGTAGACCCTGAAAAGAAAACACCCGTTACCAAGCAAGGTGATTTAGCGGCTAGCAGCAAGAAGGACAGTCCTACTGATTTCTCTAATGGACCTGAAGAATTTACGCTGATCAATACACCCGACAATGCTTACGGTGAATTCCGCAATCGTGTAAACGATGCCGACATTCGCACAAAGCTGGAAGGCAAAAACATCTACCAGGTAAAATTGAAAAATGTGGGTGGTCTGGTAATGCCTGTGATCATTGAATGGACCTATAAAGATGGCAGCAAAGAAATTGATCGTATACCCGCAGAGATCTGGCGCGTCAATGAAAATGAAGTGACCAAAGTTTTCGTAAAGGAAAAAGAAGTGGTGAATGTATTGGTAGATCCTAATTTTGAGGTGGCCGATGTAAACACTGCCAATAACAACTTCCCTAAGAAAGTGGAAGCTTCTAAAGTAGATCAAATGAAGAAAAACTAGTTTACTACTGTCACTTCGTAGTCATACTTTAGGTGCGAATGCAAAGTGACGTTTACAAACAAAGTGTCCTACCCCTTGAAGGTGTAGGACACTTTTGTTTTATACCTTTACGGTATGAAACTCTTTTTCCGCGAATACAAGTCTACCAACCCAAAGGCTCAGCCCATGATCATTATGCATGGACTTTTTGGCTCTTGCGATAATTGGCTCACGCAAGGCAAACTGTTTTCACAACATTACCATGTGTATACGATCGATCAACGCAACCACGGGCTTTCTCCGCACAGCGATGATTTTGACTACACCTTTATGGTAAAGGATTTGGTTGAGTTCATAGACGATCATCAAATCCAAAACCCAATTGTTATCGGTCACTCCATGGGTGGTAAAACAGCTATGAATTTTGCGCTGGCACATCCCGATAAAATTGCTGCTCTGATTGTGGTGGATATTTCACCACGTGCTTATAACCTGGAGCACTACACCATTGCTGACGGACTGAAGGCCATAACCATCGATACCCTCACCTCTCGGAATGAAGCCGATGAACAACTTTCGCAATTCGTGCCCGAAGCCGATGTTCGTCAATTTCTTCTCAAGAATTTACAACGCAAAGCAGAAGGTGGCTTTAGTTGGAAAATTAATTTGAAGGTGATAGCAGAAAAATTAAGCAATGTGGGAGTAGATCTGCATTACAAAAGCACTTTCAACAAGCCCACCTTATTCGTTAAAGGCAATCGGTCTAACTACATAAAAGAGGAAGACACTTCCCTCATCCTCACCTACTTTCCTGCTGCCAAACTGGAAGGCATGGATACGGGACATTGGGTACAAGCCGAAAAACCGCAGGAGTTTGTAGACTTAGTGCACACCTTCTTACAATCGATATAATCAAATGAAGGGCAAGCTTTATCTCATCCCTACTATTATCGCAGAAGAGACACAAGCGGGTGTCATTCCTTCGCAGGTAAGAAACGTGCTACCCGGCATTCAGCATTTTTTAGCAGAAGAAATACGAACCGCCAGAAGATATTTGAGTAGTCTTAAAGTATACGAGTCTATAGAGCCATTGCACTTTCACGTACTCGATAAAAAAACGAAAGCCAGCGAACTCAAAGAATTTTTTAAACCTATTGAAGAGGGGAAGAATATTGGGGTGCTTTCTGAATCCGGTTGCCCGGGAGTGGCTGATCCCGGAGCGCTTGCAGTGCACTATGCGCACCAGCACGGAATTACTGTTGTACCCTTAGTTGGACCTTCTTCTTTACTACTGGCACTTATGGGAAGCGGACTCAATGGACAACGTTTTGCCTTTCACGGTTATTTACCCATTGATGCAAAAGACAGACAGCAGGCCCTTCGAGAGTTGGAAAAAGAGTCAAAGCAAAAAAACCAGACACAGCTTTTTATTGAAACACCGTACCGTAATCAAACTGTTTTTAATGATCTGATAAAGACATTGGGGCCTGCTACACAGCTATGCATTGCGTATGATATGACGGGGAGTGCCGAGATGATTAAAACGAAAGCGGTAAGCGCGTGGAAGAACGAAAAAGTAGTCTTAGATAAGCTGCCCTGTGTTTTTCTTTTATTAGCCTAATGCGGTTGCGCAGGTTGATATAAATCATTCGTTCAACATTTCTCAATTGTTTATCTTTAACCTATGACTGTGCAAAACTACATCACCAGCCTTCCCGACAAGCAACGCCAGATCATGACAATTCTGCGTTCGTGGATTTTTGATTTAGGACCACAGGTGAGTGAGCAGATCAGTAATGATGTTCCCTCTTTTCAGCTCCATGGGGCCCTCTGTTATTTAATGCCCGAAGATGAAGATGGCGTGATTCTTAGCTTTAACCGTGGATACGAGTTACCAAAAGAATACGAGTTATTAGAAAGCAAAGGGCACAAGCATGTGAAGTCCGTTACTTTTTATGGAGTAACCGAGGTAGAAGAACATGAAGATGAGGTGAAAGAAATTTTGAATGAGGCCGCTGCACTCAATGGATTTTTGGCGAAGAAGAAAAAATAGAACTTAAATCAATCTTAAGTAAATTAACAATTACTTTCTAAGAAAAATTGAAGCAGAGGTGGCTTGAAATCTACATCAGGATAAAAGCAGTAAATTCTTTACAAACTCAGGAATAAATTCAATGGACTGTATCGGCCTCCGAGTTTCAAACACTATAACCACGTGCCTATTTTGAACTAATCCATAACTTATCGTTGCCATAATCTTTGAGTCTGTTTTAAAAACCAATGTTGATAATTCAAGATTCCTAGGGTCGAATTGTATCGTATCTGCAAGTATGGAGTTTCTATTCTGCAAAACTCTGTTAGTGAATTGCTTAACTAACGCAGTTTGAGATTTTTTGTCAGTATAGTGCCAATAAATTTGATAATCCTGACATATTAAATAGGCCTCTGTGTTGGCCTTGCAATTTTGTGGGACACTTAATGTATAAGTAAGGTAGTTAACATTTCTCTTATGGCTGATTAAACCAACTAGCATCAAGAAAGCAAAGAAAGACACAACAAGTATTGATCTGGATGACATGAGAGTTCTAATTAATTATATCATGATGATATACTCATGTATGCCTTTAAAATCAACTTTGTAACTCCCTCAATGCCATCCACGCCATCAATCCGCTGCTAATCTTTAGAGACTCTTCATCAATATCAAAAGTAGGGGTGTGTACATAGGATGTTATTCCCTTCGCTTCATTGCGTGTGCCGAGCCGATAGAATGAAGCAGGCACAAGTTGGGAATAATACGAAAAGTCTTCTGCGCCTAAGGTAATATCAATGTCTACAACGTTTTCAGCACCCACATAATCGATGGCTGCTTGCTTTATCCGCCTTGTTACTGCTGGATCATTCTTTAAGAATGGATAGCCTCTTGAAATGTTGACTTCGCATTTCCCTCCCATACCTTCCGCCACACTCTCCGCCATTTTTTTTATGCGCATTAAGGCTTCCTCTCTCCACACTTCATCCATCGCCCGAAACGTTCCGGCTATATTTACTTCCCCTGGAATTACGTTGGTGGTTGCGCCTCCTTCAATTTTCCCGAAGGTTAGTACGGTTGGCTGTTTGGGGCTCGCGTTGCGGCTAATAATTTGTTGAAGTGAAATGATGATGTGACAGGCGATCACAATGGGATCGATAGTCAGATCCGGTGCAGCACCATGTCCTCCCTTGCCGATTACTTTTAAATAAATTTCGTCTGCGCTGGCCATGTACATGCCTTCGCGAAAGCCAATCTTACCCGCTGGTAAGAGTGGAAAAACATGTTGACCTATAATGCTATGGGGTTTAGGATTCTCTAACGCTCCATCGCGAATCATGTACGAAGCTCCTCCCGGGTTTTTTTCCTCTCCCGGCTGGAAAAGAAAACGAATCGTTCCTTCAAATTCGTTTTTAATCTCATTCAATATTTTTACAGTGCCTAACAATGAGGACGTGTGCACATCATGACCACAGGCATGCATCACGCCAGGCTTGGTGGACTTATACGAAACTTCATTGGCTTCCAGTATTGGTAGAGCATCCATGTCAGCTCTGAGTGCTACAGTTTTCTTATCAGGATTTTTACCCTTGATGTCAACAATGAGTCCTGTAGTAGCCATGGGAATCGAGGTGAGTCCCATAGATTTCAGTTGCTCATCTACATACTTTACAGTATTAAATTCCTGATACGACAACTCAGGATTAGCATGTAAATGTCTGCGCCACTTCACCACTTGTTCGTATTCGCTAAGCGAAAGCGATTTTATTTTTTCAAGAAGGTTCATACATCACTATTTTAAATACTCTTCATTAGAGTCGTCAATCAATCCGGTACTATCTGTTTTTAATAGCGTAAATAGCTTTCGTAAATGCTTTTGAAATAGTCTCTGAATTCACATGCCTATTATTTTTAACCACCCATGCGCCATTCACCAGCGTACCCAGTGCCATGCTTGCATCTGAAGCATACACAATAGTCGCCATTAATTTTTCTGGTGAGGTGACCCCCAAAAGAGGTGACCCTGAATCATAGACGATCGCATTAAATGCCTGCCCCACCGCAAAAGCCGCTTGTGTTCCCAAGCCCATCGCCACACGACCTTGTTCAACCTCCGTGTTTACTAAATAAGCAGCAGCATCTCCATCAAAACTATTTCTAAAGTTAGTGACTAAGCGCTGGCGATAGTCGATCATTCTGAATTCTTCTAATGGATTTAATCCAATATGACTATCCGTACCAATGCACCAATTGCCGCCTTGCTTTACATACTCTTTCATTCTAAAAATGCCATCCCCTAAATTGCCTTCTGTTGAGGGACAGAGTACGACATTCGCTTTGGATTTTGCCAAGCCTGTTACTTCTGCATCGTTGAGGTGTGTGGAGTGTACTAAATGAAAACGCTCATCCACTGGCAAGTTTTGCAACAACCATTCTGCAGGGCGCTGCTTGATGTAGTTCAAACAATCCTCTATTTCCTTTTTTTGTTCAGCCAGGTGCAAGTGAAAGGGAATAGTGGTTGGCCCTTGTTTATAGGTAGTAATGATATCTTGTAAGTTAACCGCACGCAAAGAATGCACGCTGAAACCTAATTGTGCATGCTCTTGATTCTTCACTACTTCAGCAGAATCATCTAACAAGTGAAAATAGTCCTCTACTGTTCTGGAGATAAATCTTCGTTGGCGCGCTTGTGGTTCCTGACCAAAGCCTCCCTTTTGATAAAAGACCGGAATAAGGGTAATGTTGATGCCTGCTGTTTTTGCAGCAGCCACCATGCGCTCACCCATTTCTGCCAGATTGTTATACGGCTTACCATCCTTATCGTGATGCAGGTAATGAAACTCCACCACATTAGTGTACCCGTGTCGAAGCATTTCGGCATAAAGCATAGCGGCAATGGCTTCTGCTTCTTCCGGGTTTACCGAGAGCGCGCATTGGTACATAGCTTCCCGCCACGACCAGAAATCATCGTTTGTTCCTGGAGCATGGTTTTCTGCCAAGCCGGCCATGGCATATTGAAAAGCATGGGAGTGTGCATTTTGAAAACCCGGGAGCGCAATTCCGTTTACATACTCAACCGCTGTTGCTTCTGAAGGCGCTTTATCCGAAATGGCTTGAATCAGTCCATTGGCATCAATAGAAACGTATGCGGGGGAGAGCCATGTCTTGTTAAGCCACAAGTGATTAAAATGA
>Ga0075163_10012764_pt1 | contig 10933 bp, 12 predicted proteins | sample JI1023141ADNA_FD_71478 | JGI IMG/M metagenome (GOLD analysis project Ga0075163, IMG submission 71478) | Wastewater effluent complex algal communities from Wisconsin, to seasonally profile nutrient transformation and Carbon sequestration -... | ecosystem: Engineered > WWTP > Effluent > Algae...
GGACATCCGCTTGATCTGTTCGTTGATCCACTGGGGGTTCTTGGCCAGTCGTGCTTCGATCCAGGCGGGGTTGTGGACGACGGCGTCGCGCACCCAGTCTGGGTAGCGCTCAAGCGAGGCGTTGAACCAGGCTTTGAGGCTGTGGCGGATGTGCTCGCGGATTTCTTCGGCGTCGACCAAGCCGCAATAGGCGATGGGCGACAGCGGACTGCAACCGACCACGCGCAGGCAACTGGCGAAAGAGAACGGCAGACTGTCCTTTTCGCGCTCGCTGAACACCCAGCGCAAGGTGTCGAACTTCTCTTCGAGGGGCGTTGCAGGGTCGGCCAGGTGGCTGACTTCCGCAAGCAGGCGCCAATGCAGGAAGACGATGTCTTCCTCGCTCCATTCGTCCGGTGCCTCCGCATCGTCGAGCATCTGCTCCAGCGCGGCGTGATCGGGAATCGCCGCCGGGCGGTGATGCGAGGTGGCCGCCCAAGAGGAAAAGATGGGCGGGAATACTGGACCCACGGGCGTGGGATGGGAAACTTGGGGGGATACGCTCTGATTCAGCATCGTTGGCTCCAGGAAAAATGGAGGCAACGCGCACCACGGCAGGGGGCAGATGCCCCCGTGGGGTGAGGAATGGCCGAGCCGCCAGGGGCGGAACGGTGTTATGGGAAGAAGAAACTCCAGGGCTGGCTTGAACGGGCGGTGCGAACCGCCGTGATCGGTATGCCAGCGACCGATCGAGGAAGGCTTTCGGGGGAAGGGCGTCCGGGAAATGGGAACAGAGACACCGCGCCCCTGCCTCGAAAACTTTCCGCGATGGCATGGGTGTGATCGGCAGCAGAATCGCTACCGGCAGGACGGTGTGCCGCACCGGCGATACTCAACGGTGCGCGACAAACGGATAACTCCAAGGCTTGCCTTGTTTAAATGCAGGGCCAGCTACTGCATGACGTAAAGGTAGCGGCGTGCATTGCCACGGTCAATCCAAAAATCCACCCAAATCGACCCCGATGCCGAAAGGCCCCTCAAGCGTCGGTCATTTCCGGTGGCGAATGAACTGACCTCTGCGGAAGATCGCTGCAAATGCGGTATTTCGAGGAGCACGGCATGTCGGAGATCCAGATCGTCAAGATAGATGAGGGTGGCGTCAACGCCCGCATCCTCGCCAAGGAGGCCAAGGCTGATTTTCGGCGCGTTGAAGCCGCCAGCCTGAAAATGCCTACGCGCTTCAATAGCGCCGAGGGCAAGCGTTTCTTCGCGCGGCTGTTCAATACCCTACAACTCAACACGCACTTCATTTCGGTGATTGCACGTACCCGCCTGGACCATGAGGACGTGGCCAAGATCGAAGACACCATCCGCGCCCAGATGGACTCGGTAAGCGAGAACTTGAACAAGGCCATCGATGGCGCCGAAGTGCTCTTCAAGGCGCACGCCATCACCAGCACGGCGACCTACGACACGGTGCCGCTAGATGTCGAGGTCCATGTGCTGTCGTCCAGCGGTCGCCGCTTCCTCGAGGTACTGGGCAAACTCGACCAGTTGATGCCATTGTTGCAGACCCTGGAAATCCACGAAGTCATCACCACCCAGGCAGTGGATATCCAACGTGCCAGCATAAAACGGCAAGTGCGCGATATCGCCAATGGCGCGCGCAATTTCGCCATGGGGCTGCGGCGGCGAATGAACGCCATAGGCGCGCACGCGAATGAGGGCCTAAGCGCGAATGGCCGGCAAGAGACCGTCGCAGTAGATAGCGCAAAAAAACCCAGGGCGGAAGGTGACGGGGCGGTCGAATCGGTAGAGATGAACTCCGACACGCGATTGTCCGAAGCCTTGGAAAGTGACCGGCCTTCGGTTGATGACTAGCATCGATGTTTGCTACTCGTTCCCTTTTCTATTTCCCCTGAATTGAAATCAACAACTATGTAGGTGAAAATAACGACATAAGACACCCTGTTTCGATACTTCGGAGACCGTCGTTCTTGTCGATTAAGAGGACAACATGATGGCGGTAAAGAAGAAAGACTCCGCGGGTCTGGCAAAGCACCTTGGGGGCAACGTATGCGAGCGGCGAAAACAGTTGGGATGGACACAGGAAATAGTTGCGGAGCAGGTCGGCGTGGATGTCGAAACCGTCTCGCGCATTGAGCGCGGAGCGCGTCAGCCATCGCTGCCTACGATAGACAGGCTTGCGGTTGCGCTGCGCTGTTGGCGACCTGTTGTCGAAAGAAGGACCCGTCGAGGCGAGCGAAGCCACGACCTTTGGCGCATGGATTTCCGAACTTGGACCCGATGGTCGGGCATTCGTTATGTCGGTAGTGCGGAATTGTCGTGAACACTTGGGTAAACGTTCGAAGTGGCAATTGTTCCAGCCAACAGGAGGAATACAAGGCACTCAATTGAGTGTTTGAAGCCCTTCAAGGACATCCCCGGAAGCTTGCTGACGCACTTCAAAAGGTTCTGAGAGATGCTGCCAGCACAAATCATGGCCCTTTCCGCCAAAGTAAGCTTGATCCTAGACTGTTTTACCCGTGATCCGGTTTTCGGGCCGCAATCTTGATCGTGGCGATCCGGAATGGGATATCTAGCTGTTCCATCTCCAATCGCTGGCCGGCGCGGCCGCTTTAGGCGGGCGGGTTCCGGAGCTTCTTGCGTCTGCCCACGGACGCCCATATTGTGTAGCCAGGCTCCACGTCAGTCTGACCCGACGCCTTTGGAACCTTTACTGCTTTCGTGGTGGCGTCGCAGTCGATACCTGCCTGTTGCCAGACGATCCGCTGTCGCATGTGTTGCGTGGCGCAGTGGCGGATCGGCTGATTTTTTCCGACCCGGACGCCCTTGGCCGTCATGGGATGGAATTAAATTTCTTGCTCATCCTTCCATGCTGTGTGGCCGGGGCGCCCGCAGCATGCTGTCGAGTTCAACGCTCCCTATCTGCTCGCGCCATCCTGACCTAGCGCGGCTACTACAGAGCAGGTCATATCCTTTAACAGCGTAAGCTGCAACGAGGTCCGATCATGCCCAAAATCCGTTCCAGGGTCTCCGCTACGGCGGCGACTTCCAACACGTTTTCAGTTTCGCCCGTTACGTCGACTGCGATCCTGACGCTCCCCGAGACCGGGTTCCTGCGTCAGCGCCAGGTGCTGGCTTTCGTTCCTATTTCCAAATCAACCCTCTGGCGGCGCATCCAGGCGCGCACTTTTCCAGGCCCGGTCAAGCTCTCGGAGCGCGTGACCGTCTGGCGCGCCGAAGATATCCGCCGCTGGATCACACAGCAGGGAGCGCCGATCTGATTCCCGAATCAAATATGGGAGAATGGCTCGTAGCGGTGTCGTTTGCGCCGAAACAGTGCCGCAACCGATCCACCGCGCGCGGACATATCGTCTCCGATCGGGTGCCTCTACCGAGCATGGTGCTCTTGATCTGATGACGAAATCCCGTACCTTTCCCGGCGATTTCGTCTGGCAATGGTTGCATCAGCGCTTGAATGCTCGGAAAGATGTCAGTCGACAGATGATGGCAGAAGCGGGTCATGCAAGATAGCCCAGGAGGTCAGCAAGCACCACGAAAACGCATTGCAATCGGTTGAGATACTGCGTGCAATCATCGGCGGCGATACGAATGAGACAGCGGCCGTGCGGTTCGGTATTTCGCGAACTGCGGTGGAACTGCGTATCAAGTTGGTTGCCGTCCAACTCACTTAGGTAGTGGGTGTGGACGGTCTCAAGGAAGAGGGCGCCGCATTCGTGCGACGGCTGCGCCTGCATCGCGAGGCCATCCTGGTCGCGCTGGCGGGATTCGAGCCGCTGCCACCGATCGGTACCCGCCCGGCGCGGGTGTTGTCGGCGCAGGAGGTGGCCCAGAGCGCGGTGCGCATCAAGGGCCGCAATTTCAGCAGTTGCCGGAAGAATCTCGGTGTGTGGACCACTAGTGCCCATTTCCAGCCCGGAATAAGCTCGGTGCTTGCGTTGTCTGCTTCTTAAAAAAGCGACAGAAATAGGCCGGGTCAGAAAATCCTAGTTCGTACGCCAATTGTGAAATCGGGATACTGGTGTAGATCAGTTTGCGGCGCGCCTCAAGTAGAAGTCGTTCTTGAGTTAGAGCAAAGGCCGTTTGGCCGAAGCTTTTCTGGCTAAGGCGGTTAAGTCGGCTTTCAGTGAGATTAAGCGCTTCTGCATATCGTTCGACGGGCCAGTGTTCAGCAAAATGCTCGTCTACTAGTTCACGAAAACTCTCCAGCAATACTGTCGTACGGTCGTCGGCAATGGTTTCAGAAACTAATCGAGCTCGCACTAACATCAAAAGTAAAGCGCGAACCAGCCAAACCTGAAGCCGAATGCTGGCGGGCCCTGGATGTCGAAATTCCGCTTCAATCTGTTCCAGTAGGCCGCGGATTCGTCCGGCAATATTCTGCCCATCCTGCTCCAAACTAATAACGTCAGCGTCACCTTTGAGAACAGAAAACATTTGTGTTCCATCTTCAGATTGCCCCGCCAATCCTGATGAATCGAGGGTCAGTACGTAACCTTCAGTCTGTGGCATGAATTTAAATGCATGAATCACATCCGGTGGAATGACAACCGCAAGCGGAGACTCGTAATTTTTATCAACGCTGTCTAGAAACACCCGAGCAGTACCGGAAAAGACAAACAATATTTGCAGTAGTCCTTCGTGGGTATGGGTGTCTATTTGCCAGTTTCGTGCCGCGCTGCGTGCTGAAATTTCCTCGATGTGGATAAATTCGCGGCTGACCGTGGTCTGTTCCTCGCCATACAGCGAAAAGGTGGGGATCAAATTGTTCATGTATAAAATTTACAAGCAAATATTGAAAAGTTCTACATAAATGTCCCATTGGCGTAAGAAAAGTGCAAGTCAATGTGTTGATCGTCCATTTGGTGAAGTCGTAAATGCCTCTAATCTTCTCTTTGCCCACTTCGGTGGGTAATGGAGAACACTAAAGGAGACTTCTATGTTCAGTTTCGACCCTTATTCGCCAGCTGTGGACGCGGATCCATTTCCGTTCTACAAAACGTTGCGCGATGAATTTCCTTGCTTCTGGAGCAAGGAAGCCAATATGTGGGTGCTATCACGTTATGCCGATATCGTGACTGCGCTCAATGATTGGCAAACATATTCTTCGGCCAAAGGTAACCTAATGACCGAATTGCCAAATCGTGCAGGTAATACTTTAGGTACGACTGATCCACCCCGTCATGATCGTCTGCGAGGACTGATCCAGCACGCATTCATGCGTCGTAATTTGGAAAGCCTTGGCGACCCGATTCGTGATATCGCGCGTCAAACAGCTGCACCGTTGGCCGATATGAAGGAATTCGACTTTATTGCAGATTATTCCTCCAAGTTTACGGTTCGTGTGCTGTGGGCTGCGTTGGGTCTGCCACTCGGCGACGAAGCGGTAGTTCGAGAGAAGGCCGTGATGATGGTGCAGTCAGATCCGGTAACGCGTAGCAAGGGTCCAGAGCACTTGGCCGCGTACAACTGGATGCAGGAATATGCATCCAGTGTGATCGCGGAACGCCGGAAAAATCCTCAGAACGACTTGATTTCGCATTTTTCGACTGCAGAAATTGATGGAGATCGACTGGACGAACGTGAAGTGCTGCTGACGACGACGACCCTAATCATGGCAGGCGTTGAGTCTTTGGGCGGATTTATGGCTATGTTCGCGCTGAATATGGCTGACCAAGTTGAGGCGCGACGTACGTGTGTCGCAAATCCGGAGTTGCTAGCAGATGCGATTGAGGAGTCGTTGCGCTTCAATACTTCTGCTCAGCGTTTCCGTCGCTGTTTGACTCGTGATGTCGAGTTGCATGGACAGAAGATGAAGGAAGGCGACTTTGTCTGCCTTGCTTACGGTTCTGGTAATCGAGATGAGCGTCAATATCCAAATCCGGATAGCTATGACATCACTCGAAAACCCAAGGGACACCTTGGTTTTGGCGGCAGTGTTCATGCTTGTCTCGGTACCTCAATTGCCCGGCTATCGGTTAAGTCGGCCATGGAAGCTTTCCATGCCGTCGTGCCGGAATATCGGCGACTTGAAGAGCGACTGCCATGGATGCCGTCTTCAACATTCCGTAGTCCGATGCGTCTGGTTTTGGCGCGTACTTAATCAAAATCAAATCGGCCGGCCCCGTAAGGGGTCGGTCTATGCACATTCCCAAGGAGAGAAATATGCCCCAGGTAACTTTTATTGAACCCTCCGGCAACGAAGTCCAGATCGACGTTACCAATGGTTGGAGCCTGATGCAGGCCGCCACAAGTAACGGCGTTGAAGGTATGGAGGCCGAATGTGGTGGTTCCTGTGCCTGTGCGACCTGCCATTGCTATGTCGAGGATCATCAGGACAAACTGAGCCCCGCGGCGGAGACTGAATTGGAGATGCTCGAAAACGTCGCTTCCGAGCGTCGCCCGAACAGCCGTTTGGCCTGCCAAATAAAAATGTCAAATGAGCTAGCCGGTATGGTTGTGCGTCTGCCAGCTACGCAGGTCTAATTGGTCATGAATCCACCCATCGTTATCATCGGTGCCGGTCAGGCGGGCCTCCAAGTTGCCGAATCACTTCGCGCTGAGGGATGGGCGGAAGATATCGTATTGCTCGGCGACGAACAGCATCCTCCCTATCACCGTCCACCGCTGTCCAAAGCTTATTTGCTCGGCGAGGCTTCCGCCGAACAATTGACAATGCGCGGTCCGGATGCGCTGGCTCGGAAAAATATTACATTACGTACTGGTATTCAGATTCAGAACATTGACCGCCTAAACAAGACCTTGCATTTCAGTCATGGCAGTAGCTTGCCTTACCATCTTCTGGCCATTGCTACTGGCGCCAGACCCCGCCAATTGCCGTTGCCTGGCGGAGATGTTCAGGGTGTTCATTCGCTGCGCACGCTCGACGATTGTCTAAGGATTGGCATCGAGTTGGAGACAGCGGAGCGTGTGGTGGTTATCGGCGGTGGTTTCATAGGGCTCGAGTTTGCTGCTGTGGCTCGTAAAAAAGGTAAGCAGGTTACGGTGATTGAGGCAGGTGACAGGCTGATGGCACGTGCCGTCTCTCCATTCATCTCAGACTGGTATACCCGACTGCATGCTGGACATGGGGTGAAACTCTGCTTCAATACGGTTATATCAACAGTTGACGCGAAGAATGGCCATGTTTCCTCTATTTCGCTGACGGATGGAACAAGCCATGCGGCGGATCTCGTCGTGCTAGGTATCGGCGTCATCGCCAATGACGGACTGGCGGCAGAGTCAGGTCTTGCCGTAGATCGAGGTGTGGTGGTTGACGCTTGCGGCCGGACCGCCGATCCGGCGGTCTTTGCCTGCGGTGACTGCACGGCAACTCGGCAAGCCGGACAAGGCTTGCGTCGCTTAGAGTCGGTTCAAAATGCAGTTGAGCAGGGCAAGGCCGTTGCTGCGGCAATGCTCGGCAAAGAGAAACCTTTTGTCGCCACACCCTGGTTCTGGTCTGATCAGTACGATGCCAAGTTGCAGATGGTCGGCACTAGTTCCGATTTTGATACGCAGGTCATCCGGGGGGAGCCTGACGAAGGAAAATTCTCAGTGTTCTACTTCCGCCTTGGGCGCTTGATCGGCATCGACAGTATCAATCGGCCGCAAGATCACATGCTCGGACGTAAGCTGCTTGATCGTGGGCTTTCTCCGACTCAGCAACAGGTTACAGACGAAGCATTTGCTCTCAATTCGCTGCTCGCCTGACGGTTTCACGATGAACGGGCGACTGGTCGAGATTGTCTGCAACTACTTTCTGAATTATCTCGATCAGCATTCGCTGAGTGGCGGTGACCTGCCGGTGGGAATTTAGTGCCAGTGAGAGCTTGCCGTATAGTCCCGGGTCATCGATGCGACTCAACTGGTAGAAATGCTTGCCGGCCAGATTGGTGACCGCATTGCGCGAGAGGATGGCATAACCAAAACCCTCTGTGACCAGATCGAGAATAGTGCTGACTCCATCGACTTCCAGCGCGATGCTCGGGCGCAAGCCAAGGTTGGCTAGTTCGCCTTCGATCAACATGCGAATCGCGTTGGGGCGACTAGGTACGATCAGCGGATAGCGTGGCAGGTCGCACATTGCAACTGCATCAGGAGTATTGTCATCGCCTTGGCGCGTCACCAAAAACATCTCTTCCTGAACCAGCGGCTGCAGGTCGACGTCGGGCGAAGACGATGCATTGTAGAGCAGCGCCAAGTCAAGACGGCCTGAGAGTAGTGCTTCGTGCATGCTGGTTGTGAGACCTTCCCGGATCGAAAGTTTTGCGGCCGGCAGGCGGTTTTTGAACTCCCGCAGGATCGGTACGGCTAGGATCTTCAACAAGCTGGGTGGCATGCCTAGGGCAACGTGACCGACCAACGCACCGCGCGCCCGGCCGAGTTCCTCGCGCAGCCGTTCAGCTTGGTAAAGAATGCCGCGGCCGTATTCGAGCAACAATTTTCCGGCGTCAGTAGTTGTGACGCCGCGCCCGTTACGCAAGAGCAGGGTTTGTTCGAATTCCAGTTCCAGCATGCGCACTTGCCGACTTAGTGCGGGCTGGGCAACGTCCAGAACGATGGAGGCTCGGGTGAAGCTGCCCAGTTCGGCAACACGGACAAAGTATTCGAGTTGTTTTAGGTCCACCGACGCAACTTCCACAAACAGATGATTTGCCCAGATAGTACCCCGATTTCTGACATCAGAGAGGTTCGTGCCAGAAGCAGATTTGCCTCTACTGCTACAGGTCTATTCGGCTTGGCCGAGTGCGATTTTGAGGGTGCCCAGCGCGTGCAATACGTTACGGAGATTCCCCTGAAAAGATTTCCGTTGGGCCGCAGAGAGACTTGAGAGCATTTCCGATTCCAAACGGGCAACGGCGGCATGGGCCTGTTGCAGCAACGCCTTCCCCGCGACGGTCACGCTTAGTCGGACGACGCGCCCATGGAAAGGATCAGGTTCGCGTTCGACCCAGCCCTTCTCATTCATTTGCTTGACCATCTCGTTGGCAGACTGCGGCGAAATCAGGGTGCGTTCCGCAAGCTGGGCATTGCTGATTTGCGCTTGGGAGTCGAGAAATGAGAGGGCGGTGTACTGACTGACGGTGAGCCCTATCGGAGCCAAGACCTCAAGCATGCGACGACTCAGGGCATGGTCGAGGCGTCCGATCGTATAGCAGACGCCGGTGGGGCGGAGCTTGTTTTCGATCTTGAGACTGGGTGAGGAGTTTGGCATCGGGGCGTTGCTCGGAGAAATAGCGAGGGTAGGAGCCGGAAGCTATCCTAGATAATTCTGTGACAGGTAGCCTGATAACTATTGGCGATATTTTACTCGTAGGACATCGACCGATGTGTCTGGCGATAATTATTTATTGGGCAATCTATTTCACCCCTTGATTTTTTTTGGGGATCAAATATTATGGCCAACAATATCAGGTTGCCTGATATCTTTTTTCCAAAGGAGAGTGGCAATGTCGAAATATGAAGGTCGTTGGTCGGTGGTAAAGGTCGAGGTTGAGGCAGGGATTGCTTGGGTAACGTTCAACCGTCCGGAAAAACGCAATGCAATGAGCCCGACGCTCAATCGCGAGATGATCGATATCCTGCAGACGCTCGAACTCGATGAAGAGGTCGGTGTCGTTGTATTGACTGGTGCTGGAGATTCCTGGACCGCCGGCATGGACCTCAAGGAATACTTCCGCGAAACGGACGGCAAGCCGGAGATCTATCAGGAGCGTTCGCGTCGTGAAGCATGCGAGTGGCAATGGAAGCTGCTGCGCATGTACAACAAGCCGACCATTGCAATGGTCAACGGCTGGTGTTTTGGTGGTGGTTTCTCGCCGCTTGTTGCCTGTGACCTGGCCATTGCTGCCGACGAGGCTACCTTCGGCCTGTCCGAAATCAACTGGGGCATCCCACCGGGCAATCTGGTCAGCAAGGCCATGGCGGATACCGTCGGTCACCGCGAATCCCTGTACTACATCATGACCGGCGAGCCGTTCAGCGGCCCGAAGGCCGCCCAGATGGGCCTTGTGAACAAGAGCGTACCGCTCGCTGAGTTGCGTGGCGAAGTCACGGCTCTGGCTCAAAAGCTGCTGGAGAAGAACCCGGTTGTCCTGCGCTACGCCAAGAACGGTTTCAAGCGCTGCCGCGAACTCGATTGGGATCAGAACGAGGATTACCTTTACGCCAAGCTCGACCAGTGCATTGGTCGCGATCCAGAGCAGGGTCGTAAGGAAGGCATGAAGCAGTTCCTCGATGACAAGACGCTGAAGCCGGGCCTGCAGAGCTACAAGCGCTGATCAAGATGCCGGGGAGTCCCGGCGTATTTTTCAAAACAATGGAGACAACATGAACGACGTTAAATTGCTTATAGGCGGTGTCGCCTGCCCGGCATCCAATGGCGCAACTTTCGAACGCAAGAGTCCGGTCAGTGGCGAGACAGTGTCCGTCGTGGCCGCAGCAACTCTTGCTGATGCTGATGCTGCAGTGGCTGCCGCCGCCGCTGCTTTCCCCGCATGGTCTGCCATGGCACCGAGCGAACGGCGGAAATTGCTGTTGAAGGCTGCCGACGTCATGGATAGTCATGCCAGTGATTTCATTGAGTTGGGTGTTGCTGAAGCTGGCTCGACGCCGATCTGGTATGGCTTCAATGCCATGCTTGCCGGCAATATGCTGCGCGATGCGGCCGGCCTGGTCACTCAGGTAGGCGGCGAAGTTATTCCGAGCGATGTTGAAGGAAACCTGGCTTTGGCAGTACGCCAACCCGCCGGTGTCGTACTTGGTATCGCGCCATGGAACGCCCCGGTTATTCTTGGTACGCGTGCTGTTGCCGTGCCGCTGGCTTGTGGTAATACGGTCGTTCTCAAGGCTTCTGAACTGACCCCCGCTATGCATCGCTTAATCGGTCAGGTTTTCGTCGAAGCTGGTT
>Ga0075163_10012765_pt1 | contig 10932 bp, 9 predicted proteins | sample JI1023141ADNA_FD_71478 | JGI IMG/M metagenome (GOLD analysis project Ga0075163, IMG submission 71478) | Wastewater effluent complex algal communities from Wisconsin, to seasonally profile nutrient transformation and Carbon sequestration -... | ecosystem: Engineered > WWTP > Effluent > Algae...
CGTGATGATCCACTGACCCGCCCATTGGTGGCTGATGCAGTGCCTGCGACCAGTTTTGGATTGAGTGCACCAGATATCCGTGACTTTGGCATTTTGCGTGATTTGGATGGCACCGTGTGGCTAGCCAAAGGCCGTGAGCGTCTGCTGTGTGCCGATCAGATGAAAATCAAAGGCAACCACAACGTCGCCAATGCTCTGGCTGCCCTTGCACTCGGTGAAGCGGTTGGACTGCCAATGCAGGCCATGCTTGAGACCTTAAAAAGTTTTGCCGGACTCAAACATCGCTGTCAGTTTGTGGCTGAGCAAGCAGGGGTGAGTTTTTATAACGATTCCAAAGGTACCAATGTGGGGGCGACGCTGGCCGCGATTGAAGGCTTGGGCGCAGCACTGGCAACCAAGCAAGGCAAGGTGACGGTGATTTTGGGTGGTGTGGGCAAAGGTCAAGATTTTAAACCACTTGCACCCGCCATCAGCCGTTATGCACGTGCGGTGGTGTTGATCGGTGAAGATGCCAACAAAATTACCCAAGCGCTTCCTCCACAAACCGATGTGTATCGTGCAGAAAGTCTTGCGCATGCGGTGGCCTTGTGCCGTCAAGTGAGTATGGCAGGCGATGCGGCGTTGCTCTCGCCAGCTTGTGCCAGCTTTGATATGTTTTTGAACTACGAGGATCGTGGTGATCAATTTGTGGCGATGGTACAGGGAGGTCAGGGCATAGCATGAAACAAGCCTTGAGGGACGCTTGGCAGCAATTTATCCACATGCCATCGGTGGTCGATGAGCTGACGGCACGTCGCATGTTGATTTTTTCGGTGGTGTGCTTGATTTGCTTGGGCACCACCATGATCGGCTCAGCATCGATGCCTTATGCGGCACATATCTTTGACCAGCCCTTATATTTTATCACCCGTCAGTTGGTGTATCTCACGGCTGGGGTGGCGGTGGTACTGATAGCCATTCGAATTCCCTTGCAGCGTTGGTTTGACCAAACCTTTTTGCTGTGGATGATGACGTTGTTGCTGCTGTTATTGGTGCTCGTGGTGGGTGCCAATATCAACGGGAGTAAACGCTGGCTGTCTTTAGCGGGGGTGACCTTTCAGCCGTCGGAACTGGCCAAGTTTGTGATGGTGCTGTTTACCGCCGATTATGTGGTACGACGTGGCGATGAAGTCCGCTTTAGTTGGACGGGCTTTTTACGCTTGTGTATCCCGATGTTTAGCGTGTTGGTGCTGATCATCTTGGAGCCAGACTTGGGGGCGAGTGTGGTGGTGGTCGCTAGTATGATGGCGGTGTTTTTCTTGGCCGGTGCACCCGCGCGGCAATTTGCAGTGTTGTTTGTGGGTGCCTTTGGTGCACTGGTCATGGCGATTTTGCTCGAACCTTATCGTTTGCGTCGTCTGACCTCGTTTACCAATCCTTGGGATGATGAGTACGGTTCCGACTATCAGCTCAAACAAAGCTTGATTGCATTTGGACGTGGTGAGTGGACGGGCACAGGACTCGGCCATAGCATCCAAAAACTCTCGTATCTGCCCGAAGCCCATACCGACTTTATGTTGGCCGTGATTGGCGAAGAGCTTGGCTTTTTGGGCATTACTGCGTTATTTGGTTTGCTGTTTATCATGGTGTCATCGGCGATGCGGATCGGCCATCGCGCCCTGAAAAACCAGCATTTGCGCGCCGGTTATTTGGCCTATGGCATGTCGGTGATTTTCTTGCTGCAAATCTTGGTGAATGGTGGCATGAACATGGGCATGCTCCCCACCAAAGGGTTGACCTTGCCATTTATCAGTTATGGCGGCACATCGCTGATGATTTCGATGCTGATGGTGGCGGTGTTGCTGCGGATTGATCAAGAAACCCAGCAGCCTGCACCGCGTAGCGCCCGTGATGCCTATGATGGTAAAAGCCCCCGCTAAACTTTGCGTTTGGGCGCGCGCGGAATGCCGAGTTTTTGCCGCCGCTCCCACAGCGTCTTACGGCTAATCCCCAATTTTTCAGCCAATTCGGTTTCGGTGTACTGACTTTCGAGTTGGCGCACTGTTTTAACAAATTGCTGTTGTAGCAAACTAGAGCCTGCGGGTAGGTCGGCCAAATCGTGGACAACCGCAGGCGCAGGCGCCGCAGCGACCGGCGCTTCAGGCTCCGACATATCGGCCAAACGCACCAGCTGCGGCGGAATACTACGCTCCTTACACATGATCACCGCATATTCGAGCACGTTTTGCAGTTCGCGGATATTGCCCGGCCAGCGATGACGTTGTAGGCGCTCTGCGGTGTCGGGATCAAGGGTGAGCAGTGGCTTACCATGCCGTTGACAAAACTGCCGGATAAACTCTTGCGCCAGCAGGAGCAAATCATCACCGCGTTGGCGCAGCGCAGGCAGCTGTAGCGCCACCACATTGAGCCGAAAAAACAAGTCGGCGCGGAAGCTGCCGTCTTTGACCATCTGCTCAAGGTTGCGATGCGTCGCGGCGATCAGTCGGATATCGACCTTACGGGTTTCATGCGTGCCAAGTCGGCGGATTTCGCGCTCTTGCAGCAAACGCAGCAAGCGAGCTTGTGCTTCTAGGGGCAATTCACCAATTTCATCCAAAAACAAGGTGCTTTGATCAGCCGCTTCGACCAAGCCTTTACGCGTGCTATTGGCACCGGTAAACGCGCCTTTTTCGTGTCCAAACAGCTCGTCTTCCATCAAGCTTTCGGGGATGGCGGCGCAGTTGACCGCAATCATCTCACGATGCGCGCGGGGGCTGAGTTGATGCAGGGCGCGTGCGACGAGTTCTTTGCCCGTCCCCGATTCGCCATGAATCAGCACCGTGGTCGACAATGGCGCTACCGTTTGGATTTCCTCAAACAGTTGCTGCATTTTTTGGCTTTTGCCGACCATGCCAAAGTTGTTTTGTGGGTTTTGCTCAGGCGGTGGGGATGGATTACCAAGTGTGCTATCAATCGCCGTCAGTAATTCTTGATGATCAAAGGGTTTAATCAAATAGTGGATCGCGCCAGCGCGCATGGCATTGACCGCATCACGTGTATCGTTGTAGCTGGTCATGATCAACACGGGCACCGGTTTGGCACGTTCAATCAGTACCGTACCGGCTTCACCGGGTAGGCGTACATCACTGATAATCAAATCAAAATTAGAAATCTGCTGTTGCATGGCTTGCGCGACACAACCGGCTTCAGTGACATGATGGCCGTGGCGTTCGAGCATTCGGCGCAAATTACGGCGAATGAGCGGTTCGTCTTCAACGAGTAACAAACGAAAGCTCATATTGACTCCACATGATCAGCAGCAGGTAAGGTGAGCTGCACAATCACCCCTTGACCTTGGTCGTAATCCATTTTGTCGATCAGCTGGATACGACCGCCATGACTGTTGATAATACCCTGAACGAGAGACAAACCAAGCCCTGTTCCTTGTCCATACTGTTTTGTGGTGACAAAAGGCTCAAATAATTTGGCGCGTAAGTCGCCGTCTGGCAAGCCCATCCCGTCATCTTCGATTTCAATATGCACCTGATGGCTGCTTTTATGCGCACTGACATGAATCCGGATGCCTTTGGGCTGATCTTGGCTGGCATCAATCGCATTACTAAATAAATTGATAAACACCTGATGCAATTGGGGGCCATAGCCGGAAATATACAAATCAGGATCGACCGTATTGATAAAATTGATCCGACGGCGTTGCCCCATACGGGTCAAACTCATCGACCCTTCGACCAAATTGTGCAAACACAAGGCTTGGCGCTGCGCCTGATCCAAGCGATCCGTCCGCGCATAACCCACCAATGCACTGACAATATGCCGAATGCGTTGGGTTTGCTCCAAAATTTGATTGCTGACCTCGCGGATTTCGGGGTCATCAAAATCGGCTTCAAGGTTTTGCGCAATCCCTGCAATCCCCGTCACCGGATTGCCGATTTCATGCGCCACCCCTGCCACCAAGCGGCCAATCGCCGCCAAACGATCTTGATGGGTGACTTGATCTTCCAAATCAGCCATTTGGGTGACGTCTTCCACCACCAGTACATGATATTGCAGATCTGGCTCACCGAGCGCGGCTCGCTGTAAGTTGACCAAATAACGACGGTGCTCACGCTCCACCACCTGCCGATACAACTGTTGTTCGGGCTGTTGCATAAACCGCGTCAATACCGGCCCCCACGGTGCAGGCAAATCCCCCAAGCGCCAGCCAATCACTTCATCACCAAAACCGGTCATGTCGCTCATCACCCGATTCCAGCCCATCAGGGTCAGGTGTTGATCCACCGAGCACACCCCAATCGGCAATTCATGCAAGGTTTGCCGGTGAAAACGGCGCAGGGCATCAAGTTCAGCTGCTGCACCCGACAGCATCGAATGATCGGGCGTTTGATCCAAGCGTTGCTCAAGCGAATGGCGCATCACAATCTTGGGCAAATCAATCCGCGCCTGATAAGGTAGCGCTCGATCAAGCATATCTTGGGCAGCCGCAGGGCCAAGCAGTGCCGACAAATTGAAGTTGAGTTGTTCGCGTAGTCGGGTGAGTTGGTGTAGGCGTTGTTCCTGACGACTTAAGCCCAAATGATTGAGTGCCAGACGCAGCTGTTGTAGCGCAATCCGTCGCCCCAGCTGTTGACTGAGCGCATGCTCCATTTCACCCACACAGGTGGCACTAATGTCCCAGCGTTGAATCCGTAAAATCGGCTCAGGGTCATACACCGCACATTCCAAGGCACGACTATGCTCGGTGCCACTTTGCTTGCTCAGCATAGAGCCAATCACCAAGCCTGCGGTTGCCACAAAAAAGGTCAGTAAACCCAACCATTCTTGTTCAAATTGCATCAGCCACAGCACAATCGCGTGCTTGGGCAATTGTGAAAAGCTAAACGGCAGCACCTGCAACACGATCCACGCCAGCATCCCGACGATCAGACTGACCAAACAGCCCAAGCGATTGGCATTCGGCCAAAACAGCACCCCAATCAACGCCGGCAGCAGCACCAACAACCCACTAAATACCGACATGCCCAGTTGTTGCAGATTTTCATGCCGGATCAACAAAAACAAACAACCGGTGAGCACCGACACCAACATCAGCAGCCAAAATTTGCGCTGCCGAATATAGGCTTCAAGGGTATGGCGTTGATCGCGTGGCCGATAAAAACCAATCATCAAATGGTGAAACACCATTCCCGACAGTGCCAGCAACCCCACCATCACACTGCTACACACCGCCGAGAGCATCGCAATATAAAAAAACAACGCAATCGCAGGCGAGTTGAGGCTTAAGGTCACGGCGCGCAGCATCTGATCAGGTTGTGCGGTAAAGCCCAGATAAATCGCTGCCCACATGATGATCGGGGTAAAAATCGCAATCGGCAGCAAATACAGCGACAGCCCCCAGCTCGCAGTATTCAGCTCATCAGGCCGCGTATTTTCCACAAAGGTCGCTTGATACATATGCGGCATCAACAGCGTCATAAACGAAAATAAAATCAAGGTAATCTGCCATGTGCCCGAATTGAGTGGCGTATACAACCTTGAAATATGCTCCGGATGATCATGCAACCATTGATCAAACGCGCGTGGGCTATCAAACACCCAAAACAGACACGCCACGCCCAAAAAGATCAAAAACCCCATCTTGATCAGTGACTGAATCGCCACGATCAACATAAACGGGCGATTACTGCGATATTCCGACATGCCCATATGACGATATAAAAATAAAATAAATAAAATCAAAAATATATACAAAGAAACACTGTGTCCCAAATGCCCGCCAAAGCCTTGCACCACCTCATCGATCATGCACACTTGGATCGCCAAATAAATCAAATACACCACAAACAAAATGGCAGTTGCCACTTGGCCGACTTGACGACTGTGATAGCGAAACGAAAACAAATCGGGAAGGGAATGAAGATGATAGTTTTTGACCAAGCGCAGAATCGGACTCAAAATCACCGGCGCACACATAAACAAGGTGGCCATACCCATAAAAAGCGATAAATAATTCAGCCCCATTTGATAGGCGGTGCCGGCTTGCACATACAGCCCCCACGCGCCAAAACTCACCCCCAAGCCCAGCACATGCACCATCGGATGATGCAGCACACTGCGCAGCACATGACCACGTGCCACAATTTTGATCAGCAGCATCAGGAGTAAAAAATAGCCCGCACCAATCGGTAATAACCAACTCTGTAAGTTCGACGGCGCCAGCTCAGTCATGCTGACGATCCTGATGTTTAACCGAATGCCACACCAAAATGTTCACCATCAGCCAGCCTAAGGCCGGAATAAGCCAGCCATAACGCACATGCTCAGAGAGTTGTACGACCAACGGGGGTGCCAAAAATACACACAAGCCGATCAGCAAGATCATGCGATTCAAATACATGGATTGTTCTACGCGATTAATCGTACACGCCTACTAATGTAGCTTGCTTCGGAATGTGTTCCAACGACCAGTTGACGACTGCCCGTTGTAACAACACCTCTACAGTGCCATGACCCACATCAGGTTGATGCAAGGCCGCCAACGCCTGCTTGAGCAGACGCGCGGCATCTTGGAGATCCAAGGCTTGTGCCAAGTTTTGTTTGGAGAGTTTTTGCCCTGATGCATTCATTGCCAACGGGATATGCGCATAGCGTAGGGCAGATGCACCCAAACATTGACCCAGCCAGATCTGCCGTGCGGTATTGTCGAGCAGATCTGCCCCACGCACCACATCCGTGACCCCTTGCGCGGCATCATCGACCACCACCGCCAACTGATAACTGATAATCCCGTCACGGCGTTTGAGCACGATATCACCAGTACAGTGCAGCAGGTTTTCGGCTTGTTGCCCTTGGATACGATCATCAAATTCAATCGGTTGATCGGGCACTTTGAGGCGAATGGCTTGCTGTGACCATGCCAACTGTCGATCCCGACAACGATTGGGATAGACAGACAAGCCCTCGAGTTGTTTGCGGGTACAGGCGCAGGCATACACCAGATCGCGTGCAGCGAGCTGGATCAGCGCAGCTTCATACTGATCAAGGCGGTCTTGCTGACGCAAAATCGGTTCATCGGCAATCAGGCCAAACGCCAGCAGTGCATCTGTAATGGCTCGTTCAGCCCCTGCTTGAATGCGTGGAATATCAGTGTCTTCAATCCGCACCAACCAACGACCACCCTGAGCGCGTGCATCACAAAAACTTGCCACTGCGGTGATCAGCGAGCCAAAATGCAACGGGCCGGTTGGCGATGGCGCAAACCGACCCGTGTATGGACGTATGGTCATACAACGTCGCAATTAGCCGTGATTTTGCTTTTCCTTGATCTCAGCCAAGGTTTTGCAATCAATACATTGGGTGGCTGTCGGGCGTGCTTCAAGGCGACGTAAGCCAATCTCGATGCCGCAGGTGTCACAGTAGCCATAATCGCCATCGTCAATCGCTTGGATGGATTGCTCGATTTTGCGGATCAGCTTGCGCTCACGATCACGGGTACGCAATTCAATGGCAAACTCTTCTTCTTGCGTGGCACGATCATTAACATCGGGCAGCGCCGCAGATTCGTCTTGCATATAGTTGACGGTACGATCAACTTCTTGCATCAAATCCGCCTTCCACGCTTCCAAAATCCGGCGAAAGTGTACCATCTGAGGATCAGACATGTACTCTTCGCCCGCCTTCATTTGATAGGGGGCAATCCCAAACAACGCGACTGAACCATTGGCAACGGTCGGCTGAGCTACCGCTGCTGCGGTCTTACGGGTACGGGTACGGGTACGGCTGGGCTTTTCAGCCGCCTGAGTTTCTTCGCTATTGGAAGGTTCGTGTAGGTTTTCAACGGCCATCGGCACTTCCTCATCAAAAACCGTCTATCTATACGCGCAAATACCCTGCCGACGCAACCTTTAGATGGATGAATTGCGCAGAGCATCTACTGTCCATTATACCGCAGCCTACGACGTTTGACGAAACGGCACAAATTTTTTTAATAGCCCAAGGACGCAAAATCAACCCCAGGTGGAATCCGTTCGAGACGCTCCACGCCCGTTTCAATCTGACCATTGGGCAACAATCTGAGCCAGCGATAACCGGGTGCGGCAGCATCAAGCGCAAACTCATGGCTTTTGGGCTTAAATTGGATACAGGTTGAGGGGCAGGCCAACACCCGCACACGACCATATTGCACATCGACCTGTTGGTGTACATGTCCATGAATCACTGTTTGCACATCGGGGAAACGATCCAGCAACCGCCAAAAGGGCAAGGTATTGGTCAGCATATGCTGATCGAGCCAAAACGAGCCAACCGGTACCGGATGATGATGCAGTGCCACAATGGTGTGGTGTCCCCGACATTGCTCAAGGGCTTCTTCGAGCCACTGCAACTCACTAGGGTTAAACTCACCCGCCACTTCGTGATCGACGCTAGAGTTGAGCATAATCACCCGCCATGCCCCCATGCTCAAAATCGCAGGGCCAGTGCAAGGATCGCGGTGTTGATGATCTTCAAATAAATGATCAATATCGTGATTGCCCTGCAACCAATATTGGGGGGCATTGAATCGTTCGACGCTTTGATAAAAGCGTGCATACGTTTCGAGGGCAGGTGCTTGGGCGATATCGCCGGTTGCAAGCACCAAATCAATTTGGGGTTGTTGCTCGGCGACCAGCTCAAGGACGTCCTGAAAGCTGTTTTCAGTATTCATCCCCAGCAAACAGCCCTTGAGATCGACAAACAGATGTGGATCAGACAATTGCACCACATGAATCGGACAATCTGCGTCAAACGGGATGTGTTGAATCGACAGTGGCATATCAGGTTACCCCTCCAAGGGGCTGCCATATTGTGTATGGAGCCATTGTAGCGCAATGATGACAGGCGCGTTGACCAGTCGTCCGCTACCCAAAAAATGGTTTAATTGATCACAATCAAACGTGTGCAGACGAATATCTTCACCCTCATCGGCCGCACCATGCAGACCATGGGCTTGGCTCAAATCGGCTGCACCAGCATATAAGGTAAACACCTCATCACAAGCGCCTGCCGAAGGATAGAAGTGAAACAAACGGGTCAAGTGTTCAACCTGTACGCCGGTTTCTTCATATGCTTCTCGAATGGCCGCCGTTTCGGCGCTTTCGCCTGCATCAATCAAACCAGCCACAATTTCAAGCTGCCACGGTGAAATGGGATCAGCAAGCGCACCGACTCGAAACTGTTCAATCAGTGCAAATAACCGGTGCTTGGGATCATGTAAAATCACCCCCACCGCAGGACGGCGCACCACCAATTCACGTTGCAACACGGGGGCATAGGCTGCATCGGCAAACTGACGATGTTGGAGGGAGACACGGTCAATCCCACAAAATCCATCATAAACCCGTTCGCGGTGATGAATCACCACGTCGCGTTGATCGAACGATGGAGGAGGAAAGAACAGATCTGACATATGCAAAATTTTACAAAAGCCCCGCCTGAACACTAGCAGACCTGTTTGCCAAAGCATAGTTTGTAATCGCTCAAATATCAGAAAAACGCCAAAAAAGTCAGTAAAACTGTGAACTAATCCGCAAGAATGACCCATAGAAAACGTAAATCAGATACCACTTTGACGGCCTAGAGTTGTGATTCGGATCAGCGTAAACTGCCAAATAACACCAGTTCAATTCGTACACGATTTTTGGGAAAAATGTACACATTGAGACAGGATCAGGTCAACCGACCCTAGGATGGAATCATGAACACACCTACCTCAACACGCACACTCATTATCGGACTGACTGCCACACTGCTGAGTGCTTGTGGCGGCGGCGGGGGTGGTGGCAGTAGCGGCACGCCAACACCTCCGGCAGCCGATAATTTGCAAACCACCAGCACCGCCAATTATGCAGCGGGATCTAGTGAGCATGCGGCCTTACGCGTACTCAATAATGCGCGTGGCGCATGTGGCTTTGGCTTGCTCAATCAAAGTACCAAGCTTGATCAAGCGGCGCTAAACCATGCCAAATATCTGGTCGGTGAAAAGTTCACCGATGGTCATAGTGAAACGGTCAGTAGCTCCAGCTTATTTACCGGTGCCACCACGGCCGAACGTGTGACCGCCACCGGATATGCCTTAAGTTTCCTCAGTGCGCAGATTGTCACCAGTACCGGCGTGGCCAAAAGCACTGCACAGGCTGAAGACGCCGTAAAAGCATTATTGTCTGCACCGTATCATTTGAGCGGCATGGTGTCTGGCGCACGAGAGGTCGGCCTTGCCCATGTCGAATCCAAAGATGTGGGCAAAATCGAATCGCCCAACAAGCTGGTGTTTAAAATGTTGCTGGCGACGCCAACGGGGCAAATCGTGCAACAATCCGCAGCTGATCGCATCACCACCTATCCTTGCCAAGGCACCACAGGAACACGGACGGGATTATTCAATGAATCACCCAATCCTATTCCCAGCCGTGATTTGAGAGTCAATCCGATTGGTCAACCGATTTTGATTCATGCCACACTTGGACAAACGCTGAGTAATCTCAGCTTTAGTGTCAAAGATCCCACCAATCAGTTGATTGATGCGCAGCTCCTCACCAGCAGCAACGATCCCAACAAGCTCCTGCTGGGTAATGAAGCGATCATCATGCCGCTGGCACCACTGAGTGCAAACACCACTTACCGCGTTGATATCGCCGGTAAACGCCAAGAAGCGGGCAAGGCGGCGGTCGATTTTTCGCTCAATTTTAGCTTTAGCACAGGTGCAGCCAACACCTTCTAAACGTCAACTAGGGTCTGTTGACATTTCATGCGTGAGCCGCGTTGCTTGGCAAAATCGTGCCAGACAAGGCGGAACATGCAGCCAAGGGTCATTCCCTTGGCAAATGTGACAACGATGGCTGGTGCGATTTTGCCAGCAACCCGAAGGGACATGACGATTTTTTGCCGCTACTGCGTTGC
>Ga0075163_10012768_pt1 | contig 10931 bp, 9 predicted proteins | sample JI1023141ADNA_FD_71478 | JGI IMG/M metagenome (GOLD analysis project Ga0075163, IMG submission 71478) | Wastewater effluent complex algal communities from Wisconsin, to seasonally profile nutrient transformation and Carbon sequestration -... | ecosystem: Engineered > WWTP > Effluent > Algae...
GAGGCGCCCGACCGCGCGGACCTCGTGGAGGAACAGCCGACCATCGGCGCTGGTCGGATCGAGGTCGTCGTGGAGGAGCTTGATCGCGACGTCGCGATCGACCGCGAGCTGGCGCGCGCGATAGACCGCCCCGAAGGAGCCGCGGGCCAGCTCCTCGTCGAGCCGGAACCGCCCGGGCAAGACGGTGCCGACGCTGGTCGTTGGGCTGTGGGCCGCGGCCGCGGCGCCGCTCCGCCGCGAGCGCAGGAGCTCCAGGGTCGGGGCCACCGGCGGCGGGCAGAGGACCGTCGCCACCCGCGCGGTCGGCCGCACCTGGGACTCGCCGAGCGTGGCGCCGAGATAGCGCCCCAGGCTGGCCAGGGTGATCGTCCCGGTGGCAGGGTCGAGGGCGGCCCCGGCCAGGGCGGCGGCCAGGCTGGCGAGCGCCTCGTCGGCGGGTGCGGCGACCACGACCAGCGGATCCCCCGGCGCGAGGGCGGCCAGCCCCGCGGTCACCACCGACGCCTCCGGCCAGGTCGGCGCGGCGAGCACGACCACGGTCGGCGCCGTCACCGCCTGCAGCCGCTCGCCGAGCCAGGCCAGCGGCAAGCTGGCGTCGTCGGGGTAGCGGTCGGCCAGGTCGGCGAGGAGCACCGCCGGCGCCCCCGCGATCATGGCGAGGGGCGCGGCCACCACGATCAGCGCGATCGCCGGCGCCGCCGCGTGGAGCTCGTCGACCGCGCGCTTGAGCGCGAGCCGATCGAGCGCCCCGTCGACCGGGCGCGCGACCCGCCAGCCGCCGCCGCTGGCCAGGAGCGTCTCGGCGATCTGGGTCGCCGACGCGCTCGCGGCGATCGCGAGCAACGCGGCGCCGCCCCGCCCCCCGGCGGCGCGGTCGTGACCGGAGCCCGGCACGTCCATCGATGCCGACGATACTCCAGGGCCTGGAGCCTGGGGGTGCCCGCGCGTTCGACGCCCCCACGGCGGGGGCCCATCCGGCCGCCGGGGCGCCGGGATCGCCCCACCGGCGACCGGTTTCCTGGCGGTCCCGGGCCGGGGCGCCTGCGCAGACCCCCGGAATCACTGGCCGCGGCCATCGACCCGATGAACGATTCCGCGTAACCGATTCGTCCGCGATCGCTCCAAGGCCAGGTGACCTACGACCTCGTGATCGTCGGCGGTGGCCTCCAGGCGGCGCTGATCGCCGTGGCGGTACACGCGCGCGCCCCGGGTCGGCGGATCGCGATCGTCGAGCGCGGCGAGCGGCTCGGCGGCAACCACACCTGGTGCTTCCACGCCACCGACGTCTCGCCCCGCATGGCCGAACACCTGGCGCCGCTGGTCGGTCACCGCTGGGGCGGCTACGACGTCGCGTTCCCGCGCTACCGCCGGACCCTGGCCAGCGGCTACGCCGCGATCCCCAGCGACCGCGTCGATCCGGTGGTGCGCGGCCTGGCCCCGACCGTCGAGGTGATCGATCGCGCGACCGCGCGCGAGGTCGCGCCCGGCCGGGTCGAGCTGACCGACGGCCGCACGCTCTCCGCGCCCTGGGTGATCGACGCCCGCGGCCCCGACCACCACGTCGGCGTCGGCGGCTACCAGAAGTTCGTCGGCGTCGAGCTGGTCGTCGATCGCCCCCACGGCCTGACCCGCCCGCTGCTCATGGACGCCCGGGTGGCGCAGATCGACGGCTACCGCTTCTTGTACGTCTTGCCGCTGGCGCCCGATCGCCTGCTGGTCGAGGACACGTACTTCAGCGCCGGCGCGTACCTCGACGTCGCGACGGTGGCGGCCCGGGCCCGGGCCTACGCCGACGAGCACGGCTGGCGCGGCCCGGTGGTGCGCACCGAGTCGGGCGTGCTGCCCCTGGCCTGGCAGGCCGACGTCGTCGAGCCCCGCCCCGGGCTGCTGGTCGCCGGCTACGCGGGCGGCTGGTTCCATCCGGTCACCGGCTACTCGCTGCCGATGGCGGCGCGCCTGGCCGAGGCCATCGCCGACGGCCTGGCCACCGACGACGTCGCCGGCGCGGTCGCGGCCGCGGTCGCGGCCCAGCGCGCCCAGCTCGGGTTCGCGACCCGGCTGGTGTGGATGATGTTCCGGTGGTTCCCGGCCGGCGAGCGGCGCGGCGTGCTCGAGCACTTCTACCGGTTGCCGCCCGAGACCATCGGTCGGTTCTACGCCCTGACCATGACCCGCGCCGATCGGGCGCGGGTGTTCCTGCGTCGCCCGCCCCGCGGGCTGTCGTGGCGTGCCGTCCTGTCGGGCGGCGCTACCTTGGAGGCCCGATGAGCCAGCTCGCGCCGCGTCCACAACCGCTGCCGCTCCTGGCCGACGCGCTCGATCGCGGCTGGGAGGCGTGCGACCTCGACCCCGGCGTGCCCGCCGCGCTGTGGGCCCAGGCCCTGACCGGTCCTCTCGACGAGTTCGTCCGCCGGCCGGGCAAGGAGCTGCGGACCACGCTGTGCGCCCTGGGCTGGACCCTGGGCGGCGGCGTCGGGCCGATGCCGACCGCGGTCGCGGTGGTGATCGACGCGCTCCACGCCGGCTCGCTCATCATCGACGACCTCGAGGACGGCGCCGGCGAGCGCCGCGGCGCGCCTGCCTTCCATCAGCTCTACGGCGACGCCCTGGCGATCAACAGCGGCAACTGGCTCTACTTCTGGGCCCTCGAGCAGCTCGAGCACCTCGCCGAGCTCGGCTCGTCGCCGACGGCGCAGCTCCACCTGCACCGGCGCGCCCTCGCGACCTTGCGCGTCTGTCACCAGGGTCAGGCCCTCGATCTGCGGGCGCGGGCCAGCGAGGTCGAGCACGGCAAGCTGGCGCCGGTGTGCGCGGCGATCACCCGCGGCAAGACCGCGGCGCTGGCCGGGTTCGCGATGGAGCTCGCGGCGGCCGCCGCGGGCGCGACCGCCGACGACGCCGCCGCGATCGGTGGCCTGGGCGCGACCACCGGCACCGCGCTCCAGATGCTCGACGATCTCGGCAGCCTGACCCGCGGCCGTCGCGCCAAGGGCCTCGAGGATCTGCGCGGTCAGCGCGTGACCTGGCCGTGGGCCTGGCTGGCCGAGGTCGCCGACGAGGTCGCCGTGGTCCGGGCCCAGCATCGCCTGCGCGGCCAGCCGAGCGACGACGCCCTCGAGGCCCTGGCCGACGATCTCTACGCCGCGATCGCGCCGGTCGGCCGGCGCCACATCCGCGGCACCTTCGCGGCCGGCCTCGCCGCCGCCCGCGCTCGCTCCGGCGACCACCCGGCCCTGGCCGGCCTGGCCGCCCTGTTCGCTCGCATGGAGGACAGCTATGGCTGATCGACGTCTCACTCGCGCCGCCGTGATCGGCTCCGGCTTCGGCGGCCTGGCGGCCGCGATCCGGCTCCAGACCGCCGGGGTCCCGACCACGATCTTCGAGGCCCGCGACCTGCCGGGCGGCCGCGCCTACGTCTATCGCGACGGCGGCTACACCTTCGACGCCGGCCCGACGGTGATCACCGCGCCCCACTGCCTCGAGGAGCTGTGGGCCGAGGCCGGGCGGCGTCTGGCCGACGACGTCGAGCTCCTGCCGGTGACGCCGTTTTACCGGCTGCATTGGCTCGATGACGGCCACACCATGGACTACGACGGCAAGATGGACAGCATGGTGGCGCAGATCGCCGCCCGCGCGCCGGGCGACGTCGACGGCTACCGCAAGTTCGCCGACTACTCACGCAAGGTCTTCGACCAGGGCTACACCAAGCTCGCGGCCACGCCGTTTCTGCGCTTCTGGGACATGGTGAAGGTCGCGCCGCAGCTCGGTCGCCTGCGCGCCGATCGCTCGGTCTATCGCACGATCGCGCGCTACGTGAAGGACGAGCACGTCCGCCAGGCGCTGTCGTTCCACTCGCTCCTGGTCGGCGGCAACCCCTTCGAGACCTCGTCGATCTACACGCTCATCCATCACCTCGAGCGGACCTGGGGCGTGTGGTTCGCCAAGGGCGGCACCGGCGCGCTGGTCGCGGCGATGGTCCGGCTGTTCGAGTCCCTGGGCGGCGAGCTGCACCTGAACGCCCCGGTCGAGCGGGTCACCGTCGACGCCGACGGCCGCCACCAGGTCAGCGCCCGCGGCCAGACGACGACCTTCGATCTGGTCGTGTCGAACGCCGATCTCGACGCCACCTACGGGAAGCTCTACGGCGCCGAGCCGCGGGCCAAGCCGATGCAGAAGAAGCTGGCCAAGAGCGATTGGTCGATGTCGCTGTTCGTCCTGTACTTCGGCACCGACCAGACCTACGCGGATCGCATCGCCCACCACACCGTGGTCTTCGGCAAGCGCTACCGCGAGCTCCTGAAGGAGATCTTCCACGGCCCGGCGCTGCCCGACGACATGAGCCTGTACCTGCACGCGCCCCACCTGACCGATCCGTCGCTGGCCCCGGCCGGCCACGGCGCGTTCTACGTGCTGTCGCCGGTGCCGCACCTGGGCAACGCCGCGGTCGACTGGGCCAAGGACGGCGCCGGCTACGCCGACAAGGTGCTGGCCACCCTCGAGACCTTGCTGCCCGACCTGCGCCAGCACGTCACCACCAAGCGCTGGATCACGCCGCTCACCTTCCGCGACGAGCTGGCGGCCAAGCACGGCGCCGCGTTCTCGGTCGCGCCGCGCCTGACCCAGAGCGCGTACTTCCGCCCGCACAACAAGTGCGATCACATCCCCAACCTGTACCTGGTCGGGGCCGGCACGCACCCCGGCGCCGGCGTGCCCGGCGTGGTCGCCAGCGCCAAGGCCACGATGTCGGTGATCGCCCGCGATTTCGGCCTGAAGGTGCCGGAGCTGGCCCCGGCGGTGGTCGGCGGCGCGCTGGCGGAGGCGACGTGACCCAGGCGCTGGCGCTGACCGGCCGCGCCGACCTGGTGGCGTGCCGCCAGGTGATCGCGCAGCACTCGCGGTCGTTCGCGCTGGCGTCGACGTTGCTCGGGCCGGTGGCGCGCGATCACGCGGCCGCGGTCTACGCCTGGTGCCGCGGCGCCGACGACGCGATCGATCTCGCGCCGGCCGATCGGGTGGCCGCGGCGCTGGCCGAGGAGCGCGCCGAGCTCGAGCGGATCTACAGCGGCGCACCGCGGACCCTGGCCGGGCGCGCCTTCGCCGCGGTGGTCGCCGAGCGCCGGATCCCCCGGGCCTATCCGGCGGCGCTCCTCGACGGCATGGCGATGGACGTCGCCGATACTCGCTACGACACCGACGAGGATCTGTTCACGTACTGCTATCGCGTCGCCGGCGTGGTCGGCCTCATCATGTGCCACGTCCTCGGGCTGTCCGACGATCGCGCGCTGGTGCCGGCGACCCACCTGGGCATCGCCATGCAGCTCACCAACATCTGCCGCGACGTCGGCGAGGACTGGCAGCGCGGGCGCCTGTACCTGCCCGACACCGTCCTGGCCGCCCACGGCCTGGGCGGCCTCCACGCTCGGCTGGGGACGCCGCTGGCCCCCGAGCTGTACCCGCCGCTGCACCAGGTCCAGCGGGTCTTGCTCGATCGCGCCGATCGCTACTACCGCTCTGCGACCGGCGGCTACCCGGCCCTGCCCGGCCGGGCCTCGGCCGCGATCCGCACCGCCGCTCGGGTCTACCGCGCGATCGGCACCGCGATCCGCCGGCGCGGCCCGCGCAAGATCGGCGAGCGCGCGGTGGTCGGCCGGGTCGCCAAGGCCGGCCACGTGACCGCGGCCCTGACCGGTGCGACGCTGGGCGTGCCCGGCCGCGTGTTCGCGCGCGTCCGCGGCCGCCGCCCTCTCATCCCGTCCTCGATCCTGGAGCTCGCCGATGTCCCTCGCCTCTGACGCCGCCCCGGTCGGGGCGCCGGCCACCCGACCGTCGACGCCGGCCCGCTCGACCAACCCGTTTCTGGTCTACGTCGGCCGGATCCGCGAGTTCGATCGCACCGACTGGCAGGTCTACATCGTGTGGATCGGCATGATGCTCGGCCTGGTCTTTTCGACCGCCGGGTTCCTGGCCTTCGGCCACGCCCACGGCGTGCGGTTCCCGGTCGAGGCGTGGCTGGTGCCGATCGGCGCCGCGATCTTCTCGGTCGCGATCGCGATCGACACGATCGGCCATCGCACGATCTACAAGGAGGCGCTCAAGGGCGGCGAGGCGCTGATCCATCAGATCACGATCGTCAACGGCGTCGCGAGCTGCGTGCTCCTGGTCCTGGCCTACGCCCACCGCGGCGCGGTCATCCCGGCCATGGTCACGACCGGCCTGTCGTTCATGTTCAGCGTCTTCGACGAGGGCTTCCACTGGAAGCGCTACACCTCGTCCCAGGCCGACCCGGTCGAGATGTGGTCCCACGTCGGGATCTTCCTCGGCCACGGCATCATGATGGTCGGCTGGTGGTGGTTCTGGGCCCTCGGCTATCCGGGCGTGGCCGCGACCCTGGGCGCGCTGTGATCACCGCGCTGGCGATCGCGATCGTGGCCCTGGCGCCGGTCGGCGTGGTGGTCTGGCGCTGGCGGCTGGCCCAGGTCGCGCGCCTGGCGCCGGGTCCGGCCGCGGCGCCGAGCGCGCGGGTGTCGATCGTGATCCCGGCCCGCGACGAGGCCCACAACCTGCCGCGGCTCCTGGCGTCGATCGCCCGCCTCGGGGTCCGGCCCCACGAGGTCATCGTCGTCGACGATCACTCGACCGACGGCACGGGCGACCTGGCGCGCGCGGCCGGCGCGATCGTCGTGACGCCGGCGCCGCTGCCTCCCGGCTGGCTCGGCAAGTCGTGGGCGTGTGCGGCCGGCGCCGCCCGCGCCACCGGCGATCACCTGTTGTTCACCGACGCCGACACCGAGCATGGACCGGCCTCGCTCGAGCTGGCCCTGGCCCGCGCCACCGAGGCCGAGCTGGTGTCGATCATCCCGACCCACCGCATCGAGGCCGGGTGGGAGCGGCTGCAAGGCGGGTTTCAGCTCATGCTCCTGGTCGCCGGCCGCGCCGGCGCCACCGCGACCCGCGGCGCGCGCCGCTACAGCATCGGCCAGTACCTCCTGTTCACCCGCGAGGCCTACCAGCGCCTCGGGGGCCACGCCGCGGTGGCCGGCCAGATCGCCGAGGACCTCCACCTGGCGGCCAAGGTCGTCGACGGAGGCGGTCGCTTCGCGCTGCTCCACGCCCCCGGCGCGCTCGGCGTGCGCATGTACCCCGAGGGGCTGGGCGCGTTCTTGCGCGGCTGGCGGCGCAGCTTCCGCGCCGGGATGGCGGCGGCCGGCGGCGGCGGCGCGGCCGAGATGATCGCGGTGGTGGCCTGGCTCCTCGGCGTGCCCCTGGGCCTGGCGCTGGCGGCCGCGGCCGGCAGCGCGACCTGGCTGGCGATCGCCGGCGCGGCCTACCTCGCGACCGCGGCGATGCTGGCTCGCGATCAACGCGCGGTCGCGCGGGTGCCGTGGTGGAGCGCGCTGGCCTTCCCGCTGCCGGTGATCGCGTTCATCGCGGTCAGCGCCGCGGCCGGTCTCGATCATCTGCGCGGCGCGCCGGTGCGGTGGCGCGGCCGCACGGTGGCGCTGCCGACCGGGAGCGAGCCGTGACCGCGACCACCGCCCTGGCGCCGCCGGCGCCGCGCTGGTGGCAGCTCCTGTACAGCCCGCGGGCCTGGCGCGCGCGCATGGCCGCCACCAAGGCCGGCTTCGAGGCCGAGCACCTGGCGTGGAACTACGGCGCGGTCGCGCCCCACGTCGCGCCGGGCGCCCGCGTCCTCGATCTCGGCGCCTGGGACTGTCGACTCCTGGCCGCGCTGCGCGATCGCCTGGGCGCGCGCGTGGTCGGGGCCGACGTGGTCGACAAGAACGCGACCGACGTCGAGCTGCGCCTGCTCGCCGACGGCCGGGTCCCGACCGCACCCGACGAGCGCTTCGACGTGGTGCTCCTGCTCTACGTCCTCCACCACGCCGCCGACGACCGCGCGGTCCTGGCCGAGGCCCGACGGCTCCTGGCGCCGGGCGGCGTGATCGTGGTCGGCGAGGATCGCGCCGACTCCTGGCGGGCGCGGCTGCGCACCAAGGCCTTCCACGTCTGGCTCCTGATCTTCACGTTCATGGGCTGGCGCGGTCAGTTCCGCACCCCGGCCGGCTGGCGGACCCGCTTCGCCGAGGCCGGGCTGGCCGTGCGCGAGCACCGCGCCCTGGGCGCGACCCGCTGGTGGTTCCCCGAGAACGAGCTCTACGTCCTGGCCGAGGCCACGCCTGTCCGCTCGACCGGACAGGTGTCGGGCGCGGCAGACGGCGCCTGACGCGCAACCGCAAGGACGGCGCGGCCGAGGCGCGGCACGCCCGGTGCAATCGGCTGGGGCATGCGCCTCCGTGCCGTGTCGCTCCTCCTCACGCTCACCGCCGCTTGCAGCGGTGACTCCAACCCGCCCCCGCCGCCGCCCGGACCGGTCTACTACGGCCAGGTCGATCGGATCCTCGCCGACAACTGCGTCGAGTGTCACTCGGCCGACCCCGATCGCCTGGCGCCGTTTCCGCTCGCGACCTACGACGACGCGGCCGCCGCCGCCGAGACCGCGCCGATCGCCTTCGCGGTCATGACCCGGCAGATGCCGCCCTACTACGCCGACGACTCGGGGAGCTGCCAGTCGTTCACCGGCAACAAGTGGCTGACCGACGACGAGATCGACACGCTGGTGACCTGGGCCAACGGCGATCGCGCCGCCGGCGATCCCGCCGACGCCTCGCCACCGCCCAACCCCGGGCCGACCCTGCCGCGGGTCGACGCCCGGTTCGATCTCGGCCTCGACTACCTCCCCGACGCGACGCTCGACGACGACTACCGCTGCTTCGTGGTCGATCCCGGCGTGACCGCCGAGAGCTTCTTGACCGCGTTCCAGGTCAGCCCCGGCAACCCGACCGTGGTCCACCACGTGATCGTCTACGCCTTGCCCGACCCCGCCGCCGAGGCGGCCGCGGCCGCTCTCGACGACGCCGCCCCCGGCGCCGGCTACCCGTGCGTCGGCGGTCCGACGGTGGCCGCGGCGTCGTTTCTCGCCGGCTGGGTGCCGGGCAATCGCGCCGTCTTGTTCCCCGCCGACACCGGGATCCGGGTCCGCGCCGGCCGCAAGATGATCGTGCAGATGCACTACAACCTGGCCGGCTCCGACGGGGGCACCGATCGCACCGCGGTCGAGTTCACCCTGGCCGACAGCGTCGCCGACGAGGCCCGCATCGCCCCGGTGCGCGCCCCGGTCAACCTGCCGCCCGGCCAGCTCGAGGTCGCCACGGTCGGGTCCCTGACCTTGCCGACCGCGGCCACCGGGCGGCTGTGGGGCGCGGTGATGCACATGCACCAGCGCGGCGTCAGCGGCGGGCTGCGCCTGCGCGGCTCGAGCGAGGCCTGCCTGCTCGACCTCGTGACCTGGAACTTCCACTGGCAGCACTTCTACTGGTACGCGGCGCCGCTGCCGGTGCGCGGCGGCGACCGCCTCGAGATCACCTGTCGCTACGACACCAGCGACGACACCGCGCCGGTCACCTGGGGCGAGAGCACCGAGGACGAGATGTGCATCAGCTACGTGTACCTGTCGACCTGACCGCCATCGCGGCGGACGGACCGAGCGCGACCGGTTACGCTCACGCCGTGGATCCCACCACGCCACACCAGATCTCGTCGTTGCCGGTCCGCGGCCTCACCTGCGAGGTGATCGACGGCCCCGACCTCGGCGTCCGCGCCACCGGCGACGTGCTCACCATCGGCACCGCCGCCGGCAGCGATCTCCGCCTGACCGACCCGACGGTGTCGCGGTTCCACGTCGAGCTGCGCCGCGACGACCTGGGGATCCTGGTGACCGACCACGGGTCGACCAACGGCACCTACGCCGGCGCGGTCCGCCTGGCCCGCGGCCATGTCGGCGCCGGCGCGACCCTGCGGTGCGGCGCGACCACGGTGCGGGTCGCCGACACCGCGCCGATCCAGGTCGAGATCCACGGCGGCGACGCCCTGGCCGGGCTGGTCGGGCGCTCGCCGGCGATGCGGCGCCTGATGGCTCAGGTCGCGCGCGCGGCGCAGAGCGAGGTCTCGGTCTTGATCAACGGCGAGAGCGGCACCGGCAAGGAGCTGGTGGCACGCGCGCTCCACGCCCTCGGGCCGCGCCGCGCCGGCCCGTTCGTCACCGTCGACTGCGGCGCGCTGGCCCCGACGCTCGTGGCCAGCGAGCTGTTCGGTCACGAGCGCGGCGCCTTCACCGGCGCCGACCGCACCCACGCCGGCGCCTTCGAGGCCGCCGCCGGCGGCACCCTGTTCCTCGACGAGATCGGCGAGCTCCAGCCGGCGATGCAGACCGCGCTCCTGGGCGTCCTCGAGCGGCGCAAGGTCCGGCGCCTCGGCGGACGGGCCGAGGTCGCGGTCGACGTGCGCGTGGTCGCGGCCACCCATCGCGACCTGCGCGCCGAGGTCAACCAGGGCGGGTTCCGCCTCGATCTGTTCTACCGCCTGGCGGTGGTGACGATCGTGACCCCGGCGTTGCGCGAGCGGCCCGAAGATCTCGCGCCGCTGATCGAGCACTTCCTGCGCGACGCCGGCTGGGACGGCCCCCTCGACGAGCTGATCTCGCCGCCGGTCATGGCCGAGCTGCGCCGCCACCACTTCGCCGGCAACGTCCGCGAGCTGCGCAACCTGGTCGAGGCCGCGGTGGCGATGGGCGAGCCGCCGCCGCTGGCCAGCCCGGGCCCGACCGGCCCGGCGCCGCAGCTCTCGATCGACGTCGATCAGCCGTATCGCGAGGCCCGGACCGCGGTCACCGAGGCCTTCGAGGCCCGCTACCTCGACGCGCTCTTGGCCCGCACCGCCGGGAATGTCTCGGCTGCTGCGCGCCATGCCCGGATGACGCGCTCGCACCTGATCGAGCTGCTGCAGAAGCACGGCCGGAAGTGACGGGGACGGGGGCGGAGGCGGAGACCGAGGCCGAGACCGAGGCGGAGACCGAGACCGAGGCCGAGACCGAG
>Ga0075163_10012770_pt1 | contig 10930 bp, 6 predicted proteins | sample JI1023141ADNA_FD_71478 | JGI IMG/M metagenome (GOLD analysis project Ga0075163, IMG submission 71478) | Wastewater effluent complex algal communities from Wisconsin, to seasonally profile nutrient transformation and Carbon sequestration -... | ecosystem: Engineered > WWTP > Effluent > Algae...
AGTGGGCGCACATCCTCCATCGTCAGCTTTACGACGTGCTCGCTGACGAGCGTCTTGATCAGGCGGCGAAGGATAGTGAAGTGCAGCGGCTGATCGACTACTACAAGAGTCGTAAAGACGTCGCGTTCAGCTCGAAGCCGAAGAGCATGAAACTCATGCAGGAACAGCCGTATTCGCTCGCGTTCCGCAAACAGTATCCCAAGTTCAACGGACTGATCTGGGGATATCACTGGCTGCAGGTGGGCCTCTACGAACCGCTGATGGTGGGCAAAACGGTCGAGGAACGTCAGGCCGGCGTGCGGGCCACGACTGCGCGGTTCTGGCAGATGCTGCAGGATCCCCCGCGGACGTTCCCGTACCAGATGCCAATGACGCCCGCCGTCGCGCCAATGTTCGCGGCGCGGTATCAGGAAGCGGCGATCATCTTCGACAACTTGCACAGCATGCACGACGTCATCAGCGACATCCTGGCGAATGACAGCGTACCGCGGAACGCCAAGCGTTCCGAGATTATACTCGCCGCAGGGCGGTTCCGCGACGACACGTCGTACGTCATGACGCCGCAGGCATGGCTCACGATGGCGGGGCACATGGGCATCGAGAACATGGGCGGGCCGTCGGTGGGCTTCCTGCCTGTGCTCCCGACTCCGACTGTGACGTACGGCGCGGTGATGTCGCACGATGATCGCACGGGCGCGATGATTGGTTTCAAGTCAGGGCAGGCGGTCGGTGGCGAGCACGCTGGGCACACAGGGGCGGCACCGTCGCCGACCGCAGCGGCCGGCGCGCCGCCCATGGCGGGCATGAACCACGCGGGCATGAACCACGGTGCGACCGACACGTCACGTGCACGCAGTGATTCGACGGCGCGTCGAGACACCAGTGCGGCACACAACGCGATGCAGCATGGCGTGACCGCAGCGGCGCCTGAGAACTCCGCAGCGCAGGCCATGATGCGTGAGATGCATGATGCGATGCTGCGAGACCCGGCGATTCGCGCACGTGTACTCGGTGATCCTGCACTGCGTGCGCACCAGCAACATCTCGAATCGATGGGAGCAGTGGATTCGTTGCCCAAGACCGCGCCGGCGCGCCGCTCGGGATCTGCTCCACCGACCGCCAAGCGTGCGCCGGCAAAAGTGATCCCCAAGGCCGCACCCAAACCAGCCGATCCACACGCTGGGCACGTGATGCCGGCGGCGACGCCACCCGTGAAGAAGCCGCCAACTAAGTCCGTTCGTTAAGTGTGGCGAAACTAAGCGCATGACGGTGTTCACTTCGGAGCAGTACCGCGGTGCGAGCCGGCCCATCGGTCGAACCGCGGTGCTGCTGTGTAGCGGTGATCTGCGTACTCTGCCGTCAGGGCGGTGCTCACCCTCGCCGGCAGCGGGATCTATCTGTGGCTGTATTCGCGACACTGAATGGAGTGGAGCCACTTCTCCCGCTTGCTACACCCAGTAGTCCGGTACGTAATCAAACCCTGTCAGGTAAACCCCGACTCGCCATCATCGTATTGCTGACTGGATATAATTACCTGGGCCCGTACCTTTTATGCAGCATAAACTATACTCTCCGCCGGTTCCTCTTGATCGCTCCGCTGCGCCGCCTTCTCGCGATTATCGTGTCCCTTAGCGTGCAGTGGGCTGCGCTCGGTGGAACCTGTGTCGCGTGCACGGATAAGAATATTGCCGCGGACGCGGTGGGCGAGTCGGCAGGCGCCGGCTTGCAGCGTGTGGATGCGACGGGAGCACCTGCGCCGGAGCTGGCAGCGGCCTCGGTTGACATGCCTGAAGCGCGAGGCATCTCGGACAAGCGCAGTGAGAATCGACAAAAAGTTTCGACCGAATACCGGCACAAGGGCAGCACGTCTCCGTGCTGCGCGTCAGAAGTGCCGCGAACGAGTGACGGTCGCGATGCGCCGTGCGGGATGTTGGCAGTTTGCGTGATGCTGATGATGCCGGTGCACGCCGGAGCACTCAGCGTGGCGCGCGGCGTGATGGCGCCGCTGCTGTGGAACGATGACTTGGCGCCGCATGCGCCTACCACTGCTCCTGACGCGCCTCCCCCTCGAGCCTGACGTCGACACGCGCCCATTTCGAGGCGCCGCGTAGCGACATGCTGCGCCCTCGCGGACCCACTCGGCGTCTCGCGCGCTTTCATCGAGGTCAACATGCGCTTGTCCATCGCGGTCCATTCGGCCGGGATCGTGTTCCGTTCCGTCGGGACGGTCCTTCTCTGCACAATCCTGCTTTCTGACGCCGCGCCGGCCCAAGTTGCGCCGCCGCGGGCGCCCGTCACCCTTCGACGACCTGGAGCGGCGACTGTCGATGCCCGTGCCGACTCGCTGCTCTTCCTGCACGCACTCTACGATCTCGTTGACCGCGCGAATCCGCGCGTTCGCGCTGCGTCTGAGCTGGCGCGGGCCGCCGCCGCTCGCGTGTCCGGTGTCACCAAGCCACCCGATCCCGAGCTACAGCTGGGCTTCATGAACTACAGCCTGCCGCGCCTCGCGCCTGACGCGACCCTTGGCATGCGACAGCTGCAGCTCATGCAGATGGTACCCATCCCGGGAAAGCTCGCTGCCGCCGGCGACGCGGCACGCGCGAGGGCGCAGGCTGCAGGCGCCCGAGCTACCGACATCCGCTGGGACGCTCGTGCTACAACGGCGATGGCGTTTTACGAGCGATGGTCTGCGAGCGAGCGCATCGAGATCGCACGCGCTACGCGTCGTCTGTTGGAGGACGCCGCTGCGGTGGCGACCGCCATGTACCGGGTGGGTGATGGGCGACAGTCGGATGTGCTTCGCGCGCGCGTCGAGATCGCGCGCATGGACGAGGAAATCATTCGTATGCAGGTGATGAACGAGTCGGCGCGAGCGAGGCTCGCGGCCGCAGTGGATTTGCCGGAATCCGCCGTTGACGGCACTCCCGTCCTCCCAGTTTTCCCGGACACGATCCCTCAGCGCTCCGATCTTCAACTCCTCGCGTTGCGAAACCGGTCCATGCTTGTGGCAGGAGCAGCAGATGTGCGTGCTGCTGTAGCCGATGAGCGTCTTGCGCGCCGCGAGCGTTGGCCAGACATGCTGGTGGGCGTGCAGTACGGCGAGCGCGGGATGGAGATGGGCACGGATCGGATGGGCAGCCTCATGGTGGGCGCGTCGCTTCCGATCTTTGCGCGGTCGCGGCAGCTGCCCATGCGCGTTGAAGCAGCTGCGATGCGAGCAATGTCCGAGGCAGAATTGCGGTCCATGCAGGCAGACACGCGCGCCCGCGTCGCTGAAGTCCACGCGGAGTTGACGCGTGCCCGGCGTCTTACCGCCCTCTATCTCACTACCGTGCTGCCACAGGCCGAAGCGGCGGCCGCCTCATCGCTGGCGTCGTACCGCTCCGGTTCTGTGGACTTCATGACCGTCATCGAAAATCGCATGGTCGTCAACCGATATCGTGAGGAAGTCGTGACGCTTACGGCGGCCGAGGGGCGCGCATGGGCTGACCTCGAGATGCTGATCAGTCACTCTTTGCTCGCGCCAGCGGGGACTAGATAATGGCGAACAATTTAGGGCGTATAGGGCGAGCGTTGGCGTTGGTGCTCATTCCAGTATTCGCGGTAGTCGCCGCGTGGTGGTTTACGCGGCCCGCTGCCGTGCCACCGACTGCCGTTGGAGCAGTCGATCATGCGGCAATGGATATGCCTACCAGCGATAGCGCCACTCCAGTCATGATGGACTCGGCGAGCGCGCGGCGTATCGGCGTGACTTTCGCGCCCGTCACTCAGGAGCCCTTGGGACGTGAGGTCCGCACCGTCGGGCAGGTGGTCGTTGATGAGACCCGCATGCGCACCGTCACCCTCAAGGTCGACGGATTCGTGGAGCGACTGTACGTGGACTACACCGGACAGCGCATGACGCGCGGCACGCCACTGCTGACGATCTATTCGCCCATGTTGGTCACTGCGCAGGAGGAACTGCTTCTGGCCCGCCAACTCACGAACGAGGTCATGGGGAGCAGCATCGACACGCGCACGGGAGCCGACGATCTCGTGCAGGCGGCGCGTCGTCGGCTGCGCTGGTGGGATATCAGTGACGAGCAGATCGCGCGAGTCGAGCAGGCGGGCACGGCACAGCGCGCGCTCACGATATACGCCCCCGTGGGCGGCACGGTTCTCGAAAAGAATGTGACTGTTGGGCAGCGAATCATGGCGGGTGAGCCGCTGTATCGCGTTGCGGACCTGTCGAGCGTGTGGGTTGATGCCGAAGTCTACGAGCGCGATCTAGGCGCCATGCGTGTCGGGCAGCACGTGGCGGCGACGTTCGATGCACTCCCAGGCGTGTCGATGGCGGGCCGTATTGCCTACGTGTATCCCACGCTCTCGCCGGACACGCGTACCGCACGCGTCCGCGTGTCGCTGCCCAATCCCGCGTCGCGACTCATGCCAGGGATGTACGCAACGCTCCGGATCGAGAGTGATGCGCGGGGTGCGGTGCTGACCGTCCCGCGCGGCGCCGTGCTCGCGACGGGTGACCGGCACCTCGTCTTCGTGCGGCTCGCCAATGGGCAGCTGCAGCCGCGGACCGTGGAGGTTGGCGCGGCGTCGGACGCGCGCGTGGAAATTCTTCAAGGCGTCGCGCTCGGGGACACCGTCGTCGCATCAGCCACCTTTCTCGTCGACGCGGAATCCAACCTTGGGTCGGCGCTTGGCGGCACGGGCAACATGCCGGGGATGGATATGACGGCTCCGGTCCCACTGCCAGCCAAGAAAGGCGGAGGAGCCCGACCATGATAGCCAGCGTCATCGCATGGTCAGTCCGGAACAGATTCATCGTCTTGCTCGTCTGTGCGGCGCTTGCCGTTGGCGGCTCCTGGGCATTACGCACCGTGCCGTTGGAAGCGCTGCCGGATCTCTCCGACGTGCAGGTGATTGTTCAGGCGGATTTCAACGAACAGGCGCCGCGCATCGTGGAGGATCAGGTGACGTATCCGATTGCGGCCGAGATGCTCAAGGTGCCCGGCGCACGAACAGTCCGCGGCTACTCGTTCTTCGGCGTGTCCTTCGTGTACGTGATCTTCGAGGACGGGACGGATCTCTACTGGGCGCGCACGCGGGTGCTCGAGTACCTGAGCGGGTTGCGCAGCCGACTGCCGAGCAACGTCTCGCCGACACTGGGTCCAGATGCGACAGGGCTCGGCTGGGTGTACCAGTATGCGCTCGAAGACACGACAGGTCGGCTCGACTTGGCCGCACTGCGCGGCGTGCAGGACTGGTATCTCCGCTACGTACTCACCGCGGTCCCCGGCGTCGCCGAGGTAGCAAGTGTGGGCGGTTTCGAGAAGCAGTATCAGGTCGATCTCGACCCTGCGAAGCTGCTCGCGTATGGCGTACCGATCACCCGCGTGATGGCGGCAATCCAGAGCGCGAACCGCGACGTGGGCGCCATGGTCATGGAGCTCTCCGAACGTGAATACATGGTGCGCGGGCTGGGCTACCTCTCGGGGATCAGCGACATCGAGAACGTGGTCGTGAGCGTCAGCGCCACGGGCACACCGGTACGTGTCGCCGAACTCGGACGCGTGACGATTGGTCCAGCGGTGCGCCGCGGCATCACGGATCTCGATGGGCGCGGTGACGCCGTTGGCGCAATCGTGGTGATGCGCTTTGGCGAGAATGCGCTCGCGACAATCCAGCGCGTGAAGACCGCGCTTGCCGGTGCGCAGGCCGGATTGCCACCCGGGGTGGTTGTGCGGCCGGTCTACGACCGCAGCACGCTGATTGAGCAGGCGGTCGACACGGTGCGAGAGACACTTGTCGAGGAAGCGATCATCGTCGCGCTCATCTGCGTCGTTTTCCTTCTGCATGCGCGCTCGGCGCTGGTGGCGGTTGTGACATTGCCGATCAGCGTCCTGATTGCCTTCATCGGACTACGCGCGTTTGGCATCGGCGCCGATATCATGTCGCTTGGTGGCATCGCCATCGCGATTGGCGAGATGATCGACGCCGCCATCGTGATGGTGGAGAATCTGCACAAGCACTTCGAGCGTCGTGCGCCGCCGGGCGATGCGATGATCGACACATCGGCGCTGAGTACGCAGGAGCGATGGGACATCGTCTTGGCATCGGCGACGGAGGTCGGGCCTTCGCTCTTCTACTCGCTACTCATCATCACAGTGTCCTTCATTCCGGTCTTCACGCTCGAGGGCCAAGAAGGCCGTCTCTTCACACCACTCGCGCTCACCAAGACGTTTGCGATGGCAGCATCGAGCCTTTTGAGCATCACGCTCGTGCCGGTGTTGATGGGCCTCTTCATCCGCGGACGCATCCGCCGGGAGCAGCGGAATCCGCTTAGCCGCGCGATGATCCGAGTCTACCGACCGGCGCTCGCCTGGGTCATGGATCGCCGGTGGCCAGTGATTAGTGGAGCGGCCGCGCTCCTGATCGTCACTTGGATTCCGTTCCAGCGCATCGGCAGCGAGTTCATGCCGCCGATGGAGGAGGGCACCATTCTTTTCATGCCCACCACGCTTCCTGGCATCAGTGTCGCTGGCGCCCGCGCATTGCTTCGCCAGCAGGACTCGATACTCCGTTCGTTTCCGGAAGTCGCAAGCGTGTGGGGCAAGGCGGGACGCGCGAACACTGCGACGGATCCTGCGGGCCTCGACATGGCGGAGACCACCATCGCCCTCAAACCGGCGTCGGCGTGGCGCGCGGGCATGACCTACGACCGCTTGATCGCCGCGATGGATTCGGCGGTGCGGATGCCTGGTGTGACCAATGCGTGGACGATGCCCATCAAGGGGCGCATCGACATGCTTGCCACCGGCATTCGTACGCCAGTGGGCGTGAAGCTTTACGGCCCCGATCTCGGAGAGCTCGAGCGGCTCGGCAAGGAGCTTGAGGGGCACCTCAAGATGGTGCCCGGTACGCGAAGCGCATTCGCGGAGCGGGCGGTGAGTGGCTACTACCTGGACATCGACATTGATCGGGTTGCAGCGGCGCGCCACGGCCTCAACATCGACGACATTCAGGCGGTGATCGCGACGGCTATCGGCGGCATGACGATCACGCAGACGGTCGAGGGGCGCGAGCGCTACGGCGTGCGCGTGCGCTACCCGCAGGAACTGCGCAACACTCCGGAGCGACTCGCGGACGTGCTGGTACCCGTAATGCACGCGACCGGCGGGAACATGGGGGGCCTCCCGGCAACGGGCATGTCGCCGAGCGGTGCGCAGCCGGGCGGCGCCATGACGAGCGCGCTGGCGCTCGCCACGGGCCGCGCGGCGCAGGTGCCGCTCGGGCAAGTGGCAACGATTCGGCAGACGGTCGGACCGATGGTGGTGCGCACGGAGGATGCGCAGCCCACCGCGTGGGTCTACGTGGACGTTGGTGAGCGTGATGTCGGCGGGTATGTCGCCGAAGCGAAACGCATGGTAGCGCAGGTGATGACGCTGCCGCCGGGCTACACGCTCGCGTGGAGCGGACAGTTCGAGTACATGGAGCGAGCCAAGGCAAAGATGCAGCTCGTCGTACCAGCGACGTTGGCGCTCGTCTTCCTGCTGCTCTATCTCAACTTCAGCAACGTGAGCGAGGCGCTGATCGTGATGCTGTCGATCCCGTTCACGCTCGTGGGCGGCGTGTGGTTCCTGTGGGCGCTCGACTACAACTGGTCGGTCGCTGTCACCATCGGGTTCCTCGCGCTCGCCGGTGTTGCGGCCGAGACGGCAGTGATCATGCTGGTGTATCTCGATCATGCGTGGGAAGCGCGGAAGGCTACTGCGCCGTCGCTCGATGTGCGCGATGTCTACGCGGCGGTGATGGAGGGCGCGGTGGAGCGGGTGCGGCCCAAGATGATGACCGTGGCGTCCACAATGATCGGCCTGCTACCCATCCTCTGGGGAACGGGCGCGGGTGCCAGCGTGATGAAGCGCATTGCGGCGCCGATGGTGGGCGGAATGGTGTCGAGCACCGTGCTCACGTTGCTGGTGGTGCCAGCGATCTGGTCGCTGCTCAAGCAGCGCGAGCTTGTGCGCGCAAAGCGCGAGTTGTCGAGCCCGAAGGTTCACGTCGAGGCAGCGTTGATTCGGAAATCGTGACGGGCGCCGGAACGGCCAGCCCCTCGCAAGGCCAAACATCAGTCCGGAATTCGCCGAGTCCTTGCACGAGTCCTTGCCATCAAAGTTAGGCTAGCCTAAAATATATATATTGGTCGTCGAAAACCGGCCGTTGACGGTCATGCATGTCCACGTCGAGGTACCACGTGCGCCCACCTGTTCGCCTGTTCAAAGCCCTCGTCGTCATTGTGTTCGCCTCCACCGTGACCAGCTGCGGCGATCCACTGCTTCCTCCGCTTCCAGCGGGCGATGAGGCGCTTGAAGGACCCATCGATGGCTTGTCGCCCCAGCAACGCGCTGCGTTCGTCCGTGGTGATCTCGAGTTCGCGCGGCGGTTTGCCCTGGCGGACGGGCTTGGTCCGCTGTTCATCGCGCAGTCGTGCGAGGCCTGCCACGTCGGCGACGGCAAAGGACATCCTCTGCTCGACATCACCCGTTTCGGCCGCACCGTAGATGGCGCATTCGATCCCATGCTCGCGCATGGTGGGCCCCAGCTTCAGAACCGCGCCATACTGAATTACCTAGCCGAGGTGCTACCGGCGGGCGTGACGGCCGTGGCCAGATTCAACCCGCCTGCCGTCAGTGGTCTCGGGCTCCTGGAGTCCGTCGACGATGCCGCGATTCTCGCCATCGCCGATCCAAACGACGCGAACGGCGATGGCATTTCCGGACGCGTCAGCTTCGTCGATTCATCGGATTTCATTGCCGACATCGTGTCGGTGGAAACGCTGGTGCGCACAGGTCCTGCGACACGTCATCTCTCCCTGAACGGCCAGTATATCGGCCGGTTTGGCAAGAAGGCACGCACGATCAATCTGCTGCATCAAACGGCATTCGCGTACTCGGAGGACATGGGGCTCACGACTGACCTCGTTCCCAAGGACGTGTTCAATCGGCAGGTCGGCGCGTTCGCCAGCGACAACGTGGCGGACCCCGAAGTGACGTCGGGCGTGCTGAATAGCGTCGTCTTCTATTTGCGCACGCTTCGGCCGCCGCCGCGTCGGCGCGCCGACAATCCCGACGTTGTGGCGGGAGGGCAACTGTTCGCTGGAGTCGGATGCGTCGGCTGCCACGTGGCCACACTCCGAACGGGCCAATCCGATATCGCCGCGTTAAGCCGGGTTGAGTTTCACCCGTACACCGACTTGCTCCTCCACGACATGGGCCCGGAGCTGGACGATGGCTACACCGAGGGAGACGCGCTGCCTGCGGAATGGCGGACCGCACCGCTCTGGGGCATCGGACTCGCTGAAAGCGCGCAGGGCGGCACCTCTTTTCTGCTGCATGACGGCCGAGCGAAGACCCTTCGTGAAGCAATCCGGTTTCATGGCGGCGAGGGGTCAAAAAGTCGCGCGGCGTTCGACCGATTGTCTCCCGCTGATCAGGAACGTCTACTCGCGTACCTGAGGTCACTATGAGCGACAACTCACGCAACAACCTGAATCGGCGACAGTTCCTCCAACAGGTGGAGCAGTTGTCTGATGGCGTCATTGCCGTCGCGCTGTGCGGCGCCCTCCCGGTCATGCTCAGCGCGTGCGGCGCGGCGCGCGCGGCCCGCACGCGCTACGTGCCGACCACACGCGTTGGAGATCGCCTCACGGTACCGCGGTCGGAGCTGTCTGGCGGTAGCGGCGTACTCGTTGAGATTCCCGGAACGGAACTGCCCCTGTATCTGCGAAGTGATGCGGTGACCGGCGGCTCGGAACACTTCTCGGCCGTCTCGACTCGCTGCATGCATAGGGGATGTCAGGTCGAGCCGACCGCCGACCGGTTGTCCTGCCCCTGCCACGGCAGCGAATACACGTTCGCGGGTGCTGTCCTGCAGGGCCCCACCGAGCTGCCGCTCGTGAGATATCAAGTCAGCGTGGATGCCGTGAACATCTACATCCACCTTCCGACCGCCGAGCGTAGCTGATGCGCGCGAACCTCGTGATCTCACTGTTCGCCGCCACACTCGGTTTCGCCGCGCGTGGGCAGGCGCAGGCGGATTCGGTCCACGCGGACACCACACGCGCTCAACCGCCAGCCCCTCCGCGTCAAGCGCCGCCGGACACGGCGCTGGTGCAAGGAGGCGTGTACAACCGACCGTTCATCACGTCGGTCGGTCGCACCAGCATCGGTGGCTACGCCGAGGCGAACACGAACTACTTCGTCGAGGATGGCGTCGGGGACGGGTTCTCGATGGAGCTCCGTCGATTCAACATCTTTCTGTTTGCGCCAGTGGGTCGACGCCTGCGGTTCCTTTCGGAGCTGGAGTTCGAGCACGGAACACAGGAGATCGCCATCGAAACCGCGCAACTCGATTTTCAGATCGACCCCGCGTTGGTCCTACGTGCCGGCGTCCTGCTGCCGCCGATTGGCGCGTTCAATCTCAACCACGACAGTCCGCGTTGGGAATTCATCGACCGGCCACTCGTATCCACGGAGATCATTCCGTCCACGCTATCGGAAGTCGGCTTCGGCGCGAACGGCCGTGTTCTGGTGGGTGGGCGCGCGCGCGGCATGACGATCACCTACGACGCGTATCTGACGAACGGGCTTGGCGACGGCGTGATACTGAATGACGCCGGCCGAACACTGCTGTCAGCCGGCAAGCGCGACCTACAGTTTGCCGGGGACAACAACGGCTCTCCCGCACTCTCCGGACGTGTCGCACTGCAACAGCGGCGGATTGGCGAGATCGGCGTCTCTTACTACGGCGCGGTGTACAACACCTTCAAATCCGAAGGTGAGACGCTCGATGCGCAGCGCCGGCTCTCGATCACCGCCGTCGACTTCAACACCGTGCTGCGGGCGATCAGCATCCGTGGTGAGTTTGCGGTCACGCG
>Ga0075163_10012771_pt1 | contig 10929 bp, 6 predicted proteins | sample JI1023141ADNA_FD_71478 | JGI IMG/M metagenome (GOLD analysis project Ga0075163, IMG submission 71478) | Wastewater effluent complex algal communities from Wisconsin, to seasonally profile nutrient transformation and Carbon sequestration -... | ecosystem: Engineered > WWTP > Effluent > Algae...
GAGTGCGACGACGGCGCCGACAACGGCGACATGAACAGCTGCACCTCGGACTGCAAGAACAACGTCTGCGGCGACGGCCTGGTCGGCCCCGGCGAGGGCTGCGACGACGGCAACGACGTGGACGCCGACCGCTGCTCGAACACGTGCGTCGCCGTCACCTGCGGCGACGGCGAGGTCGGCGCGACCGAGGAGTGCGACGACGGCAACACCGACAACGCCGACCAGTGCACCAACGCGTGCACCGCCGCGACCTGCGGCGACGGGTTCACCCAGGCCGACATCAGCGAGGAGTGCGACGACGGCGTCGACAACTCCGACAACGCCGTCTGCACCAACGAGTGCACCTTCGCCGTCTGCGGCGACGGCCACACCTACAACACCGGCGACGGCAGCGAGGAGTGCGACGACGGCGAGGAGAACGGCCCCGGCAAGGCCTGCAACGCCGACTGCGTGCTCAACGTCTGCGGCGACGGCGACGTCAGCCCGACCGAGGGCTGCGACGACGGCAACCTCGTCGAGGGCGACGGCTGCTCGGCCACCTGCATGAGCGAGGAGTGCGGCAACGCGATCATCGACCCGCTCGAGGACTGCGACGACGGCATCAACGGCGACGACGACGACGGCTGCACCGACCTGTGCCTGTTCCCGATCTGCGGCGACGGCCTGCTCCAGCAGAGCCTCGACGAGGAGTGCGACGACGGCCCCGACAACAGCGACTCCGCCGCCTGCACCGCCGCCTGCAAGCTCGCCGTGTGCGGCGACAGCCTGATCCGCGACAACGTCGAGCAGTGCGACGACGGCCCCAACAACGGCATGGGCCAGGCCTGCAACGCCGACTGTCAGGAGAACTTCTGCGGCGACGGCGACCCCGGCCCCGGCGAGGCCTGCGACGACGGCAACGCCAGCAACGACGACGAGTGCACCAACGTGTGCAAGCTGGCCAGCTGCGGCGACGGCTTCGCCCAGCCCGGCGAGGAGTGCGACCAGGGCCCCGACAACGACAACTTCGGCGAGTGCACCCTCGCCTGCACCCTGCCGATCTGCAGCGACGGGTTCATCCAGCCCAGCGAGAGCGAGATGTGCGACGACGGCAACTCGAACCCGAACGACGCGTGCACCGGCACCTGCCAGAACGCCTTCTGCGGCGACAGCATCACCTACACCGGCATGGAGCAGTGCGACGACGGCAACGCGGTGAACGACGACGCCTGCACCAACGGCTGCAAGACCCCGAGCTGCAGCGACGGCATCAAGAACCAGGGCGAGGCCCAGGTCGACTGCGGCGGCGGCGGCTGCAAGCCGTGCTCGGTCCCCGGCCTCGTCATCAACGAGGTCGACTACGACCAGACCGGCACAGACACCACCGAGTTCATCGAGCTCCTCAACACGACCAACGCGCCGATCAACCTGGCCAACCACTCGGTCGTGCTCGTCAACTGCGCCAACATGTCAGCCGTCCCGTACGCCACGATCACGCTCGGCAACCTCGGCCTGCTCAACCCGGGGCAGTATCTCATCGTCGCCAACGCCGCGTTCATGGTCCCGAACAACGTCGTCAAGGCCAACTTCGCTATGACCATGGACCAGGTCCAGAACGGCAGCCCCGACGGCGTCGCTCTCGTCAACACCCAGACGATGATGCTGGTCGACTCTCTGTCCTACGAGGGCGCCTGTGTCATGGTCAACATCCCCAACGTCGGCGTTGTCAACCTCGTCGAGGGCACCTCCCTCCCGGCCAACATCGCCGACATCGGCGTCAACAACGAATCGCTGGCCCGCTTCCCCAACGGATACGACGGCAACAACGCGGCCACCGACTGGATCCAGTCGAAACTGCCGACCCCCGGCCTCGCCAACGTCCCGTGATCGGGCGTACGGCGCTCCGCGCCCGCGCCTGATCACCCGGGCGTGAACCCGACAAGAGACACCGCGCCTCGCGCGGTGTTTTTTTGTCCGCAGAAATTAATCACCCCGCGGTGTTCGCCGTGTCGATTCCGTGCGAGCCCGTTCGTCGCATGGATGAACCCCGGCCGACGGCCGGCACCCGGAGAAGACACCCCCATGAAGACCACGCCCAGCGCCCGCATCACCCCCTTCTTTTGGTTCGACGACCAGGCCGAGGAGGCCGCGAACTTCTACACGAGCATCTTCCCCGACTCGAAGATCCTCCACGTCAACCGCTACCCGAAGGAGGTCGCGCAGGCGACCGGCCGCAAGGAGGGCGCCGTCATGACGATCTCCTTCGTGCTCGACGGCCAGGAGTTCAGCGCCCTCAACGGCGGCCCCGCCTTCAAGTTCACCGAGGCCCTCTCGCTCGTCATCCACTGCGCGAACCAGGACGAGGTCGACCACTACTGGGAGCGTCTGCGCGACGGCGGCGACGAGCGGGCCCAGCAGTGCGGCTGGCTCAAGGACAAGTTCGGCGTGTCCTGGCAGATCGTGCCCGACGACCTCCAGGCGCTGCTCGGCGACCCCGACCCGAACAGGGCCCGCCGCGCCGGCGAGGCGATGATGGGCATGAAGAAGCTCGACATCGCCGCCCTCCGCCGCGCCGCCGGCTGAGCCGACCTCACGTCTCCGCGGTCACGGGGTCACGATCCCCGTGATCGCCGTCGCGTCGGCAAGCTCGGTCGTGTACGCGACGACCCCGCCCAACGTGTGCCCCGACTGGGCCAGCACCTCGATGTAGTAGAACGACCCCGGATCCATCAAGCCCTCCGGGATCGTCACGCTCGTCGCCTGGGTGACGACCCACCCGCGGAGCACCCGCTGCAGCGGGTTGCCGTCGAGGTCCTCCGAGTCCGCGATCGCCGTGACCGACACCGTGTAGCTGTCGGGCGCGCCGATCACCGGCGGCGACCACGACACCGTCGGCATGGCGGTCACCTCGGTGACGCTGTCGATCTCCGCCGTCATGCCGTTGACCCGCAGGTCGCGGACCGGCCCGAGCTTCGGCACGATCGGCCCCGCCATCACCTCCGCCAGCGTCCCCGCGACGGCCACCCGCGCGCGCAGCCGTTCGCTCGCCTGCGTCTCCGGGTCGCTCAGGAAGTTGGTCAACGTGCACACCGTCTGGACCAGGATCTGCCCCTCCGCGTACGGGTCGCCGTACTCGAGCTCGATCACCCGGTCGCCCGGATAGGCGTACACGCTCGCGCAGCTGTCACACACATCGGGGTCGCAGCTGTCCGGCGGGCACGCCGGGTCGAGCGCGAGATCCTGGCTGTACACGCTGACGCTGGCGAGGGTCGGCGTCATCCCGACGATCGGCACCGGCACGCCAGGCTCGCGGAAGATCGTCAACGTGCACGCCGTCCCGGTCGACGCCCCCATCGACTGGTCCAGCGCCGCGAAGAAGTCCGTGACCCGCAGGTCGAAGCTCGCCTGCTCGCTCGCCACCGCGGTGAACGCCCCGTCCACCGCGTTCGCCGCTCCGCCCTGCATCGCCTGCATCGTCGGCTTTGCCACCGCGGCGACCCGCGACAGCACCGCGAACGACCACGCGTCCGTCAACTCGGCCCCGCTCGGCGCCTCGACGAGCTGGCGCCCCGCGATGTGCGCGAGCCACACGTCGTCGCCCTTGCCCGGGTCGATCAGCGGCCACACGACCCGCGACGTGCTCGGGCGCCACGGCACCGTCCAGCCGTCGAGGCTCGTCGCGCCGACCTCCGGCGACTGGGTCCCGTCCTCCGGATCGAAGCTCGGCGACGGGAACACGATCACGTCGGCGTTGTACGAGTACAGCTCGAACGAGTCGAACCCCGTCAGCGGCTGCAGCCCCGTCCCCGAGATCGCCAGCGACGTCCCCGGGTCCTGCGTCGTTGCGACATCGGGCCGTCCCGAGTGCGCATCGGTCCACATCAGCAGCTCGCGCAGGTCCGTCTCGGTCCACGTCACCACCGGCGGGTCGTTCGGCCGCGTCAAGTACGCGAACACCTGCTGCAGCATGTACGGCCCGTCCGGCACGCCCGCGAACTCGATCCGCGAGGACCCGTCGTAGACCCCGGGGAACTCGTCCGCGCCGACGAAGATCGCCGTCGACACGAGGTTCTTGGTCAGCGGATCGGTCGGCAGCGGCGTCGGCGAGCCGCCGAGCGGCAGATAATCGCCGATCACCGGCGCGACCACGCCATCGAACTCGGACGCGTCGGTGGTCCCCGTCCCTGCCTCGGTCGGTACATCGGGTCCGTCTGTCCCAGTCCCCTCCGTCGTCGACCCGCCGGACTCGCTCCCCGGGTCGCGCCCGGTGCACCCGCCGACGAGCACGCCGGCCGTCGCCAAAATAGTCACCGAGATCCGCATCGAACCAATCCACCAGAGATCCGCGCGCCGCGCAAGTCACGGGGCCCGCGAATCGCTGGCGCCGCTCACACCGCGGACTGCGGCTGCGTCGCCCGGAACGCCGCCTTGAGCCCGTCGACCTTCGCCGTGTCGGTGAGGTCGATCGGCGGGATCGTGTCGTACGCCTCGTAGAAGATCGTCGGCTTCAGGTCATCGCTCATCTCGAGCGCCCGCCGGATCTTGCGGTTGTCCGGCACGAACCCGCGGGGCACCAGGTTCTCGATGCACGTGCCGATCGTCCCCTGCAGCCCGCAGATCAGGATCTGCACGCGGTCCGGGCGGAACTCCCCGAGCCCGAGCCCGAGCGCCTGCTCGAGCCCGCCGATCCGGTCCGGCGCGAAGAACCCCTCGGCGCGCCCGCCGAAGCCCTTCCAGTTCGGACAGGCCTGCGGGCGGCTGACCGTCGGCAGGTAGCGCAGCCCGTGCTTGCTGGCCAGCGCCTCGAGCTCTTCGCGGTAGCCGAGGTCCGCGTCGTAGCTGGCCCCGTGGATGATCACGTAGTCGGCCAGCGAGCGGTTCGGGTCGCGCAGGATCTCGCTGCGCACCATCGACAGGAACGGCGCCAGCCCGGTGCCCGCCGCCAGGCACACCTTGAGCCGCGGGTCGCCGACCCCCGTCGTGTCCTCGACCGTGAACTTGCCGGTCGGGTGCACGCGCACGTACATGCGGTCGCCGGCCTTGCGGGTCCACAGCAGGTGCGTGAACGGGTTGTCGCTCTCCGGCTTGTCGACGTAGCGGATGTAGAACTCGGCGACATCGCGGCGCTCCGGCGCCGACGCGATCGACATCGGCCGGCGCACCCCGCCGAGCTCCGTCTTCACCTCGTTGTTGAGGCCCAGCACCATGTACTGCCCGGGCACGAACCATGCGCCGGTCCCGGGCAGCGCCTCGTCGGGCTTGATGCGGAAGACGCCGAGGGCCGGGGTAAGGTCCTCGCGCTCGACCAGCGTTGCGTTGTACTCCAGCGGTTTCGCCATGCGCGAGCGATGATGCCCGCCCCGCCGTTCTCCGCCAAGGGGCTCCATTCCCACGAGAACAGCGTTCGCACGGCCACCGCCGATCCCGGCCGCGCGCCCCTCCCGGGATCGCTACACGTACTCGACCTCGATGTGGATCGCCGACCCGTCGCCGAGGTCGAGCGCCCGGTCGTAGCGGGTGTTCGACAGGTGCCAGCGGGCGAACCCGTGGCACATCGTCTCGACCGCCCCGAGCCACTTGTGCAGCGGCGGGCAGTCGGCGAACTCGAGCCGCAGGAACTCCGCCGCGCTGATGAACAGGCGCAGCGCCGCGTCGTGGGTCCGCTCGAGCTCGCGGCACGCCGTCACCAGGTCCGACGACTTCGCCTGGGCCAGACAGAACGCCAGGTTGAGCCCCCTGTCGCGCGCGTCCTTGGCGATCGACACGAGGTCGTTCTGCACGAGCACCATGTCGCAGGTCGCGCGCTCGAGCGCCGCCATCACCGGGTGGTCCTGCAGCAGCTCGGGCAGCGGCTCGCCGCAGCAGTACTCGACCAGCAGCAGCGTCGGCAGCACCCCGATCGAGTCGCGCCGACACTTCACGTACGTGGTGACCGTCGGGTGCCCGCCGCCCGCGTGCAGCACCTCCATCATCTCGGCCTCCTCGCGGACCGAGCGCAGCCACCCGCCGAAGCGCTCGGCGAAGCGGTGCGACCAGCGCTCGCTCATGCGGGCCCGGTAGCGCTGCGCGTTGTCCCAGAACGCCTGCAGGTACGGCGTCGCCGCCTCCGGCTGGAAGTCGGGGTCGCCGCCGATCGCCGCGACCGCGAGCGCCTCGCGGGCCTCGCCGACCCCCTCGAGCATGTCGTCATAAAAGATCCACAGCGTCAGGAACCGCGTCACCGTCGCCAGCGCCTCCGCGTCGGCGTGGTACAGCGGCCACCCGCCGTAGCGCGCGACCCCGAGGTGGCGAAACTTCGCCGCGACCGTCGGCGAGTCGAGCAGACGCATCGCGTTGAGCCACGCCTGCGTGCCCTCCTCCGCCGCCTCCGCCTCGGGATGGACCGGCGTGTACCACTGCAGCGGGTACCGAAGGGTGATCGTCGTCGACATCGCTATGCTGGGCGCGGCTGGCAATTCATGCCCGGGGTTGATCTCGTGAAGCCGTGAGGCGCCGGACGAGGCCGGGGCCTGGCCACCAGGTCCCACGTTTCAGCGGCACTACTTCCGCCATTGGATCACGTCCGTCGCGCGCCGGCAACATGGCTTATCGGACAGCTGTGATCCCGTTGGCAGGACCCCACTGGCTGCCGTTGTTACGCAGATATGGCGCTTCTCGCCGAATGCGGCCGCGGCTACGCTCCAGGACGCCGACCCCGGCAAACCGGCACCCGCGCGATCACGCGCCCGCCGCGACGGCCCGCGGGCGCCGGATTCGCGGCCGAGTCGCCCACACGTCGGACTGCCGGCCCGCCCCGCCGCGTACATCCCGCGTGCCCGCCGGTACCTGGCTCCGCCGCCTGCTCGTCCTGCTCGCCACCTGGGCCGCCGTCCACCTGACCGCCATCAGCGTCGACGGCTGTCGCGACGACGAGGTCACGGCCGATGTCGCGGTCGTGCTCGGCAATCGCGTCACACCCGGCGGTATCCCCTCGCCGCGGCTGCGCCAGCGGCTCGAGCGGGCCGCCCAGCTCTACCAGGCGGGCACGGTCGCGCGCGTGATCGTCAGCGGCGGCCAGGACCCCGGCAGCCCGCACGAGGCTGACGTCATGCGCACCGTCCTGCTCGCCGCCGGCGTCCCCGACGCCGCCATCGTCGTCGACCGCGGAGGGGTCGACACCCACTCGACCGCCCGCTTCACCCGCGACTACATGCATGCGCACGCGCTCACCTCGGTGATCGCCGTCAGCCAGTTCTACCACCTGAGCCGTTGCAAGCTGGCCCTGCGCCGCTTCGGCGTGCCCGCCGTGTACGCCGCCCACGCCGCCCTCGAGCTCGATGTCCGCGACCCGTGGTCCATGGGCCGCGAGCTGGTCGGCTACTACGCCTATCTCCTGCGCGACTACTCCTGAGCGACTGCTCCTGAGCGACTACTCCCGAGCGACTAGGGCGACACACCGCCGTAGCGGACCCCGGTGAGGTGGGCCATCTCGCGGTCGAAGGTCGTCAGGTCCGCCGCCTCGAGCTTCGCCAGGTGGTCGTGCCCGCAGGCCCGCGCGAGGATCTGCATGAGGCTCACGCTCGCCTGCAGGAACCGGCGCAGCTGCTCCGCCGAGCGCTCGATGTCGAGGCGCGCCCGCAGGTGCGGCTTCTGGGTGGCGATGCCGACCGGGCAGTTGTTGGTGTGGCACGCCCGCATGCCGACGCAGCCGATCGCCTGCAGCGCCGAGTTGGCGAGCGCCACCCCGTCGGCCCCGAGCGCCAGCGCCTTGACGAAGTCCGCGTCGGTCCGCAGCCCGCCGGTGATGAACAGGGTGACGTCGCGGCGGCGCCGGCGATCGAGGTGACGTCGCGCCCGCGCCAGCGCCGGGATCGTCGGCACCGAGATGTTGTTCTTGAACAGATCCGGCGCCGCCCCGGTCCCCCCGCCGCGGCCGTCGAGGATGATGTACTCGGCCCCCGCCGCCAGCGCGAAGTCGACATCGTCCTCGATGTGCTGCGCCGAAATCTTGAACCCGATCGGGATCCCTCCGCTGACCTCGCGGACCTCGTCGGCGACCTTGCGATAGTCCGCGGGCGTGTGCAGGTCCGCGAAGGTCGACGGGCTGATCGCGTCGGTCCCCGGTGTCAGCCCGCGGACCGCCGCGATCTTGCCCTGGACCTTCGCCCCGGGAAGATGCCCGCCGGTCCCCGTCTTGGCCCCCTGCCCGCCCTTGAAGTGAAACGCCTGCACGCGCGCCACCTTGTCGAGGCTCCACCCGAAGCGCGCCGACGCCAGCTCGTAGAAGTAGCGCGAGCACTCCGCCTGCTCCTCCGACAGCATCCCGCCCTCGCCCGAGCAGATGCCGGTGCCCGCGCGCTCCGCCCCGCGGGCCAGCGACACCTTCGCCTCCTCGCTCAGCGCCCCGAAGCTCATGTCGCTGACGATCAGCGGGATCGCGAGCCGCAGCGGCTTCTTGGCGCGCGGCCCGACGATCAGCTCCGTCCCCACGACCGCGTCGTCGAGCAGCGGCTGCCTCGCCAGCTGCGCCGTCACCAGCTGCAGGTCGTCCCAGCGCGGCAATTGCTGGCGCGCCACGCCCATCGCCGAGACGGCCCCGTGGTGCCCGAGCTTCGTCAGCCCCTCGCGCGCCAGCTGCTGGATGTACCCGTTGCGGTCCTCCTCCGGCCCGCCGTGGATGTCCGCATAAGCCCCGAGGTACGCCTCGCGCTTGAACTCCTGCGGGTGCTCGCGCTCGAACGCCGCGACCTCGTCGGCGTCGATCAGCACCGCGTCGTTCTCGCGGTCGATCCACGCCGTGAACTTCTGCAGCGCCTCGTGGTTGTTGTACTCGCTGACCCCGGAGTCCAGCCGGTAGTCCCACCCGTGGACCCCGCAGATCAAATTGAGCCCATCGACGTGGCCGTCGGCCATCAGCGCCCGGCGGTGCGCGCAGCGCCCGTACAGCACCGTCACCGCGTCGTCGTAGCGGACGACCACCAGGTCGATCTCACCGACCAGCGCCGCCGCCGGCTTGCGATCGCCGAGCCCGCTCCAGCTCGCGACCTTGATTTTCTTCGGCGTCCGGATCTCCACGAGGGCCATGATCCTCCTCTATCAAAATCAGACCAGCTCGACATCCGCGATCACCTCGACCAGCGCCGGCCCCGCATAAACGAGCGCCGCGGCCAGCGCCTCGTCGAGCTCCTCGCGCCGCGTCACGCGGATCCCCAGCGCCCCGCACGAGCCGGCGAATTCCGCGAAATTCGGGTTTCGCAGCGCCGTCTGCCACACGTGCCAGTGTCCGGCCCGCTGCTCCTTGCTGATCTTGCCGAGCTCGCTGTTGTTGACCAGCACGTGGGTGATCTTCATCCCGTACTTCACCGCCGTCGTCACCTCCGCCATGTACTGGGCGAACCCGCCGTCGCCCGAGACCGAGATCACCGCCCGGCCGCGCCAGCGCGGGTCGTCCTCCTGCGTCGCCGCCCACGCGCCCATCGCCGCCGGCAGCGAGAACCCGATCGACCCGAGGTAGCCCGACATCAGCACCGCGTGCGCCTTGCACTCGAAGTAGCGGCCGAACGAGTACGCGTTGTTGCCGACGTCGACCGCGACGATCGCGTCGGCCGGGGCCACGCGGGTCAGCGCGTCGAAGATCGCCGCCGACGAGACCCCGCGCCCGCGATCGTCGCGCAGGCGGCTGCGCTTCTCGTCGCGCCAGATCGCCCAGCGCTCCGCGACCTCGGGCGCCTGGTCGACCGCCTGCACATCTCCCAGCCGCGCCTGCATCGCCGCGACCGTCACCCCGATCTCGCCCCACACCGGCACCGTCACCGGGTGAAATTTGCCGAGCGCCATCGCCTCGAAGTCGACCTGGATCGTCGGCTTCTTCGGCGAGATCCCCGTGTGGTTGCTGAAGCTGGCCCCGAGGACCAGCAGCAGGTCCGCCTCGTTCATGAACCAGCTCGCCACCGGTGTCCCGCTGCGCCCGAGCACCCCGCAGCCGAGCGGGTGATCGTCCGCGATCAGCCCCTTGCCCTTGAACGTGGTCAGCACCGGCGCGCGCAGCGTCTCGGCCAGCGCCGTGATCGCCGGCATGTCGAAGCGCGCCCCGTGTCCGACGATGATGATCGGCCGCCTCGCCGCGCGCAGCAGCGTCAACGCCTCGTCCAGCGCCTCGGCCGGCGGCGCGATCGCCTGCGCGGCGACCCTGCCCTGCGGCCCCGTCGCCTTCGCGTCCGCCGGCGCCGCCTGCTTCGCGACCTCGTCGGGGAAGATCAGGTGCGTCGGACCCCGCCCCAGGATCGCGTGCTTGCAGGCCAGGCTCATCAGCTCCGCGTGGCGACTGTGCGTCAGCACCGTCTGACTCCACCGCGCCACCCCGCCGAACGCCGCCTTCAGATCGATCTCCTGAAACGCCCCGGGCCCGAGCACCTGCGTGTCCACCTGGCCCGTCAGCGCGATCGCCGGCGCGCGGTCGACGTTCGCGTCCCACAGCCCCGTCAGCAGATTCGTCGCCCCCGGCCCCGCGATCGCCAGCGCCGCCGCTGGTCTCCCGGTCAGCTTGCCGTACGCCGAGATCGCGAACGACGCCGCGCCTTCATGCCGCACGCCGATGAACCGCAGCGCCCCCGCGTCCTCCTGCAGGCGCAGCGCGTCGGCGACGCCGAGGTTCGAGTGTCCGACCATCCCGAACACCCAGCGCACGCCCCACTTCACCATCGTCTCGACCATCACGTCGGACACCGTCGCCGCGTGCTGGGCCGCCTCCGCCGGCACGCCGACGTACACCCCGTCGTCGCGGACCTCGACCGGGTAGCTCGGCACCGCGTCGTCGTGCCCGCCCGGCGCCGCGCCCGTGATCGGGTGGTAGTCCCACCCGTGCCACGGGCAGCGCAGCCAGCCCTTCTCGATGGACCCCTCGCCGAGCGGCCCGCCCTGGTGCGGGCAGCGGTTCTCGAGCGCCCCGTACTGCCCCTCGTACTTCGTCAG
>Ga0075163_10012772_pt1 | contig 10929 bp, 8 predicted proteins | sample JI1023141ADNA_FD_71478 | JGI IMG/M metagenome (GOLD analysis project Ga0075163, IMG submission 71478) | Wastewater effluent complex algal communities from Wisconsin, to seasonally profile nutrient transformation and Carbon sequestration -... | ecosystem: Engineered > WWTP > Effluent > Algae...
AGGGCCAGCACCCAGTGCAGCGCGATGGCGATGGCGCCGTAGCGGGCTGGTGGCGGCGGGGAAGCGGTGAGGGCGGAAGCGTCGGTGTGCATGAGGGCTGCTGCGCCGGCGCACTTCGTGCGGCGACCGCCCTCTAGAGTCGCCGCCGGCCGTCAAGTTTCAAGAAAATCCGGGGTCAGATCAAAATTTCCCCGTGCTGATCTCGCCGCGCCAGGCGCGCGGATTCCGGGACACCGCCGTGCAGCCGGCGGCGATGCGCCCCGGCGCACCCCCGGGCTACATCCGCCGGCGCGCGCCCCGCAGGCCCAGCCCGGCCGCCAGCAAGGCCAGCAGGCCCAGCGCCCACTCATTCAGGCTGGGCACCGGAGTCGGGACCGGAGCGGCCACCAGCGTGAGGGTGACCGCACCGTCTCCGCCGCTGGTGCTGGCCACATATTGTTGTCCCGCAAAACTCTCGCCGGTCCCGCCTGCGCCGCCTCCGCCTGCAGTCACCACCAGGTTTTGCACCGCGCCCAGGAAGCAGGAGCCTCCGGCCCCGCCGCCACCGGTCTGCACAACCTCGTCCTGCCCGGCCGTTCCGCCCGTCCCCGCAGTCACGCCGCCGCCACCACCACCACCACCACCGCCGTCCACGCCTGCCCCTGGCGTCGCGCCTTGCGCGCCGGCCACGCCGGTGGCGCAGTTGGCATTGCTGGCGGCCGCAGCCCCGGCCGCGGTGCCCGGCGAAGCCGTGTCGTTCGGCACCGCCAGACGGCTCCCGCCGCCGCCGCCGCCGCCGCCGCCCGCCTGCAGCGCGATGCCAGCCACGGACACCAGGCTGCTGCCACCGCCAGCGCCGCCAGCGCCGCTGATACCCTCACTTCCTGATCCGGCCCCCGGTCCGCCAGCGCCCGCGCCAGTGCCGCCGGTGCTGGCGGTATGTGAGTTTTCGCCCGCGCCGCCGCCAGCGCCGACCACCACCTGCACCGTGCTGCCCAGCGTCACCGCGATCAATCCCTGCAGCGACGCGCCCGCGCCGCCACCGCCGCCGGAACCCAGGCCCGAATCGCCGTCCATCCCGCCGCCACCGCCGCCACCGCTGGCCACCGTCACCTGGATCGCGCTGATGCCGGCGGGGACGACGTAGTTGTAAGTTCCTGGCGTGGTGTACTGCTGGGTCTGCGCGAACGCCGGGCCCGACCAGGCCGCCAGGCAGTAAAGCGCGGCCAGCGCGTGCAGGCCGGTTCGGTGAATGTTCAGGTAGGCCATGATCCGTCGTCTCCTATGTGTTGTTGCTCTATGAAAAAAAGAGGGCATCGCTGCCCTCGGTGACCACTCTTCAGAATGGGATGTCGTCGTCCATGTCGTCGAACCCCGACGCCGGCTTGCCCGCCGCGGGCGCCGGCGCGCGGGGCGCGGCGGCGGGCCGGGCCGCGGGCGCGGGGGGCGCGGCCCGGCGCGGCGCGTCGTAGCCACCACCGCCGCCGTCGTCCGACGGGCCGCCCATGCCCTGGCGGCTGCCCAGCATCTGCATCTGGTCGACGCGGACCTCGGTGCTGTAGCGCTCCTGGCCGCTCTGCGTGTCCTGCCACTTGCGGGTGCGGATGCTGCCCTCGATGTAGATCTGGCTGCCCTTGCGCAGGTACTGGCCGGCGATCTCGGCCAGCCGGCCGTTGAACACCAGGCGGTGCCATTCGGTGTGCTCGCGCGGCTCGCCGCTGGCCTTGTCCTTCCACTTGTCGGTGGTGGCCAGCGTGACGTTGGCGATCTGGTCGCCATTGGGAAAGGAGCGCATCTCGGGGTCGCGCCCAAGATTGCCGACGAGGATGACTTTGTTGACTGAGGCCATGATGGAAATGTGCTGCGAAAAAAGCCGGCACGCCGGCCGGCTACTTTCAACATTGTGCCGCAGCCCAGCGGCACCCGCCGCCGCTACGCGCGCCGCCGGCGCATGCCCTGGGTGCCCAGGGCCGCCGCCAGCAAAGCCAGCAAGCCCAACGCCCACTCGCCCAGGGTAGGCACCGGCACCGGTGCCGGCGCGGCCACCAGCGTCAGTGTCACCGCGCCATTGCCGCCGGCGGTAGCGTCCGTTATCTCCACCGCCTCTCCGGATTCAAACGTGGCTCCCGTGCCGCCCGTGCCGCCGTCCGCCGTGGTCACAAGGTTCTGCACCGCGCCCAGGTAGCAGGATCCACCAGCCCCACCGCCGCCGCCGCCGCTTCCGCTGTCGCCCGGACCATCGGCTCCGGCCGCGCCGCTGCTGCCGCCGGTCACGCCGCCGCCGCCGCCGCCGCCGCCGCCGCCATCCCCGTTTGCGCCCGGGCTACCGCCCGCGCCGCCCTGGGCACCCGTGGCGCAATTGGCGTTGCTGGAGGCCGCGGCGCTCGCCGCGGTTCCCGCTACACCATTTCCATTGTCGGTAAAGCTGCCGCCACCACCACCACCGCCGCCCGCGGCCTGCAACACGATGCCGACCACCGATACGCGGCTGCTGCCGCCGCCGCCGCCGCCCGCGCCGCTGAGACCCTGACCGCCCGCCGCACCGCCCGCTCCGCCGGCCCCCAGCCCCGTGCCGCCTACGGACGGGGTAGCGTCGGCGCTATCCGAGGCGCCGAACTCACCGCCGCCGCCCACCAGCACCTGCACGGTGCTGCCCGGCGTGACCGCGATGGTGCCGCTGAGCAGGGCGCCAGCGCCGCCTTGGCCACCTACGCCACCCGAGCTGTCAACCCCGCCGCCGCCGCCGCCGCCGCCCGCCACCGTCACCCGGATGGCGCTGATTCCCGCGGGAACCTGGTAGCTGTAGGAGCCGGGCGTGGTGTACGGCACGGTTTGCGCCAGGGCCGCCCCGGCCGCAGCCAGGAACAGCCCGGCTCCCACGAACAAACCACGTTGGCGCATCGCTCGGTTCGACATCTGAGTCTCCTCTTTGTGTGAATAACTCAGAATTATAAGAAAAAGCAACTTATTCACGAGCAATGCTTCACATGCGTGTGGCATCCGCTCCACACCGGCCGCCACTCCCCTGAGGTTCGGCGTGTTCAGGGGCTCAGGGCTTCGCCGCCGACACCTGCTGCGCCCAGCCCAGCAGCAGCCACAGGGCCACCAGCAGCGTGGTCGCCGCGAACACCCCCGGCGCGCCGCCGTGCTTGAGCATCCAGCCGCCCAGCGCGCCGCCGGCGAACAGGCCCAGCGACTGCAGCGTGTTGTAAACGCCCAGCGCCGCGCCGCGCGCGCCGGGCGGCGCCAGGCGCGAGATCAGGCTGGGCTGGCTGGCCTCCAGCACGTTGAAGGCGACGAAGAAGACGAACAGCACCACCCCCAGCGCCCACGCCCCCGGCGCCTGGGGCGCCAGCCCCAGCAGCGCCAGTTGCGCCAGCCCCAGCAGCGCGATGGCCCCGCGCAGCACCGCGCGCAGGTGGCCGCGCCGCTCCAGCGCGAACAGCCCGCCCATCAGCGCGAACGAGGCCAGCACCGCCGGCAGGTACACCTGCCAGTGCGCCGACTTGGGCAAGCCCGCCTGCAGCAGCAGGCCCGGCACCACCACCCACATCGCCATCTGCACCGTGTGCAGCACGAACACGCCCAGGTCCAGCCGCCACAGCAGCGGGTGGCGCCAGACCTCGGCCAGGCGCCCGCGCGGCTCGCCGGCGTGGCGCGCGGGCTCGGCCGGCGTCCAGCGCAGCACCACGGCGATGCCCGCCAGCGCCAGCAGCGCGGTGAGCCAGAACAGCCCCGGCAGCCCCAGCCAGCCGACCAGCGGCGGCGCGGCCACCAGCGACACGGCGAACACCAGGCCGATGCTGGCCCCGACCAGCGCCATGCCCTTGGTGCGCACCTCGTCGCGCGTCAGGTCGGCCAGCAGCGCCGTGACCGCCGCCGACACCGCGCCCGCGCCCTGCAGCGCGCGGCCCACGGCCAGCGCCTGCACGCTGCCGGCCAGCGCCGCCACGGCGCTGCCCAGGGCGAACAGCAGCAAGCCCAGCACGATCACGCGCTTGCGCCCCACGCGGTCGGACGCCAGGCCCAGCGGCACCTGCATCAGCGCCTGCGTCAGGCCGTAGAGGCCCATGGCCAGGCCCACCAGCGCCGGATCGTCGCCGCCCGGGTAGCGCGCCGCCTCGATGGCGAACACCGGCAGCACCAGGAACAGCCCCAGCATGCGCAGCGCGAAGATGGCCGCCAGCGACTGCGTGGCGCGCCGCTCGGCGGCCGTCATGCGGTGGATGGTGGGCGAATCGGGGACGGAAGACGAGGCGGGGTCTGACATCGACATGCGGCGCAAGGCGTGCCGGCTGGCGGCCGGGCAGCGGGTATTGTCGGGCATCGTCCGCTTGGTAGATTCCGTCCATGAACACCACCCCCCGCCTCCTCGCCCTGCTGCCGCTGTGCGGCGCCCTGCTGGCCGCCTGCGCCCAGCAGCCTCCCGCCGCGCCAGCCGCCCCGAACCCGGCCGCCAGCCCGGAACTGAAGGCCTTCCCGTCCAGCCTGGCGGGCCACCGCCGCCACGTGATCGAACTGCCGGCCCTGCCCGACGAGGCGGACCGCCAACTGGAGCTGATCGGCGTCAAGTCCATGACCGTGGACTGCAACAGCCGCGGCATGGACGGCCGCTTCGAGGCCCGCGACGTGGCCGGCTGGGGCTACACCTACTGGGTGCTGCGGAGCCAGGGCCAGGTGCGCGGCACCATGATGGCCTGCCCGCCCGGCAGCCAGCGCCCCGGCTTCGTGCAGGCCGAATCCACCCTGGTGCGCTACAACAGCAGGCTGCCGGTGGTCGTCTTCGTGCCCGAGGGCATGGCGCTGCGCTACCGCGTGTGGCGCGCCGGGGCGGCGCAGGACGCGCCGCGGCGCTGATGCGCGCCGCGCCAAAAGCTCATTTTTTAATAGCTGTTGGCGTAATGTCCATGCGGGCTTGAGGCCGATTTGGCTTGAAATCCGATCCCTCGCCAGCCCCCTCGGCGGACGGCGGGGGCGGCCCCGGCGCCGAAGTCCCGGTTTTCGGATAATGGCCGGTTGCCCTGCGCCCAGGGCCGCCCGCCATGACCGACACCCTCTCCCTTGCTTCAGACGCCGACGACGGCCTGCCCCTGGCCGCCGCGCTGCGCGCGCAGCGCATCAGCATCCGCGGCGCGCGCACGCACAACCTCAAGAACATCGACCTCGACATCCCGCGCAACCAGCTGGTGGTGCTGACGGGGCTGTCGGGCTCGGGCAAGTCCTCGCTGGCCTTCGACACGCTGTACGCGGAGGGGCAGCGCCGCTACGTCGAGAGCCTGTCGGCCTACGCGCGCCAGTTCCTGCAGCTCATGGACAAGCCCGACGTGGACCTGATCGAGGGCCTGTCGCCCGCGATCGCCATCGAGCAGAAGGCCACCAGCCACAACCCGCGCTCCACCGTGGGCACGGTGACCGAGATCCACGACTACCTGCGCCTGCTGTTCGCCCGCGCCGGCACGCCCTACTGCCCCGACCACGACCTGCCGCTGACGGTGCAGACCGTCAGCCAGATGGTGGACGCCGCGCTGGCGCTGCCCGGGGACACCAAACTGATGATCCTGGCGCCCGTGGCGCGCGGCAAGAAGGGCGAGTTCGCCGAGCTGTTCGCGCAGATGCAGGCGCTGGGCTACGTGCGCTTTCGCGTCGATGGCGCCACCGTCGAGGCGGACAGCCTGCCGGCGCTGAAGAAGGCCGAGAAGCACGACATCGACGTGGTGGTCGACCGCCTGAAAGTACGCGCGGACATGGCCAGCCGCCTGGCGGAAAGCTTCGAGGCCGCGCTGGGCCTGGCCGAGGGCCGCGCCATCGCGCTGGAGATGGACGGCGGACGCGAGCATCTGTTCAACAGCAAGTTCGCCTGCCCCGTGTGCGGCTACTCCATCGCCGAGCTGGAGCCGCGCCTGTTCTCCTTCAACGCCCCGGCCGGCGCCTGCCCCGGCTGCGACGGGCTGGGCACGATGGAGTTCTTCGACGCCGAGCGCGTGGTGGCCTTCCCCTCGCTCAGCCTGGCCAGCGGCGCCATCAAGGGCTGGGACCGGCGCAACGGCTACTACTTCGCGCTGGTCGAGAGCCTGGCCAGGCACTACCGCTTCGACCCCGAGACGCCGTTCGAGGAGCTGCCCGAACGCGTGCGCCACGTGCTGCTGCACGGCTCGGGCGAGGAGGAGATCAAGTTCAGCTACACCTTCGAGAGCGGCCAGTCCGCCGGGCGCAAGGTCGGCAAGAAGCACCCGTTCGAGGGCATCCTGCCCAACATGGCGCGCCGCTACCGCGAGACCGACTCGCCCGTGGTGCGCGAGGAACTCGCGCGCTACCGCAGCCAGCAGCCCTGCACCGAATGCGGCGGCACGCGCCTGAAGCGCGAGGCGCGCCACGTGCGCATCGGCGAGGGCGGGCAGTCGCGCGCCATCTACCAGATCAGCCACGTCACGCTGGGCGAGGCGCTGGCGTACTTCGGCGCGCTGCGCCTGACGGGCGCCAAGGCCGAGATCGCCGACAAGGTGGTGCGCGAGATCGGCAACCGGCTGAAGTTCCTCAACGACGTGGGCCTGAACTACCTCAGCCTGGAGCGCAGCGCCGAATCGCTCTCCGGCGGCGAGGCGCAGCGCATCCGCCTGGCGTCGCAGATCGGCAGCGGCCTGACGGGCGTGATGTACGTGCTGGACGAGCCCAGCATCGGCCTGCACCAGCGCGACAACGACCGCCTCATCGCCACCCTGCAGCACCTGCGCGACCTGGGCAACAGCGTGCTGGTGGTCGAGCACGACGAGGACATGATGCGCGCCGCCGACCACGTCATCGACCTGGGCCCCGGCGCCGGCGTGCACGGCGGGCGCGTGATGGCGCAGGGCAGCTTCGCCCAGGTGGCGGCCGCGCCCGACTCGGTGACCGGCCAGTTCCTGCGCGGCGCGCGCCGCATCGCGCTGCCCCGGCAGCGCAAGCGCTTCATTAATAATAGCTACCCGCGCAATACCGGCGCTGGCCAGAGCCCGAAAACGCTTGAAAACCACGCACCCGACGGCGTGCTGCGCATCGCCGGCGCCCAGGGGCACAACCTGAAGCAGGTGACGGTGGACTTCCCCGTCGGCCTGTTCACCTGCGTCACCGGCGTGTCCGGCTCGGGCAAGAGCACCCTGGTCAACGACACGCTGTACGCCGCCGCCGCGCGCGAGATCCACCGCGCCCACGCCGAGCCGGCGCCGCACGCCGCCATCGAGGGGCTGGCGCAGTTCGACAAGGTGATCGCGGTCGACCAGTCGCCCATTGGCCGCACGCCGCGCAGCAACCCGGCCACCTACACGGGCCTGTTCACCCCCATCCGCGAGCTGATGGCCGAGACCGCCACGGCGCGCGAGCGCGGCTACGGCCCCGGGCGCTTCTCCTTCAACGTGGCCGGCGGGCGCTGCGAGGCCTGCCAGGGCGACGGCGTGGTGAAGGTGGAGATGCATTTCCTGCCCGACGTGTACGTGCCCTGCGACGTGTGCCACGGCCGCCGCTACAACCGCGAGACGCTGGAGGTGCAGTGGAAGGGCCGCGACATCGCCCAGATCCTGGCCATGACGGTGGAGGAGGCGCACGGCTTCTTCAAGGACCAGCCGGCCATCGCGCGCAAGCTGCAGACGCTGCTGGACGTGGGCCTGTCCTACATCACCCTGGGCCAGAGCGCCACCACGCTGTCCGGCGGCGAGGCGCAGCGCGTGAAGCTGGCGCAGGAGCTGTCGCGCCGCGACACCGGCCGCACGCTCTACGTGCTGGACGAGCCCACCACCGGCCTGCACTTCGCCGACATCGAGCTGCTGCTGAAGGTGCTGCACCAGCTGCGCGACGCGGGCAACACCATCGTCGTCATCGAGCACAACCTGGACGTCATCAAGACCGCCGACTGGCTGATCGACATGGGCCCCGAGGGCGGCGACGGCGGCGGCACGGTGGTGGCGCAAGGCACGCCCGAGGACGTGGCGGCCAACCCGGCCAGCCACACGGGGCGCTACCTGCGGCGCCTGCTGCCTGACGCCCCTTGACCGAGCGCAACCCGCCGCCCACACTCGCCCGATGTCCGAGCAGAAGATCGCGTTCTACACCGGCCCCGCCGGCGGCTGGGGCGCGCTGCGCGGCGTGGCGAACGCGCTGCTGAAGCAGGACGCGGCGGTCAAGGGCGCGAAGACGCTGCTGTCGGCCAACCAGCCGGACGGCTTCGACTGCCCCGGCTGCGCCTGGCCGGACCGCAACCACCATTCCACCTTCGAGTTCTGCGAGAACGGCGCCAAGGCGGTGGCGGCCGAGGCGACGGCGCGGCGCGCGGGGCCGGCGCTGTTCGCGCGGCACACGGTGCGCGAGCTGGCGCGGCAGAGCGACTTCTGGCTGGAAGACCAGGGCCGGCTCACGCACCCGATGGCCTACGACGCGGCCAGCGACCGCTACGCGCCCATCGCCTGGGACGCGGCCTTCGCGCTGATCGCGCGGCACCTGAACGCGCTGCCCGACCCCGACCAGGCCATCTTCTACACCTCGGGCCGGACCAGCAACGAGGCGGCCTTCCTGTACCAGCTGTTCGTGCGCGAGTACGGCACCAACAACTTTCCCGACTGCTCGAACATGTGCCACGAGCCCAGCGGCGCGGCGATGAAGCCGCAGATCGGCGTGGGCAAGGGCACGGTGACGCTCGACGACTTCACACGGGCCGACGCGATCTTCATCTTCGGCCAGAACCCGGGCACCAACCACCCGCGCATGCTGGGCGAGCTGCGCGCGGCGCACCAGCGCGGCGCGCGCATCGTCAGCTTCAACCCGCTGCGCGAACGCGGGCTGCAGCGCTTCCAGGACCCGCAGAGCAAGCTGGAGATGGCGACGCTGGGCGCCACGCCGATCAGCACGCACTACTTCCAGCTGCGCGTGGGCGGCGACCTGGCGGCGGTCAAGGGCATGATGAAGCATGTGCTGGAGCAGGAGGCGGCCCGCGGCGGCGTGCTGGACCGGGCCTTCATCGCCGAGCACACCACCGGCTTCGAGGCGCTGGCCGCCGACCTGCGCGCCGAACCGTGGGCCGTGCTGGAGGCCGAGTCGGGCCTGACCGAGCAGCAGATGCGCGGCGCGGGCGAGGTGTACATCGGCGCCGGCAGCGCCATCGTCTGCTGGGGCATGGGCATCACGCAGCACCCCCATTCGGTGGCCACCATCCAGATGCTGGTCAACCTGCTGCTGCTGCGCGGCAACCTGGGCCGGCCGGGCGCGGGCGCCTGCCCGGTGCGCGGCCACAGCAACGTGCAGGGCGACCGCACCATGGGCATCTGGGAGAAGCCGCCCGCCGCGCTGCTCGACCGCCTGCGGCAGGTGTTCGGGTTCGAGCCGCCGCGCGCGCCGGGCGTCGATACCGTGGAGGCGATCCGGCTGATGCTCGCCGGCCGGGGCCGCGTGTTCTTCGCGCTGGGCGGCAACTTCGCCGCCGCCACGCCGGACACGCACGAGACGTGGAAGGCGCTGCGCCAGTGCGACCTCACGGTGCACGTCGCCACCAAGCTCAACCGCAGCCACGTGGTGCATGGGCGCGCGGCGCTGATCCTGCCCTGCCTGGGCCGCACCGAGATCGACCTGCAGGCCGGCGGCGCGCAGGGCGTGACGGTGGAGGATTCGATGAGCATGGTGCACCTCTCCGCCGGCATCAACCCGCCGGCGTCCGGGCACCTGCTGAGCGAGCCGGCCATCGTGGCGCGCCTGGCGGCGGCCACGCTGGGCGGGCCGGGCGGCAGGGGCAGCAAAACGCCGTGGCCGTGGCTGGTGGAGGACTACGGCCGCATCCGCGACCTGATCGAGCGGGTGTTCGACGACTTCGAGGACTTCAACGCGCGCGTGGCGGTGCCGGGCGGCTTTCGCCTGCGCAACACCGCCAGCGAGCGGGTGTGGGCCACGGCGTCCGGCAAGGCCGGCTTCGTGCCGCACGCCGTGCCGCGCGACACGCCCTCCCACCGGGCGCGCCAGCGCGTGCGCGGCACGGTCGTGTTCACGCTGCTGACCACCCGCTCGCACGACCAGTACAACACCACCATCTACGGCATGGACGACCGCTACCGCGGCGTGTTCGGCCAGCGGCGCGTGGTGTTCATCCACCCCGGGGACATCCGGGCGCTGGGCCTGCGGGACGGCGCCTGGGTGGACCTGGTGACGGTGTGGGACGACGGGCAGGAGCGCCGGGCCGACCGCTTCAGGCTGGTGGCCTACGACATCCCGCGCGGCAACCTCGCCGCCTACTACCCGGAGACGAACCCACTGGTGCCCCTGTCCGCCACCGCCCTCGGGGCGGGCACGCCGACCTCCAAGTCGATCCCGGTGGTGGTGCTGCCGCACCAGGGGGCCGCGGCGGACGGCGCCTGACGCGGCCCGATGGCCACCCCCATGGCACCCATGGCGCCGCTGGCGGCGGCCCTGCTGCGCGCGCTGGCGCAGGAGCCGCCGGACCGGGACGTGTCCCTGCCGCGCCTGGGCAAGCGGCTGGGCCAGGGGGCCAGCGTGCTGCTGCGGCAGCTCTCGCTGATGGGCGACGCGGCCCTGGGCGGCGTGCCCGGCCCCGGCTGGGTCCGGGTCTGGCAGCACGAGGGCGGCTGGCGTGCGCGGCTGACGGAACGGGGCCGCGCGCAGGCGCTTTTGCTCCCAGAAGAATAGCTGCCGGCGCCCACCACGCACGGGGTTGAGGCCGAATGGACCTTGAACCTAGAAACGGCAGTTGAACGCGCCCGCCAGTGCCGTGATTGGCGTGGCAGGCAAGGGTGAACGCCGCGGCTCCAAAGGCGCCTGCGCGCCTGTGGACGGCGCGAACAGGCCCAGCCTCTGGCTGGGCCGCGCCCTGCAAGGGAGACGACGCGGCGCAGTGTTGTGCGCAAGGAGGAGCAACGCCGCATGGCGCGGCGAGCGCGGTGCTGGCGGGTGCGTAGCGCTCTCACCCGAAAGGTGAAGGTC
>Ga0075163_10012773_pt1 | contig 10929 bp, 7 predicted proteins | sample JI1023141ADNA_FD_71478 | JGI IMG/M metagenome (GOLD analysis project Ga0075163, IMG submission 71478) | Wastewater effluent complex algal communities from Wisconsin, to seasonally profile nutrient transformation and Carbon sequestration -... | ecosystem: Engineered > WWTP > Effluent > Algae...
GCGGCTGCACCGGCGGCGTGACGTTGGTCGCCACCGGCGGGTTGGGCTTGGGGACCAGCGGATTCGGGACCGGCGGCTGCGGGACCGGGGGCTTGATCGGCGGCGTGACCCCGATCTGATTTCCCGCCTGCACCGACGCATCGACGCGCACCGGCCCCACAACGTGCGGCGTGCTGAACGCCCAGTAGAGACCCGCCAGCACACCGACGGCACCACCGCTGATCGCAACCCAGCCCAGCAGCCGGCGGCGGCGCTGTTCGGGGGTGTTGCGACCGGCGCTGCCCACTGCTGCCGCGCCCTCCTGGCTCGTCGATCCAGATGGCACCGGCAGCCCTGCCGGCTCGGCGATGCCGGCCTTGATGTCGCTGATGCAGGCCGCAACTTCCGACGCCATCTCGGCCATGGTCTGCGGCCGATTGTCGGGACTGCGCGACAAGGCGCGCATCACCAGCCGCGCCACCCGCGACGAGACCTCGGGCCGCAGCGCCGCAATGTCCACCGGATCCTCGGTGGCCTTGCGCATCAGGATCTCCATCAAGTTCTCGCCGGCGATCGGAGCGCGACCGGTGAGCATCTCGTAGAGGATGGCGCCCAGAGAGTAGATGTCGCTGCGCGGATCGCTCTCTTTGCCGGCGGCCTGCTCGGGTGCCATGTACTCGGGAGTGCCCATGGCCATGCCGGGCGTGGTGAGCTTGACCTTTTCCTCTTCCAGCGACTTGGCGATGCCGAAGTCGAGCACCTTGACGAAGTTGGGATTGCCGTCGCGGCTGATGAGAAAGATGTTCTCGGGCTTGAGGTCGCGATGGACGATGTTCACCTGATGCGCCGCGGCCAGCGCCTGCGCCACCTGATGCCCAATCGCCAGCGAGTCGTCGATCGGCAGCCGCTTTTCGCGCTTCAACCGCTCGGCGACATCGATGCCATCGAGCAGCTCCATGACGAAATAAAAGGAGCCCTCGACGGTCGTTCCGCTGTCGGTGACCTCGATGATGTTGGGGTGGCCGATGCGCGAGGCGGCGCGCGCCTCCATGCGAAAGCGCGCGACCACTTCCGGCGTTCGCGAGTAGACCGGATGCAGCACCTTGATCGCCACACGGCGGCCGATCTCCTGGTGCTCAGCCTCGAAGACGCGGCCCATGCCGCCCTCGCCGATCTTGCGCAGGACCTTCCAGCGCTCGATCACGGTGCCGAGCATCTTGCCGGTGTCGTGCGCCGCCAGCTGCTCGCGAACCGCCTCGGGAAGCTCCTCTTCGCGCAGCTTGCCATCGACGGGCGGCATCGCCTCGTTGCTCTTGCGCTCGATGGCCGCGAGGATGTCCGCCTTGCGCTGCTGCTTCTCGACCGCGGCGTCGCGGGCCGCAGTCTCCAGGCGCTGCACTTCGATCAGCCGCTCCTGCACGTTGTCCAGGAGCTCGCGGCGCTGCTCGCGCTCGCGCACGATGTCGTCGTCGAACAGCTCCTGCATGAACGTCGCCACGCGCGCGGCGTCCGTGGCCACGTAGTCCTTGTTCGTCGCCAGAAACGACGTCAGATCGGCGCGAAACTGCTCGCCGGTCAGGTAGCGCTGCGCCTGATCCTTGGCCAAGGCGCGCAGCACAATCTGGTCCAGCATCGGCGGCACGCGCGGGGCACGCAGCGACGGCGGATCGATCGTAGGATTGCGCACCCGCTCGATCAGATCGCCGCCATCGCCCTGGTGCTGCGGAAACAGCTGCCGCCCGGTCAAAAGCTCCCACAGGATGATGCCAGCGGCGTAGATATCGGTGCGCCCATCGATCGGCTCGCCGCGCGCCTGCTCCGGCGACATGTACGAGACCTTGCCGTAGATGATTCCCGCCGCTGTCTTTTCGACCTTCAGCGTCGAGCTGGCCAGACCGAAGTCGGTCAGCTTGATCTCGCCGGAAAACGCAATCAGCACGTTGGGCGGCGACACATCGCGGTGCACCAGCTTGATGCCGCCGAAGTTGTGCGCATAGTTCAGGCCGCGCGCCAGCTCGCGCACGATGTGAACGGCCACGTCGACGGGAAAGGCGATGCCCTTTTTCGCGCAGCGATTCCAGACTGCGCGCAGGTCCTTGCCCTCGACGTAGTCCATGGCCAGATAGAGCTCGCTATCGACCATGCCAGCGTCGAAGACTGGCACCAGGTTGCCGTGCGAGAGGCGCACAACCACCTTCGCCTCGTCGCGAAAGCGCGCCACATACTCGGGGTCGGCGAGGTGCGGCAGCACCGTCTTGATGACGCACTGCCGCTCCAGCCCTTTTTCGCCCACACAGGCGAGGTAAAGAGCGCCCATGCCCCCCTGCGCCAGCGGGGCCAGCAGCGTGTACCGCCCGAACTCTCGCGGATACTTATCGGCCACAGTGAATGCTCTATCCTAGCACAGCCGTGGCACATGTCCCTTTGCCGCAGCCTGGGGTGCCTGCCCTCGACTGTCCGCCATCCGGACAGCTGTCCGAGAGGCGGACCGGATCGGCTGCGCAAGTCGGTCCCGCGCAGGCGCACAGCGACGGAGAGGCGACAAAGTCCGCACCTGGCACACACGCTGCTTAGCAGCCTGACCATGCTCTATGTTCGCATTGCCGTAGATCTGGTGGCTTCGCTCGACTCTCTCATCGCAGTTCTGGCCGACGATCCGCTGCTCGCGTCTGCCCTCACGCGCGAGCGGACGCGACTCATCAACCATCTTCTGGAACAGCTCCTCGGCTGCGCCGACGCGCCCGAGACCCGGCTGCCCGCCCGGCCCGCCCGGCCCGCATCGGCCGCAAAGCGGGCGGCGGGGCTGCGCGCCTGGTCGCGCTTCTCCCAGGTGCGCGAGACTGCCTATCGGGCGCTCGCGGCGGGCTGTCTCAGCAGCCAGCGCTTCGACGCGCTCATGCTGCTGGCCCTGCGGGTCGCCCGGCGCTGTGGCAATGCTCAGACCTCGTCGTCGTCCGAGTCGCCGCCCGAGTCCTGCGAAGAGTCGAGCGGCGCCGGCGCGGGCTCGGGAAGCAGCGGCTGGCTGATGACCGGCGGCGGATGCGAGCCCTGGCCATCGCGCACAAAGCGCATCACCGCCTCGACGATGCGCGTCTGCGCCTGACGGATCGCGGCCAGCTTCTTGCCCCGGAAGCCCTCGACGAAGATGCAGAAGATCATGACGCCCGGCTGATCCCCGACATAACCGGAGAGCACCGAGACTCCGCTCAGCGTGCCGGTCTTGCCGCGAACCAGCCCCGCCATGCCGCCGTGAAAGCGGTGGTGGATCGTTCCATCGATTCCGCCCACGGCCAGCGACTGCACGAACTCGGGTCCCAGCTCGAGCGAGTGGTAGAGCTGGTAGAGGAGGTGCCCGAGATCGATCGGCCGCAGCCGGTTCGAGTGGGTTAGCCCCGAGCCGTTGACCAGGTGCACCCGCTCGGGCTTGAACCCCAGCGGCACCATCCACTCCGAGACCGCGCGCGACCCTTTTTCCAGCGTCCCCGGCAGGCCAAAGCGCGACGCGCCCAGCGTCTTGAACAGCGAGTCGGCGACGAAGTTATTGCTGTCCTTGTTGATGACGTGACAGATCCGAGAGAGAGGCTCAGAGGTATGTTCAGCGACGACAGCCAGCGGCCCGGGCGGCGGCGGACCGACATGCACCCCGCCGCGCACCGCGATCCCGAAGTCCGCAAAAGCCTGCGCCAGGGTCGCAGCCGCCCACGCGCTGCTGTCCGCCAGGCGCTTCTTCACGGTCACCGGGCGGCTGCCAGTGCCAATCCGTCCGCGCACAGTCACGATCAGCTGATCGTCGCGGCGCGAGTGGTCGACAACAATCCGGCTGCGCTTGCCGCGCACCGTGCGGACGAGGTTGTGCACCACGAAGTAGGGCTGCCTCGGCCCGATCCACACCCCGGCGCTCTTCCCAGGCTCCCCGGGCTGCACGTGCACGGCATAGCGATCTGCGCTCAAGATGAGCGCGCCGCCGCCGTAGCTCGGCACCTCCTTGTCCGTCTTGAGCGCCTCGATGTCGCGGATCTGGTTGTCGAGCCGCACTGCCCCGTCGATGCGCTCGATCCCGGCGCCGCGCAGGCTGCGCGCCACCTCGGCCAGCCCCTCGGGAGTCAGCGAGGGATCGCCGGTCGACTGCAAAAACAGATCGCCGCGAATCACCCCCGGCTCGGCCGCGCTGTCAGCAGGCGGCGAAGCCAGCAGCACCGTCCGATAGCGAAAGTCGGGCCCCAGCGTGCCCATCGCAGCCGCGGTCGTGAAGATTTTGGTGTTGGAGGCGGGGTTAAACGGCGCGTCGGCGTTGTGGTTCAGCACCTCGGCGCCGGTGGCTGCCTCCAGGACCGACAGCCCCACACGCACCTTGCGCAGCGCTGGAGTCTTGAGGATCTCGGCAACCTGCTCGCGCAGGTGCGCCGCTCGGGCCTCACGCAGCACCGCCGCCGACTCCGAATCTGGGGGCTGGGGTGGGCGCAGCGTGGGTCCGGACCAGGCCACCGTCGGCAGGATCCAGACCAGCAGCGCCAACCCAGCTACCCGCGGTCGAGACATGCGGTCATTGTAGCGCAGAGGGCACAAAGGCAAGAATCAGGGCGCGAGCGCCTTGTCCAGCTGCAGCGGAGCGAAGCGATCGGTCTCGTTGCTGTAGTCGAGAAACAGCAGGTAGACGGCCACATCCCGCCGATCCAGGTCCGGATGGGCCAGCAGGGCCCGCCCGGCCGCCTGGAGCTTCTCTTCCGGCACATCCTTCATGAAGTCGGCGTCGGTGAGCCCCTTCTGATGCGCCACCTCGATCGAGTCGAGAAAGATCGTCAGCATCGGCGTGCGCGTCTGCCGCAGCCACTCGAACAGGAACACCTTGCACGGCGCCGGCCGCTCCGACTGCACCGACTGCCACAGCCGCCGCGCCCAGTCTTCGTTGCGCTTGCGGGTGCTGGTCTGATTGGCGGTGCGAACCGACGGCAGGCCGGCCTCGCTGAGCGACAGCTTCATTGCTGCTGCGTTCAGCGACAGGAACATATCTTTGAACTTTGCCTCGCCAAGCAGGCGGCAGATTTCGCTGGGAGCCATGGCCATGGGAACAGAGCCTCTCGATTTAGAACAGGTTCACGCTTGCTGGGCGTTATCGCCGGTCTGACGCAGACCGTCAAGGGCGCCGCACTAGCGGCCCGGTCCAGGGCCCGAACCCGCGGGCAGGCTGCGGGCGCAGCGAAACCCGATATCCACATCCCGATAGGTCGCGGGCAGCGCCAGGCGATCGCTGCTGCGCGGCAGGCCGTAGATCGAACAGCAGCCGCCGCCGCGAAGCACCCGCAGCTCGGGCCGAGCCAGCGGTGGGTAGTTGTAGCGCCCTTCCACCCACTCCCACACATTGCCCGCCAGATCCAGCACTCCGTACGAGGAGGCGCCCTGCGGAAAGCTGCCCACCGCAGTGGGCTTGCCGGGCGCGCCGTCTTCGGCGCAGCGGCCGTCGCCCGCGAAGTTGCCGAAGTTGCCGCGACCGCACTCGAACGTGTCGCCCCAGGGATAGCGGCTGCCCTGGGGCCCGCGCGCCGCTTTTTCCCACTCGGGCTCGGTCGGCAGGCGCTTGCCGACAAAGGCGCAGTAGGCAGCAGCATCGACAAAGCTGACGCCCACCGCCGGCAGGCCCGAGTCGGCAGCAGCATCAGGCTGTCCGGCGGGCTTCTGGCACTTTCCAGCCGCGACACAGCGCGAGTAGGCCTGGGCAGTGACCTCGGTGCGATCGATGGCGAATGCCGGCAGGGTCAGCCGGCGCTGCGGTCGCTCGTCGGGCTCGCCCTGATCGTCGCCGTAGACAAACTCGCCGGCGGCAACGGTGATGAGCTGGCCCTCATCGCCGCCCGCCGATGCAGCCGCAGCCGCAGCACCGGGCGCGGCTGCCAAAGCGGCCAGCGCCGTCGCTGTCAAAAGCAGCTCTCGCGTATCGAACATCATCTCCTGCTGCGTACCGCAGCTTGACCCCGGACGGAAGCCAAAATGCAGTCGGATTCAACCCTTGCCTTGTGTCAGCCCCTGGGCTCCCTGCCCCGGCCATCGCCAGAGCCGCAGTCGCCGGCCCCGCTGAGCGGCTTTCAGGAGCGCCCTCTTCACGCCCGTCCGCGCGAGCGACTGGCCTTCCTGGGAGCCGAGCAGCTGGGCGACGATGAGCTGCTCGCCCTGGTCTTCGGCTCGGGCGCGCTGGTGCCGATCGCCCGGCGGCTGCTCGAACAGACGGGAGGAATGCAGGGGCTGCGGCGCGCCGGACTTCAGGCCCTGTGTCAGCTTCCTGGGGTCGGACCGGCCCGCGCCAGTCAGCTCAAGGCCGCCCTGGAGCTTGGACGACGGGCGCTGCTTCCCGAGCCGCTCGACGGGCTGCTCGTGCGCCGCGCCGAGGATCTGGCGCAGGTGCTGCAGCTGGAGCTTGCCCAGGGCGAACAGGAGGCAATTCACGTCTTTGGCCTCGACGCGCGCCATCGCATCCGCTGCCGCCACATTGCCGCGCTCGGGCAGGTCGATCGCGTGCAGGTGAGCGCCGCCGATGTCTTTCGGCCGCTGCTGCGCGAGGGTCTGGCCGCAGCCGTGGTGGCGCACAACCATCCCAGCGGCGAGCCCTGTCCCAGCCCAGAGGATCAGCGGCTCACCACGCGCCTGTCCCAGGCCGGCTACCTCATCGGGATCACACTGCTCGATCACATCATCGTCGCCCAGAGCGGCTACTACAGCTTCTCCGAGCACGATCAATTGGACTCTGTCCTAAATTTGCCGCCGGTACCAAGCGGGCGCTAGCCGCGACCGATGTCGACGGAGATTGGCGAGTGATCCGAGATAGGAGGCTCTCCTTGCTTGCGCAGATCGATGACCGTACTGCCCACGGGCTGCACGTCGCGGCCCAGAAACCAGTCGAGACGCGCCGGCACCACGCCGTTCCAAGGCCGCAGCCGTCGCTGAAGCAGGGCCGTGGGCCAGCGGCCGACCTTGCTGTGCAGCTTCTGGACGGCGTAGGGGCTCATGACGTCGTACCAGTAGGTACCGGGGCCGCGATCGTTGAAGCCCTCGATCGAAAAGCCGTAGCGGGCCAGGACGTCGAAGAGGGGGCGATCGTAGCCGAGCTCGGGGCACATGTAGCCCTCGACGGTGCGGTTGAAGCCGGTGACAAAGAGCTTGTGCAGCAGGTCGCGCAGCAGTGCCAGCGGGCTGGAGGCGTCGTAGGTCGTGGTGTTCAGATCGCCCCCGACCAGGATGCGGCTGCGGCTGCCATCGCCCGTGGCCGTGGCCGCGAAGGCCATGGACCGCGTGAGCAGCGTCTCAAGCTGGCGGGCGCGACCGCGCGGACCGGCATTGGAGTCCAGATGGCAGGCCGCGCACACCAGCGGCCCCTCGGGCAGCAGCACCTCGGCAAGCAGTGCCCGCTTCTTGCCCAGCCGCTTTTCCCGTCGAGACGAGAACTTATCGCGCAGCTCCGGAAGATCCACGTTCTCGACGCGGCCAATCGGCCAGCGCGACAAGATCGCAGCGCCGGCCAGCGCCAGGGTGTTGGGCTTGCCGTCGGGATTTTCCAGAAAATCGTCGCCCAGCACCAGATAGGAAACCCCGAATGCGTAGTGCATGCCCAGCGCCGACGCGAGCTCTGCGGCGACGTGACGGTTGCCAGAGCGACCCATGCCGCAGTCCACCTCGGACAGCAGCAGCACATCGGCGGCGGCAAGCTCCGGCCGGTCGCGCAGGGCGGCAAGCAGCTGGCCAAAGTGCTGCCCGCGCTGGATGTTCCACGCGACGGCCCGCAGCGGAGTCGCAGGATCCGCGGCGGCGGGCGGCTGTGGGTGCGGGTGGACGCCGCGCTCGACGCCATCCAGGATCCGCGCCAGCTCGCCCTTGATCTGGGCGTAGAGCGGACTGGCGAGCAGCTGCCGACGGTTCCGCAGCGCTTTGAGCTCGTCGTAGTGAAGAGACAGCTCATGGGTTAGCCGATCGTGGACGACAAGGGACTGCGGCGCACTGGCCGGCGCCGCTGGCTGAGAAACGGGGAGCGACATCGCGGCGGAATGATGGCTCAGGTCGCGGCTGTTTGTGAACCGCTGCCTCCACACGCCGGCAAACAAGCGCGACTACTTTGACCCCGGTGGAGCTACAGGTGGGCGCGAGAGCGAGCGTTGGGAAGATTGGTTTCCGTCGCTGAGAAACAGGCTGGGGAAACACCGGTAGGACCCAAGAACGAAAAACCTACAGACTATCGTCCTATCAAGGCTTTGCGTTATAGTATTGGTTAATACACTGCAGTGACCCAGGTAATCCTGCGCCGCGCCGCCTCCAAGACGCTCTCTGCCTGCGGATACCCGCTGGCCTTGGCGCCGCGCTCGCACGCTCTGCAGTAGGAGCTTCGTGTCCATGCGCTTTGCATGCGAGCAATGCCAAACTAAGTACTCGATTCCGGATGAGCGGGTCCGCGGCAAGATCCTAAAGATCCGGTGCAAGACCTGCGGCTGTCTCATATCGGTCAGCGAGGGCGGGGTCCGCACGGCCCGCCCCGTGGAGGCCGAGGCTGGGCCGGGGCTGGCTAGCGGTGAATCGGAGGGCGGCGACTCGACGATGATCGGCGGAATGGCCGACTTCTTCGGCAAGCTGGCACCCCCGACGACCGAGGGCGACGACTGGCACCTGTCGATTGACGGCAACCAGAACGGGCCGATGCCGCTCAACGATCTGGCGCAGCGGGTGATCGATGAGGCCGGGACCTCGTCGGAGCTGTTCGTCTGGCGGGAGGGTTTTGATGGCTGGCAGACCGCCGACAACGTGCCGGAGATCCAAGCTGCCGTCGAAAAAGCGCGCGGCGGGCAGCCCAAGAGCGGCGCCGCGGCCGCGCTGGGCAAGAGCGCTCCGGCCCCGTCGCTGGCCTCGGAGTCCGACGGTGGCGATGCGACCCAGATCGGCTCGCTGAACCTGGGTTTCGATGCCATCAAGCCCGAGGCCAAGGGCAGCGACGACGATGATGTGCAGGACGCTTCGATGCTCAGCCTGGACGCGGATGCACTGGAGGCATTCTCGTCGGCAGTAGCGGCGTCTAAGCCAGCTGTCAAGCCAGCGGTGCCGCCGCCGCTCAAAGCGCCGCCGCCATTCAAGGCCCCCGCGTCGCCGATGTTCAGGACTCTGCCGCATCCGGGCGGACGGCCCCTGCCCTCTGCCGCGGCGCCACCGCCCAAGCCTGCGGCGCCGCCGCCCCCGGCCGCACCACCGCCGGCAGCAGCCCCGCCCAAGCCCGCGGCGCCGACACCTCCACCGGCAGCAGCGCCGCCGCCTGAGCCAGATCTGGCGGCACTGTTTCCCCAGGGTGCGAATGTGAGCAGCCCGCCGCCCAGCAACAGCGGCGCTGGCAGCCCCAGCGCAAGCGGCGCGCCGCCGCCGGTGCTGCCTTCGGCGGAGCCATCGGTGATGGCGGCGCTCCAGTTCTCGGGGCCAGCGTTTGACGGTCCGTCAGCGCCGGCTCAGCCGCCGCCGGCTCAGCCGGCCAAGTCCGGATCCAAGCTGCCGCTGGTCGCCGGACTCGGTCTGCTGCTGGCGCTGGGCGGTGTCGGCGGTGTGGTGTTGTGGAGCAAGTCTGGGAAGAACAAGCCGGTAGCCACCGACAGCGACGCGGGCAAGGCCGATGCCGGTGCAGCGGCCGATGCCGGCGCGAGCGCCGACGCGGGCACCAAGGCGGGCGCGACGGTCAAGAATCCGCCCAAGAAGTCCAGCGAGCTCGAAGGAATCGAAGAGGCCGACTTCAAGGCGCTGCTTGAATCGGGCGAGAGCGCGCTGGGCAAGTGCTACGCCAAGGCGCTCAAGAAGGACTCTTCGCTGTCGGGCGCGACGCTGAAGGTCGAGGTCGAGGTCACGGGCAAGGGCAAGGCCAGCGAGGTCACACTCGACGGCAAGGAAGCGGACGGCAAGCTCGGCAAGTGCATGCAGAAGGCGGTCAAGAAGTGGAAGTTCGCCAAGGGGCCTGACAAAAAGCCCTACAAGATCCGCTTCCCGCTGACCGTGAAAGAGTAGCCGCCGGCCGGCAGCTGCGAAGCTGCTGGCTCTGGGCTGGGCCGCAGGGCGTTTCGGCCCGCGGCCCGGCGCGGCTAGTCGATTGTCTCGAGGTCGTCGTCCGAGAGGTACTGGCCGGCATCCACAGCGTGGGCATTTGGACTGAGTCCACGGGGCAGGCCGCCTTTGCTCGTATCCTCGGCGAAGTCGGCCTGGGCATCGATGCCGAGGTCGCGCAGGGCGGGCCCGCTCTTGACCGGCGTGGGCAGATCGTCGAACTGGCCCGAGGGAGCGGGCAGATCCAGCTCCTCGGTGTTAAGCGTATGTTCGGGCGGCTCTTCGACGGGCGCGGGGGCCGCAGACAGGGGCGGCGGAACCGTCGGCATGTCGCCCTGGTCAACGACGTTCAGGCGCGCCAGCGTCGACCGCTGCATGGGCGCAGGAGCAGCCGGGCCGGGCCGCTCGATCGGCATGCTGCCGCCCCGCGAGATCATGGTGCTGTCCAGATGTGGGAGGCTCTCCCACTCCTCGCCAAGCCCCGGGCCCACAGCCGGAGCCACACTGGGCTGCGGCTGCACCGGGGCGGCCACGCGCGGCTGCGCAGGAGGCTCGGCAGGACGCGACGTGTTGACCTGCGGCGAGCTGGTGGGGCGCGGCGTGCCGACCTGCGGTGAGCTGGTGGGACGCGGCGTGTTGAGCTGCGGCGTGCTCGTGGGGCGCGGCGTGCTGAGCTGCGGCGCGCTCGCGGGGCGCGGCGTGCTGAGAGGAGGCGGCGCGGCAATGGGCGCCTGCGCTCCGGTCGGGCTGCGCGCAGGCGGCGCGATGGGCGCCTGCGCTCCGGTCGGGCTGCGCGCAGGCGGCGCGATGGGGGACTGAAGGCCGGTCGGGCTGCGCGCAGGCGGCGCGATGGGGGACTGAAGGCCGGTCGGGCTGCGCGCAGGCGGCGCGATGGGGGAC
>Ga0075163_10012774_pt1 | contig 10929 bp, 4 predicted proteins | sample JI1023141ADNA_FD_71478 | JGI IMG/M metagenome (GOLD analysis project Ga0075163, IMG submission 71478) | Wastewater effluent complex algal communities from Wisconsin, to seasonally profile nutrient transformation and Carbon sequestration -... | ecosystem: Engineered > WWTP > Effluent > Algae...
CGTCTGGAAACACGTGGTGATGGTACACGACGGCGTGAAGGACAAAATTTTTGTCAATGGTGTACTGGCCAACAGCAAGGACGTGCTGGGCAAACTCAACAGCACCAAACAGCCCCTCGGTATCGGCAACAACCCGATTGATGCCGGCAACTATTTCAAGGGCAGCCTCGACGACATCCAGATTTACAACCGCGCGCTGAGCGACGTGGAAGTGGCCGCTTTGTATGCCGCCCAGAATGCCGCACCGAACATCACCGACGAACTGGTGGCCAACTACACGTTCAGCGGCAATGCCAACGATGAGACGCCTTTCAGCAACCACGCCCAGGCGACCGGTGCACAGTTGGGCAACGACCGTTTTGACCGGGCCAACCAGGCTTATGCTTTCAACGGCGTAAGCGACAAAATCGAAGCGTCCAATTCCACTCAACTCAATTCGGACTACACAACGGTCAGTTTCTGGATCAATCCGAAAGACCTGCCTGCTACCGGCGAATACTTCCTGCTGTCGTTTGGCGGCTGGCAGGAACGCTGGAAAATTTCGCTGCCCAGCCACGGCAAACCCGTGTGGACCACCAACAACTCCTCCGGTATTTCGGACATGGATTCGGGCGACGGCAATACGCTGGCTCCGGGCGTATGGAGACACGTGGTGATGGTACACGACGGCACCAACGACAAAATTTTCCTGAACGGCGTCGTGGTGGCTACCAAAGCCGTCAGCGGCACCCTCAACAGCACGACCAAACCGCTGGGCATCGGCTACAACCCGATCGACGTGGGCAATTATTTTAACGGCTCGCTCGACGAGGTGCGCATTTACAACAAAGCCCTGAGCGACCTGGAAGTCGCCGCTTTGTATGCCGCCCAGTCGCTGCCGCCGGTGATTACAGACAACGAAGCACCCGCCGCGCCGCTCAATCTTTCGGCCGTCGTGCTGTTCAACAACGTCACCCTGAACTGGTGGCCTGCCTCCGATAACGTGGCCGTGACCGGCTACAACCTGTATCAGGACGGCAGTAAAATACTGACGACAAACAACACCACGGTCTACCTGCCCGGGCTGACGCCGCAAACGGCCTTCAAATTCGGGGTGAGCGCGGTGGATGCCGCCGGCAACGAATCGCTGCCCACCACCCTGAATGTGACGACCGGCGAGGAAGAAACCCCCGACGTGACGCCACCCACACTGCCCGGCAATCTGGCCGCAGCCCCTGGCGCCTATTCGGTGTTGCTGTCCTGGGAAGCCTCCACTGACGATCGCGGCGTGAAAGGTTATGTTGTGCTCGTGGACGGTGTTTTGTTTGATACCGTCACTTCGACGTCCGTACTCGTAACCGGCCTCGATCCCGAGACCCCTTATACTTTTGAAGTGTATGCGTTTGACAAGGCGGGCAACAATTCGCCGATCGCCGAACTCACCGTTTCGACCACCGAAGAAATCGACGCGGGCGAACCCGGTCTGGTAGCGTATTATCCATTCGAAGGCAATGCCAACGACGCCACGCCTTATGCCAACCATGGTGTGATCGGTGGCAACCCCGCATTCGAAGCGGTAACGCACCCTAATGGCGGCGCACAAAACATCAAATTTGATGGCGACGGCGATTCCATTCTGGCGCCCAATGCCGTGCAACTGATTTCTGATTTTACCACGGTCAGTTTCTGGATCCGTGTGGATGAAACCAACATCGCCGATGCCGAAGCCTATATTCTTGATTTCGGTCACTGGAGCGAGCGCTGGAAAATTTCGCTGCCGCAACACCTGAAAGTGGTGTGGACCACCAACGGCAACAATACGCAATTCCCCAATTTTATCTCCGACATGGACTCCGGCGACGGCAACGAACTGGTGAAAGGATTCTGGTGGTATGTCACGATGGTACACGATGGCACCAGCGACATCATCTATGTCAACGGCGAGCAGACGAACATCAAGCCGGTAAATACCAAACTCAACAGCACGGGTCGTCCGCTGGGCATGGGCAACAACCCCATTGAAGGCGGTCAGTATTTCCACGGCGCACTGGACGAACTCAAGATTTACAACAAGGCACTCACCGGCGCCGAAATCGCCAGTTTGTACCAAACCGGCACCACCGGCACCAACGACCAGCCCAATGCCGAACTGCTGCGCCTGATTCAGGACGTTTACCCGAATCCTGCCAGCGATCGCATCTGGGTGAAACACACACTGGACGTTCAACAGTCCGTGCAAATTCGCGTGTTCGACGTACAGGGCCGTCAAATGGACGATGTGCGTTTTGATAAAAACGAGGTGCCCAACGGCGTGTTCTCCATGGATGTGCAGCACTATCCGACCGGTAATTATTTCCTCAATTTCATCGTGGGCGGCAACAACCTCGGCTCCCTGAAATTCGGGAAGCAATAATTGAAGAGGGGGGAAATTGATCTGTTGAGGGTGTCTCAAAAGGTTGATGAGGGTTTATAAAAGTTTATCAGGGTTGATATTTGATCCGAAAAGGGCACGGACTAAGCCAATTTCAGGTCAAAATATCAACTTTCATAAACCCTTATCAACTTAATCAACCTTTTGAGACAGCCTCCCCCTTTTTTCTTTCCGGAGACATGATTTTTCAATCAAATTTCTATCAAAACGGACGCTGGAACGATCCATTATGGCCAATCGATTTATAGAAAACCCAATTCTCACCACCAGTGACATACAGCCCAGTCATCCCGGTTTGGTGGTGGAATGTGTCCTGAATCCCGGTGTTTTTTCGTTTGCCGGCAAAACCTGGCTGCTGTTGCGTGTGGCAGAAAGGCCCGTTCAAAAGGAAGGTATGATCTCCTTTCCGGTGATGGAAGAAGACGGCAGTTTGCGCATCATTGAATTTGAAAAAAACGATCCGGATCTGGACCTTTCCGACGCTCGCCTGCTGAAATACAAAAAGACCACTTACCTGACCACCATTTCGCACCTGCGCCTGGTGTGCAGCGACGATGGCATTCATTTCTACGAACCAGAGAACCAGCCCACCAAAATATTCGGGCAAGGCTCGCTGGAGACTTTCGGCATCGAGGATTGCCGGGTGAGCCTCATTGAAGGCGTTTATCACCTGACCTATACACAGGTATCGTCCAACGGCGTGGGGGTCGGGCTGATGCGCACCCGCGACTGGGTGCATTTCCAGCGGGAAGGCATGATACTGCCGCCCCACAACAAAGACTGTTCTCTTTTTGAGGAAAAAATCGGTGGCCAGTACTACTGCCTGCACCGGCCTTCGGGCATCGACATCGGCGGCAATTTTATCTGGATCGCCGCTTCCAATGACCTCGTACATTGGGGGGGGCACAAGTGCATCCTGCAAACACGCGAAGGCATGTGGGACAGCGCCCGGGTAGGCGCCGGCGCAGCGCCGGTAAAAACCGGGGAAGGCTGGCTCGAAATCTACCACGGCGCCGATTCCAACCACCGGTATTGCCTGGGCGCCGTTTTGCTCGATCTGGACGACCCCTCCAAAGTGCTGGCTCGCTCCCACGATCCCTTGTTCGAGCCGGTAGCCGATTATGAAAAAACGGGCTTTTTCGGCAACGTCGTTTTTACCAATGGCCATCTCGTCAACGGCGATGAGGTCACTATGTACTACGGCGCTTCCGACGAAGTCATCTGCGGAGCAAAATTGTCGATCGAAAGCATCTTATCCGAGTTGAAAGTCAGTCCCAACTATGTTTAAAAAACTAACAGGCGAAATCGCCTTTTTCCAGTCACACGACCTGGGCATGCGCGTGCTGCTGCTCACCAACCTGATCTACGGGCTGGTGATGCCCATCATAGAATTGTTCATCGGCGCCTACATCATGCGCAATTCGGCGGACATCAGCCTGGTCGTGGTTTTCCAGTTGGCTGTGTACACCGGTATCCCTACCACCTTCATGATCAACGGCTTTTTGCTGAACAAGGTCCCGATCTCGCGATTGTACTCGCTCGGGATGTTGCTCAGCGGCGTGTCGATGACCGCCATGATGTCGCTGGACCAACTCAACACCGCCGGCGTTTTTGTCGCGGGGCTGATCATGGGTTTGTCCTACGGTTTTTTCTGGGCCAACCGCGATTTTTTGGCGCTCAATACCACCAAAGACAGCAACCGGAATTATTACTACGGCATCGAGACCTTTTTTTACACCATTGCCGGCATCCTGATGCCCATGTCTGCGGGCGCATTCATAGCCGCCACCCAGAAAAACGGCTGGTTTGCGGGCAATGTAAATTTTGCCTATTACATCCTTACGGCGTGTGTTTTTGCACTGACGATCATCGCTTCCGTGCTGGTGCACCGCGGCCAATTCAAAAACCCGCAGCGGGCGCCGTTTCTGTTCCGGCATTTTGACCGGCTCTGGAACAAAATGCTCGGCCTGGCAGCCCTCAAGGGGGTGGCTCAGGGTTACATCGTGACTGCTCCCACCATGCTCATCATGACCCTGGTGGGCAAGGAGGGCGAACTGGGACTGATTCAGGGGCTTGCCGCTTTGCTTTCGGCCATCCTGCTTTACGTACTGGGCCGCTCCACGACGCCCAAACACCGGCTGCTGATTTACGGCATCGGATGCTCGCTGTTTGTGCTGGGCGCCTTGTTCAACGCAGCCCTGTATTCGGCGCTGGGCGCCATCTTGTTTGTACTTTGCCTGCTGTTTGCCCGGCCGCTGCTCGATATCGCCTATTTCCCGATCCAGTTGAAAGTGATTGATTTTGTGGCGGCAAAGGAAAAACGAAACGAATTTGCCTATATCTTCAACCACGAACTCGGCTTGTACCTCGGTCGCCTTTTCGGCTGCGGATTGTTCATCGTGCTGGCGCGCTATGTGAGCGATTACGTGGCCTTGCGTTATGCCTTGCTGGTGATTGCAGCGGTCCATTTTCTGGGGATTTTTATGGCAAAATCCATCCTGGAGGACAAAGACTGGCACGAGGAAAATGCTACGGACATCGCGGATGCCGGCTTGCTCAGGGAACCGATTTAAACCATTCAAAAGCATGTTCAAGAACCTTACATTGTTGTTCATAGTGGCATTTTGCGGCCTCACCTGCAAAACCTTGCCGGCCTTCGAGCCATCGGCCAAACCGGCAAACCAGATAGCCGTGCCGCGCATCGATGCCATGCCCAACCAGCCAAAACCCTATGCCCTCAAGAATTGGCGCCAGACCGCACTGGATTTTGACCGCTATGCGTACGATTTTTCGCAAAAAGGCCAATTTCTGCCCCTGATCTGGGAAGACAAGGCCGGCCGGAATTTTAAGGAAACCACCTTTGGTACTTACACTGCTCTGGGCGATGTGCGCGAAGGCCCGGCTGTGAACAACGGCGAAAACCACGAAGCGCTGGGAGCGCTGGGCTCCGTGCTGGGCGCCACCCTCGTCGGCATCGATAAAAGCCGGCAGGACGGCCGCAACTACGTGCGCATGCTGCGCAACTATTTCAACCGGGACAACGGCTGGAATGTGGTGATGAATTTCACCAACAAGGGCGCACACATCGGCGGCGGCTATGGCAACGACTATTGGTACGAGGTGTACAACAACGTGCTCTTTTACGCAGTGGGCAATTACTACCCAAAAGAGGAGGGATACGACAACATCATGCGCACCATCGCCGAGCAGTTCTATCGCTCCGACTCCACGCTGGGCAACAACTACAGTTATTCCTATTTCGATTTCAAAAACATGACCCCGCACAAAAACCACATTCCCGCACAGGAAGATGTGGCGGCGGGATATGCTTTCATCCTGTACGGGGCCTATCAGAAATTCGGCGACGAAAAATACCTGCGCGCTGCGCGCCACGCACTCGATGTGCTGGCTTCGCAAAAGGAAAACCGTTCCTACGAAATCCTCATGGCCTTTGCGCCCTACATGGCTGCGCGCATGAATGCCGAAACCGGGGCACAGTACGACGTGCAGCAACTGATGAACTGGACCTTCGACGGCGATGCCAAAGGCCGCGAAGGCTGGGGTGTCATCGTGGGCAACTGGGGCGGATATGACGTGAGCGGCATGAGCGGCAGCACCGTCCACAACGGCGGCTACGGTTTTGCGATGAACACCTTTGATCTGGCCTGGCCCATGACGGCCCTGGTGCGTTACGACCAGCGGTATGCCCGCGCCGTAGGCAAATGGCTGCTCAACGCAGCCAACACAGCCCGGCTGTTTTATCCCTATGAAATTCCGGATTCGCTCCAGGCCATACCGCAGCACAAGGCCGTCACCAACAGGGTGATTGCCTACGAAGGTTTGATCAGGGAGTCCATTTACGAGGCGCACAAGGGCATCACGCCGTTTGCGCAGGGCGACGGCCCGCTTTGGGAAAAAGGAATGCCGCCCGAAACCATGTTTTCGGTGTACGGGAGCGGTCATGTGGGTATGTTGGGCGGAGTGGTTGAGCCCACCCATGTGCCGCAAATCCTGCGGGTCGATTGCCTGAAAACGGACATGTTCCGCCGGTATGATGCCTTCCCGACTTACCTGTATTTCAACCCTTACCAGGAGTCCAAAAAGGTAACAGTAGATCTCGGCAAAAATGCGGTGGACGTGTACGATGCGGTGAGCCGCCGGTTTTTGAAACGCGGCGCCAAAGGGAGCACCGAAATCGACCTGCCCGGCGATCAGGCCCGCGTGCTGGTGCTGGTGCCTGCCGGAAGCAAATACAAGGTCGAAAACGGCCGGCTCATGGCCGGAAAAACGCCGATCGATTTTCGATACGCACAGTAGAAGAGTTTGATTCTTTTAGAATGGTTTTGCCCGGATACGAATCTGTTGGTTCGATTCGGGCTTTTTTTTGGATGATCTGACTAGTTGGAAACCAGTGCTGCAAAAGGCTTTCAATCCGCCCCTGATACCCCTGACGCAGCCTTAGGTCGAATTCACTGTCATTCAAAGCGCAGTATGTATTTTTTTTGAATGGAAAGCGCGGACGAACAAACGCACCCTGTTCACCAGATTCAATCTTCCGCGATGATGCTTTTTAATTATTTCAAACTTGCCAGCCGCAATTTGGCCCGGCAGCGCAGCTATGCACTGGTCAACACCCTCGGTCTGGCCATCGGCCTGGCTTCGGCGCTGTTCATCTTCATGTATGTGCGCGACGAACTCACTTTCGATGCGCACCACCCGAATGCGGACAACACCTACCGGCTGGGCATGCGGATCGAACGCCCCGACGGAGAAGGCAATGCTTTCCCTTCGGTGCCGGCGGGTTGGGACAATTACATCAAAAATGCTTACCCGGGCATTGGCAGCATAGCAGGATTTACTGCCGACGGCATGCCCACCACGGTGCACTACACGCCGAACGACAAAAAATTACTGACCGAGGACATCATCTGGGCCGAACCGGCCATAGGTGAAATACTCGCCATTGAAGTGATTAAGGGTTCGCCCGAGCAACCGCTCCGGGAAGTGAACAGCATGATATTGAGTGAAAGTGCAGCAAAGGAGTTGTTCGGCGACGAAGACCCCGTCAACAAGACCCTGCGCGTGTCGCATACCTGGACTACCTCCGGGCAAAAACTGGACATGCTGGTCACGGGCGTTTACCGGGATTTTCCCTCCAATACGCATGTGCACCCCAAATACATCTGCAACATTCTCGCCCTCAAACCCGCCGTGCCCAACCTCGAAAACAGGTTGAATACTTCGATGGGCGATACGGAGGACAACTATTTCATCAGTTCGTTTTTTGTTTGCAACGATCCCCGGCAACTGCCGCTCATTCAGCAGGATTTGCAACAAAAAACCAACGCCGCCATCCAGCGCTTCGATCCCGAATTGAAGGCCTTCCCGGTGCTGCGCAAAATCACGGACATCCATTTTGACCAGGACATCGACTGGGCGACCAATCACAAATCGGCCAACCGCAAATACATTACGGTATTCCTGACCATTGCATTTCTCATACTCATCGTCGCCTGCATCAATTACATCAACCTGGCCACTGCCCGTTCGGTGACCAGGGCCAAGGAAATCGGCCTGCGCAAAACCTTCGGTGGCGTGCGCCTGCAACTGTTTTTCCAGTTCATGGCCGAATCATTCCTGATGGTGCTGGGCGCCATGCTGATCGCCCTGGTGTTGGCCTTGCTGTTCCTCTCGCCGTTCAACGACCTCACGGGAAAGACCTTTTCCTTTGCGCACCTTTTTTCCGGAACGATGCTGGCCATCGCGGGCGGCATTGTGGTGCTGGTGACCTTGCTGGCCGGGAGTTATCCGGCGCTGTTTGTGTCGGGTTTTCAGCCGGCGGTGGTGCTGAAGGGAAAATTCGCCTTTCGCAAGGGATCCAATACTTTTCGTCAGTTCCTCACGACGGTGCAGTTCAGCGTGGCCATCACTTTGCTGGTGGGTTCGGTGGTGGTGGTGCGGCAAATGAACCTGATGCGCAATTCAAAACTCAACGAGGCGGGAAAGCAAATTCTCTCGGTGCGCTACGGCGGGTTCTCGGGCCCGGCCACCGACGACCAATATGCGCGGTTCAAGAGCCTGCTTTTGCAAGACCCGGAAATCCAGTCGGTCACGCTGGCCAATCACCTGCCCCGGCTCGATTATTTCGGTCCCATCGATATGGAGATGCAATTCCCCGAGATCGATGCTGAAAAACGCGAGTGGTTCCAGTTGAACGGCGATTTCGATTTCCCCAAAACCTTCAACATGAAAATCCTGGCCGGGCGCGATTTCGACCCGCAACGCAGCACCGATACCACCGCGGTGCTGCTCAACGAAGCCGCCGTAAAAGCCCTGCACCTGAAGCCGGAAGAGGTGGTGGGCAAATCCATCCTGCGTCCGGAATTGTCCATGAACTTTGGCCCGCGCGACAGCACGCGTGCCCCGGTAAGCGGCGTCGTGGTGGGCGTTGTGGAAGATTTTCCCTACCGCTCCATGCACCACAAGATCGAGCCCCTGGCCATAGCGCCCAAGCCGCACACTATCGACCGCATCATCCACATTCGACTGCCTGCCCGCAACATGGGCGCCAAGATCGCGAGCATCGAGAAGGCCTGGAAACAGACATTCCCGGACTTCGGCTTCGACTACTGGTTTGTGGATGAGGAATTCGGCCGGATGTACGAAAACGAAACCCAGATCGCACAACTCACCAAACAATTCTCCATACTCGCCATGCTCATCACTTGTGTGGGTTTGTACGGGCTTGCAGCCTTCCTTTCGCGGCAGCGCATCAAGGAAATCGGCATCCGCAAGACGCTGGGGGCAAGCAATGGGCAAATCCTGCTGATGTTGCTGCGTGTGTTCGGAAAGATCATGCTGATCGGCTGCGCCATCGGCATCCCGATTGCGCTGTATCTTTCAGGGCGCTGGCTCAAAAATTTCGAATACCAGACGCCACTCAGTTTTATGCTTTTTGCGGGTGCAATCGGGGTGATTGCGCTGGTAACCCTGCTGACCGTCGGGTTTGAATCGCTGCGGGCTTCCATGACCAACCCGGTGAAAACCCTGCGGAGCGAATGATGAATTTCGGTGCTGGACAGCCAACTTGTTTTCCTCGATATCATCCACGGGAAGCGCCATCCGGACCATGTCAGGAAACTGAAAACAACGGATTACCGGTAGCATTTACAAAGTCCGAAGCCGGGTTGCCTTTTGCTGGCCAGTTTCCGTCCGGACCCGCACACCCGTCGTCCGGAAACGGACACCGGGGGTTTCAATTCTAATTTTAAGTCATTGAAAATCAAAAGATTTATGCTCCGGCACGAACTGTGAGGATACAGGTAAACATATCTTTGACCAAGCCGTTCTGCCAAAATGATTCGCAATTTTTTCACGCTCGCCCTGCGCAATTTGCGCAACAACCGCCTTTCTTCCTTCCTGAACATTGCCGGCCTGGCCATCGGCCTGGCGGGAGGCATCCTGGTGATGCTGTGGGTAGCCGATGAATTTCGGTACAACAAGTTCCACACGAACCTGCCGAACATCCACCTGATCCTTCAAAACCAGACGCAAGGCGGCGTCACCTACACATTCGAAGCCATGCCCGGGCCGCTGGCGGCTTCTCTGCGCAACGAAATCCCCGAAATCAAACGGGCTTTCCGGTTTAGCTGGCCCGGCCAGCAATTGCTCACGGTGGGCGACAAAAGCACCTATGAGCGCGGGTTTTACTCGGAGCCGGATTTTTTCAATGTGCTTACTTTCCCGGTCGTCAAAGGCGATCCGGTCGCAGCGCTGCTGGATGCAGGCTCGGTGGTCATCACCGAGCGCACCGCCAAAAAGTTCTTCGGCGACGAAGATCCCATTGGCAAAATACTGCGCCACAACAACCAGCGCGACCTCAAAGTGGCCGCCGTGGTGCGCGATGTGCCTCCCGGCAGCACCCTGCGCTTCGATGTGTTGTTGCCTTTCCGCATTTATGAACAGATGAATACGGACTGGATCGATACCTGGGACAACAATTCCATGCCCACCTGGGTGGAACTCCAGCCCGGCGCCGACCTGGCGGCCCTCAACGCCAAACTGGAAAATTACATCCAGGGAAAACAGGAAAATACCGCTGCGCACATTTTCGCCTATCCGCTCGACCGGTGGCGGCTCTGGGGCAATTTTGAAGAAGGGAAACAAAACGGGGGGCGGATCGATCTGGTCACTATGCTCGGAGTGATCGGTGTGTTTGTGTTGCTCATTGCCTGCATCAATTTTATGAACCTCGCCACTGCCCGCTCCGAACGCCGCGCCCGCGAGGTCGGGGTGCGCAAGGTGGTAGGAGCGCAACGCAGCCTCATCATCGGCCAGTTTTTGAGCGAAGCACTGGTGATGACCTTTTTAGCCCTGATATTGGGGGTAGTATTGGTCAAGGCTGTGCTGCCGGCCTTCAACCGCTTTTTTGACAAGGAACTGGTTTTTGATTTTTCCAACTGGCAGCTCTGGTCGGCCGTTCTCGGCCTGGGTTTGATTACCGGATTGCTGGCGGGCAG
>Ga0075163_10012775_pt1 | contig 10929 bp, 20 predicted proteins | sample JI1023141ADNA_FD_71478 | JGI IMG/M metagenome (GOLD analysis project Ga0075163, IMG submission 71478) | Wastewater effluent complex algal communities from Wisconsin, to seasonally profile nutrient transformation and Carbon sequestration -... | ecosystem: Engineered > WWTP > Effluent > Algae...
TCTTCGGATGTGGTCACCGTTGCTACGGTGACACTACCAACAACTTGCTTAGGCAAGTTGTTGTAGAACGTAAGGCGGGTGATCCCACTGGACTGGGGCGTCTGGTACTGGATGCTAACTTGGTAACACCAGAGTTAGCAGAACATATTCAGTTTCTATTGCAACCGATAGCCTTCGCAGGCTCTGAAACTAAGACCGTTACCATGCTCAAGAGACTTCTCTGGGCCTGCCGTTAAACCAATAATCTGCCGGGGTAATCCCGGCATGGAGCATCGTCATGAAGCTTAACATCGTAACCTTTCTGTTCATGGTAGCCCTTGCAGTGGCTACAAGCTGTGCAATGTTCATTACCACCGTGGCAGTGGAGCATTCTGCTCCACATGGCTTCATCATTATCATGAGTGGCTTCACTGCACTCACTGCCTTCATGACTATTGCGTTGCCGGTGGCTTTCCACCGTGCACACAGCAAGTAACCTAAACCCCAATACCTTCAAGGTGTTGGGGTTTGTTTTATTCATGTTTGGTGGTCTAACATCTTCGCTCCTTTCAGGAGTGGGATGGTATCGTTGAGGCAATTTCGCCTCCCTCAATTGGAGAACGACCATGTTCGATCGTCAAAGCAACAACAAGGGCAGCAACTCCGGTAACGACTGGAAGGCTGATGCTTTCCTGAATTTGTTTCTCCCGCGCAAGGACGGTTCGCGGATGAAGCTCGGCTACTGTGCTCTGAAAATGAGCCAGCAAGACCAAGCCCAATTGGTTAATTGGATCAAAGAAGACCCGGAAGGTCATCTGGAAATCCTGAAAGCCAAGCTCGTTATCGAGTTTAAAGAGGTTGCAGAAGCATCTGCTGGCCTCGACCTGTAACCGCTGCCTCCTACCCTTCGGGGTGGGAGGTTTTTTTTATATCCTCTGCACCATCATCTGCAAAAGCACTACACAAGCAAAAGCAAAAGCAAAAGCAAAAGCAAAAGCAAAAGCAAAAGCAAAAGCGAACTACAGTGAGACAGTCTACAAGGCTCTAGGAGTCGATTCTAGCCACGATCTATGTGAAGATGCCCTTCCGGGCATTCCTCACGATTGCGTGTCTTGTTCGGGCTTATAGAGCATGTTTGGTGGTCTGTCCTCTCCGCCCTTTCAGGGGTGAGGTGGGTGTTTGGTTTAGACTTAGGAGCAAACCATGAGTAACGTAAGTGATGGGGAGTGGAAGATCATCTACAGGGCTTGGATGCGTGAAGCACAGGATGCATTGAATGGAAATACAGACTCCATGGAAATGGGGTTCTGTATCTCATGTGCATTGAACATCTGGATGCGATTGGAGTGTGTTTGATGAAACCATTCAAGTTGATTGTGGCTGGTGGTAGGGACTTCTCTGATACAGAGTTGTTCCTCAAGACCATGCAGCAAGTGGAACAGGAGTTAGCTGAATACTCAGTATCCTTGGTCAGTGGCATGGCTAAGGGTGCTGACATGATGGGGTACATGTTTGCCAGAGAACACTGGATAACATGCCATGAGTTCCCTGCTGATTGGAACAAGTATGGAAAGAGTGCTGGCTTCAGAAGGAATCAACAGATGGCTGATTTCAGTGATGGTTTGGTAGCCTTCTGGGATGGTAAATCCCATGGTACCAAGCACATGATTGAAACCATGAAAGCACAGAACAAATGGATCATGGTAGTGAGGTACTGATATGCACAACGCACATCTGGATGCATTTAGAGTACGTATGCTAGGTGCCTACAAGGTACAAATGGCAGCAGCAGGGTATTACCTTATGTTGGGTAATACAGAACAACTCAACTGGGCATTGGAAGATGCCCTCTACTTTTGGATGAAGATATGAAATACATCGACCGTGATGAAAAGACCCTAAACGTAAGTGCAGGGTATCTGTGGCAAGGTAACAAATGCCTCGGGAAGATTGTCTCAATCAACGAGGATTTCTACACCATCATTCCGGGGTAAGTGAATGAATAAAATCATGATTCAACAGGGGATTGAGGAGAGATTCTCCCAATCCCATGTGGATTTACTCTTGAAGGAGTTCCTCGTGAACTCCTCGGAGTTTGAATCCAAGGTACAACAAGGGGTTAGGTTGCTGGAGAAACACAGACAGCAGAAGTTCTTTTCATCTAAGCAGGAGCGTTGGGATCAACTATTCCAACTGGATTTGGAGATGCTGGTATTCGGTATCTTCAAGGCTACGATGTATTGCTACAAGCCAGTGTTATTCACTGCTGCTGTAGCTATGACAGTTAATCGTCTGGGTTGGGATGATAAACCTGCTGCGGTGCAAACCATGGCAGAAATCTTGGCTGTGTTGTGTCAAACAGATGTGTTTGATATCTACAAGGAAGGTAAGTTTGAGTCTCTGATGTTGGTTTCCAATGCCAAGTTAGGGAAGCTGAAAGATCATATGGAGATGATCCAGTACATGCCACCAATGATCACAGAACCATTGCCAGTCAACGGTAACAGGGATACTGGCTACCTTACGCTGCAAGACTCTCTGGTGTTGGGAGGTAAGCATAATCACCATGAAGGTGATCTGTGTCTTGATGTCTTGGACATCATGAATAGTGTGTGTCTGAAGATAGATACACAGTTCATTAACTCCTTTGTTGAAGTGCCTAAGAAGGCACTTGAAACCAAGGAAGCAGAGGAGAATTGGAACGTCTTCAAGAAGAAATCGGACGAGATGTATCGTCTGGTTTTGAGGACAGGTAACAGGGTCTGGCTTACCCATCGGGTAGACACACGGGGACGCATTTATGCACAGGGATATCACTTGAATAGTCAGGGAGCGAGCTACAAAAAGGCCATGCTGGAGCTAGCCAAAGAAGAGCTAGTTACCGGAATCTAAACCAAGGGAGCCAAGGCTCCCTTTCTCTTGGGGAATGTTATGGATTATTACACCGGGTTTGAGTATTTACTCATAGACGCCTGTAACCAATGGGGAGGAAATAAACTTCTCTTTGGGGAGCGTATTCAGTGGGCAAAGGACAATCTGGATACACTGGAGTCATTGGTGAATGATGCTGATACTCCAGCACTGTATCTAAAGGCTTGCCAAGCCATCAGGAAGGCTCAGCAAGGCATCCCAACAGGTCATCTGGTGGGTATGGATGCCTGCTGCTCTGGGATACAGCTAATGAGTGTTCTGACAGGGTGTCACACAGGAGCCATGTCCACTGGTTTGGTTGATCCCAACAAGCGTGCAGATGCCTACAAGGAATGTACAGATGGTATGGCTACATTCCTTGGTACTGGTTTTGAGATCAGCCGTGACAATGCCAAGCGTGCTTTGATGACTTCCTTCTATGGTTCTACTGCAGTGCCTAAAGAACTGTTTGGAGAAGACACCATTGAACTGGATGCCTTCTACAAGGCTGCTGAAGCCACTGCTCCCGGTGCATGGATGCTGCTTCAGGAGTTGTTGGGAAGCTGGCAACCATGGGCTACCAAGCATGAATGGCAGATGCCTGATGGTTTCAATGTGGTCTGTAAGGTAATGCAAACCACAGAGATTCGTGTGGAAGTAGATGAGCTTGACCATGCAAGCTTTACTTATGCATGGGAAGAGAACAAAGGTTCTAAAACTGGTTTGAGTTTGGCCGCTAACGTGACGCACTCTGTAGATGCATACATTGCACGTACTCTTCATCGTCGATTGAACTATGACGAGAAGGTACTGGCGTATGCTTCCAAACTTATTGAGATTGAGCTTCTGGAAAGAAGTCTCGGAGTGGCTGTAGAAGGTATTGAAGATGCCTCTGTGAAGTACTATGTTGATCTGTATGAAGCCAATAAAATGGCTGATGTAGTGATACTCCCGTACCTCACAGCAGAAAGTATCTGGATGGTTTCAGATACTCAACTGAAAGGGTTGAATCACATCTGCAGCATGATGGAGAAGTACAAACCATTTGAGTTGATTAGCATACACGACGACTTCAAATGCTTGGCGAACAATGTCAATCACCTCCGATTTATGTACAAGGAAGTGCTTGCTGAACTAGCTGAATCAGAAGTTCTCAGTAACATCATGAGAACTATTAACCACTGTCAGGGAACTTATAAGAAGTTGTCTCAGAACCTTGGAGAAGTCATCCGAGGGAGTAACTACGCACTCACTTGAGGCGCACATCCGTGCGCTTTGATGAGTACCCGAGAGCGATTTCCTTAGGGGAATCCTCTCATTTTTTCTTCAGTCATAGAAGTTCTCAAAAACAGCATACCGATATACCAACTCGGTAAATTTTGACTTTTTGACTATACACAACCGATATACCAGAGGTGATTTATCATGAGTATCAAAAGCGAAGTGACAATCAATACACCTGTACCAGAGAAGCCTTACTACCCACGAGTGATGGTCAATATCCGAGAAGGACAGGAAGGATGTAAAGGAGTAGTAGTACTCTTCACAGATGCCGGATCAGGTATTGTTATTGAAAGTGGGAATCACAGTGATAGTTGTCCTATTGGGCAACAGAGTAATAGCTGGGTTGAGTGTACCGATAGAACTCACTGGCAACCCTGTACTATCACATTGACTACGGAGACATGATTGTGGCTAAGCGCATTGGTTTAACTGAAGTACAGAAGAGTCAGATTGTGAACTCTCATGCAATGGGAGTTTCTCAGGATAGTCTTGCATGTATTTATGGTTGTTCACGGAGGAGTATCTACCGTGTACTTGTAGAGCGTGCAGTGTTCACTCCAGACAACACCCAAGAGATCATGAAGCTCCTCAAGAAGCATAACGTGAGTTATAGCTTCCTGAAGGAACTACTGGAGGGATAATGAATCTGATCCATCGACAGCCGCCCATTCGGGCGGTTCCTATGAATATCTTTCCCACATTAACCACATTGGAAGAAGTAATAGCATTAGCTAAAAGTCAATTACCTATTATGGATGAACAGAAGCTCATGACAGTCCTCATGACATACCATAATACATTGCTTGCTTATGTAAGAAACTCTTAAGGTGTTAGATAGTTGCTATTCATAAGAGTAGCAACGCTTCTAGCATTTAAACCAACAGGAACAAGACCATGAAGCACACTGAAATAATGTTTGATGCTGTGAAAGTAGGGGATACCCTCTACATTGAGGGTACTGGCACAGAATATGGTAAGTGTAATAAGCGTACCTGTGTAGTAGTAGGCATATACACGCCAGATATTCTCTGTGTTGATTTTGGTGCAGGGTTCTGTGGACATAGTGCTTATGATTTTGTTGAAGGAGATACTGGCTATAACCTGTGGAAGCAGGATCAAGCAGACTTCATCTTGTTTAAGGTAGAAGAAGAAGTACCTGAAACCAAGTACACCTACTCAGGTAAGGTGCTTAAGCATCTGAAGGTAGGTGATATCTTCTTATTGTGTAACTACGTAGGAAATAATCACTTAGTTGGAAGCTTCTTTGAGGTAATCCTAAAACATGACAGAGAATTAGGATTTACAATGAAGTACGCAAGTACTGATCCAGATTCGGCAGTCTTTGAAGTAACACACGGGAGTATTATCCGTGGACTTATTACTATCCAGACTGTAGCCCCTTTGGGTAAAACCAAAGAAGACAAGATTGCCAAGCTGGAAGCTAAGCTTGAGCGTATCACTAACAAACTAAAGGCTCTGAAAGAGTCTGGGGAATAACTTAGGTTACTTTCCAGAAGACCTTACAACTTTAAAAGGTAAACACATGAAACACTACAACTTTGGTTCAATTGAACAATTCCGAAATGTCTGCAAACAGATTAAGACGGATGCTGAGTATCAAGGAAAGGATGCAGAAGGTAATACAATCTATGATCATAATGCTATGAAGCCAACACTTACCTTTCTGGGTACTGTGAAGCTGCATGGAACTAACGCTGCTGTTGTTTACAGCAAAGAGCATGGTTTGTATGCACAAAGCCGTGAACGTGTATTGAGTATTGAAAGTGATAATGCTGGTTTTGCTTTCTATGTTGAGAGTCAAAAAGAGTACTTCAATACTTTCTTCAAGTTAGTGTGTGAAAGTTTTGGCTACACAACTGGAATTGTGTATGGAGAATGGGCCGGAGGTAATATTCAGAAAGGTGTAGGTATCTGTAGCCAAGAGAAGAGTTTCTACCCTTTTCTTTTGAAATACTTTAAGGGAGATGGAAGCAGTGAACACTACGCTCCTGCTAATGATTTTTGGCTATATAACCCAGATAGAAAAATCTACTGTGTTGCAGGGTTTCCAACATTCACTTTGGATATTGATTTCAATCATCCTGAGCTTGTTCAGAATGAATTGATTCGCATCACTGAAGAAGTGGAACATGAATGTCCTGTAGCCAAACACTTTGGTTTTAGTGGTATTGGTGAGGGAGTTGTATGGACTGCCGACTGGAACGGAAAGCAATACCGCTTCAAGGTGAAAGGTGAGAAGCACTCTTCCAGCAAGGTGAAAACTATTGCCAGTGTTGACACAGACAAGATTGAAAACTGTCAGAAGTTTGCCGAATATGCTGTGACTGAAAGTCGATTTGAACAGGCACTACAAGCTGTATTCCCTGATGGAAATCTGGATGTAAAGCAGATTGGTACATTACTGAAGTGGATGAACACAGACATCATCAAGGAAGAGATGGATACTCTTACTTCTAATGGACTTGAGTTCAAAGAAGTAGCTAAACACATCGCAGATGCAACAAAGAAAATGTTCTTTGAACACAGTAAACTTTAACAGGACTAACCATGCAAAATCGTAGTTTCCAAGCATACCCTGTTACCTTGTATAGCAATCGTGAAAAATATAAGGTGAACTGGAATCCCACTACAGGTATGTGGGAACTACGATCAATACAAGGACGTAGATTGAATGCTGCTAGAGATATCTTTGTATTGGCAAGACAGATACAAGACAAGGATACTCTAATTATTCCTAAGGGAACTGAACATGTAAATTGGCTTCCTGACAGTGTGTTTAATGAAATACAAGAATACAGTATGTTACTACAAACATACATGCTAATAGGAGAGATTAACTTTAGTCATATTAAGGCTCCTGAAAGTTATCCACATATAGTTAATCTTTCAAGAGAACAACTTATATCTCTTGGTTTTACACTTCAAACACGAAGCTTAAAACATCCTGATTGGTATTTTAAAGCTTATATGGTCAATTTGTATCTTCCACTCTACGCAGAGAAACCATTCACATGAAAACACTCAATGATCAGGTATTTGAATTAGTACCTGCATTTCACACTCAGGTAACACGTTGGATTGATAAGTTCAAAGCCAATATAGAGAATGAAGTTGATAAGATGTTGTGGAACTACATCGACGAACTCTTTCTTAAGATTCTTGGCTTAGAAAAAGGTAATTGGGGAGACGTTCGTATCAAACATGGGTATGAACGTATTGAGACTATTCTGCAGAACAGAGCAGTAGCTCAGATTGATAAAGTACTTGATTGCAGTATGAGTGCTACATTAACCAAGAAAGTACGTGCAGAATACAAACATGCATTCGAAGAGCAATTACTACGTAAGGCTAGAGATAAAGCTTCTGATGACGCAGATGCTATCGCTAACTTTATCCACACAGAACTGAGTAACTCTGCAGTATGTCTTGAAGACATTAAGAGCTATATCAAAACATTCCACTTGATTGAAGGAGACTCTAAATGAGCCAATCTACTATGGCTGTAAAGCCTAGTGTAGCAAGACAAATGATCGTTGCAGCTATGCAATGTAACTTGGTTCCATTTCTTATTGGATCACCGGGAACAGGAAAGAGTGAGATATATCAATCCATTGCAGATGAAGGAAAGTTATTTTTCCTTGATCTTCGGGTTAGTGGTGCTGATCCTACTGACTTCAATGGTTTTCCTACTGGTAATACCAAGAAAGCTTCATACATTCCTTTTGATACCATTCCTGTAGTAGGAGATGTAATCCCTGAAGGTAAAGTAGGTTGGCTTCTGTTATTGGATGAGTATAACTCAGGCTCTCCAGCAGTCCATGCAGCAACATACAAGCTGCTACTGGACAGGATGGTAGGTAAACATCATGTACATCCTAAAGTATGGATTTGCTGTGCAGGTAATAAGGAAACTGACAATGCTATTGTCAATCCTCTGAGTACAGCACTACAGAGTCGTATGGTGCATATTGAAATGGAGCCTGATCTTCAGGACTTCCTGACATGGTGGAGCACTAAGGGACTCACACATACCATCCCTGCATTCCTGAACTTCAGTAACAAGAACTTCCATACCTTTAAGCCAGATCACACTGACTTTACCTATGCATGTAGCCGTACATGGTACTTCGCAGGTAAGTTCATTGATAAGCTTGGTTTGGATAATCCTTTGATTCGTCCGTTGTTGAATGGGACTATCTCACAAGGTGTAACAAGTGAGTACCTGCAGTTCTGTCGAATCTATAAGGACTTGCCTACAATTGCTGCCTTGGAAGCTAATCCTGAAACCATTGATGTACCAACATCACCCAGTACCTTGTTTGCTATTGTTGGCTTCATTGGAAGCCATGTAACCCCCAAGAACATGGATCAGGTGAGCAAGTATATCAATCGGCTACCCATGGAATTTCAGGTAGTGTGCTATCGGGATATCAATCGAAGGAACCCTGATACTACACGTTCTGCAGCCTTCCAGAAGTGGGCATTGGCTAACCACAGGGAACTGTTTTAAACCATCTAGGAGGCTCATAGAGCCTCCTTTAGCCAAGAGGAATACCTATGCGTAGTCGTCGTAAGAAGGGAGGTCAAGTGACTGCCCTGATGTACATCTATAGGGAGCAAGATGATGAGGAGTTCAAGACTGAAGTGGAGGTGTCTGGTTACTACACTCCTGAACAACAAGCCACTGAAGTTGATCCACCTATCGCTGCAGATATAGATTTTGAATCTGCAGTCATGACTCATTCAGGTAAGACTATTGTGCTTACTGAAGATGAGATTATCAAAGCCACTGAGAAACTGATTGAGGAAGTAAGCGATGAGGAAGAGTAAACCTGCAGCCATGTGTATGGCTACCCAAGACATCCATGTGTTGTTGACTCATTCAGTACCGGAGTACCTCCCCGGATTTGATGGTTTACAACGTATCAATACCAATATCTTTGGTAGTTGTCTGGATACACAGAAAGACCTAATTGCTTACATTCCACGAGTGGATTGTGAGAGTGACCCTTCATACCGTCAGTTTATTCTGTATGGTGTGATTCGTAGCTTTGATGGCAAGGTACTTGTGTACAACCGTCAAGCCAAAGGGAGTACAGATGGTGATAGTCGTCTTGAAGGTGCTGCTTCCATTGGTTTTGGGGGTCATGTGGAGTTGGTAGATCATACAGAGTTCCCAACGCGTACCTTGAATAAGTCTTTCAAGCGTGAATTGGAAGAAGAACTATATCACATGAATATCTTTGAGGATCGCCACTACAATAAGTACACCGTAGGTATTATTCACTCTAAAGCTAGTGAAGTAGATGCAGTACATCTGGGTGTGGTGGTGTTTGTTGATCTGCATGCAGATTCCTGTGAAGTACCTATTACTGATATCACTTCCAAACTTGGTTTGCATAGTAAGGAACCAGAGCAAGTACGTAATCTTCGTTGGCTTACACTTGATGAAGTCAAGCAAGAAGCTGGTATGGAATCATGGAGTAAGTTCATCATTGATTCTGGTGTGCTAGAACAGTGGTATACAGGGGGACATCCGTCCCCTTCTATGAAACCAATAAGAGATAAGCCATGGAATTTGATTATGAAACTGGTGCTGAAGCCATGATAGCTTATGGCAGGAAGATGCAAGAAGCTTTAGAAGAGAAGGATATGGATCAATACAAGAAAGCAGTGTTAAGTGCTTTAAGGTGTTGCCATACCACTTTGGTTTATCTTGATGACAACAGCAATAGCGAGTAGACAGTCATGAGTACAGTAATTACAGAAGCACATAGACATGCAATCGCAGAAATGCGTGATTGGCAAAGAGCGTACAACCAAGTAAAAGAGCAGTATGAAGGTATTCGTGAGCTTTATCGTAGTTCCAGGGGTAAAGTACGGGAACTTCAACAGGAATGTGTAAAGGCTAGAACTGCATACATTGAAGCACAGAATAATGATCGTATTGCTATGGCTTGGATTGCAGATATCAAAGCAGCAGTAGGATGTGAACATATGGATATGCCACAGCTTGTGGAATATCTTAAAACCATTAAACAGGGGAATACTGATGAACATTAAACTGATTGGTGTATTGATTTTGAGTATCCACATGGCTGCATGTGGTGTTGTGTACAATGATTTTGAGTGGGTTAAGGCACGTAGTCAAAATTACTACACACAAGGAGGCTTTAAGATTGTAAGGTATCAGGGGTATAGTATTGCACTTCAAGGAAGTTGCTATTGGTACGTACTGGAAAGAGACAGCATAATCTATGAAAGTTGTCTCCTCAAATGGGGAGATGAACTTCATGAATACAACTTTAGAGCAGTTAATGCAATCGAAGGAACAAAACCATGAATGATGTAGATTTTCTATGCTGGATTCATGAGCGGCTACCTGATAATTTCGCGTCTATCCGTTGAGGAGCAGGATGCGGTGGAGATGTAAATGAGCAGTACCGCATGTGACGACCAGTTCACCGTCGGCACCCAAACCATCGAGCGCATCCGTGCGCCGTATGACCCCATAGCAGTCCTGAAGCGCAATGTTGCCGCGCTTGAAGTGGCGCTGAAGCAGCAGACGGAGCGGGCCGAAGCTGCCGAGGCGGAACTGGCGAGGCTGGCGCAACAGAAGCCGGTTGTGATGCTTAATCTGTCTCATGACGGCTCTGATTTCGAGATGTTCTACGATCTCAGTGATTTGAAGTTTAACAGCATGAGGATGCCGCTCTACGCCGCCCCCGTCCCTGC
>Ga0075163_10012776_pt1 | contig 10929 bp, 10 predicted proteins | sample JI1023141ADNA_FD_71478 | JGI IMG/M metagenome (GOLD analysis project Ga0075163, IMG submission 71478) | Wastewater effluent complex algal communities from Wisconsin, to seasonally profile nutrient transformation and Carbon sequestration -... | ecosystem: Engineered > WWTP > Effluent > Algae...
GCCAGCACCAGCGCGGCCGAGCCGGCGAAGACCAGCGCTGCGCGCAGCCCCACGTGCTCACCCAGCCAGCCGCCCAGCAGCGCGCCCGGGCCGGCCGGGATCAGGATCAGCCAGCGCATCGTGCTTGTCATGCGGCCCAGCAGCGGCTCAGGCGTCACCGCCTGGCGCAGGGCCAGGAAGTTGATGAAGATGAGCACCGCACCAACGCCGAACAGGCTCAGCATCAGGCTGAACGCCGCCACGCCCCAGGGCCCGGCGGGCACATTGGCCACCAGCAACCAGCCGCTGCCGCAGACCGCGAACCCCAGCACCAGGCAGGGCCCAGGGCCAATGCGCCGGCTGATTCGGTCGCCCACCAGGCTGGCCAGCACCGTGCCCACCCCCAGCGCCACATAGCTCAGGCCCACGGCCTGCTCGGACAGCCCCAGCGTGCGTGTCGCAAACAGGATCTGCACCACGATGGCCGCGTGGTGGCACATCTGCCAGCACCCGACACAGGCCGCGAGTGCCAACAGCAAGCGCTGGCTGGCCACGAAGCGCAGACCTTCCTTCAGGGAGGCCCAGAACGCGACGGCCCGGTGGTTGTCGCGTTGCTCGTCGACAGTGATGCCACGCAGGATCAGCGCCGACGCCAGCAACAGCACCGCATCCACCAGCAGGGCCAGTGGTGCACCCACGACACGGATCAACGCCCCTGCCACCCCGGGGCCAGCCACCTCGGCACCCGAACTCGCCAAGGCGTTCTTGGCATGCGCCTCGACCAGCCGCTCGCGCGGCACCACCTGTGTCAGCACGATCTGAGCGGCCGAGCCGGCGACGGTGTACACGGTGCCGATGAAGAAGCCCACCGCGTACATCCAGGTCATGGTCAGCCAACCCAAAGCCCAGGCGAGGGGAACACTGAGCACAGCGAAAGCCAACACGGTTTCGCCGGCCACGTAGACCGGCAGCTTGCGCACGCGGTCCAGCCACACACCGGCGGGCAGCGAAAACAGCACGAACGGGATGATCTCCATCGAGGTGAGCAGGCCCATCTGGGTGGGGGTGGCCTGCAGCAGCACGGCCGCCGTCAGCGGCAGCGCGAGCATGGTCACCTGGCCGCCGAGAGAACTGATCAGGATGGAACTCCACAGGCGCCGGTAAGTGGCGTCGCGGAGCAGGTCGTTGCTCGCCAACTGGAAGCGCGCACGAAAGGCTTGAAACCATGACCTCATGGGTCGACTGTCTTTCTCGGCCAGATTGCCGCGGCGCACCCGGGTCAGGTGCAAGCCACGACAGGGAACAGCGAAAGAGGGAGGGGCCGTTTTCCGATTCTTCCGCCTGGGAAACCCGGCGGACGCCTTGATCAAAGGCGAAGAAGCCGAGGTGCCGCTAGCGCGGGCAGGCGCCCGCCATGACGAAGGCCGCCGGTCGGTGACCGGTGCAACGTCGAATGATGGCGGGTGCGGGCTTCATGGAAACTCGGAGAAGGCGATACAGGAGAGGCGTGATGCTATCAGCCCGCCCCACCCACGCGCAAGCCGCCGCCGCACGGGACCTTGCCCGATAATTCGCGCCATGTTGGATGCCGAGGCGCTGGATCGCTACTTCACCGCACAAGTGGTGGGCGTGGCCATCGCCGTGGAGATGGGGCCGAGCGATGGCATCCGCCGCGAGCCCGCGCAGGGCATGCGCCTGCACCTGCTCGGTGGCCACGCCGAGTTGCTGGGCGAGGCCGCACGCAGCCTGATCTCACCGACCTCCACAGCCGCCTGGGCCGGCCAGCCCCGCTCTGAGTTGTCGCTCGCCCGCGCAAGGCGGCGCCTGCTGGCTGGCGGCTCGCTGTTGTTTCTCGTGGCCTGGTCGGCTGCGCTGTGGTGGCTGTTCCGACGGTTCGGCACCTGACCCCTGTCAGAAAGGCACGCACGTTGTTCGACAAGACAATGGACACGCTGGTCATCGACCCGGTGAAGATGAACATCGTCAATCGGGTGGCTGCGGAAACCACCTTGTCGGGCGCCTTTCATTTCCAGGGGGGCCTGCTGCTGCAGGGGAGCCTGAACGGCGAGGGCGAAATCGCCGGGCGCCTGGTGGTATGGCACGACGCGAAGTTGGTGGGCCGCTTCCGGGTGCTGGGGGATCTGTACCTGCTGGGCCGGCTCGGCGACACCGCGGACGCGATCGACGAATCGACCGTCATCGAATGCCAGGGCACGGCCTATGTGGCGAGCACCGGGGTCTCCTGCGGTACGCTGATCGCTGCGCGGTTGCGCATGTATGATGGGGCGGTCCTTCAGGGGCCCTTCAGGACCTTGCGCGGCGAGCAGTCGCTGCCTGTGCTGAGCCCCACCTGACGCGCCAGACTCCGGGTGTTGCCGACGCGCCCGCCACGCTTGACCACCGCAGGGCCGCCATGGATTCCTACTCCAACGACACAGGCACCGACGACGCGGCACCGCAGGTGCCGATGGGGCAGGCGATGCCCGACGTCGATCGGGTGCCGACGCTGTTGCCGCAACAGCAGGCCGTGCCCATGCCAGAGTCGCTCGCCTCAAACCGACACTCCACGTTGGCCCGCGGCCTGTCCTTCGTCGGCACCGCGCAGATCGATGGTTCACTCACGGTGGCCGGTGAGGTCCAGGGCGATGTGCAGGTCGTCGAGAGTTCGAACGGCCAGGTGACCATCACTGAAACCGGCACCGTGGTGGGCGACATCCATGCGCGCAGCATCTCGGTGCTGGGCCAGACCGTGGGCACGCTCGACGCCGCCGGCGGCAGGGTCTCGCTGCACGACACCGCCAGCGTCTCCGGCCGCATCCGCTACACCCATCTGCAAGTCAACGGTGCCGACCTCAACGCCCAGTTGGAACGCGTCCGACCCGACGCTGCCGCTACCGGCCACGCCTGACACGGCCGTCGCCACCAGCGACGAACTGCGCCGCGCCGCGCTGCGACGCTCGGCCGAACGCAACGCTGTCGTCGCGCGTCGGCGGGTGGCGTGGCGCTGGGCCGCTTGGGCGCTGCGCATCGCCTTGGTCAGCGCTGCCGGGTTTGCGCTGGTGGCCGCCGCAGCCTGGATCCTGTGGCGCGAGGTCGGCGCCGGGCCTGCTCCCGCGTCACCTCGTCGCGCGGCGAGCGCCCCGGTACCGGCTTCCTTGCAGCTGCGGCTGGATGTGGCCGCTCCACCGGCGTCCTCCGAGCCGCCGGCCAGTGGCCCTCAGGCACAATCGTCGTCATCGCCCGCCCCGCGCGAAGAGACTGCAGGAGAACAAACTCGTGAACGGTCATGACACGCAACGCGCCCCCGCCCGGCTGGTGCCAGCCGAGCAACTGAATGCCATCTCCAGCCTGATCGCAGAAGGTGCGCAATTCGAGGGCACCTTCAGTTCGGGCGCCGACTTGGGCCTGAAGATCGACGGCCTGCTGAAGGGCGACATCCGCCTGCAGGGCGGCGGCACCGTTCACATCGGCGCAACCGGGGTCGTCGACGGCACCACGATCGAAGCCGACCATGTCCTGATCGAGGGCAAGGTGCGCGGCACGGTGGTGGCCCGGAAGACACTGGAGATCACCGGTTCCGCCACCCTGCTGGGCGACGCGCTCTACGACGCCCTGCTGGACGTGCACCCGCGTGCCCGCTTGCGCGGCAAGATCGAGTACCGCGGAGAGCTGGACGCTGGCAACCTCTAGGAACGGTAGTCGGCGTTGATGCTGACGTAATCGTGCGAGAGATCGCAGGTCCACACCGTGGTGCTGGCTGCGCCACGGTGCAGGCCGATGCGCACGGTGATCTCGGCCTGCTTCATCACACGCTGCCCATCTTCCTCGCGGTAGGCTGGATGCCGGCCGCCGTGCTGGGCAACCAGTACGTCGTCCAGGTGCATCTCGATCAGGCCCTGGTCCAGGTCGGTGATGCCAGCGTAGCCGACTGCGGCCAGGATCCGCCCGAGGTTGGGGTCGCTGGCAAAGAAGGCCGTCTTCACCAAGGGTGAGTGGGCAATCGCATAGGCGACCTGCCTGCACTCGGGTTCGTTGCGTCCACCGTCGACCTGGATGGTGATGAACTTGGTGGCTCCCTCGCCGTCGCGCACGATGGCCTGGGCCAGATCACGCGCCACCGCGTGGATGGCCCGCACGATGGCCTGGCCGTCGTCGCTTTCCAGCGTGTCGATGCGGGCATGACCTGCCTGCCCTGTGGCCACCAGCACGAAGGAGTCATTGGTCGAGGTGTCGCCGTCGATGGTGATGCGGTTGAACGATGCATCCGCGGCGCTGCGCGCCAGGCCCTGCAGCAATGCTGGGTTGATCGCGGCGTCGGTGGCGACGAAGCCAAGCATGGTGGCCATGTTCGGGCGGATCATGCCGGCGCCCTTGGAGATGCCGGTGACACTGACCGTCTGGCCCCCGATGACCAGCTGGCGCGACGCCGCCTTGGGCAGCGTGTCTGTGGTCATGATGCCTTCGGCCGCCCGCGCCCAGTGGGTGGCCGAGCGGTCCTTCAAGGCAGCCGGCAGCGCGGCTTCGATACGCTCGACCGGCAGCGTTTCCATGATCACACCGGTGGAAAACGGCAGCACCTGCGTGGCGCCGATGCCGAGGTAGTCGGCCAGGGTGGCACAACTGCGGCGGGCACGGGCCAGGCCATCGGCCCCGGTCCCCGCATTGGCATTGCCGGTGTTGATCAGAAGCGCACGGATACCGGCGCCCGCCGCCAGGTGCTCTCGGCAGACCTGAACAGGGGCCGCGCAGAAGCGGTTCTGGGTGAACACGCCGGCCACCGACGAGCCCTCGGCCAAGCTGATGACGACCAGGTCCTTGCGGTTGGCCTTGCGCACGCCGGCTTCGGCAATGCCGAGCTGGACGCCGGCCACCGGGGCCAGTTGTGCGGGGTCGGGAGCGGTCAGGTTGACGGGCATGTCGGGTCCAGCGAGAAAGACCCGAGATTGTACGGACACGGGGTCGGCCAGAGGTTTCCCCCTGGCCGCCCCGCGCCGCCCCTCCACTGACAGCGTCAATCAGGTGTTCAAGACAGCCAGCAGGGCTGCAGCCAACACGGAAGCCAGGGCAACGACGCCAACCAAGGCACTCATGCAGACATCCTGGCGATCGAGTTCGGCCAGGTCCGGATCGGGCTGGCAGTAGCCCTCGTCGGGGACCCAGACCGCCATCTCGAGCCAGGGGGACGTAGAGGCGCTCATGCGGCCCTCGTCCAGGTGAAAAACTGCTCTTGCATGCGCACCGGGGTGCGCAGGCGCGGGGCCGCGGGCGGCGGCGGGCGGCGCATCGTGCCGGGTGCCACCTGGATGGCGCGGTGGTTCAGGGTCTGGAAGCGCAACAGACGCTCCAGGGCCCGCTGCATGGCGATCAACTGCTTTTGGCGGAGGGCTTCTTCGGCACTTCGCAGGCCCTCTTCGATCAGGGCGCGGGCAAAGGCGGCGGCGCTTCCCAGTTCGACGTATTCACGGGCCAACTGGCGGCAACGGGCCTGTTCGGCCAGCAGCATGTCTTCGAGCGTGTTCATCGGGTGGTCCTCTCCTGGTCTGAAGCAAGCAACTTGCATGTCGCTTGGCGGTGTGTGCCGGTTCAGACCCGGCACGGAATGCATTCCACCGCGCCCGGCCTCCCGTTTCGACGCATGGTGCGCGCCGATCACCACCCCTGCTCAGACGACCACTAGACGATCTGCCAGCAGATCCCTGAAGCGCGATCAGGTCTGATCGCCGTGGCGCGACAGGAAGTTCACCAGGCGCCGTGCGATGCCGCCCAGCGGCCACGGCTTGCGCGGGCTGCCGCAGTCCGGCGGGGCGTCACCTCGAGGCCCCTCGTACTTGGCGTTGAAGGCCGGGAAGCGCGGGATCATGCCGACATGGAAGGACTTGAATGGCACGTCCTTGTGGTACTCGACGAGGAAGTCGACCCAGCCGGTGACCTTGAGGAACTCGATCACGCCGGGCTGCAGTGGCGGCGGTGTCGGGTTGTTGTCGACGTAGTAGGGTGACCGCCAATCCCACTGCCCGGTGCGGAGTGGGTCCGGCAGGAAGATGTTCATCGCCAGTGTCTGGGCGCTGAAATCCCAGCGGATCTTGCCGGACTCGTCCAGCCAGGGCGTGTCGTTGTCTCCATACTGCTTGATCCCGGCGAGCAGCTTGGCGAGTTCCTGCGCCGCTGTCTGGATCGCCGGGTAAGCCTTGGCGTCGGTCGAGATCACAGCCGCCAGGCTATGCAGGTCGGTCAGTTGATCCGGCGCCTCGAGCTCCCAGCCCGGCTCCGAGTCGTACTGCTGGGCCTTCAGGATGGCATCCCGGAGCACATCCACCAGGGCCTGCCGGGCGGACCCGACCAGGCTTTGCAGGGCAATGCGCATGGCGTCCGACAGCTTGTCGACGCCCGTGGCGATGCCATCCATGCGCGACAACTCCACCATGCCGGCGACGGTCGGGTGCTGGGTTTTCAGCAGCAGTTGGGCATGGTTCTGCTCGGCGAACCAGGCAGCCAGTTCGCGGGAGGTGGCCTTCCCCTTGCCCGTCAGAGCCTGGAAGACAGCCGGATAGGCCGACCCCGAGGTGAAGAAGTTGTAGTTGATGTAGCCGGTCGCAAAGTCGGCGTGGGGCGCCACCGTGTGCAACAGCTCCACCGACATGTTGAAGCAGTTGTTGAAGTGGATCACAGCCGGGCGAGGTGCCCCCAGGGTGCGGGCGAGTTCCAGGGCCCTGCCAATGCCCCAGGTGGACAGCGGCATGTGGTTGCCGGGAAGTATCGGGAAGCCGCCGGGCAGGATCGGAAATCCGCCAGGCAGGATTGGAAAACCGCCTGGCAGCACGGGCGCTGCGTCGGTATCGGAGAAATGCCACTCGAACTTGCCGCCATCGGTGACCCGAGATGGCGTCTGTTGGCGCCGGTCGATCTCGGGCAGGTAGCCGGCACCGTGGCCTTCGAGGGCCAACACCATCGCGGCCCTGGGGTGGCGCTGCCACGCTTCGGCAAGAAATCCGGCCAGGTTGCGCGCCGAGGACATGTCCTGCTTCCAGCGGGAGGTGATGGTGGCCTCGGACGAGCCGGCCGGAATGTCGACCAGCCAGGTGAAATCGTCGACGCGGTCGACCAGTGCCACCACGTGCGTACCGGCCAGCGCCACCTGCTTCAGTGCCGTGACCAGCGGGTGGGTCGCCGCTGTCAGGGTCTGGTTGTCAGGGAACTGGCTCAGCGTCTCATCGCTGCCGAATGGGGCGTAGACAGCCAGCAATACGCTGTCGCCCAGCGGCTTGCCTTCGGGCGTGGTCAGGATAGGCAACGACATGTTCATTTCTCCTCGTGTTCAGGTCATCAGGGCGCAGGGTGGCGTGGGATGTTCCGGCGCGGGTTGGCAGCGCTGGCAAGCCACCGCACCGATACACTAAGCCGGCAGCGCTCCCAACCCAATGCATCGTCTCCCGGCGCCTCCCGCCGGCCCGCAGACGATGACGCGACGATAGGCCCTGGGCGCCCATCAACACCCCCCTAGTTCAAGCCGGAATGCCACTTCGCCATGATCGCCAGTCGCGCCGCACCGTCGAAGCGGTGCTCAGCGCCGCCCTGACGGCGCAGCGGGGCGGCGGGCTGGCAGGCTGGGCGCGGCACTACCCGCGTGTGTTGCACTGGGTGCGAGATCGCTGGCTGGCACCGGTTCACGACAGCGTCGGCGAAATCTGGCCCACTGACCAACGAGACGCGCTCGCGCTTCAGGTGCTGCTGCGCTGGGCGTTGGCCCAGTTGCGCCCGGACCGCCAGCCCGGGCTCGAAGGCATCGACGGGACCGCCTGGACCTTGCGCACCAGTTGGCGCCCGCTGCTGGCGGTCGCCTGCCAGTTCGGGTTCTTGCCCGTACCAGCCTTCCCGGAGCGCTACCACCGTCGACCGGAGGAGTCGGTGGTAGACAACCTGTGCGGCCTGTGGTCTGTGGGGCCGAGCACCTTCTATCGCTACCTCGACAAGGGCAAACGACTGTTGGCCGACCAACTGGCCGAAGGGCCGGCCACTGGGCACCGCCTGTTGGCGCTGCGGGAGGCTGCCCAGGTGCAATTGCTTGCCGGGCCGGTGCCCGAAGGCGGCTGGACAGCCTGGCACCGTGCGGAGGCCGATGCCGCGCTGGCCCGCGGCGCCACCGGCGCGGCCCTCTGGCATTGCCTGCGCGCGGGCGAGGTGACCACCTTCACGCGCCTGCTGCAACGCCATGCATTCGCAGCCGCCAATGCCGGTGACACCGACGCACTGATCGACAGTCTGCAGGCGCATGTGCTGTCAACGCGCCAGCAGTTCGACCTGGCGCTGGCACGCGCCGCGCTTTGGCGCAACCGGCGCGCCGAAGACCGCGAACTGGAGGCACTGAACCTGGCATTGCGCCTGGCCCATGGTGTGGACGACCCATTGCTGATCGGGATGGCCTTCGGTGCCCTGGGCAAGTTTCACGAGTCGCGCGACGCCGACCGCGCCTTCGCCTGCTACGAGGACAGCGTCGCGCAATTGAGGCGCAGCGGCCCCGAATCGGGGGCCACAGCGGCCGCGGAGTACGCCAGTTCGCTCGTACGCCTGGCATGGCTGCATGTTCGGCGCAATGACCCGCGCGCCCGCACCTTGCTCGACCGGGTGCAGCAGTTGCGTGCCGAGGCCACCCTGCCCGACGAGGTGCTGGGCGAACTGGAACAGACCTGGGGCGAGTACTGGCGGCGGGCCGGCGAGTCGCGCCGCGCCTTGGAGCACAAGCACCGGGCGTTGAACCTGTACGTGCAATGCGGCGACCAGCGATCCGTGCTGGCCACGTACCTCAACCTCAGCCTGCTGTATTCCGAAGAGCGTGATTTCCCCCGGGCCATCGACTACGCGAACCGGGTCCTGTCCGCGGCACAAGGCGGGCACGTCGAAACCGAGGCGCTGGTCTGCGCACATGGCAACCTCGGCGTGGCGTACTTCTGGCTCGACGACTACGGGAAGGCCATTGAAGAGTACCGCCTCGTTCTCGAACACGCCGAGGCATCGGGCTTGCGCCAGCACCTGGGTACGGCCCACTACAACCTCGCCGAAGCCCACTACAAGCGATTCCAGCAAGCCGGCGATCCGGCTGACGAACGCGCGGGTGACGAGCATGCCGCTGCCGCCGCGCGCATTGGCATGCGCGACAACGCGCCCGCCTTGGCAACGTCCAGCCAGGGGCTCAAGCGCGAGATCCTCGGCCGCAGCGACTCGATCGACCGTTTGGTGCCGGAGGAGTTTGCCGCCCACTTTGCCGAGATGGCGGAGATCCAGCGGCTGCGCTCTGCGCTGGCGGTGCCGCTGCCGCCGTTGGAGCAGGCGCGCACCCACCTCGCTCTGTCACGTGCCTATCTGGCCATCGCCGGCAAGGAACGCGAGAACGCCAAGGCGCTGATCGACCGGCATGACCTGGGCGACGCCTTTGCCGCCGACTTCGACGCCTTGCGCCAAACCTTCGAGCGCGAACTCACCCGCGAGCAGCGCCTGGCTCAGCAGTGGCAGTCGGCCTGCCCCGACCTCCTGGCGGCCGAGCAGCGCCAGGCGGTGCTGTCCCACCTGCTGGTGCAAGGCAGCATCAACAAGAGCGGCTATGCCGAGGCGGCGGCAGTGAGCCTGGCCACTGCCTCCAAACACCTGGGAGTGCTGGCAGGCCAGGGCCTGTTGCAGCAGACAGGCAAGGGCCCGAGCACTCGCTATTTGCTGGCCGATGCCGCGGGAGGGAAGGCCGCGAACATGACCTGATCGCACAAGTCGCCGCGGGCATCGCGCTCTCGGTGGTGCAGGTGGCCTTCGCGGGCGAAGCCGAGCGATTCGGCAAAGTGCAGGGCCCGTTCGTTCCCGACCTCGGAGATCGCCTCGACCCGAACCAGGCCCAACTCGAACCCGAGCGCCACCACCGCGAGCACGGCCTCGCGCATCAGGCCCAAGCCGGCCTGCCGCACGTCGCCCACGTAGCCGATCTCGGCGCGGGGCGCATCGAAGTCGAAGGTATGCAGGTCGATGCGACCGACAAATGCGCCATCGTCACGGCGAAAGACGTTGAACACCAGGCACTCGCCGGCGTCGACCATCTTCAGCCCGCCGTCGCAGAATCGCTCGGCGCGCTCCAGTGTCCAAGGGGCCTGCGCCCAGGCGATGAAGCCCAGCGTCGGCAGGCTGGTGTTGACGCTGTCGTGCACGGCCGGCGCGTGGTGGCGCGCGGGCGCCTCGAGCCGCAGGCGCGGCGTGTCGATGTGGCGCGGCGCGTGGATCAGTGTGAGGTGATCCATGCCGCAGGGGCTGTCAGGCCAGACGGCCGTGGCAGGCCTTGTACTTCTTGCCACTGCCACAGGGGCAGGGGTCGTTGCGGCCAACACGCGGCACATCGTCGGCGAGCGTGGCCGGGTCGGTTTCCTGGCTCACGCTGCCGTCCTCGTTGGGGTGCGTGTAGGTCACGTTGTGGATCTGCTCGACGCGCTCCTCGATGGCCTCGGCCGCCTGGCTGGCCTGCTCCTGCGACTGGATGCGCACGGTCATCAGCACGCGGGTGACCTCCATCTTGACGACGTCGAGCAACTGCGAGAACAGCTCGAAGGCTTCGCGCTTGTACTCCTGCTTCGGGTTCTTCTGCGCATAGCCGCGCAGGTGAATGCCCTGGCGCAGGTAGTCCAGCGCCGCCAGGTGCTCGCGCCAGTGCGAATCGATGGACTGCAGCAGCACCATGCGCATGAAGGGCGTGAACTGGTCGGCGCCGACCAGATCAAGCTTGGCCTGGAAGGCGGCGTCGGCCGAACTGACAACCTTGTCCAGCACTTCGTCATCGGTGATGGAGTCGCTCTGCTGAACCATCGGCTGCAGGTCGACCTCGAGTTGCCACTCGTCGCGCAGCACCCGCTCCAGGCCGGGAAGGTCCCATTGCTCCTCGACGCTTTCGGCCGGCACGAAGGTGCGCACGACCTCGGTCAT
>Ga0075163_10012777_pt1 | contig 10929 bp, 6 predicted proteins | sample JI1023141ADNA_FD_71478 | JGI IMG/M metagenome (GOLD analysis project Ga0075163, IMG submission 71478) | Wastewater effluent complex algal communities from Wisconsin, to seasonally profile nutrient transformation and Carbon sequestration -... | ecosystem: Engineered > WWTP > Effluent > Algae...
TGTCCTCTCCCCAGGCCATAGTAAACCGGATTGTCAAATTTAGAAGTATTGATGGCAATAACATTGTCTCCTCTGATACTTGCATCCAGGTAAAAATCTTTAAACAGTTTGTGTGTAAGTCTGCCCTCAATAAAACCCGGATTTCCTTCGGAGTCGGTTAGTTTAGCACCGGTCAAATCGATATAACTCTCAGTAATTTCAAAATCCTGATTGTTAAAATAATACGTCTCCCCCAGATAAATGACTTCCAATTGGCCTGCGAATGCTTTGCCCTTGCCATCAATTTTAATATCTGGAAGTTTGCCATTTATGTCTGCGTCTATGTCTACATAGCCTTTTACATCCCGAATGCCTGCTTTTAGAATATATTCCAAAAACTTAAGTGACACTTTTTTACCTTTTACCTCAGCATCGAGTCTTTTAGTATCAAAATTGTATTCACCATTTAATTTCAGGGCCATGCCATCTGTTGCCCTGCTAAGGGATAACAGTACTTCCATGGGTTTACCTTCTTCCTTGCCAACATCGATTGTCAATTCGCCATACGAGTCATTGTTCATCAATAAGGAAGGAATGTGGACAGTACCCGTAATACTGGGCGAAGCGTTGAATATATCACTCACTTTTAAGGTGCTGTTGAGTTCACCTCCCATTAATATTTTATCGTATTTGATAATGGGATTAATCGATGCAACATCAAGTTTAACCACATTAACAGCCAAACCTTTATTCATGATGTCTCCTATTTCCAGCAAACGCACCCCATCTGTAATGGTAACGTTTTCCAAATCGATAAATTTGTTTCCGAATGAAAATTTGGATTCATTGTTGATTTTCCATCTTTTTTGAAAAAGCCTGATATCATTGTCAGTTATTGAAACTGTGTAGCCCTTTTCATGTGGACTCAACGTTCCTGTAAGCTGAAGATTTTGGATTGAGTCTACTATTTTGGAAGCATCAATTTTAAATTGAACGTCATTTCCTGACATTACAGACTGAACTTCAATGGCATTCAATTTTTTACCGGATACAACAGCGCTATCCAAATGTAAGAGGAAATCACCGGTTGTCCCCGTATTGTTGGCCATCAGTTGGACGTTATGAAACACCAAATCATTCACTTTGAGCAATGGAAGATTAGAAACAAAAGAGAGTTCCTTTCTATCCGTATTAACCGCTCCTTTTGCCTTAAAATGATAAAGGTCCAGATTTTTAAGTCCTATCAGGCCAAACAATTTTCTGGCCTCAAACAACTCTGCATCAAATGTAAAATTTTGGGTATTTTGAAGAGCTGTGGCTTTCAGACCAAGCGTTCTGGTATGATAAGGAAAATTACTTTTAACTAAATATTGAATATCCTCAACTACCGTATTCAGGTTATATATTCCTTGTAAATTGAGGTTGACAATTTCAGAACTAAAATCAAGTTTTCTGTTTTTCCCCTTGGTTTGTTCGGCAATAAAGGTCACTTTTCCGAGATCGTACAAAGTATCATTTCTCATTATGCGTACACTATCTCCGGTGATTTTTCCAAGAAGAGAGTTGAGTGTATTGCCTTCCCCCTGAATTACCAGATGACCTGCTATCTTGCTGATATCTTTTGAAAGGTTCAACGCCTGGAGGTTGAGATTTTTTACATTAGCGTCGAAGTTAAAGTTGGGCAACTGCCTATCGAAGGCCAAACTTCCATTAAAATTAAAATCAATGTTTTTATCAGCAGAAATGAGACTTCCATTAAAAGCATTGGATGCCAGACTTCCTTTGATTTTTATTTTGTTGTAGTTGTAATTTTTAAACTCAAGCCTATCTACTTCCGCCTCCAGTTCTGCTTTTGCATTTTTAAATATGAGGCTTTCTCCATCCTTGATTTTGGCTTTGAATGATACTTTGCCAAAATCCGCATTATTGCTCCATTTGCCAAGATTAAAATCAGTAAGAACCAAATTGCCCGCATACCTGGCTTTGTCATTTCCTTTTTTGACATCGAGACGCAAGTCAAGATCGGCATGGCCTATTTCCGTGTTCAATTTTCCAAAGGCCACAAAATCATTGAGGTAGCCATCAAAATTACCGTTAAAATCAACCCTGCCCAGCTGATAAAAATTAGCAGGTGGGTTGAAGCCGGGAATGACATCTCCAATAAATGAAATATTTGTCACCAGTTTTTGAACCCTAAGGTTCAGCAACATTTCTCCGGGATCCTGAAGATTGCGGGCTCCAAAATCACCGGCAAAAAATAATTTATCCTCTAATCTCACGGTTAACCCAGATCCCTTGATATTGGCTAGCCTTCCTTTTAGTTTACCGTCCAATTCCAACGACTTGTTGCTATAAGAGCGATAAAAATCAGTTTTGGCAAAAGCAGGAATGAAATATCCCAATTCTTTGAGTGATACTAAGCCCTCAGAAAAATCAGCATCAATAAATACTTTATTTGCAAAATCGGCAAATGACTCAATGCCTTTATATTTCAAAACCACTTTATTACCCAAGGTAGAATTTCCTGTTTTAATGTAAAACTCTTCTAATGACAACATCTGATGGTTGATGATCAAAGAAGGAACTGCCATTTTTTGAAGCACAAATCCTGAAGGAGATTCAAAAGCAATATTATTAATCCTGGCATATATATCGTCTATACCCCCAAATGAAAGGTTATCGATGTCGAGATTGATGTGATGAAAAGCAATGTGTTCAGGATTGAAAAGAAAGGCTTCTTTGCCTGTTGATTGTAGCCGTTTGTCTAAATTGACAATACCGTCAAGTATATTTAGGGCCTTGATGGTAACGCAAAGTTGTTCAGAGTTCGACCCTTTGGTTTTTTCATTTTTAGCCAAAGGTGAACTTTCTGTGCCAAAATCCAGTCTTTGAAACTCAGGTTTAATGAGGTTTAAGTCCCCTACATCAAAAATCAGGTTTTTAATATCAAAACGTTTAAAGTTGATCTTTCCTTCTTCCAATCTGGCAATCAGGTTGACTTGACGGGGTTCGTCCAGTAGAGAAAAATTCAATTTTTTGACATAAAATTCTTTCAGGTTAATAACGATGGGGTCTTTACTTCCAGAACTGGATGAAGAGGATAATTTTTCCAGCAATTTTAAAAGATTAATTTTGCCATCCGTCGGGTCCACTTCCACAGAAATTCTTGGATTGTAAAGGGAGATGCTACTGATTTCAAGTCTTTTTCTAAAAAGTGAAAACAAATTTTTTGAAAGGTTAACCTCTAATTTGTCCACTGCCAGGAGGGTGTCGCCATCGGTTTGTTGAATGGCAAAATCAGCCAAACTTACTCCTTTAAATATGCTCAAGTCGATTCTGGAAAGGCTCACTTTGGCTTCAATCTTATCGGAAAGATAATTTGTCACCTTACCAGAGGCCCATTGCTGAACTACTGGAATATGAAGCACGGCTGTCAATAAAACTGGAAAAAGTAAAATAAAAATAACAAGCCATGCCAACCATCGACCAGCTTTTTTCCAAATATTTTTCGCTTTTTCTTGAGTCATTGCTTAGTTTATCACCCTATAAACCGAACGTAAAGATAGCCTTTTTTACCCTTAATTTTGTGTTAAATCCGGTGATTTGGCACCAATCAGGGCCTTTTACAGAAAAAATAGGATTGATTTGCTACCAGGTTTTGTGAAACCCATTAAAACACTTTTCTTTGCCCTGCGTTTAGGTAAAAAACTAATTTATGTTTGAAAGTATTGAACACCTTGAAATCATTGAGCATTCGGCCTCAGAATTTGCAAAAAAGCACATCCTTCCTAATGTTATGGAATGGGACGAGGCTCAACATTTTCCCGTTGATTTGATGAGAGAATTGGGAAAGCAGGGTTTTCTAGGGGTGCTGGTGCCCCATCAATATGGAGGCGCGGGTCTTGGATATCAGGAATATGTTAGCATATTAACAGAGATTGGAAAAGTCTGCGGATCCATTGGCTTGTCTGTAGCTGCACATAACAGCCTTTGTACAGGTCATATTCTTGCATTTGGAAATGAAGAGCAAAAACAAAAATACTTGCCTAAGCTGGCGTCTGGCGAACACATTGGTGCCTGGGGTTTAACGGAAGCCAACACCGGCAGCGATGCCATGAGGATGAAATGTGTAGCCACCGAAGATGGTGATTATTATATCTTGAATGGAACTAAAAACTGGATTACCCATGGTAAGTCGGGAGATATAGCAGTGGTCTTGGCCCGAACCGGCGACCTTTTGGATTCAAGAGGCATCACCTCATTTATTGTTGAAAGAGAAACGCCGGGCTTTAAAGCGGGCAAAAAGGAAAATAAATTAGGGATGAGGGCTTCTGAGACAGCAGAGCTTATTTTTGAAGATTGCAGGGTTCATAAAAGCCAGGTACTGGGACAACCAGGTGACGGCTTCATTCAGGCCATGAAGGTTTTAGATGGTGGCAGAATTAGCATCGCCGCTTTGTCTTTGGGTATTGCCAAAGGTGCTTATGAAGCTTCCATCAAATATGCCAAGGAGCGTGAACAATTTGGTCAGCCAATTGCCAATTTTCAGGCTATTTCCTTTAAGCTCGCGGACATGGCAACCAGAATTCAGGCTGCTGAATTGTTGACGCGTAAAGCTGCAGAATTGAAGAACAAAGGTGAAAAAGTGACAGAAGCTGGCGCGATGGCCAAATATTATGCATCCGAAGTTTGTGTTTATGCCTCCAACGAAGCAGTACAAATTTTTGGAGGGTACGGCTATACAAAAGACTTTCCAGTAGAAAAATTCTATCGCGATTCTAAACTCTGTACGATTGGTGAAGGAACCAGCGAAATTCAAAAACTAGTTATTAGCAGATCTATTTTGAAAGGGTAATTATTCGACCTTTTTACCAGATAAAGCGGCACCAAGAGCACTGTCCATTGCCCTGTGGGTAAATGGCAGTGCGTATTCATTGATTTCCTGGATGAGGGCCATGATGCTGTCTTTATTACCCGATTCTAACAATAACTCCAGGTTCATTTTTCTTTCGGTAAGCCCGCCCAGTTCTTCTGCAGTCATCAAAGCCGTGTTAAGCGAAATAAATTTTTGAATAGAATCGATTAATAATTTTCCTTCGTTTAATGCCTCAATACGTTGCTTTTCTTCCATATCATTTTTTGCATGGTGGATAGAATCCAAAAGCAATTTGGCCATTTCTTCATCAGAAATGCCGTAGGCAGATTTGATCACAACCTCCATCGAAGTTTCAGACCTTAGTTCACGAGCTTTTACCGTAAGAATACCATCCGCATCCAGGGCAAAGACAACCTCTATCTTGGGAAGTCCAGCTGGCATTGGAGGGAGGTTGCTTAATATAAAAGCACCCAGCTTTCTATTGTGTTTAACCAGATCTCTTTCACCTTGATAAACCGTAATAGCCAGATTCTTTTGGCCGTCTTTTGAAGTAGTATAATTTCTGCCAATTCGTGCTGGCACTTTGGTATTTCTGGGTACGATGACATCCATCAAACCACCGAGGGTTTCAATTCCCAGTGAAAGGGGAGTTACATCCAAAAGCAACAGATCTTTTCTGTTTCCGGCCAGGATATCGGCCTGCACGGCTGCCCCCAAGGCTACTACTTCATCAGGATTGACATCGTCATGAACTGTGGCCTGAAAATATTGGGCCACCGCTTTTTTGACAGCGGGCACTCTGGTAGAGCCCCCCACCATGACTACATTGGAAATATCCGTTATTGAAATTCCCGCATCCCTCAATGCAGCAGCGGACAAATCAATTGTTTTCTCAATAAGGGGTTGGAAAAGTTCCTCAGCCTCATTTTTAGAAAGTGCCAACGTAAGTCCATTCCACTGCCTGGTAAACTGGGTATTTTGAGATAAAAATATTTTTGCTTCTTCTGCAATCCACTTAAGCTCATACCATTTTTCCAATGGCAATTGTTCCAAATCTTTCTGATGTTTATTCTTCCATTTTTCTGCTAACGCCAAATCAAAATCATCGCCACCTAAAAAAGTATCACCTTTTGTAGATAAAACTTCAAATATGCCATTTTCAATGCGCAAAATGGAGATATCAAAAGTACCTCCTCCCAGATCATAGACAGCAATAGTCTCTTCTTTATTTCTGTCAAGTCCAAGTCCGTAAGCAAGGCTTGCCGCAGTAGGTTCATTAACGATGCGCAATACATCTAGGCCCGCCAACTTACCAGCGTCCCGTGTTGCTTGTCTTTGAGCATCATTAAAATAAGCCGGAACCGTGATTACTGCTCTATTAATTTTCCGGTCTAAAGCAGATTCTGCCTGTGTAACCAGCGATTTTAGAATATATGAACTTAACTCTACCGGAGTATAAAATCTATTGTTGACGTTCACTCTTACGAGGCCTTCGTCTTCAAAGTTTTCTAATAAAGTATACCCAAAGGTATTTTGGATCTCCTTCATGTCCTTATAGGATTTACCCATCAATCTTTTGATTGAATACAGGGTAGCTTTAGGGTCCTTTCCCATATGTAGTCTGGCCTCATTGCCCACAATGTAAGTGTTGTCCTCAAAAAAGTGGATAATGGAAGGTACCATGGTTTTTCCTGCTCCATCCCTGATGATTTGTGGCTTGCCTTCACTGTCGGCAACTGCTATCAGACTATTGGTTGTTCCTAGGTCAATGCCAACAACCAGATCCTGTGATAATGGGGATAGTTGAGTCAAACTTCCCGTCTTAATGTCTATTGGAATTTTCATTTGTAATCAATAAGCAGAAACAAGACTGGTGGATAAAAGTTTACTTAAGCCTCATCCATAGCCCATCTGGGATCTGGAGAGGCTGCAAGATCTGAGAATTCACCTTCCTGAAGTTTAAACCAGGCAGCCATGGCTATCATTCCAGCATTGTCAGTACAATATTGAACTTCAGGAACATACAGTTTCCAATCCAATTGATTGGCCATATTAAGTAAAGCTGTTCTCAGCCCTGAATTGGCAGCAACCCCACCGGCAATGGCAATTTCGGTGATTCCGGTTTGTATGGCCGCCTGTTTTAGTTTGCTCACCAGCATGTGGACAATGGCATTTTGGATTGAGGCGCACAAATTATCCAAGTTTTTATTAATAAATTCGGGGTCCTTCAATTTTTCTTTTTGAAGAAAATAGAGCACCGAAGTTTTGAAACCGCTGAAAGAAAAGTCAAGGCCGGGTAATTTTGTCTCAGAAAAAGAAAAAACGGGTTTGCCCAGGTTGGCTCTTCTGTCAATTTCTGGTCCTGCCGGATAGCCCAAACCCAACATCTTACCTGTTTTGTCAAAAGCTTCACCAGCTGCATCATCAATTGTCTGGCCCAGTATTTCCATTTTTGTTCCACTAATCACTTTTACAATTTGTGTGTGGCCTCCCGAAACAGTGAGGCATAAAAAGGGAAAATTGGGTTTGGGTTCATCAATAAAATGGGCCATAATATGGGCTTTCATGTGGTGCACGTCAATGAGTGGTTTGTTAAGAGCCAGCGCAAGGGCTTTGGCAAAACTAGCACCCACCAACAAACTTCCCAATAAGCCCGGACCCCTCGTATATGCAATAGCATCAAGTGTTTTTAACTGACAATCAGCTAATGATAAGGCATGATTGACCACCGGTACAATATCGACATGGTGTTGTCTGGAAGCTACTTCAGGAACTACACCGCCATATCTTTCATGGATTTTCTGACTACTCGTAGTATTGGACATGACCTTACCATCTACCAATACAGCGGCAGAGGTATCATCGCAACTACTTTCTATGGCAAGAATGGTCATTTTATGATGCAAATAAAAACTTTAATTTTGTCATACACCAAGATTTCCTAAATTTACATCTTAATATTTCAACATTTTCTGTTAATTGGACGATACTTGTTGGGATTATTTTGAAAATCAATTATTTAGGTAAATTATTAGTAACCTTAGAAAACAAATAAAATACTTATGAAAGTAGCCATAAACCTACTGCTTACAGCCCTCATATTTTTGTTGATTTACATGATCTACACTTCTATTAGAGAGCCTATCGCCTTCCAGGAAGAAAAAGGAAGAAGAGTGGATGTAGTTATTGCAAGATTAAAACAGATCAAAACCAGTCAAGAAATCTACAGATCCATCAAAGGAAATTTTGCAGGCAGTTTTGAAGAGTTGGTCAATGTGTTAAAAACGGATAAAATCCCATTTGAAAAGATTGAAAATGATCCAAATGATCCAACCAACGAAGATAAGTTCATCCGTTCTACCTCTTATGCACCTGCAATAGATACCATTAATGCTATGGGCATCAATTTGGATTCCATTCCTTTTGTACCGTTTACCAATGGTCAAAAGTTTGAAATAGCCGCTGATACGATAGAATATCAAAATTCAAAAGTTCCTGTTGTTCAGGTAGGTACAAAATGGAAGGTATTCATGGGACCATTTGGAGATGCCAAATACAAAAAATACGACAAGTATTTTGATCCAGAAAAAATGCTGAAATTTGGTGACTTAACCACTCCAAACCTGAATGGTAACTGGGAATGATCCAAATTGATTTTAGTTCAGACTTTTTAGATAAAGATATTGCCAAGCTGTCTGTCATCTCTGATGCAGACAGTTTTGTTTATGGCCTATTCGATCATCAGCAATGTATGGTGCATAGAGGCAAACTTTTGCATGAAAATGCGGCTTCATTCATCAAAGATTGGCAATCTAAGGGGGTATCTATCCATTATATGAGCCCTTCTCCTGCATTTACCCATGTGCCTGTAAATGAACAAGATGGCTTTGATAAACCAAAAATTTACCGCGACCACTGGATAGAAAATAACATAATCTGTTACTATGAAGACGAGGTAGACATCAATTCCAATTGGAATTACAAACACATTACTACCGCCAGTTTTCAATATTATTCGCAAAGGAATGGAAAAAGAATCTGGCTTCATTTTTTGGATCAATCGGCACAGATGGCTTGTTTCGATGAGGGCAGGTTTATGTTTTTTAACCAATATGAGATCCAGTCGGCAGAAGATGTCATTTACTATCTTTTTGCCTTGAGCAGACAAGTTTTCCAAACTGAACCGGACGAGATTCATGTGGAATTTTCCGGACAGTTAACCCTCAATTCCTCTTTCTACCAATTGTTGTTTCGCTACATCAGAAACCTGGAGGCTGCCCATCAAACAGCATTTCAGACAAAAAATGAAGATTTGGCTGACCATATTTACTTTGATCATTTTTTGAACATCCAGTCTTATGCGCATCATTAGCGGAACTTTTAAGGGCAGAAGATTTATTCCCCCTGCAAAGAATTGGCCAACACGACCCACAACCGATGTAGCAAAAGAAGGACTATTTAATATTTTACAGAACCGGTTAGACTTTGAAAGTGTACGTATGCTGGATCTTTTTGGAGGAACAGGTAATCATTGTTATGAGTTCATTTCCAGAGGATGTATGGATGCCACCTATGTAGATCAATATGGACCAGCGACCCAATTTGTTAAAAAGATTGCGGAAGAGCTCAAAATCATGGAGCAAATCCACATTGTAAAAATGGATGTATTCAAATTCATTGAAATGTCGGTAACCGGATATGACTATATTTTTGCAGGCCCTCCCTACCCTTTGCCCAATTTACGGACAATTCCGGCGAGGATTTTTGAAAAAGGACTGTTAAATAAAAATGGTATCTTTGTACTTGAACACAATCCCGACCATGATTTTAAGTCTCATCCCAATTATCAGGAAGAGAGAAAATATGGCACAACAATTTTCAGTTTTTTTATAAATCCTTCATAGTCCATGAATTTGCTTCATTCCATAGCCCAATCGTTTGCAGAGGGTGTCTTTAAATTGTATAATCAGGAAGTCGATGCCCATGAAGTATTGATCAACCCCACCAAAAAAGAATTTGTAGGTGATTTTACCATAGTTGTTTTTCCATATAGTAAACCTGCGGGCAAAGCACCTGCAGTAATTGGTGAGGAGCTCGGACAGCACCTTGTCAAAAATTCAAATTATGTAGACAGGTACAATGTGGTAAATGGTTTTCTCAACCTTTCTGTTAATAACGTGTTTTGGTGGGAGTGTCTCAATACGATGCACCAGAGCCCATCGTATGGCCTTAGTGAAAAAAATGGCCATAAAGTTTTGGTTGAATTTTCTTCACCAAATACCAATAAGCCTTTACACCTCGGTCATATACGCAATATTTTATTGGGTTGGTCAGTAACCAGCATACTGGAGGCCTGTGGATATGAGGTCATCAAAACCCAGGTTATCAATGACAGAGGAATTGCCATTTGCAAAAGCATGCTTTCCTGGGTAAAATTTGGAGGAGGTGTTACTCCTGCAGAAGCGGGAATAAAAAGTGACCATTTTGTTGGAAACTACTATGTCATCTTTGAGAATAAGTTTCAGGAAGAATACAAAACTTGGCAGGAATCTGAATCAGGACAGCAGTTATTAAAGGAAAAAGGTATCGAGGAAGAAAATGCTGCTTCCTTTTTTAAAGAGTATAAAAATCAATACTTCAACTTATATAGCACACTTGGCAAAGAAGCCAGGGAAATGCTGCAACAATGGGAAGCCGGTGATCCCGCAGTAATTGAGCTGTGGACAAAAATGAATGACTGGGTTTATCAGGGATTTGAAAGCACGTATAAAAACCTGGGCGTAAGTTTTGACAAAAATTATTATGAGTCTGAGACATATCTGCTGGGCAAAGAGACGGTGGCCATTGGATTGGAAAAAGGAGTTTTTCAAAAAGAAGATGACAATAGTGTTTGGATTGATTTGACAGATGTTGGAATGGATCGTAAAATTGTTTTACGATCAGATGGAACTTCTGTATACATTACACAGGACATTGGTACTGCAATGTTGAGGTATAAAGATTTTGGTACTGAAAAAATGATCTATACTGTTGCCGATGAACAGGATTACCATTTTAAAGTTTTGTTTGAAATT
>Ga0075163_10012778_pt1 | contig 10928 bp, 5 predicted proteins | sample JI1023141ADNA_FD_71478 | JGI IMG/M metagenome (GOLD analysis project Ga0075163, IMG submission 71478) | Wastewater effluent complex algal communities from Wisconsin, to seasonally profile nutrient transformation and Carbon sequestration -... | ecosystem: Engineered > WWTP > Effluent > Algae...
GGTAAGTCGAGCGCGTCAATTTTACCCGAACCATTGATCACCAGCGTGCAATTATCGGCCTGACCGTTGGCCTCAATTCGACCACTGCCATTGATGCTGAGTCTGACGTCCTGACCGGCGAACGTTACATTGCTGTGGCCACTGCCATTGTGCCTCAACTCAAAATTTGTTGTGTGTATAGTATCGACGCTTGTCGCATTCACGCTACCGTGAAGGTCAAGCAACGAAAATTGATTGCCATAAATATGAATTTCCATGCGTGTGTAGTGATAATTCATATAGTCATCACTCATTTCCACATGCAAGATACCATTCTGAACAAAGGTTTGAACCTCCTCCTGGATATTGTCATCGGTTTCCACCACAACCTTGTGCTCATCATCGTTATGGATAAAAAGCTCATAGCTGCCTTCGACATCAACTTCATCAAATTCGCTGATGTTGCGGGTATTTGAGGTAACCACCCCGGAACCGTTTTTGCGGATACGTTTGTCACAGGATGTTAAAAAAATCATGTTAAAGGCCATTGCTACTAAAAGTACAATTCGGAAAATTTTTGTTGTTTTCATAGTAAAAGTGAATGTTTGTCGTGTTTCCTTGATGACAACCGGAATCTTATTGACCCCTATGCCTACTCAAAAATATTTTTTAGCTGAACGACAAACATTTCAGGCTGTATTATGGGCATGGTGATTGTCAATAACACGAGACAATCCAAAAAGATTCAAATGAAAGTACCCAGTAATTTTACAGCCAATAATTTATACTCAATGAAAACATTCATTCTAGCAATATGCCTCACAACAATTTCCATCTGGAGCCAAGGGCAGGCATTACCAAAATCAATAGATTCTAAAATCACAGACGTGACCGTTTTCCTCAACGGCGCTCAGGTGACACAGAGCGGAAGCGTTCAGCTTAAAGAAGGAGAAAACATCCTCAAAATTTCAGACCTGACATTGTATATGGATCCCAACTCCATACAGGTTGAAGGAAATCCAAACTATACCATACTATCCGTTCGCCATCAGGTGAATTATATGTTGGATCAAAATACTAACCCAAAAGTGAAATCTATACAAGATAGTCTGGACAACGCGCTATTTAAGCAAAAGGAAATCGCAGGACTCAAAGACGCCATTATCCAGGAAAAAAGCATGTTGGAAAACAACCGCAACATCAAAGGAGACAATGCTGTTTTGTTGTCGGAAGATCTTAAAGACATGGCCGATTTTTATCGTGCACGTTTTACTGAAATATCATACAAATGGATCGAACTGGGAGAGCAGGAGCGCATCAACAACATGGAGATCGGTCGACTCCAGAACACACTGAACAATATGAATTCCAGAAAAGGAACCAATCCAAGCGAGATACTTATAACTTTAATTGCAGATAAAGCGGCGACTTCAAATATTAAAGTGTCTTATGTTGTGCAAACCGCCGGCTGGTATCCCGTTTATGACCTGCGCGCTGATGATGTAAATTCACCTATCGACTTCTCTTACAGAGCTAAAGTTTACCAAAGCACAGGCACAGATTGGGAAAAAGTTAATCTCACTATTTCAACTGGCAATCCCAGCGTTGGAGGACAGATACCATCACTTTATCCATGGTATGTAAATCTCTACGAACCAATGCCCGTTTATGGATATAATGACGTAAAAGCTAATGGACAAGCCGCGCCTTCCGTGGCATACGAAATGGAAATTAGGGACGATATCCAGGAAAAAAGGAAGTATACCGCCGCAAACTACACCACAGTGCAAAACAACACTGTGAATACTGAATTCAAAATATCCGTTCCATATACTATCCCTAGCGATAATCAGCAGTATGATGTGACAATGCAGACGGAGACATTAAAAGCAGAATACGCATACATCACGATACCAAAATTGGACAATGACGCATTCCTCAGGGCTAGAGTAACCAACTGGGCGCAATACTCATTGTTGCCGGGTGAAAGCAATATCTACTTCAAAGGAACATACGTTGGCAAAGGATATATTGATCCTGCGCTTGCCAACGATACGCTTAATCTTTCGCTTGGACGCGATCGTGCCATCAACGTAAAACGCGACATGCTCAAAGATTACTGCAACACAACATTCCTTGGTGGTAAACAAAAAACAACGAAGGCTTACGAGATAACTGTTCAAAACAACAAAAAACAGAGCGTTCAATTGGTTATTGAAGATCAACTTCCAATATCCCAGAATGGCGAAATCGAAGTTGAAACAGAAGAAATCAGCGGCGCTGAGTATGATCCAAATACAGGTAAACTGACATGGAAAGTCACCCTGGCCGCAGGCGAAACCGTAAAAAAACAATTGCGATTTAATGTGAAGTACCCGAAGAAAAGATTCGTGACCGGTCTCTAGTATCTCGAGTAAATATGTAATAAAATTAAAACTCCCGGTTCAGTCATTGACCGGGAGTTTTTTATACCTATAAAAGATAATGTCAAAAGAAATAACGAGCGTAGAGGATATCAAATTATTGGTAGATACTTTCTACGGTAAGGTGTTGCAAAACGAAGACCTCAAACCATTTTTTGCAGACCTCGATTTCGAACACCATAAACCTCGCATGATACACTTCTGGAGTTTTGTACTGCTTGATGAAACAGGTTATACCACAAACGTTTTTGACAAACATGTTCATCTTCCAATTCAAGATCAAGACTTCGATACATGGATGAGATTGTTCGAAGAGACCGTCAATGAATTATTTTATGGGGAAAAGGCATCAACTGCAATACTTAGAGCTAAAACAATTGGCTGGACTTTCAAGGAAAAATTCAAACAACTTAGAAAGTAATTTTTTCAATTTAAAATACTATCCTACGCAAAAAAAAAGTTCTATTGTTGTGATCAATTCATGACTAGTTTGCGCAATGAGATTTCAATGATGAACCGCAGGAAATTCATAAGTCAAAGTACGCTGAGCGCAATATCTCTTTTGTGGCTTCCACAATTCATTGCTTCGTGTAAAAAAACAACATTACTCGACGATGCCAAATTTCCTGGGAAGGTCATCATAGTAGGCGCAGGCGTTTCGGGCATGTATGCCGCACACTTACTTAAACTTCAAGGTGTAGAAGTTCAAATCCTGGAAGCAGGTGACTATTACGGTGGAAGAATAAAATCGCTGAAAGACTTTGCATCATTCGATATCGAATTGGGGGCAGAAAAAATCCGGGGAGAACATTCGATGTTTTATGACCTCGCAAAATCGACCGGATATTCCTTCATCGAAACACCTCAACAAAACTTTTACTATTTCAACGGCAATTTAAAATCACAAACAGAAGCTGAAGAAAACACGTTCTTCAACGTGATGACACAACTTGCCGACTCCTTCGATGCTTATACAGGAGCAGATACTGATGCTGCTTCATATGCCGATAGCAATGGCATCAGCATCAATGTTGAACATATCTGGAACGCTATCATAGGCAATAAGCGCGGAACATCTGCGAACAGAATTGGCATGTTCGGTCTTCGCTCCGAATGGGAAAAATGGACTTCCGGACATCTCGAATTTTTGTTGAAGGATAAATCACTTAATGATATCATCGAAAAAGCATTTGCCAATATCATTGATGACATACAATTGAATACAGTCGTACAGTCAATAGATTTCTCCGGAGGAAAAACATTACTGACTGACGCCATTGGAAATACGTATGAAGCTGACAAGGTAATCGTCACCGTGCCAATTGGCGTGCTTCAGCAGAATCTGATTTCATTCACGCCGGCGTTATCTGAAAGTAAGTTGCTCGCTATATCTCGCATTGGATTTGATAAAGGATTAAAAATCATTCTTCGCTTCAATACCAAGTTTTGGTCAGACAATACATCGACAATTTTCGGCTCAGGTTATGTTCCGGAGTTCAGAGCAATATCGGAAGGACGTTCATCTGATGAGTTTCTGCTGGCCGCTATTGTGATGGGGGAAAACGCCGATTATCTGTCAACGCTTGGTGATGGACTTATTCCAACAGTGCTCAATGAATTGGATTTTATTTTCGATAACGTTTCCCAATTCTATATCGGACATCACATCGAAGATTGGGGAGCCCAGCCAAACTTCCGAGGAGCCATTTCTTACGATAAACCAGGCACAGGAAAAGCCAGAGAAACCATCGCTTCAAATCTCGGAGGAAAAGTTTTCTTTGCCGGTGAAGCCACACACACAGCATCGCATCATGGCACCATACAAGGCGCAATGGAAACAGCACTCAGGGCAATAACTGAAATGGCTATTGTATGATGCGAATTCACACTCCATATCGTTTCCGCATTTGCAGCATTCGAAATTTGCTGATGGTTATGTTATTCATCGTTGGTTTGGATGAATTAAAAAGTCAACCTGCAATTCAATTTTCTTACAACTATCTCCAAGCGCCGGAGTGGGATAAAATCATACAGACCTACAATTCTTCACGTCCATGGCAAGAGAATAAATTAGTGCCACTAACTCATATCTATGGCGCTGCATTCAGCTGGAACTGGCGCATTCAACAATCAAGGGAAATTCACTTGCTACCGGAGATCGGTTATCATTACAGCAGATCACAAGTCAAAAACTTCGAACAAGAGTTACGCGCCGGGTTTCATCAAGCCAACATCGGATTTACTGTGCGCACGCATCCCAAATGTATCATCAAACCTGTTCAAAGTGCCGGTCCATTAGGTACAAGATGGTATATGGGCATAGGAGCCGGTTTCGCATTGTGGATGCCTTATCAAAGAACTAACGGTGCATTGTATACCAATAACAACGGCGACCCGTATCGCGAACCTACAGGAAGCATCTATCTTCAAGCAAATACCGGCTTCCATGTTATGACCTTCGGTTCATTTGTGATCACTCCGGAAATTGGTGCTAAACTTTATCCCGATGCCGAACTCATCGACTTCGCAGAGGCGGTAAATGGCCACAACATCACCGGTATGAGGAATGCAACCCAAAATGTGTGGATGTTCACCGGAGCATTGCGTTTCACTTATATCAAGAAAACAAGCAATTGGTGGGACAAACCAAGGCAGGGCGACAAAACCTGATTCCAAGCTTTCTATCGAGTCAAATTGCACGCTAAATCTGCATCAAATGTTCGTAATTTGAATCTCTACAAAAGTGCTCAAAACATTACTTTTGAGAAGACCAGAATTACCATTTACAAATAGGCCATCGCATTGAATATCAATGCCATCAACCTATTCTTAATTGACCATAACACTTTATGTTTCTCATATTCGATACAGAAACCACCGGTTTACCTGCGAACTGGAATGCCCCACTGACAGATTTTGCCAACTGGCCGCGTGTCGTTCAGCTCGCATGGCAACTCCACACCGCTGAGGGTAAGCTCATTTCTCAGAAAAGTTATATCGTGCGCCCGGATGGATTCAGTATTCCATTTAACGCCGAAAAGGTGCATGGCATTTCCACAGATAGGGCCATGCGTGAAGGTCTGCCGCTGCAAGAAGTAGTCATCGCATTTTTGGAAGATGTCAATCAATGCACCTACCTGGCTGGCCATAACATTGAATTTGATATCAATGTGATGGGTTGCGAATTGCTTCGCCTCAACTCTCCAAACTACTTGGAAGAAAAGAAAAAACTCGATACAAAAGAACTCGCTACCGACTTCTGCGCTATTCCGGGTGGCAAAGGCGGTAAATTCAAATGGCCTACACTCACGGAATTGCATGACAAACTATTTGGTGTTGCTTTCGCCGAAGCCCACGATGCGGCCTACGATGTTGATGCCACCGCAAAATGTTTCTTTGGTTTGATCACCAAATCAGTGATCCGAATTCCTGAAGTACCACATGCTTCTTCTATTGTTTATGAAGCGCCTGTTCTCGCTGCTTCAAATTTTAAATCGCGCCAAAAAGAAGAAGTTGTCGTAGCAACTGACGAAAATATTTCCGTTGAAAATACCGATGTTGTTGGCACTGCATCCGATCTTTTCGTGCACCTGCACGTGCATAGCCAGTATAGCGTACTGCAGAGTACTTCTGACTTGAGTGGTCTTGTGAAAAAAGCAAAAGAATGGGCAACAGAGTCGAATCCTCCTGTCATAGCGCTCACCGACCACGGTAATATGATGGCGGCATTTCAATTCGTAAGTGCCGCACTCAAACAAGAGGTAAAACCAATTGTGGGCTGTGAAATGAATATTTGTCGTGACATGCGCGACAAAAAAAATCAAGACAACGGATTTCAAATTCCCGTGCTTGCCAAAACAAAAAACGGCTACCACAATCTCGCAAAACTTTCTTCACAGGCGCACACCGAAGGATTCTATTATGTGCCACGCATCGACAAAGAAGCTCTGCTGCAATTCAAAACAGATCTTATCGTTCTCAGTGGTGGCATGTATGGTGAGGTAGCTTGGAAAATTCTCAACGAAGGAGAAGAAAAAGCTGAAGAAGCATTTTTATGGTGGAAAGAAAACTTCGGTGAAGATTTTTATGCTGAGCTCAACCGTCATGGACTTGAAGAAGAAGAACACGTGAACCGTGTTGTACTCACATTCTGCGAAAAACATCAGGTAAAATATGTAGCCACCAACTCTTCATATTACACAAGCAAAACAGACAGTGAAGCGCAAGATGCTTTGGTGTGCGTGCGCGAAGGAGAATACGTCTCCAGACCAAAAAAATATATCGGCAAAAGGGGACGCGAGTTTAGATATGGTCTTCCCAATGACCAGTATTACCTAAAGACTCCGGAAGAAATGACGGAGTTGTTCCGCGACCTTCCCTTGGCCATTTCCAATACAAGAGAAGTTGCCGACAAATGTGAGTCATACAAACTTTCACGCGAGGTATTGCTTCCGAAATTCGATATCCCTGCTGAATTCATGGACCCCGCAGATGAAGCGGATGGCGGCAAACGCGGTGAAAATAATTACCTGCGTCACCTCACATACGTCGGTGCTGAAAAACGTTACGGAGAAATTTCAGAAGAAATTCGTGAGCGACTTGATTTCGAATTGGCAACAATCGCGAACACTGGTTATCCGGGATACTTCCTCATCGTGCAAGACTTTTGCAACAAGGCCCGTGAGATGGGTGTTAGCGTAGGACCGGGTCGCGGATCTGCAGCGGGTAGTGCAGTAGCTTATTGCATTGGAATTACTAATGTCGATCCGATCAAGTATCAACTCCTCTTCGAGCGTTTCTTGAATCCGGAAAGGGTGAGCATGCCCGATATCGATATCGACTTCGACGATGAAGGTCGTGATAAAGTCATCGACTACGTAAGAAAAAAATATGGCGCAAACATGGTCGCGCAAATCATAACATACGGCACAATGGGCGGCAAGTCCGCAATTCGTGATGCCGGACGTGTATTTGAGTTGCCATTGCCCGATACCGACAAAATCGCCAAGTTCATGCCCGACAACAAAGACCTGAGCGACCTACTCAAATGGGATGATAAGAAACTCGGCGAAGAACTCAATGGCGATGATCTCCAAAATGCGAAACGACTTCGTGAAATCTCGCACGAATCATCGCAAGAAGGTAAGGTAGTGAAAATGGCGGGCATCCTTGAAGGCTCTGTGCGCAACACTGGTATTCACGCCTGTGGTGTGATCATCACACCGGATGTCATCACCAATTATGTACCTGTTGCTACTGCGAAGGATAGCGATATGTGGTGCACACAATTCGACAACTCTGTGGTGGAAAGCGCTGGTTTGTTGAAGATGGACTTCTTGGGACTGAAAACGCTTACGCTGATCAAAGACGCTATTCGCATAGTCAAAGAAAAACATGATGTCGAAATAGACATTGAAGCAATTCCAATTGATGATGAACTGACTTATAAACTCTTCCAGCGCGGACATACAGTCGGAGTGTTCCAGTACGAAAGTGACGGAATGCAGAAATACATGAAGGATCTCAAACCAACTGTTTTTGACGACCTCATTGCGATGAACGCTCTTTATCGCCCAGGTCCTCTGGAATACATTCCTTCATTCGTCAAACGTAAGAATGGACTAGAACCTATCTCCTATGATTTGCCGGAGATGGAAGAATATTTGAAGGACACTTACGGCATCACTGTATATCAAGAGCAGGTGATGTTGCTTTCACAAAAACTTGCGGGATTCTCAAAAGGTGAAGCAGACGTATTGCGTAAAGCAATGGGTAAAAAACAAAAGGATGTTCTCGATAAGATGAAAGGCAAATTCATCGAAGGCGCAATTGCCAAAGGACATCCGGCAGACAAGCTCGAGAAAATCTGGACCGACTGGGAAGCTTTCGCGAGTTATGCATTCAACAAATCTCACTCGACATGTTACGCTTGGATCGCTTATCAGACAGCTTACCTCAAGGCACACTATCCTGCGGAATACATGGCAGCAGTGTTGAGCAACAACATGAGCGATATCAAAAGTGTCAGCTTCTTTATGCAGGAGTGCAAAAAACAAAACATACCTGTTTTAGGCCCTGATGTGAACGAATCGAAATCACTTTTCAGTGTAAACGAAAAAGGCGAAATTCGTTTTGGACTTGCAGCTGTAAAAGGCGTTGGAGAAAGCGCAGTGGAAAGTATCATCGCAGAACAAAAGAATGGAAGATTCCCAACTATATTCGATTATTTAAATCGCGTTGATGCCAAAGCATCCAACAAAAAAACGCTCGAAAACCTAGCATTGTCTGGCGCGTTAGATGCATTCGGAATTACTCGTGCTGCATACTTCGCCAACGACGGCAAAAACGAATCATACATTGAAACGTTGGTGAAATTCGCGGCTGCAGTGCGTGATGGAAAAAACACCAATCAAGTTTCACTATTTGGTGATGAATCATCTTCAGTCCTCACAGAACCGCAACCTCCAAGAGTTGAAACTTGGGATACAATGACTCAACTTTCAAAAGAAAAAGAAGTAGTGGGAATGTTTATCAGCGGGCATCCACTCGATGACTTTAGTCTTGAAATAAAATCATTCTGTTCAAACGGAGGACTTACTCTTCTTCAAAATCTTGAATCGTGCAATGGCCGAGAACTCAAGCTCGCGGGCACAGTGACAGAGTTCAATGAAAAGATCGCACGCACGAGCAACAAACCGTTCGGCACATTCAAAATGGAAGATTACGAAACACAAAATGAGTTTGTGCTTTTCGGTGAAGATTACCTCAAATTCAAACATCTTCTTTTTGCCGGAGCAAAACTTTTTGTTGTGGGCAAGGTTCAACCACGAAGGTTTGGCCAAGAGGTCAATGGACTTGAATTCCGCATCAACAGGATAGAACCGCTTTTCGAAATACGTGAAAAACTTGGAAGGTATCTCGACATCAGTGTGAAACTCGAACAACTCAATGATGCACTCATCGATAAACTCGCAGATAGTTTACTCAATGGAGCCGGCAAAACACAAGTGCGTATGAAAGTGCTTACTGATGAAGGAGAACTAAAATTACCAGCCAATGCATTCAACCGCGTCAGCATTACTCCAGAAGCCATTGCAAAACTGAATGCCGTAGATGAAATTGAATACGAAGTTTCTGAATCATAATAAAATCAAACAAAAAGATCAGCTTTTACCATGAGGTCTTTAACCATTATCCTATTTATTCTTTTTGCCAACCTTTGCTTTGCACAAGATCGAAGTAACTACAAATTGCTCTGGCGTATCAGCAAGGATAACCAACAATTAGGCTATCTCTTTGGCACCATGCACGTAAATGGCGAGCGTGTATTCGACATGAGCGACAGTGTGCTCACAGCTCTAGACGCTTGTCAGCAGGTAGCCTTTGAGATCAACTTTGAAGAGTTGGAAGGAAAACTTATGGCCGATCTTTACGATGAAACGATTGCAAAGGAAGGTGAACAAAATTCATTTAGCGAGTTTGACTTCCCTGAATATGATACCGCGGAAGAAGAAAAAAACGATGAGAAAATCAATACTGAAAATAACGCAACCGATTCTCTACAAGTTTCATTAGAAACCGAAATTGACAGTGTTGTAAATGTCAATATGAAATCGCCTCTTGATTTGTATCTGTTCAAAAGAGCTAAACATCACGGACAAACAATTCTTGGACTTGAGAACATCGAAGAACATATCAATAATTACCTCAACAAAGAACAAACTAACATTGATAGCCTAATCAACAATGAAAAAAAGCGTTCAGATTTCATGAAGTATATGTTTTCTGAGAAGCCCATGACGCTTGACAACATGAAGCGACTTTATTATTCGGGGGATATTGATAGCTTGCATCTGCTTTTCTATAAAAACAAAAAACAGTACTCTTCACTGGCCTCAACCATGGCAAAGCGAAATGTAGTGATGGCAAATAGCATTGATGAACTTTTCAAAAACGGAACATTGTTCTCCGCAATTGGCGCCGCACACCTGAGTGGCGATGATGGTGTTATTCAATTGCTCAAGAACAAGGGATACACGCTCGAACCTGTCGAAGCCACCTTTACAGGAGTTACTTCTAATCTTCTTAAAGAAGAATTGAAGATAAAAACATCATGGAAAAAATTCAGCATACCTGATGGTGGATTGTCTGCCGATTTACCCGTGCAGCCTTCCGAAACAGGCAGGGAATCTTATGGCTTTCCTATGTATATCGCTACCGACCTCAACAATTTGAGATTTTATATTCTCTGCGAATTACCAATGGCAGGCGCAGGCAAGAATAAAACAGTACTAGAGGAAATGGCCTACAACATGATAGCACACATGCCAGGTTCTACAGTCGATCACAAAGAAATTCTTCCTTACGATGGAGGTCAAGCAATGGAAATCGGCATCAGCATTCCACAAGCCTCATATAGATATAGACTATACGCAATTGGTGATATGATCTACATGACTGCTGGTGGCTCTCAACCCGGTGAAAACCTTTATCACGAAGACTTTCAGCATTTTTTCGATTCGGTAA
>Ga0075163_10012780_pt1 | contig 10926 bp, 7 predicted proteins | sample JI1023141ADNA_FD_71478 | JGI IMG/M metagenome (GOLD analysis project Ga0075163, IMG submission 71478) | Wastewater effluent complex algal communities from Wisconsin, to seasonally profile nutrient transformation and Carbon sequestration -... | ecosystem: Engineered > WWTP > Effluent > Algae...
TCGACGTCCAGCTCACGCCGTTTCGCGATCCGTCGCTGTGTCGGGTGGCGATGACCTGCACCCGCGGTCATCGCGCCGCCGACGCGATCGCGGTCCTCGACGAGGTCCTGGCCGAGGTGGTGGCCGAGGGCGTCGCCCCGGGCGAGCTGATGAAGGCCAAGAACCTGACCGAGACCGACTTCTGGGCCCAGCTCGTCGATGCCGACGGCAAGGCCGAGGCGCTCGGCCACCACGAGACCGCCCTGGGCGACTTCCGGACCCTGGCCGAGCTCGGCCAGCGCCTGGCCGCGGTCACCGCCGAGGACGTGGTCCGGGTGATCGCGACCTACCTGGTGCCGTCGGCGCGCACGACGATCGTCGCGGTCCCCGATGGTGACCCCGAGAGCGAGGACCCCGAGGACGCCGAGTACGACGACGACGACGCCGACGACGCCGACGACGCCGACGACGAGGATCACGCCGCGTGACCGCCCGCGTCATCACCGAGGGTTCGTCCGACGCCCCGCTGGTGTGGATCGACGTCGCGATCGGCGGCGGCGCCGCCGCCGATCCGATCGGCGCCGAGGGGCTGCACCGCCACGCCGCGCTCCTGGCGCGCCGCGGCGCCGGGGACCGCGACCGCCGCGCCTTCGACGAGGCCCTCGACAGCCTGGGCGCGGCGATCGACGTGACGATCGGCCGCGACAGCGTGACGCTGTCGGCCCTGGCGCTGACCCGCAACGCCGCGCCGGTGGCCGCGCTCCTCGCCGACATCCTGGCCGCCCCCGGCTTCGCCGACGACGAGCACGCCCGGCTGGGCCGCGAGAGCCCGCAGCTCCTCGACGAGGTCCGCGACGACGACGCCGCCCTGGCGACCCGGTGGTTCGATCGCGAGGTCTGCCCCGGTCACCCGTACGCGCGCACCGCGCTCGGCACCGAGGCGTCCCTGGCCGCCCTCGATCGCGCCGCCGCCGCCGCGCTGTGGCGGCGCGAGGTCGCGGTCGACAACCTGGTGATCGGCATCGCCGGCGACGTCAGCGAAGCCGGCGCCGCCCGGCTCGCGGCGACGCTGACCGAGCGCCTGCCGGCCCGGGCTGAGCGCCCGCCGGTCGAGGTCCCGCCCGCCCCCGACGGTGGACCGGCGCGGGTCGTCCTGGTCGACAAGCCCGAGCGGACCCAGGCCCAGCTCCGCTTCGGCCACGTCGGGCCGCGCTACGGCGAGCCCGACACCGCGGCCATGCTCGCGCTCGAGACCGGCTTCGGCGGGATGTTCTCGTCGCGGCTGATGCAAGAGATCCGGGTCAAGCGCGGGTGGAGCTACGGCGCGGGTTGCGCGCTCCGTCGGTCGCGTCACCGCCACTGGTTCGAGCTGTGGATGGCGACCGGCATCGAGGTCGCCGCGGCCGCGACCGAGCTGACCTACGCCTTGTTCGCCGACCTCGCCGAGCACGGCCTGACCGATGAGGAGCTGGCGCTGGCGCGGTCGTACCTCACCGGTTCGCTGCCGTTCCAGCTCGCCACCGCGCGTCAGCGCATGCAGCTCGCGGTGCGCGACGCGCTGTTCGAGCTCCCGATCGGCTACACCGCCGGCCTGCCGGCCCGGCTGGCCGAGCTGTCCTCGGCCGAGGTCCGCGCCGCCGCCAGCCGCCACCTCGATCCGTCGCGCCTGATCACGGTCGCGGTCACGACCGCGGCCGCGGTGCGGGACGGCTTCTCGGCCCAGCCTCGGCCGGTCGCCGAGGTCGCCTACGACGCGTACTGACGCGCGCGGATCACTCCGCGCCGATCACTCCGCCGGGTCGGCGTCGGCCGGCGCGACCTCGTCGGTGTTGGGCCGGGCCACGATCGTCACCGCGCGCTGGTGCGCCGGCAGCGCGGCCCGCTCGTCGGCCGACAGGAGCGCGTTCTCGAGCTGACCGAGGCGCTCGACCTCGGCCAGGGCGTTGTAGCCGCCGATGAACTGGCCGCGCAGGTAGACGTACGGCACGGTGTGCTGCTTGGTCTCGTCGGCCAGGCGGGGCGCCAGGGCCTCGTGCTCGGGCTGCTCGAGGTCGATGAAGTCGTAGTCGACCTTGTGCTTCTCGAGCACGGTCATCGCCCGGCCGGTCCACGGGCAGCTCTGCTTGCCGTAGATCTGCGCCTTGATGCCGGGGTTGCCGAGGCCCACCGCCGGCGTGGGGCGCGGGGTGACCGCGGCGACCGCGGCGGCCGCGGCGACCGGGGCCGGGACCTCGGACGGCGCGCGCGGCGCCCCCCCGACCCCGAGCTTGGCCTTGATCCGCGCGACCCGCGGATCGTGGACCCAGCGATCTTGCAGATAGTCGCGCAGGTCGCCGCCGGCCTCGTCGGCGCGGTCGAGGGCCGCGCGCACCGAGGTCTTCACCCGGCTCGCGAGATCCTTGGGCAGGAGGTCCTTGGGCAGCTTGAAGGTCGGCATCGCCATGGCGCGGCACCATAGGCGCCCCGGCGGGCGTCGGCAAGCGCGGCCTCGGTCGCGGCGCGCGCCGCCCGGCTCAGCCGACCCAGGCCCGGGCGCTGGCGAACATGTGCCGCCAGTCCGAGCGCGGCGACCGCTCGGGATGCGGCATGAGGATCGTGAAGCGACCGTCGGCGGTGGTGACCCCGGTCAGCCCGCCGGGCGAGCCGTTGGGGTTGTGCGGGTAGCGCTCGGTCGGGCGACCGTGGCCGTCGACGAAGCGCAGCGCCACCAGGTGATCGGCGGTCAGCGCCGCCAGATCCCCCGCGGCGCGCTCCTCGGCGCGGCCCTCGCCATGGGACACCACGATCTGCAGGCGGGCGCCGATCAGATCGCGGAAGAAGATCGACGGCGACGGCAGCACCTCGACCAGGGCCCGCCGGGCCTCGAACCGCTCCGAGCGGTTGGCCACGAACCGCGGCCAGCGCGCGGCGCCCGGGATCAGATCGGCCAGGGCCGCCAGCATCTGGCAGCCGTTGCAGACCCCGAGGACGAAGCTGTCGGGTCGAGCGCAGAACCCAGTGAGCGCGGCCCGCGCGGTGGCGCCGAACCGCAGGCTCTTGGCCCAGCCCTGCCCGGCCCCCAGCACGTCGCCGTAGGAGAACCCGCCGACCGCGACCAGGCCGCGGAACTCGTCGAGCGACCGACCGGCGTGCAGCTCGGTCATGTGGACGTCGACGGCGGTGAAGCCGGCCTGATCGAACAGCGCGGCCATCTCGACGTGGGAGTTGCAGCCCTGCTCGCGCAGGATCGCGACCCGCGGCCGCGGTCCGACGAACCCGCGGCGCGGCGGCGGCGACACCGGCCGCTCGATCAGGCCGGGCTCGCTGGGATCGAGGCGGAGCGCGTGCTCCTCGTCGGCGCAGCTCGGATCGTCGCGCCGGCGCTGCAGGCGGTAGGTCGTGTCGGACCACCGCCCGCGCAGCTCGGTGCGCGCGCGATCGAACACGATCCGTCCGTCGGCGTCGACGATCCGGACGCGATCGTCGTCGCTGGGCTGGGCCGTGATCCAGACCTTCCACGCGAAGGCCGCCGGCAGCGCGGCTCGGACCGCGGCGGCGTCGGCGGCGCGCACCGCGATCACCGCGCCCGGGGCCTCGCAGAACAAGGTCGGCACCAGCGCTAGACCGTCGGGGACGCGGATCTCGAGGCCACAGCCGTTGGCGAACGCCATCTCGAGGAGCGTCACCAGCAGGCCGCCATCGGAGCGGTCGTGGTAGGCCAGGACGCGCTCGCGCTGGGCGCGCAGGAACCCGAACAGCTCGACCAACCGATCGGGATCGGCGTCGGGGGGATCATCGCCGAGCTGGCCGAGCACCTGGGCCAGCGCCGAGCCACCCAGGCCCTGGGCCGGCGTCGCGTCGGGGCCGAGGTCGATCGCGAGGAGCACGATCGGCCCACCGTCGCGCGGCCAGACCGGGCTCACCACCCGGGTGACGTCGGTCACCGGGGCCGCGGCGGTGGCGACCAGCGTCACCGGCGCGACCACCGCGCGCTCGCGGTCGCCGTCGCGCCAGATCGTCTTCATCGACATCGAGTCCTTGCCGACCGGCACCGCGATCCCCAGCGCCCGCGCGAAGGCCGCCGCCGCCGCCACCGCGTCGTAGAGCCGCGCGTCCTCGCCGGGCCAGCCGGCCGCCGCCATCCAGTTGCACGACAGCTTGACGTCCGACAGGTGCGCGATCGGCGCGGCCGCCAGGTTGGTCAGCGCCTCGGCGATCGCCAGCCGCGACGCCTTGCCGGGATCGAGCAACGCCACCGGCGGCCGCTCGCCCATCGCCATCGCCTCGCCGGTCACGCCGACGAAGTCGGTGGCGGTCACCGCGACGTCGCCGACCGGGACCTGGAGCGGGCCGACCATCGGCTCGGCGACGACCAGGCCGCCGACCGAGCGATCGCCGATCGTGACCAGGAAGGTCTTGTCGGCGACCGTCGGCAGCGCCAGGACCCGCGCGACCAGCTCGTCGAGGTCGTGCTCGCCCAGGGCCAGCGGCGGGTGGACGACCTCGAGCCGCTCGGCGACCCGGGTCATCCGCGGCGGCTTGCCGAGGATGACGTCGAGCGGCAGCTCGACCGCCGGCGCGCCCAGGAGCGCGTCGTCGACCCGCAGGCCGGCGTCGGCGGTGGCGTGCCCCAAGACCGCCCATGGCGCTCGCTCGCGCGCGCACAGCGCCGCGAACTCGGCCTCGCGGCCGGGGGCCAGCGCGATCACGTAGCGCTCCTGGGCCTCGTTGCACCACAGCTCGGCGGGCGCCATCGCCGGATCGCCCGACGGGATGGCCCGGAGATCGAAGCGCGCGCCGCGGCCGCCGCCGTGGGCCAGCTCGGGCAGCGCGTTCGACAGGCCGCCGGCGCCGACGTCGTGGACCGACAGGATCGGGTTGTCGTCGCCGAGCGCCCAGCAGGCGTCGATCACCTCCTGGCACCGGCGCTGGATCTCGGCGTTGTCGCGCTGGACCGAGGCGAAGTCGAGGTCGGCGTGGGACGCGCCCTGGGCCACCGACGACGCCGCGCCGCCGCCGAGGCCGATCAAGAGCGCCGGCCCGCCGAGCACCCCCAGGGGCGCGCCGGCCGGCAGCGGCTGCTTGTGGACGTGCTCGGCGCGGATGTTGCCCAGGCCGCCGGCGATCATCACCGGCTTGTGGAAGCCGCGGACCTCGGGGCCGCGAGGCCCGGCCACGGTCTGCTCGAAGGTCCGGAAGTAGCCGCCCAGGGCCGGCCGACCGAACTCGTTGTTGAACGCCGCGCTGCCGAGGGGCCCGTCGAGCATGATCGCGAGCGGGCTGGCGATCCGCGCCGGCTTGCCGTGATCGACCTCCCACGGCTGCGGCGCCTCGGGCAAGCGCAGGTTGGACACCGTGAAGCCGACCAGCCCGGCCTTGGGCTTGGCGCCGCGACCGGTCGCGCCCTCATCGCGCAGCTCGCCGCCGGCGCCGGTGGCCGCCCCCGGGAACGGCGCGATCGCGGTCGGGTGGTTGTGGGTCTCGACCTTGAGCAAGACGTGAACTGGCTCGCGGTGGTGGCGGTACACGCGATCGGGATCGGGGAAGAAGCGATCGCCCTCGCTGCCGGCCAGGACCGCGGCGTTGTCGCTGTAGGCCGACATCACCCCGGTCGGCGACGACGCGGTGGTGGTCTTGATCAGGCCGAACAGCGAGCGGGGCTGGGCCACGCCGTCGATCACGAACTCGGCGTTGAAGATCTTGTGCCGGCAGTGCTCGCTGTTGGCCTGGGCGAACATCATTAGCTCGACGTCGGTGGGATCGCGCCCGAGCTCGGCGTAGGCCGCGGCCAGGTAATCGATCTCGTCGGGCGCCAGGGCCAGGCCGAGGGCGCGATCGGCCGCCGCCAGGGCGCCTCGCGGTTCGCCGCCGAGCGCGATCGTGCCGAGGGGGCGCGGCGCCGCGGCCGCGAACAGCCGCTCGTCGAGCACGTTGACCACGCTCTCGGTCATGCGATCGGCCAGCGCGGCCTCGACCGCCGCGGTCCACGGGCCGCGCACCACCCACGCGGTGGCGCGCTCGATCCGGGTCACCGCGGTCAGCCCCGAGGTGTGGGCGATGTCGGTGGCCTTCGACGACCACGGCGAGATCGTGCCCAGGCGCGGCACGACGTAGCGCACGGTCGCGCCGTCGGGCACGACCGGGGCCGCGGCCCGCTCCAGCACCGCGTCGAGGATCGCGGCCTCGTCGGCGGTCAAGGCGCGATCGGCCGCCACCAGGTAGACGTGGTCGGCGGCCACGAGCGAGGTCTCGGGCGCGACCTCGGCGATCGCCGCCGCGGTCCGGGCCAGCCGGGCCGCGGTCCGGGCCGGCCCGCCGGGCACCACCCAGACCGTCACGCCGCCCCCAGGGCCGCGGCGATCCGCGCGCGCGCGTCGCCGGGCACCGGCTCGAAGCGCTCGCCGGTGACCTGCTCGTAGCTGGCGATGTAGCGGCGGGCGGCCTCGACCCGGACGTGATCGGGCAAGGGCGGCGGCGGGCCGTCCCCGCGGTAGCCGGCCTCCTCGGCCAGGTAGCGGCGGACGTACTCCTTGTCGAGGCTGCGCGGCTCGGCGCCGGCGGCCAGGCGCGCCTCGTAGTCGTCGGCGTACCAGTAGCGCGACGAGTCCGGGGTGTGGATCTCGTCGATGACGATGACCTGACCGTCGGCGGTCACGCCGAGCTCGTACTTGGTGTCGGCCAGGATCAACCCGCGCTCGGCGGCCCGGGCCTGACCGAACGCGAACAGGCGCGCGGCGATCGCCGCGGCCTCTTCGAACTCCTGGCCCGACACCTGGCCCATGGCCAGGAGCTCGTCCTGGCTCACCGTGACGTCGTGGCCGCCCTTGGCTGCCTTGGTGGACGGCGTCAGCAACGGCCGCGGCAGCACCTGGTTCTTGCGCAGCCCGTCGGGGAGATCGTGGCCTGCGAAGCGACGCGCGCCGGCCTCGTAGGCCCGCCAGATCGAGGTCGAGGTCACGCCCGTCAGATACGCGCGCATCACCAGCTCGACCGCCAGCGGCCGGACCTCGCGCGCGATCGTCACGTTGGGATCGGGCGAAGAGACGACGTGGTTGGGGGCCAGGTGCGCGGTGGCCGCGAACCAGTGCTGGGCCATCTGGTTTAGGACCTGGCCCTTCCACGGGATGAGCCCGATGACCTGATCGAAGGCGCTCAGGCGATCGGTCACGACGATGATCCGCTCGCCGCGCGCGGCGTCGATGTAACAGTCGCGGACCTTGCCGTCGTAGCGCACGAGCGCGCCGCGCCCGGCCATGGTCGTCCACCCGGTGTCGGCGAGGGTGTGGGCGAGCTGTGCGTGCAGGGCGGCGTCGGAGTCCATGGCTACCTCGCTACGGCGGGGGGTCGCCCAGCGCTCGGGCCAGGATGGCCGGCGCGTGGCGCAGGTGGTGTTCGAGATCGAAGCAGGCGTCGAGGGCGGCGGCGTCGAGGAACCGGGCGACGTCGGCGTCGGCGCCGAGGAGCGCGCGGAAGCGACCGGGCGGCGGACCGCCGCCGATCGCCGCGCCCTCGCGCAGCGCGGCGTGGGCGCAGCGCTGGACGTAGACGTAGGCCTCCTGGCGCGGCAGGCCGGCCGCCACCAGGGCCAGGAGCACCGCCTCGGAGAAGCACAGCCCGCCCGAGGTCTCGAGGTTGGCGCGCATGCGCTCGCGGTGGATCACCAGCTCGCGCACCAGGCGGGTGGCCCGCGCCAGCATGAAGTCGACGAGGATCGTGGCGTCGGGGAAGCTGACCCGCTCGACCGACGAGTGCGAGATGTCGCGCTCGTGCCACAGCGCGACGTCCTCGAGCCCGGCGCCGGCGTAGCCGCGCAGCAGGCGGGCCAGGCCGGTCAGGTTCTCGGACAGGATCGGGTTCTTCTTGTGCGGCATCGCGCTCGAGCCCTTCTGCCCGGCGCCGAAGCCCTCCTCGGCCTCGCCGACCTCGGTCCGCTGCCAGTGGCGCACGCCGAGCGCGATCTGCTCGATCGCGGTGCCGACCATGGCCAGGGCCCACAAGACCTCGGCGTGGCGATCGCGCGCGACGATCTGGGTGGCGACGGTCTCGGCCGCGAGGCCCAGCTCGCCCAGGGCCTCGCGCTCGATCTGCGGATCGAGGTTGCCGTAGACGCCGACCGCGCCGGCCAGCTTGCCGACGGCGATGCCGTCCTTGGCCCGGGTCACGCGGACCTTGGCCCGCGCGCACTCGGCGTACCAGCGCGCGAAGGTCAGGCCGGCGGTGATCGGCTCGGCGTGGATGCCGTGGGATCGCCCCATCATCGGGGTCGCGGCGTGGGCCCGCGCCTGATCCGCCAGCGCGGCGAGCAGCCCGTCGAGGCCGACCTCGATCGCCGCCAAGGCCCGCGCGGTCTGGAGCGCCAGCGCGCTGTCGAGGACGTCCGACGACGTCATGCCGAGGTGGAGCCAGCGGGCCGGCGCACCGGCCAGCTCCTCGACGTGGGTGAGGAAGGCGATCACGTCGTGGCGGGTGGTGGCCTCGATCGTGAGGATGCGCGCCGGATCGAGGCGCCCCGCCGCCTTGGCCCGCACCTGCTCGGCGGTGCCGGTCGGGACCCGGCCCAGGCGCTCCATCGCCGCGCACGCCGCCAGCTCGATGTCGAGCCACAGGTCGTAGCGGGTGGCGTCGGACCAGATCGCGGCGAACTCGGGGCGTCGATAACGGTCGATCATGATCGCCGCGGGGCCCGCGGCCGGCGACTCCGTACCAAGGTTCGGACGGCCGGCGCAAGGCCCGGCGCGACGCGTCGGCTTTGCCCTGGGATCGGCGCGGGCGTCGTGGTAGAAGCGCCGCCCTGCGAGGCCTGCCATGAAGACCCTGACCGAATTCTCCACCGTGATGCTCCAACGCGGCGCTGCCGCCCGCGCCGCGAAGATCGCCGAGGGGGTCGCCGCCGAGGCGATGGCCGAGGCGATGGCCGGCTCGCTCGGCGTCGCGGCCGACCGCGCCCAGCGGATGATCGAGGCGCTGGACATCGTCGGCGCCGATCTGGCCCGGGTCCGCCTGGTGCGGGTCTTCCAGGGCGAGACCGGTCCGGTCGGCTCGACCGCGGTCGGCGAATTCCACTACGCGGTCGATCGCGTCGCCACCGGTGGTGGCAAGCGCGATCGCGGCGGCGAGCGCGGCGATCGCGGCGGTGATCGCGGCGGCCGCGGTGGCGATCGCGGCGGCGATCGCGGCGGCCGCGGCGGCGGCGAGCGTGGCCCGCCCAAGCCCCGCGGGCTCGGCGCCCTGAAGGCCCTGGCCTCGGGCGGCGACAAGAAGGACGATCGCGAGGATCGCGCCCGGCCGGGGGAGATCCCGCGCGCCGGCCTGGGCTGGGTCCTGACCTCGGCGCCGCGCGACCCGCGCGGCGATCGCGACCGCCGCGGCGGCGGCCCCGGTCGCGGCCCGCGCCGGGGCCGTGGTCCCGGTGGCGGCCCCGGCGGCGGTGGCCCGGGTGGTCCTGGCGGCGATCGCCGCGGGCCGCGCCCAGAGGGCGCCGCGGCCGATGCGCCCGGGGGCGACAACCGCGGCCCGCGCCGCGGCCGTGGGCCGGGCGGCCCCGGTGGTGGTCCCGGCGGTGGTGGCCCCGGTGGCCCCGGCGGCGATCGCCGCGGCCCGCGCCCCGACCGCGGCCCGCGCCCCGATCGTGGCCCCCGCCCCGACCGCGGCCCACGTCCGGTGAATACCGCCGCCGACGGCGCCGTCCAAGCGCCGGCCGCCGCACCGGTGGCCCCCACCGAGCCCACCGACAAGGCCTGACCAGCGCGTTCGCCGACGGGCCCACGAGGGCCTACGCGGACACCTGCAACGGCTTTCGCGGACGGGTGTCGTTGGGAGTAGACTCCGCGCGGAGGCCCCCATGTATACGCCCACCGTCTCGATCCTGGCTCGCCTGGCGCCCGCCCTGGTGGCCGTCGCCGCGGCGACGACCTTCACCCCTGGGCCGGCCCACGCCGACGTCTCCAAGAAGGTGATCGCCACCTTCAAGGGCAAGATCCTCGTCACCGCCAGCCCCCTCGAGGCCGGCGGCGACGACAAGGGCACCATCGCCGACTGGAAGAAGAAGGCGGTGACCTCGGTCAAGGGCCAGGTCAACGGCAACGACGTCCAGGAGTGGACGTTCAACTACACCGCGTTCCTCGGCAAGCTCGGCGCGACCTCGCTCACGCTCGAGTTCTACGACGGCGACAAGTACGCCGCGAACCGGATGTTGACCGGCATCGACCCCAAGGACCCGGTCCTCGAGGGCGACATCACGATCGACGAGGATGAGGGCCTGACCAAGGGCAAGCGCTACACGCTCAAGCTGGTCGGCAAGGTGAAGGGCAAGGAGGTCACGGTGGCGGCGACCGCGGGCGCGATCACGATGGAGTGAACCAGCCGCGCCGCCCGTGCGCTCACGGAGCGGTGACGGTGACCGCCAAGGTCGCGCGGGCCGCGGCGACCACCGCGTCGACCGTGAGGCCGAGCTTCTCCATCAGCACCTCGCCGGGCGCCGACGCGCCGTAGCGATCGAGGCCGACCACCCGGCCGTCGAGCCCGACGAGATCGCCCCACCCAAAGCTGACCCCGGCCTCGACCGCGACCCGGGCCCGCACCGTCGGCGGCAGCACCAGATCGCGGTAGCTCGGCGGCTGGGCGACGAAGGCCTGCCAGCACGGCAAGGACACCACGCGCGCGGCGATCCCCTCGGCGGTCAGCCGCTCGTAGGCCGCCACCGCCAGCCCGACCTCGGACCCGGTGGCCAGGAGGATCACCTGCGGCGCCGCCTCGCTGTCGCGCAGGACGTAGCCGCCGCGCTCGACCGGCGGCGCGCTCGACACTACCGCGAGGTCTTGTCGCGAGAGCACCAGCGCGACCGGTCCGTCGGTGCGCGCCATCGCCACCCGCCAGGCCGCCGCGGTCTCGTTGCCGTCGCACGGCCGGATCACCCACAGGTTGGGCATCGCCCGCAGCGCCATCAGGTGCTCGACCGGCTGGTGGGTC
>Ga0075163_10012781_pt1 | contig 10926 bp, 10 predicted proteins | sample JI1023141ADNA_FD_71478 | JGI IMG/M metagenome (GOLD analysis project Ga0075163, IMG submission 71478) | Wastewater effluent complex algal communities from Wisconsin, to seasonally profile nutrient transformation and Carbon sequestration -... | ecosystem: Engineered > WWTP > Effluent > Algae...
GACCGAGCTCGCCGACCTCTCCGATCCGCTGCTCGACGTGCTGGCCGAAGGGCACGCGGCGCGTGAGCGACCGTTGTTCTTTTCCTGAAAAGCCATGATTTGATTCGAAAGGTTCCGATATGCCACCACATTTCATCGACGGCGAACCGCATACCCACACCGACCGGCCCAAGCGGGTACGCCGCCCGGGGGAGCCGCTGCGCATCGGTGTGGGCGGTCCGGTGGGGTCCGGCAAGACGGCCCTGGTGGCCGCCCTGTGCCGCCAGTTGCGCGATGAGATATCCCTGGCGGTGCTCACCAACGACATCTACACCACCGAGGACGCCGATTTCCTGCGCAGGCATGCCGTCCTGCCGGACGAACGGATCGCCGCGGTACAGACCGGGGGCTGCCCGCACACCGCGATACGCGATGACATCACCGCCAACCTCGATGCCATCGACGACCTGATAGCCGCCAATCCCGGTCTGGACCTGATCCTGGTCGAATCGGGCGGCGACAACCTGACCGCGACATTCTCGTCCGGCCTGATCGACGTGCAGATCTTCGTCGTCGACGTCGCGGGTGGGGACAAGGTACCGCGCAAGGGCGGTCCCGGCGTGACCTACTCGGACCTGTTGGTGATCAACAAGACCGATCTGGCGCCGCTGGTCGGCGCCGACCTCGACGTGATGCGCCGGGACTCCACACAGGTGCGCGGTGAGCGGCCCTTCGTGCTCATCTCGCTCACCGACGACCCGACCGCCGCGCCGGTGTTGCAGTGGGTGCACGACCAGCTACAGATCCCGATCACCGCCTAGATGCGCTCCGACGTTCTGCTGGTGGCGCGGCCCGGCCGTGGCCCGCATATCGAATGCGCCGGCGCACTGGCCGCACGCCGCACAGAACCCGATGTGGTGCACCTCCTTTCGGCGGCCGCGACACCGCTGGGCGGGGATGTCATCTCGGTGCGCATCATCGTGGAGGCGGGCGCGCGGCTGCGGGTCCGCAGCGCCGCCGCCAGTGTCGTGCTGCCGGGTGCGGCGAGCCTGCTGTCGCACAGTTCCTGGGATCTGGAAGTCGCCGGTGAACTCGATCTGGACCCCCAGCCCACCGTCGTGGCCGGCGGCGCACGCCACCACACCAGCACCCGGCTGAGGGTGGCAGAGGCCGCCACGGCCCGGGTTCGGGAGAGTGTGCAGATCGGCAGAATCGGTGAGGACCAGGGCTTTTGGTCCTCGGCGCTGCATGCCGATATCGGCGGCAGTCCGTTGTTGCGGCATCGTGTCGAGCTCGGCAGGGGATCGGTAGCCGATGACGTGCTGGGGACGCCGAAGGCGTGCGTCAGTGAACTACGTTATCCGGCAACAGGATTCGACAGCGCCGGCACCGTCCTGGAATTGGCCGGTGGCGGCAGCCTGTCGACGTGGCAGGGGCAGCGACTGGGCGGCTAACTGGCCGCCTTCTCGCCCTCCTGCACCGCGGCCGCGATCTCCTGAAGCTCCTCGATGCGGGTACGGGCATAGGCCTGCTGCTCGGTGATGGTCAGCTGACCGCGCTGCCGGCTGAGGAACGTGACCGCCCACGACAGCAGGGTGGCGATCTTGGTCTTGAAGCCGACCAGGTAGATCAGGTGCAGTCCCAGCCAGGCCAGCCACGCGAAGAACCCACTGAATTCGAACTTGTTCTTCTCGCCGAGGGGAATCTGGGCGACGGCGTTCCACTTCGACACCGTGGCCATCGAGCCCTTGTCGAAGTACTTGAACGGCACCCGCGGCTTGGGCTTGGTGCCGTGTGCCCGGGCAGCGGCCTCGTTCTTGACGATCGCGGCGACGTACTTGCCGCCCTGGATGGCGCCCTGGGCCATCCCGGGCACGCCAGGTACGAAGGCCATATCTCCGATCACGAACACGTTGGGGTGACCGGGGATCGACAGATCCGGGTTGACGATCACGCGGCCGGCGCGGTCGATCTCGGTGTCGGACTGCGCGGCAAGGTCCCTGCCCAGCGGGCTGGCGGCCACACCGGCCGACCACACCTTGCTGGCCGATTCGATCCGGCGCAGGCTGCCGTCCTGGTCCTTGACGGTGATGCCGTTGCGATCGACGTCGGTGACCATGGCGTTCAGCTGGATCTCGACGCCCATCTTCTCCAGCCGCTCCTTGGCCTTGAGGCCGAGCTTCTCACCCATGGGCGGCAATACGGCCGGTGCGGCATCGAGCAGGATGACGTGCGCCTCGGTGGGGTCGATGTGCCGGAAGCTGCCCTTGAGCGTCTGATCGGACAGCTCCTGGATCTGGCCCGCCATCTCGACACCGGTGGGCCCGGCGCCGACGACAACGAAGGTCAGCAGCTTTTTGCGGCGTTCCGGATCGCTGGACCGCTCGGCCTGCTCGAAGGCGCCGAGGATGCGGCCACGCAGTTCCAGCGCATCATCGATGGTCTTCATACCCGGGGCGAACTCCGCGAAGTGGTCGTTGCCGAAGTACGACTGACCGGCGCCGGCGGCCAGGATCAACGTGTCGTAGGGCGTGCTGTAGGTATGCCCGAGCAGGATCGAGTCGACCGTCTTCTTCTCCAGGTCGATGTGCGTCACATCGCCGAGGAGCACCTGCGCATTGTCCTGCTTACGCAGGATCAGTCGCGTCGGCGGGGCGATCTCGCCCTCGGAGATGATCCCGGTGGCCACTTGGTACAGCAGCGGCTGGAACAGGTGGTGGGTGGTGCGGGCGATCAGCTTGATGTCGACGTCGGCACGCTTGAGCGCCTGCGCGGCGTTCAGTCCGCCGAATCCCGAACCAACGATGACTACCTGGTGCCGATCCGATGCCGTGGCTCCGGGGTGGCTCATCTGACGCTCCTAGCGAAGTACTTTGTTAATACAACCCTAGGGTAGTCGGTGCCCATCCCACCAGCGCGGTGAGATGGGGCACCCACCAAGAGTTCACCTCGCTACCCGGCCAGCACCGGCTTCAGCGCCTCGGCCACCGCGGTCACACCGCCGGGCACGTAACCGCCCATCGTCACCGGGCTGAGGATCACACCGTCGACGCCGACGTCGTAGACCTTGTCCTTGAGCTGTTCGGCGACCTGTTCGGGGCTGCCGAAGACGGCCTGTTGCTTGAAATCGTCGGGAATCATGTCCGCGGTGAACTGCTCGCCGATCAAGGCGATGACCAGCATGCTGGTCTCCAGGGTGGCCGGGTCGCGGTCGATCTCCTCGCATCGCTGACGCACGACGTCGAGTTTGCGGGGCAGTTCGTCGAAGCCGGCGATGATGTTGAGGTGGTCGAAGTGCCGTGCGGCCAGCGGGATGGTCTTCTTCTCGCCGCTGCCGCCGATCATCAGCGGGATATGTTCGCGGAAGCGGGGATTGGCGAAGGCTTCTTGGGTTTTGTAGTAGGCGCCGTCAAATGTGACGCGCTCACCCTTGAGCATCGGCACAATGATCTGCAGTGCCTCGTCGAGCTTCTTGAAACGGTCGGTGAAGGTGCCGAATTCGAATCCGAGGCTGTCGTGCTCGAGCTCGAACCACCCGGTGCCGATGCCCAGGATGGCGCGACCCTGGCTGATCACGTCCAAGGTGGTGATGGCCTTGGTGAGCACGGTGGGGTTGCGGTAGGTGTTGCCGGTGACCAGGGTTCCCAGCTGAACCCGCTCGGTGGCGTTCGCCAGCGCGCCCAGGGCGGTATAGGCCTCCAACATCGGCTCTTCGGGCGCGCCGAGGCCGGGCAGTTGGTAGAAGTGGTCCATCAGGAAAACCGAGTCGAAGCCGGCGGATTCGGCTTCCCGAGCTTGCGCGATGACCGTCGGGAACAGGTCCGCGACGCCGGTGCCGTAGGAAAAGTTGGGGATCTGAAGTCCAAGTCGAATGGCCATGGGCTCACGTAACCACAACTAAGCGGAGCGGTCACCCCGTTTTAGCTCGGGGCGAACAAGGGAATATCTCAGCCGAAGTCGGCGAGCGCACCCTGACTGACGTGCAGCGTCTCGCCGGTGATGTGCCGAGCCGCCGGCGTGGTGAGAAACATTGCGAGACGGGTGATCTCGTCGGCGGTGCTGGCGGGTGAGCCGGACAGTCCGTCGTAGCCGGGCTCCGCGCTGCGGCCGGCGGCCACCAGGTTGATGGTGATACCGCGGATGCCGAAGTGGGCGGCCTGGCCCGAGGTCCAGTTCGACAGTGCCGCCTTGATGGCGGCATCGGCGCTGCCGTCGGCGGGGTTGGACGGCAGCACGTTGATGATCGATCCGCCCGAGCTGAGCTGGTCGCCGAGCACCGAAACCGTCAACACCGCCGACAGGACCACGGTGTCCAGCGCGTGCCGCCACGCCGAGGCGCGCTCGGACAAGGTGTGGGTCCGTGGGTCGCCCGCATTCCAGCGGGGGGCCGGCACGTTGACGATGCCGTCCAGGTGCTGCGGAAAGGCGCCGCGGGCCGCTTCGAGGCTGGCCGGGTCGTTGTTGTCGAACACCACGTAGTCGACGTCGAGTTCTTTTGCGGCGACTTCGAGCTCGGCGCGCTGGGCACCGGCGATCACCACGTTGTTGCCCGCGTCGCGGAATCCGCTCGCGATCACGCGACCCAGTTCGGTATCGCCACCGGTGACGAGCAACTCCATGGGACCTCCTTGGTTCAGCGCTGAAGCCAGCGAGTGACGATTATGTTACTGGACAGTAGCTAGCTGGGGGAAATCTGACGCGCCAGGCTTCCACCCCCGTTGCGGGCGTCGGTAACGGATCGCGGTATGGCGGCGACACATGGTGCAGAACCCCACCGTCGGCGTCGAGCGGTACACCCGGACGCCAACGGTGGACTCCGTCGTGGAGCAATCGCTCAGCAACGGCGAGAGCCGCACTCTGCGTAGGCTTTATCCGCCTTCAGCAACCTCCCAGTTTTCCGCTTAATGAGCAACTCGCACTTGCGTCACGGCCGTAACACGGTAGTTTCTTCACCATGGATCAGTCGGACGTGAACTCCTCACACCGCAAGCGGCTCGGCAAGCGGCTTTCGGTCGCCGCGGCGGTGGCGTCCGCGGCGGCCCTGGCCCTGCCGGTCGCGGTATCGCATGCCGAGCCGGTGCCGCCCGCCCCGGCGCCGGCCCCTGCCGAACCGACACCGGCACCGCCCCCACCCGGCGCCCCCGTACCGCCGGCCGCGCCGCTGCCTCCGGGCGTGCCGCCCCCGCCGGCCGATCCCAACGCGCCTCCGGTCGACCCGAATGCCCCGCCGCCGCCGCCGGCGCCCGAGCCCAACCGGGTCAACAATGCCCCCGGTGGTTTCAGTTACCTGCTGCCCGACGGGTGGAAGGTGGCCGACGCGACCCAGCTGTCCTACGGCCAGGCGCTGCTGACCAAGATCCCGCCGGCCGGCACCGAACAACCGCCGAACGACACCAGCGTGCTGCTGGGCCGGCTCGACATGAAGCTGTTCGCCGGGTCCGAGGCGGACAACGCCAAGGCGGCGGCTCGACTGGCCTCCGACATGGGTGAGTTCTTCATGCCCTTCCCGGGGACGCGTCTCAATCAGGAGACCACGCCGCTGACCGCGGGCGACCTCACCGGCACCGCGTCCTACTACGAGGTGAAGTTCACCGACACCAGCAAGCCGACCGGGCAGATCTGGGCCGGTGTCGTGGGTGCCCCCGCCGCGGCCGCGCGCGGGCAACGTGCGCCCGAACGCTGGTTCGTGGTGTGGCTGGGCACGGCCAACAACCCGGTGGACAAGGGTGCCGCGGTGGCGCTGGCGCAGTCCATCCGGCCGTGGAGCCCGCCGCCTCCGCCTCCGCCGCCGGACCCGAATGCGCCGCCACCGCCGCCGGATCCCAACGCCCCGCCGCCGGACCCGAATGCGCCGCCGCCGCGACCCGGTGTCGGTGTGCCCGTGCCGGTCGATCCGAACAGCGCCCCCGGGATGCTGCCGGCGTAGTCGGCACTGATCGACGCACTGTCGCCCTGAGCGGGCTGCCGTGGATGCATCTGCACGGTACGGCTCTCAGGGCGGCATTGCGTAAGCGTGCCGGGCGATGGCCGATCGTGGCTGTTTCGGCGGCGTGATCGTTACCTTGAGCTGGTAATCCAGAGGCTAAGGGTCGGCCGTCCGTGGCGGGCCCGGGGAGGATGTCTCATGGGCACCATCATCGGAACCATCATCTTCGGCGCAGTGATCGGCGTGTTGGCGCGACTGGTCATACCCGGCAAGCAATCGATCGGATGGCTCATTACCATCGCGCTCGGCGTAGCCGGTGCCCTCATCGGTTATTGGGTCTGGGGTCTGGTAGCCAGCGAGGGCAACACCGACACGGGCGGTATCGACTGGATCAGGTGGGCAATCAGCATCGCCGCTGCGGCGGTCTTGACTCTCGGTTACACGGCAGCAACTAAGAAGTAGGTAGCGCCGTTGAGTACTGCCGAACAACTCTATCTGGCATTGGCGCCACCGGCCGCGGTGACCTGGTTGAGCTATCTCGTCATCGGGGGGATAGCGGGTTGGCTGGCAGGCAAGCTGGTTCCCAGCATAGAGACTGGAATCCTGCTCAACGTTGTCATCGGCGTCATTGGCGGCTATATCGGTGGTTTCCTGCTCAGCTTTTTCCTCGGCACCGCGGGCGGCGGTTGGTGGTTCACGCTGTTCACCGCGGTACTGGGATCGGTCATCCTGTTGTGGATCGTCGGCTTGGTGACCAAGAAGTCCTGAGCCGGGCGCAGGGGCGTGCCGCCCTCAGGTGGACGCGTGCCACACCAGGGCGGCCGCCAACGCACCCATGCCGTTCAGCGACCAGTGCAACGCGATCGGGGCGATCAGACTGCCGCTGCGGCGGCGCAGCCAGGTGAACACGAAGCCGGCGGCCGCGGTGGCGATCACGGCGCCGACGACACCGGCGACCATCCCGAAGACGCCGCCGCCGAGAAGACGTGAGAATCCGACATTGCCGCTGGTGAGGCCGAAGGAACTGGCGATATGCCAGAGGCCGAACAGCAGTGATCCGGCGGCAGCGACGCCGCGGAAGCCCCACGCGCGGTCCAACGCGCCGTGCAGTACGCCCCGGAAGGCGAGTTCCTCGGGGATGACGGTCTGCAACGGGATGATGACCATCGACGCGATCAGGGCGCCCGACAACGTCGCATAGTGGTTGTTCATGAACATCGGGCGCGTCCAGGGCAGCAGTGCACCGATGGCGATGACGGTCAACACGATCCCGACGACGGCCGCGGCGTACCCGGCGCCCGAGCGCCACTGCTCGCGGCCCAGGCCGAGTTCGGACCAGCCCAGCCCGCGGGAGCGTACCAACACCACCAGGCCCACCGCTGCAGCAGGCACGATCACGACATTGGCCCACGGTGTGGTGAAATGCGCCACCAGATTGGTGAGCGCCAGCACCACCACGACGATCGCGACGTCGGCATAAACCCGGAAATGGTGCAGCGCCGACAACTGCCCGACCAGTGGATGGGCAGGCATTTCGATCGGTGGGGCCACCACGCCGGCGTCAGACATCGACTGCCAGTGTACGTGCTGCGGTTGTCTACCTAAGTTAGCGAACTGACACGCTAAGGTGTCGAGCGTGCTGAGGATGACGCGGTGACGGCCGAACTGCCCTTGCTGGGCGGGGTGCGGATTCTCGAGCTCGCCGGCGCCGGCGCCGCGGGGGTCACCCGATTGCTGGCCGACCTGGGCGCCGATGTGCTCAAGATCGACCTTCCCGGCGCCGCGGACGGGGATCGCCGCAGGGTGCCCCTGGTGGGCGATGTGAGCGTGCCGTTCACGCTGGACAACGCCAACAAGCGTGCGACGACGCTGGATCCCGCCGACGCAGCCGACCGGCACCGGTTCGGCGAACTGGTGGCCGGTGCCGACATCCTGGTCTCCGGGGCCGGCGACCTCCCCGGTGCTTTCGGTACATCCTGCGCCGGGCTCGCCGACCGCCATCCCGAGCTGGTGGCGATGTCGGTCACCGATTTCGGCACTGACGGCCCGTACCGGTCCTGGTCGGGCACCGACGCCGTCTTCTATGCGATGTCCACTGCGCTGTCGCGTTCCGGCCCCCCGACCGGGACACCGGTGCTGCCGCCGATCGGTATCGCCTCGGCGACCGCCGCGGCGCAGGCGGCCTGGGCGGTGTTGGCCGCCTACTACCACCGGCTGCGGCATGGCGCCGGGGACTACATCGACTTCTCCCGGTTCGAGGCCGTGGTGCAGGCCCTCGACCCGCCCTTCGGTTCGCAGGGGCAGGCCGCGTCCGGGCTGAAACGCTCCGGCGGGTGGCGCGGGCGGCCCCGGAACCAGCAGATCTATCCGACATTCCGGTGTCGCGACGGATTCGTGCGCATCTGTCTTCTCTCGGCCCGGCAATGGCGTGGCATGCGGGCTTGGCTCGGTGAGCCCGAGGAGTTCAGCGGGCCCGAATTCGATTCGATCGCTGCGCGATTCGCCGCTTCCAAGGAGCTGAACGCGGCGATAGCGGCCCTGTTCGCGCCCGAGAGCATGGATGACCTGGTCACGGCGGGGCAGGCGCGCGGCGTGCCGATCGCCGCGGTGCAGACGCCCGCCGAGGCACTGGCGTCGACGCATTTCCGCGCCGTCGGCGCGCTGGCGCCGATGCCGGTTGCCGGCGGCACCGTGACGGTTCCGGTCGGACCGTTCGTCGTCGACGGCACCCACCGGGGTTTGCGTACACCGCTGCTCGACGGGGCGGAACCCGTGTGGCTCGGCCCGGTCAACCCCCTCGGCCGGCCCCCCAAGAACGGCAAGCGCCCGTTCGACGGTCTGCGGATCCTGGATCTCGGCGTGATCGTCGCCGGCGGTGAACTCGGCCGGCTGTTCGCCGACCTGGGTGCCAGGGTGGTCAAGGTGGAGAGTGCGGCCTACCCGGACGGGCTGCGCCAGACCGCACCCGGGCAGCCGATGAGCTCCTCCTGGGCGCTGACGCACCGCAACGAACTGAGTTTCGGGGTGGACCTGCGCCACCGCGAGGGTGCCGAGATTTTCGCCAAGCTGGTCGGCCGCGCTGACGCGGTATTCGCCAACTTCAAGCCGGGAACGCTTGGCGCACTCGGCTTCTCCTTCGACGCGTTACAGACGATCAATCCCACCCTGGTGCTGGCCGAGAGCAGCGCCTTCGGCGATACCGGCCCGTGGAGCGACCGGATGGGCTACGGCCCACTGGTGCGTGCCACCACCGGTGTCACGCGGCTGTGGCGGGGCGCCGGCGCCGAGAAGGACCAGTCCTCGCAGTTTTTCGACGCCACCACGATCTTTCCGGACCATGTCGCGGCCAGGATCACCGCGATCGCCACCCTGGCTGCGCTGATCCGCAGGGAACGCACCGGAACCGGTGCCCACGTGCATATCTCGCAGGCCGAGGTCGCGGTCAACCAGCTGGCCGTCGAGTACGTCGCCGAAGCCGCCGCCCAGGCCGGTCTGCCGATCACCGGGGACCCGGCCGTGCACGCGGTGTGTCCGTGTGCCGGCGATGACGAATGGTGCGTCATCTCGGTGCGCGACGAGTCCGACCGCGCGGCGCTGGCCGCACTCATCGGCATCGACCTGCCCGCCGACGGGAAAGCGTTGACCGCCGTCCTCGGCGCGTACACCGCGGGCCGCGACAAACATGTCGTCACCGACGAACTGCAGGCGGCCGGCATCCCGGCCGGACCGATGAACAGGCCGGGCGATGTGCTCGACGATGTCCAGCTGCAGTTCCGATCGCTGTACCGCGACCTGGAGCATCCGCTCTTCGAGGAGCCGATGCCCAGCGAGACCGGCCCGGCGCCCTACCGCGGCATTCCGCGCGGTGAACTGCGGCCGGCGCCGGTGGCCGGGGAACACACCCGTGACATCGCGCACCGGGCACTGGGCCTGGACAACGCCGAGATCGACCGGCTCATCGCCGAGAACGTGCTGTTCGAAGGCAGCATCGACCAGAGGAGCACACCATGAGCACCGCATCAGTCTTCATCGCCGGCCAGTTCCGCGACGCGGCCGACAGCATTGCCGTGATCGAGGCCGCGACCGAGGAACAGCTCGGGTTCGGTGCGGCCGCAACCGAATCCGAAATCGACGACGCCGTCGCGGCCGCCCGCGCGGCCCTGCCGGGCTGGCGGTCGACGCCGGCCGGTGACCGCGCCGGCGTGCTCCGGCTGATGGCGGAGGCACTGCAGAAGCGGGCCGCCGGCACGCTGGAGCTGTGCTCCCGGGAGAACGGTATGCCCGTCCGGCTGTCCAAGGGCGCCAACGGCATGTTCCCCGCGGTCCTGCTGCGCTACTACGCCGACCTGCTGGACACGACCGAGCAGGAAGAAGTGCGCCCCGCAGCGATCGGGCACACCATCGTGCGACGCGAGCCCGTCGGTGTCGTCGCCGCCATCACCCCGTGGAATTACCCGCAGGCGCTGGCCATGATGAAGATGGCGCCCGCGCTCGCCGCCGGATGCACCATGGTGCTCAAGGCCGCTCCGGAAACCGCCCTGGACGCCCTGATCTTTGCCGAAGCGGCGCAGGAGGCGGGTCTGCCCGCCGGCGTGCTCAACGTCATCGCCGGCGGCCCGCAGTCCGGCGCCTACCTGGTCTCGCACCCCGGCGTGGACAAGGTGGCCTTCACCGGGTCGACGGCGGCCGGACGCATCATCGCCGAAACCTGTGGTCGGTTGTTGCGGCCGGTCACCCTGGAGTTGGGTGGCAAGTCGGCCGCCATCATCCTCGACGACGCGGACCTGGACGCCACCGTCAAGGGACTGCGCTCGGCGTCGTTCGTCAACAACGGCCAGACCTGTCATCTGAGCTCACGGATCCTGGCGCCGCGCGCACGCTACGCCGAGGTGGTCGACGCGGTCGCCGCGTTGGCCGACGGCCTGGTGGTGGGCGATCCGCTGCAGAAATCCACCGATATCGGGCCATTGGTCAGCCGCCGCCAGCAGCAGCGTGTGCTCGAGTACATCGACGTCGGTAGG
>Ga0075163_10012783_pt1 | contig 10925 bp, 7 predicted proteins | sample JI1023141ADNA_FD_71478 | JGI IMG/M metagenome (GOLD analysis project Ga0075163, IMG submission 71478) | Wastewater effluent complex algal communities from Wisconsin, to seasonally profile nutrient transformation and Carbon sequestration -... | ecosystem: Engineered > WWTP > Effluent > Algae...
CGAAACTCGATCTCGTGGTCGTCGGCGAAATCCTCACCCGCACCAAGGTCCCGAATCCCAAGAAAGAAATTTCGCTCTGCACCGTCGATGTCGGTCCGGCCGGTGGCGTGAAATCCATCGTCTGCGGCGCGCCCAACTGCGACCCCGGTCGCCGCGTGCCGGTGGCCTTGCCGGGCGCCGTCTTGCCGGGTGATTTTAAGATCACCCAGTCGAAAAAATACGGGCACGAGTCGCAGGGCATGATGTGCGGCCCCGATGAGATCGGTCTGCCGGCTGGCAACGGTCTTCTCATCTTGGACGGCTCGCCTGCGCTCGGCACGCCGATCAACGACGTGCTCCCTCCCGGCGACACCGTGTTCGACATCGAGATCACGCCGAACCGTCCCGACGCCCTCTCTCACCTTGGCATCGCGCGCGAACTCGCCGCGTGGTTCAAACTCCCGCTCATCTACCCGCAGGAGACTTTCCGCGGCGCCATTTCCAGCGATGCGCCTGCGCGTTCCGACCTCCTCTCCTCCGTCCGCGTCGAGAGCCCCGAAGACTGCCCGCTCTACACCGCGCATATCATCTCCGGCATCAAGATCGGTCCGAGCCCCGCGTGGCTCCAGGAGCGCCTCACCGCGGTCGGCCTCCGTCCGATCAACAACGTCGTCGACGTCGGCAACTACGTCATGCTCGAAACCGGCCAGCCGTTGCACGCCTTCGACGCGCGCAAACTCGGCGGCGCCTCGATCGTCGTGCGTCGCGCGACTGACGGCGAAAAAATAACCACGCTCGATGGCAAGGAGCGCGTGCTCACCAGCCGCATGCTCGTGATCGCCGATGCCACCAAGCCCGTCGTCATCGCCGGCATCATGGGCGGCGTCGATTCCGGCGTCAGCGCCGACACCACCGACCTCGTGCTCGAATGCGCGTTTTTCAAACGCCAATCCGTCCGCGCCACGTCGAAGCGTCTCGGTCTCTCCAGCGATTCGTCCTATCGCTACGAGCGCGGCGTCGATGTGCACGGCTCGCTCGAAGCCGCCTATCGCGCCATTGATCTCATCCTCGCCACCGCCGGCGGCTCCGTCGTCGGTCCCGCGTTCCGCGTGGGCAGCGATGTCCCGTGGCAGCGCGAGATCGTCGTCACCCACGATTACATCACGGAGAAACTCGGCTTCGATATTCCCGCCGACGACATGCGCGCCGCGTTTGAGGCGCTTGAGTTTACCATCACCCGCGAAGAGCCGACCGTGCATCCTGCGCGTGGCCCCGCGTGGACCGTCGGCATCCCAAGTTGGCGCGACGACCTCGACCGCCCCATCGACCTCGTCGAGGAAGTTCTCCGGCTCTACGGCACGGAAAAAATTCCTGCCGCCGTCGTTTCGTCGCCTGGTCTGCTCGCCGACGATGATCCGATTGTGGTCTTCAACCGCCGCGTCACCGACTACCTCGTCGGCCACGATTTCCACGAGTGCGTGAATTACACGCTGCGCCCCGCCAAGGAAATCGCCACGTGGGTCTCCGCCACCGCCGCCCAGGAACTCGCCCTCGCGAATCCCTTCGTCGAAGACCAGTCGCACCTGCGCCCGACGCTCGTCACCGGTCTGCTCGAATCGCTGAAGCTCAACCAATCCCGCGGCGTCGTCGTGTCGCGTCTCTGCGAGACCGGTCGCGTTTTCATCGAGCGCAACGGTCACAATCTCGAATGCGCCGCCGTCGCCTTCATCATCGCCGAGCCCGTCGGCCAACGCTCGTGGCTGAAATCCACGCGCACGCCGACCGAAGATTTCTTCACCGCGAAACACCACGTCGCCGCGCTCGCCGCCGCCGCCGGCATCGACTTCCCGCGCCAACCGCTCGCGCCGATCACCGGCCCGTTCTTTGGCTGGCAGGAAGGCCACTCTGCCTCCGCTGGCGACATCGACCGCGGCTGGACCGCCCGCTTTGGCCTGCTGAATCTCGCGATGGTCAAATCGCTCGGTATCGAGGGTAAGGTCTACGCCGGCATCTTTGCGATTCTCCCAGAGAAAATCTCCGGCGACACCTCGCGCCGCCGCTATTCCGACTTCAGCCTGCTGCCCGCCGCCCTACGTGACATCGCGTTGGTCGTCGATGCAGCGACGTCTGCTTCGGAAGTCCAGAAGACGCTCGCGAAGCTCGCCCGCGCCGCCGCCGGCAACGCCTTCGCGCTCGAATCCGTCAGTGCTTTCGACGTCTACACCGGTCCCGGTGTCCCCGAGGGCAAGAAGAGCCTGGCCTTCTCTCTCGTCTTCCGCTCACCCGAACGGACGCTGACCGACGATGAAGTGAACGCAGTCTTCCAGAAAGTTCAGGACGAAGTCGCGAAGACCACCCCTTGGCAGATTCGCAAATAATCATGAGCGCTTCGCCCCAGCTCGATATCGACCACATCGCCAAACTCGCGCGCCTCGCCCTCACATCTGAGGAAAAAGCGAAGTTTGCGCAGCAGCTCGGCGATGTGCTCCACCACATCGAACAACTCGCCAAGGTCGACGTCTCGGGCGTCGAGCCCACCGCGCACGCCTCGCCCGTCTTCAATGTCTGGCAGGTCGATGTCCCCCAGCCCGGTCTCGCTGTCGCCGACGCGCTGCGCAACGCCCCCGCGCAGCGCGACAACATGGTCGCCGTTCCCAAAGTCGTCGAATGATCCGTCGCGGAACGCGCGAGCGTTTCGCCCCCACGTCGCCCATGTCTACCGCTCTCCATTTCCGCACCATCGCCGACCTCGCCGCCGCGCTCGACGCGAAGCAGCTCACGTCCGTCGAGCTCACCGCCGCCGTCATCGCGCGCACCAAGGCGGTCGAGCCCCGGATCCACGCCTTTAACTCGTTCGACGAAGCGGACGCCCTCGCGCAAGCCGCCGCCTCCGATGCCCGCCGCGCCGCCGGCCAATCGCTCGGCACGCTCGACGGCATTCCGATCGCGTTGAAAGACGTGATCGCCGTCACCGGCCAGCCGCTCACCGCATCGAGCAAGATGCTGAAAAACTTCGTCTCGCCCTATGATGCGACGGTCACAACGAAGTTGAAGAAAGCCGGCGCCGTCCTCTGGGGCCGCCTCAACTGCGACGAGTTCGCGATGGGTTCTTCGACGGAAAATTCCGCCTTCGGCCCGACCGGCAATCCGTGGGACCCCACGCGCGTGCCGGGCGGTTCTTCGGGCGGCAGCTCCGCCGCGCTCGCCGCCGGCGAAGCCATCGCAACGCTCGGCTCCGACACCGGTGGCTCGATCCGCCAGCCTGCCGCGCTCTGCGGCGTCGTCGGCTTGAAGCCCACCTACGGCCTCATCTCTCGCTACGGCCTCATCGCCTACGCCTCGTCGCTCGACCAAATCGGACCGTTTGCCCGCACCGTGGAAGATGCCGCCATTGTGCTCAGCGCGATCGCCGGCCACGACGAACGCGACTCGACCTCCTTCAAAACCGAAATCCCCGACTATCGCGCCGCGCTCACCACGAACCGCGGCCCATGGAAACTCGGCATTCCGAAAGAATATTTCGCCGAGGGCCTCGATCCCGAGATCGCCGCGTCGGTCGAGCAGGCGATCGCGTTCTACAAATCCCAAGGCTGCGAAATCCGCGAAGTCTCGCTCCCGCACACCCAATACTGCCTCGACACCTACTACGTCATCGCGACCGCCGAGGCATCGTCGAATCTCGGTCGCTACGATGGGATCCGCTACGGCCACCGTTCGACCGCAGCGAAAGACGCCGTCGATATCTACGCCCAATCGCGCGCCGAGGGTTTCGGCCCCGAGGTGAAACGCCGCATCATCCTCGGCACCTACGTCCTCAGCTCCGGTTACTACGACGCCTACTACTTGCGTGCGCAAAAAGTCCGCACGCTCATCCGCCAGGATTTCCTCAACGCCTTCCGCGACGTCGATGCGCTGCTGACGCCGACGTCGCCGGTGCCCGCGTTTAAGATTGGCGAGAAAGCCGACCCGCTCGCGATGTATCTCCTGGATATCTACACGATCGGCGTGAACCTCGCCGGCCTCCCCGCGATCAGCGTCCCGTGCGGTTTCACGAAGAGCGGCCTCCCCATCGGCGCCCAATTGATCGGCCAACCCTGGAAAGAATCCAACCTCCTCGCCATCGCCCACGCCTACGAACGCGCGCACGACTGGTCGGCGAAATTCCCTAATCTCTGATTTTTCGCCACAGAGATCACGGAGTGCCGACACAGAGTTCACAGAGGACAATCCCATGAATGAAGAGATCAACCAGCTGACGGAGCAGATCATCGGCGCGGCCATTGACGTGCATAAGGAACTCGGCCCCGGCCTGCTTGAGAGTGCCTACCAAAAGGCGCTCGCTCACGAATTTCGCCTTCGGCGTCTGGTATTCGAAGAACAGAAGCTTTGTGCAGTGCGCTACAAGGACCTGTTGATTGAAGATGCTTACCGTCTCGATTTTTTGGTGGGCCAAAGTGTGGTGGTAGAACTCAAAGCCATCGACGAACTCCTCGGTGTGCATGACGCACAGGTGCTCACTTACCTTCGGTTCTCCGCCTGTCGCATTGGTCTTCTCTTCAATTTCCGAACCACGCTACTCACCAAACACGGCCTCCGCCGCCTTGCTCTGTGACCTCTGTGTCCGGGCTCCGTGTTCTCTGTGGCTAAACTCCGTCTCTCATGAACTACGAAGCTGTCATCGGTCTTGAGGTCCACGTCCAGATCAAGACCCAGTCCAAGATGTTTACGCGCGTGGCCGCCGGCTACGGGCATGAGCCCAACACGCTCACCGACCCTGTCGTGCTCGCGCTCCCCGGCGCGTTGCCCGTGATGAACAAGGCTGCGCTCGACGCCATCATCAAGGCCGGTCTCCTCCTTGGCTGCGAGATCGCGCACGTCTGCAAATGGGACCGGAAAAATTATTTTTACCCCGACTCGCCGAAGAACTATCAGATTTCCCAATACGACCAGCCCATCTGCATAGGCGGCGCGGTCGAGATCGAGCTGCCCGGCTCCTCGCGCAACGTCATGGGCGAGCACAAAAAGATCCCGCTCACGCGCATCCACCTCGAAGAAGACGTGGGCAAACTGAACCACGGCGCCACCGATTCGCTCGTCGACTACAACCGCGCCGGCACCCCGCTCATGGAGATCGTCTCCGATCCCGCGATGCACACGGCCGACGAGGCCTACGCCTACCTCTCGTCGCTCCGTGCCACGATGATCTACGGCGGCATTTCCGATTGCGACATGGAGAAGGGCCAGCTCCGTTGTGACGCCAACATCTCCATCCGCCCCGTCGGCGCCACGCACCTCGGCACCAAGGTGGAACTCAAGAATCTCAACTCGATCTCCTACGTGCGCGACGGCATCGAGCACGAAATCAAACGCCAGATCGCCGTCGTCGAACGCGGCGGGACGCTCGTCCAGGAGACGCGCGATTACGACGGCCAGACCGGCACTTCGCAGTCGCTGCGCTCAAAGGAAATGGCGCACGACTACCGCTACTTCCCCGACCCCGACCTCATGCCTGTGAAGGTCGACGCCGCGTGGAAATCGCGCATCCAAGCCGAGTGCCCCGAGCTGCCGTTCGCCAAACAGCGGCGTTTTTTTGAGCAATACAGGATACCTTACACTCTTACGTCTGTTCTTATTTGGAATCGCGCGCTTGCCGACGACTTTGAAAAGGCTGTGGCGATTGCAGGAGTTGAGAATGCTCAGGCGGTGGGGAACATGATCGTTAACGACCTGCTCCGCAACCAGCGGCAGACTCAGTATGCCTTCGCGGATTTTAAAGTTACTCCTGCCCACATCGCAGCGAACGTGAAGCTCGTCGTTTCCGGAACTATTCTTTCAAGCGCTGCGAAGGAAATATTCGACGAGATGTTTGTGACAGGCGAGATGCCTCAGATCATCGCGGATCGACGCGGTTTGCGCGCTGCGCCGACCGACACCAACGAGCTCGAGACGTGGTGCCGAGACGCCATCGCCGCGAACGCGAAGGCCGTGGCCGAGTTTAAGTCCGGCAAAGAGAGCGCGCTCAATGCGTTCAAGGGCCCCGTGATGAAAGCTGCCAAGGGCAAAGCGAATCCGAAGCTCGTCGACGAAACGCTCCGCCGTCTCCTCGCGGCGATGTGAGCGGCGGCGCGAACGTTCGCTTTATCCCGTCGCCGAGCGCGTGACACCGTTCAGCTCGTGATGTCGGCCAATACGCTAGACTCCGCCCGCGCGCTCCTTCGCGAGCGCTTTGGGTTTTCCGCCTTCCGGGCGGGACAGGAGGCGGTGATCGCGCAACTGCTAGCCGGCCGCTCGGCGCTCGCGGTGTTTCCCACCGGCAGCGGCAAGAGCCTGTGCTACCAGCTCCCGGCGCTGTTATTTGAGGGACTCACGGTCGTCGTCTCGCCGCTGATCGCGTTGATGAAGGATCAGGTGGATTTTCTGATGTCGCGCGGCATCGCGGCGGCGCGGCTCGATTCTTCGGTGAGCCGCGAGGTGTTCGATGAAATTCAGAGTGCCCTCCGCGAGCGGCGGCTGAAACTCCTCTACGTCGCGCCCGAGCGGTTCGCCAACGAGCGATTTCTCGCCCACCTGAAAACGCTGCGCATCGATCTCCTCGTGATCGACGAGGCGCACTGCATCTCCGAGTGGGGGCACAATTTTCGTCCCGACTACCTGAAACTCGCTCGCTACGCACAGGAGCTGAAAGTGGGCCGCGTGCTCACGCTCACCGCCACGGCGACGCCCGCGGTCGCGCAGGACATTTGCCGCGCCTTTGCCATCGCCCCCGAGGCGCACGTCCACACCGGATTTTATCGGCCCAACTTCTTTCTCCGCGTGACCGCGTGCGCGCCGCGCGAGCGACTTGGCGTGCTCGTCGCGCGGCTGAAGTCGCGGCCGGTCGGGCCGACGATTGTTTACGTGACGCTCCAGAAAACGGCCGAGACCGTCGCGGCGGCGCTGGTGGCGGCGGGCTTTGCTGCCGAAGCCTACCACGCGGGCATGGAGGCCGAGGCGCGCGAGGCGGTGCAGAATCGGTTTATGGCGGCCAACGACACCATCGTCGTTGCGACGATCGCCTTCGGCATGGGTATCGACAAAGCGAATATCCGGGCGGTCTATCACTACAACCTCCCGAAGAGCGTGGAAAACTACGCGCAGGAGATCGGCCGCGCCGGTCGTGACGGCGCGCCTTCCCACTGCGAAATTCTCGCCGCCGCGGAAGATCTCACGGTGTTGGAAAACTTTACCTACGGCGACACGCCCACGCCCGAGGCGCTGCGCGACCTCCTGAAAGAACTCCTCGGCGGACGCGTCGGCGGTGACGTGTTCGACATTTCGACCTACGAGTTGTCGGCCCGCCACGACATCCGCCAACTCGTCGTCTCCACGGCGCTGACCTACCTGGAACTCGACGGGTTGATCGCGGCGACGGCGCCGTTCTACACGACGTATCAGTGGAAATTTCTGCGTCCCACCGAGACGATCCTCGCACGTTTCGACGCGGAGCGGCGCGCGTTTCTGGAAAAACTCTTCGGTTTGGCGAAGGTCGGCCGCGTGTGGAATTCCGTGGTGCTTGCCGACGCGGTGGCCGCGCTCGGCGGAGCGCGCGATCGGGTCGTGAAAGCACTCACTTACCTCGAAGAGAAGGGCGATGTGGAGCTCCAGGTCGCGGGCGTGCGGCAGGGCTATCGCGTGGTGCGGGTGCCCGAAGAGTTGTCGATGGTGTGGAGCGAACTCCGCCGGCGGTTTGCGGCGAGGGAGAGCAGCGATATCGCGCGCGTGGCCGCGGTGGCCGGGCTCGTCGGGGGCGAGGGCTGCCTCGTGCGCCGGTTGCTCGCGTATTTCGGCGAAGACCACGGTCGGGATTGCGGTCACTGTGGGTCGTGCGCGGGCGATGCGGTGGCGCGGTTGACGCGGGCGCAGGCGGCGGTGCCGTTTTCGGCCGAGGAATTCCGGGCGCTGCACGCGGCGCATCCGCGCGCGTTGGGCGGTGCGCGAGCGTTGGCGCGTTTCTGTTGCGGCATTTCGTCGCCCGCCCTGGCCGCGGCGAAATTGGCGCGGCATCCCCGGTTCGGCGCCGCGGTCGAGACGCCGTTTGCGGTCGTGCTCGCGGCGGCGACGGCGGCGTTGGGCGAGTCCGCTGCCCGGATCGAATCGCGCGAGAACGCATCGGGCTAAACGAAGTCGGCGGCAGCGTTTCTTGTGTTTCCGAGAGTGCGCGGTGAAGGTGCGCGAACATGGCCCGCCGCTCACCTACTCAAGAAGACATCGCGCTCGACCGCCTGCCAAAGGCGCCGCTCAACCGGGAGACCATCGGTGAGACGCTGGCGCTCGCGCGGTATGTCGGGCCCTACCGGGCGCGGTTCTTGTCCGGGCTGGCGACCCTCTTCGTCGGGGCGGGCCTGGGGCTCGCGTTTCCTCTGCTCGCGGGGGCGTTGATCGATGTGGCGTTGCGACCGGGCGCGGCGACGGTGCCGGGACTCGGGGCGCTAAGCCTCAACCAAGTCGCGTGGTTGTTGGCGGGTTCCGTGATGCTGCAGGCGCTGGCGACGTTTAACAGTGCGCTGGCCTTCAATCGTGTGGGGCAGAGCGCGCTCGCGGACCTGCGGCGCGATTGCTACGCGCGCCTGATTGCGCTGCCGATGGCGTTTTTCGGGCAACGCCGGGTCGGGGAATTGACGAGCCGCGTGTCGACCGATGTCGCGCAGATCGAAGGGGCGTTGATCGACTCACTCCCGCAGCTCTGCCGCCAGACGGTGTTTCTGCTCGGCGGGGTGACGATGATCGCGCTGACCTCGGCGCGGCTGACGGCGGTGATGCTCGGCACGTTGCCGCTGCTGATCGCGGCGGCGGTGTTTTTCGGGCGGCGGCTGCGGCGGTTTTCGCGCGAGACGCAGGACCAGCTCGCGGCGACGAACACGATCGTCGAGGAGACGTTGCAGGCAATCGCGAGTGTGAAGGCGTTTGCAAACGAGGCCTTCGAGCTGGACCGCTACCAGCAGGCGAACGGCCGCGTGCTGGCCGCGGCGTTGAGCGCGGCGCGGTGGCGAGCGGTGTTCGTGGCGTTCTTCATCATCGCGCTGTTTGGCGGGACCCTGATCGTGCTGTGGTTTGGCGCGGGACTGTTGAAGAGCGGCGAGATCAGTCCCGGCGAGCTGACGCGCTTCGTGCTCTATACGACTTTTGTGGCCGGGACGATGGGACACGCGGCGGAGTTGTTCAGCCAGATTCAGAAGACGGTCGGAGCGACGCAGCGCGTGCGGGAGCTGCTACGCGAGCCGACGGAGACGACGACCGACGCGAGCCGCGCAGGCGGAGTGCCGACGGCGGCGGAAGCGGTGACGGGGCGGCTGCGGGGCGAAGTGGCGTTTGAGGCGGTGAATTTTCGGTATCCGAATCGGCCAGAGGTGGCGGTGTTGCACGGCATCACGCTCGCGGCGCGTCCAGGCGAACGAATCGCGCTGGTGGGGCCGAGCGGGGCGGGCAAGTCGACGCTGACGGCGCTGCTCCTGCGTTTCTACGATCCGGAGAGTGGGCGCCTGCTGATCGACGGGCGCGATGCGCGCGACTATCCGCTGGCGTGGTTGCGCGGGCAGATGGCGATCGTGCCGCAGGATATTTTGCTCTTCGGCGGCACGATCGCGGAGAACATCGTCTATGGCCGGCCCGGGGCGGACGACGCGGCGGTGCGCGAGGCGGCGCGACTGGCGAATGCGGACGAGTTTATCTCCTCGTTTCCCGAAGGCTACGCGACGCTGGTCGGGGACCGGGGGATCAAGCTCTCGGGTGGGCAGCGGCAACGCGTGGCGATCGCGCGCGCGATTTTGAAGAACCCGGCGATTTTGATTTTGGACGAAGCGACGAGTTCGCTCGACAGCGAGAGCGAGCGGCTGGTGCAAGTGGCGCTGGACCGGCTGATGCAGGGACGCACGACCTTCATCGTGGCGCACCGCCTCGCGACGATCCGCACGGCGGACAAGATCGCGGTGATCGAGGGCGGGCGAGTGGTGGAGGTGGGGAATCACGACGAGCTGTCGGTCAAGCCGGACGGGCTATATCGGCGGTTGAGCGCGCTGCAGTTTGGGCACGTGGAACGGGAAGAGGTGGCGGAGGGGCGGGCGTAACGGAGCAGGGGCGGCGGTGGCGGCGGTTGGGAAACCGCCGGTCCGTCGGGAAAGGGGAATCGCGTCGTGACTATTTCGGGAGAGGCGCGTCTGGTCTGGGCATGAAAATCGCGCTTCAGCCCCGGGCGTTTGAGATTTATTCGCCGCGCCGTCGTTTTCTTCGGCAACTGGCTTATGGTTCAGCGTTGTTCGCTGTGCCGGGTCTTTTTGCGGACGAGCTCGCGCTCACGCCGCGGCAGACGGAGGGGCCGTTTTACCCTGACGTGCTGCCACTCGATACGGATAACGATTTGGTCGTGTTGAACGATCGGGTGACGCCCGCGGTGGGTGAGATCACGTGGCTGAGCGGGAAGTTGCTGACGAAGGCGGGGGCGCCGATTCGGAATGCGACGATCGAGATTTGGCAGTGCGACGCGACGGGCGTGTATCTCCACTCGAAGACGGGTGGCGACAAGGCGAAGCGGGACACGAACTTTCAGTGCTTCGGGCGCTTTGTGACGGGGTCGACGGGCGAGTATGTTTTCCGGACGATCAAGCCGGTGTCGTATCCCGGGCGCGTGCCGCACATTCACCTCGCTGTGAAATTGAAGGGGAAGAAGGAGCTCGTTTCGCAGTGCTACATCAAGGGGCATCCGGGGAATGAGAAGGATGGCGTGTATCGGAAGATTGGGGATGCGCGGCAGAGGGAGAACGTGACGGTGGACTTTGCGCCGTTGGCGGGGTCGCGCGTGGGGGAGCTGGCGGCGAAGTGGGATATCGTGATGGGGGTGATGCCGGAGCACGGGTGAGGGGGCGGTGGTGCGGCGCGGGTGGGCGGGCACGTCTCTGTGCCCGCATTTTGTT
>Ga0075163_10012784_pt1 | contig 10924 bp, 9 predicted proteins | sample JI1023141ADNA_FD_71478 | JGI IMG/M metagenome (GOLD analysis project Ga0075163, IMG submission 71478) | Wastewater effluent complex algal communities from Wisconsin, to seasonally profile nutrient transformation and Carbon sequestration -... | ecosystem: Engineered > WWTP > Effluent > Algae...
AAAGTGAGGTTATTTTGAGCTAAAATAACATTGTTCATCTTAGCTCGATAATCATTAAATTCTTTTACTTTTTCTGACATCCTTTTTTTGGGAATAAATGTAGTGATTATTCCCTATGATATTAAAGGAAAATAGGAATTAATTTTCAGCTATGGTTACAGCTGATTTGCGTAATTTTTTTTGTCTTTCTTTTGTGATAAGATCGAAACTAGAAACTCCTTTGGATATGGATTGTAACTTTGGATAATTTAAAGTGTAAAAAATCATTTTACCTTCTCTTTTTGTAATTACAACATCTGTATCTCTTAGTACTTTTAAATGCTGAGAAGTAATGGATTGCTCCATTCCCAATTGGGCATAAATTCTATTTACATTTAACTGTTGCTCCTCATCTAACAAATCAATTATTGCTAATCTAATGGGATGTGCAACCGCCCTCAACAGCTCCAAAGATTTAGATAAGTTCTCTAAGTTTAAATCATCAAAGTTCATTAATCATCAAATTATTGAACCACAAGATTAGGGAAATATTGAATTAAATCCTTTAAAGACTTTGTTAACAAAATAATATATATAAAATAAATATGCTCAAATTACTAAGGCTATATGATTTAATATTATAACAATTATAATTTAAGATAAATAAATGAAGCATAGTTCTTTTTATCAAAACAATAAAAATAACTATACATCAAATAATTAGGACTTTTTTTGAGGAAGCCTTTGTACAATATAAAAATTTAATTAGAAGGTTTTTTAGCAGTATTCGGTATTAGTTAACCAAATCTTCTAACAACTGACTAATTTCTCCAATTCTATTCTTGTCTAATGAATAAAAGATGAATTTTCCATCCCTTTCAGTTACAACAACACCTGATCTTCTTAATAAAGCCAAATGTTGAGAAGCAACCGACTGTTCTAATCTCATTTTTACATATATCTCGGTAACAGTCATTCGCCCTTCTTCCTCCAAAAGTTTAATCATCTTTTGTCTAAGTTTGTGATTAACCGCCCTTAAAATCAATACTGATTTTCTCAATATTGAATAATCCAATTTAATTGGCTCTTTTTCTCCTTGCTTATTTTTAAGCACGAGTACTTCTTTTAATGCTATTGCTTCCATTTTTTCCAGTTTTTCGATATGAATAAAACAAAAACCATACCAAAAAATAGTTATTACCTTAAAAAAAACACTTATATGTGATTTTTCTTATATTTATGTTGTTTTTACCTCTTTTTTAGCCGAAATAAATACTTCTTTTAAATATCTTGGCTCGTAATATGCGATTGACTCAAAAGATGCACTTGAGAATTTTTGATAAGAGATTTGTGCAATATCCTCGGCAGAAGGCATAAAATCTTCGATTAAAGTTTTATAATTTGGTAAAATTGATTTTACTTTTGAAGCTCCATTTCCAAAAAACAACGCATTTCTATTTTCAATTATACTTTCAAGGAATTGTTGATCTAGAAATTGGTGGTTTGTTTCTAAAATACAATTTCCTGTTTTATCTTCCGCTCTACAAAAGACTTCCATCCTTCTGGCATCTATCATTGGAAAAAAAATGTCGTAATCTAATTGATTATATCTTTTTTTTATACCTTCAATCATTGACGACATGCTATCAATATGAATCAATGGAATATCCAATGCATAGCAAATCCCTTTAGCACATGAGGCACCTACTCTTAAACCAGTATATGAACCTGGCCCTCCACTTATTGCTACTGCACTCAGCTGATTAATGGAAAATGAAAGCTCCTCGAAAATTTGTGCAATTAAATCATTTATCACTTCTTGTGATTTTTTTTGATCATTCGTAAATTTATGGCCAATAACTACACCATCACTTGCCAAAGCCACAGAGCAAACCTGTGCCGCAGTTTCAATTAATAAAATTATTGTTTTCACGTTCCAAATATCTGAAATAGATTCCTAATTATTATTGCCAAACAAACAATTGCAAATAATAATTGTAATAATTTTGCTGGCGTTTTTTGAGCCAGTGTTACTCCAAAAGGAGCAAAAATGATCATTCCAATTATGACCGGAAAGGTCATTTTTAAATTTATGCCGCTATAAAAATCAGCTCCTAAGGCCTCTATTCCTTCGTTTTTATTAAAAAGATGAAATATGGAAATGCCAAAAGTAGTGATTAACATTACCCCTTGTGAAATTGAAAAGGTCTTTTTTATCGGATATTTAAGTAGTCCGTTCAAAATAGGATTAATAACCACTCCTCCACCTAAGCCTGTAAAAGCAGTACACAAACCAGTTAAAAGACCCGTTAGACCAAAATATTTTTTGTCTAATTGGTCGTTTTCTACAACCTCTTTTTTGGTAGGTAAAACCTTGAGCAACATAGGAATCAAAAAAATAGTGAAAACAGAAAAGAATATTTTTTTATTGTATCCTTCCCAATGCGCAACTAAAATAGTGCCTAATATTGCTGTAAACAAGGCAGGTATTCCCGTTTGCAATACTAAATTTGGATAAAAATTTCTTGATTTTACTTGCTTCAAAAACCCAGAAAGGGCGCCAAAAAAAATAGAAAAAATACTGTTTATCAAAGTCAACTGTACTAGCATTGCTTCATTGTGTACTAATTCAGGATGATTTTTTTTCAAATAAATATTAAAAACAACAACATAAATAACGCCTCCACCAATGCCAAACATCCCTGAAATAATCCCTCCAAGCGACCCAACCAAAAAAAGCATAACGATTTCGTTCATTACTTACTCATTCGTTTTTTGGGCTTTTAAAATGGAGACTTTATGAAATTCCTTCATTTCAATTTTATTCATTCGATGCGACTGTAAATAATAGAGGGCTATTAAAAATGGCAACTGGCGATATTACCATTTCTTCTTCTGGAATATTATTGCCATATCGCTCTTTTGCTTTTTGCTGAACCTTAGGATTTGTAAAATCATAATCCTTTATTTTTTCTAATTTTCCAATTTCAAGACCCGCGCCTCTTTTATAAATTTTCCAAATTAATTCTGAGCAATATATTTTATTATCCGACCATTCAAAGTTAATATCATAGTCTTTTCCTGTAAATTGATTGCCAATGTCTTTCATTTTCAAAAGTGCCTTTTCATTCAAAACCTCTTCTGCATTCTTTAATCGCTTTACTACAAATTTTCCATTTTCCCCTCGCTCAATCCATTTCATTAATGGCGTGCTTTTTACAGGCTGTATAGCTTCAAAAACAAAAAAATCTTCTCCTTGTTTGAATATAATTCCACAATGAGAATATTTTGAACCGGTGGCTAATTGTATTGCTTTGCTTTGACTTGAAAGTGAGGTTTGAAATATTATATCTCCATCCTTTAAATTTTTGCCTTCAAGCGATTCGTCAAATGCTTTTTTCTTTAAATCAGATAATGCTTTACTAGATTGGTTTTTATGTGCTACAAACCATCCAATAGTAATTAAAAGGACTGAAATGCAAAAAAGCAAAAATATCTTTTTCAATAGGATAGCTTTTACATGTTTTGGTTTACTTTCCTAAAAGCTTATTATATTTTTCTATCTCAATAAAATATTCCAAGGCCGTGGCAATATCTTTGTCTTCGGTTAACGATGAGGCAATTCTACCTTTTTCGTACTTATACCGACTTACAATTTCCATTTGCAATATTCTTTTAATCTCGCTTTTAAATTTCATCAAATCATCTCCCTTTTCACTTAATATTTCAGACTCAAGTGTAGAAATTGCAGGTTGGAGTGCTGCAAAATATTTTTCTTCTTCAGCCGTTTTTTTAAGCGCTTTCAGAGCCTTCTCTGTGTCTGTTTCATACTTAAATGATTTGCCTTTTACGAATTCAACAAATTCAACATATTCAGCATCTGTCATTTTGTATTTTGAATCTCCTAAAAGAGTAGAATGGTTTTTTTTATACAAATTTGCAAATGTAAAAAAATGATTGTTCTCAAATAAACTAATGGTTACATCAGCCATTAATTCCTCTTCGGTTTTAACGTCAGGTTCAATTCCAGCCCCATCTTTTACTATTCTTCCAATTTTGGTCTTGAAAGATTTTCTTAGGGAGTCAGGCAATACTTTGGCTACTCCTTCCGAATCTCTGTGGGTATAATCAATCCGTTGGATACACCTTCCGCTTGGAATATAGTATTTAGAAGTTGTTACTTTTAATCTCGACTTGTATGCAATTGGTCTTGTAATTTGCACCAATCCTTTTCCATACGAATTTTGACCTATTACTATTCCTCTATCCAAATCTTGTATAGAGCCACTCACAATTTCAGATGCAGATGCAGTTCCTTCATCTATTAATACAATCAATGGGATTTGTAAATCAACTGGTTTGTTTTGAGTTTGGTATTCATGATTTGAATCGGCTGTTTTTCCTTTGGTATAAACAATTTTTAAACCTTTATCGATCCATACATTTGCAACATTGATTGCTTCATTTAACAAGCCTCCACCGTTTCCTCGCAAATCAAAAATTACGCCTGAAAGTTTTGGATTGTTTTCTTTTAAGTCTTTCATAGCATCTGCTACTTCTTGACCTGCTTTTTCGGCAAAATTATCCAACTTGATATAACCAATTTCATCATTTATCATACCAAAATAAGGCACATTTTTAATTTGTATTTCTGCTCTTGTAATGGTGAGTTCTTTCTCAAGTCCTGTACTATTTTGCCTTATTTTTATTTTTATTGAAGTATTTGGTTGCCCTTTCAACAAATTACTCATTTGATCAGTGGTATAGCCCTTTGCGCTTTTTCCGTCAATTTCTAGAATGATATCTCCTGATTCTAAGCCAGCCTTTTGAGCTGGATATCCTTCGTAGGGGTCAGAAATGACAATATAGTCGTCAATTTTCATAATTCTGGAACCCACTCCATCATATTTTCCTGTTGTTTGTAATTGATATTCATCTATATCTGCACCAGAAATATAATTTGTAAATGGATCAAGTGAGGCCAACATAGACTCAATGCCTGTCTCCATTAATTTATTCGGATCCACATCATCTACATAATAGGTATTTAGCTCCTTAAATAAAGTTGTAAATATTTCAATGTTTTTGGATAATTCAAAGTACCGATCGCCAGCAGCTGTAAGTACAAAAAAACCAAGTATCGTTAAAGAAATAGCCAAATATTTTTTCTTAATTTTAGCTATGCTGTTTCTTATATTCATTTTTATTTTTGTTTATCGATTCAAATTTATTCTAAAAACATTTATATGGCACTAAAATAGGGATTTTTAACAATAATTTTGTGACTATTTCCCTTTTGGCGCCTCAAATACCTTTTTATTTTATGGTACTGGGTCGTGCCCATGCCTACCCCAAGGATGGCATGAGGAAATTCTTTTTATGGCTAGCCAAGTTCCTTTAATTGGGCCGAACTTTTTAATTGCTTCCATAGAATACACGCTGCAAGATGGCGTGAATCGGCAAGCTGGACCTAATAATGGGCTAATTAAAAGCTTGTAAAGGCTTATTATCCCAACTAAAATAAACGTAAAAAAGTTTCTAATTAATTTCATGCTTGGATTCAAAAATAGCAATAAAAGCTTGAATACTATTGTCTATGTCCTGAAAACTAGGCAATTCTTTTCCAATGTAATTAAACCAGAAAATACCCTTTTGGTTTTTTTGAATCAATTGCTCCACAAATCCATTCTTATGCAGTCTCCAGCTTTCTCGCAATAAACGCTTTATTTTATTTCTATCCGTTGCTTTTGGAAATGATTTCTTTGCAACTGAAAATCCGTATTGACTGATTACAAAATCATCATTACTTTGAAAGGAATAAAATATTTTTATTTTTGGGGTATTTACAAACAACTTACGCCTAAAGAGCTCTTGAATTAACTTTCGACTCTTTAGGCGTTCGTGTTTAGAGATTGATAACTTGCTATATTTATTGTCGGATAAACCCGTAGCTGTATTATTTTAATTTGCGTTCATCAGAAACAGACAGTTTGTGACGACCTTTAGCTCTACGAGCTTTAATCACTTCTTGTCCGCCTTTGGTCTTCATTCTAGCTCTAAAGCCATGTTTATTCTTACGCTTTCTAAGCGATGGTTGAAAAGTACGTTTCATTGTTCAAAAAAATTTTGGACTGCAAAGATAATTTATTATTTATTTTTTTTATCGCTTTACGATAAATTAATTTAGCCATTCATCGAAATTAGGAATTCTTCGTTGTTTCTGGTGCCTTTCATTCTTTGTAAAAGCAGTTTCATCGACTCCTCTGCATTCATGTCTGCTAAATGATTTCTCATAATATACATTTTAGCAAGCGTTTCTTTATCATGCAAAAGATCGTCTCGTCTGGTACTTGATGCCACAACATCTATTGCCGGGAATATTCTTCTATTAGACAACTTTCTATCCAATTGCAACTCCATATTACCCGTTCCTTTAAATTCTTCAAAGATTACCTCGTCCATTTTTGAGCCAGTATCTGTCAATGCTGTTGCGATTATGGTAAGCGAACCTCCATTTTCTATGTTCCTAGCTGCACCAAAAAATTGTTTCGGTTTGTGTAGCGCATTTGCTTCTACGCCACCTGAAAGCACTTTACCTGATGATGGCGCACATGTATTGTAAGCACGAGCCAATCGGGTGATTGAATCGAGTAAAATTACAACATCATGTCCACATTCTACTAATCGTTTTGCCTTTTGTAAAACAATACCTGCTACTTTTACATGCCTATCAGCTGGTTCATCAAATGTTGAAGCCACCACTTCGGCATTCACACTTCGAGCCATATCTGTTACTTCTTCTGGTCGCTCATCAATAAGCAATACGATTAAATAAACTTCAGGATGGTTTTTTGCTATAGCATTTGCAATGCTTTTCAATAGCATTGTTTTTCCTGTTTTCGGCTGCGCTACTATCATGCCCCTTTGTCCCTTCCCAATTGGAGTAAACAAATCAATTACACGAGTGGAGTAATTTGTGGAGTTTTCGAATAAATTTAATTTTTCTTCAGGAAATAAAGGTGTTAAATAATCGAACGGAATTCTATCTCTTAATTCTTGTGGCGTTTTGCCATTTATCGTTTCTAACTTTAATAAGGCGAAATATTTTTCCCCTTCTTTAGGTGGCCTTATAGTTCCTTGTACGGTGTCGCCCGTTTTTAGTCCAAAAAGTTTAATTTGAGATGGAGACACATAAACATCATCTGGACTTGAAAGATAATTATAATCTGATGATCTTAAAAATCCATACCCTTCTGGTATTATTTCCAACACACCATCTCCATCAATTACTCCGTCTAATTCTACGTTAAACTCAGACGAATAACGCCTAGTAGAATTATTTCTATCATTATTATTGTTACTCGGGTTATTGTTTTGGTTGGGGTTATTATTGGGATTATTATTGGGGTTATTGTTCGGATTATTGTTAGGGTTAGGATTGTTTACTTGATTGTTTGTTGGTAATTCAGTTTTATTATTATTCGATTGGTTTTGAATATTTCTTTCTTTTATCTGTTTTATTTCTGCCTTTATCGCTTCCTCATCGCTTTTTTCTTCTTTTTTGGCAATTTCAGGTTCTTGAACTTGCTTATTATTTTTTATTGGCTTAGGATGTGGTTTTTTGTTCGGATTGTTATTTGGCTTTTCACTTTCCTTTTCTGCTTTCGATATAACTACTTCATTTTCAGTTTGCGGCTTTACCTTTTCTTCGTTTGATATTACTATATTAATTACAGGCTCTGGAATCATTTCCTCTACTTTTGGCAATTCCTTTTCTTGCTTTTTAGCAGGTGCTGGTTTTTTATTATTGCTTTTTTCTTTTTTTATTGCCTCTAAAACTTTTGATTCTGGTTTTATTTCTGAAACTTCAATTACGGGCAAAGGGATTTCTTCCTCATCCATGTCAAACTGAATTTCAATGCGTTTGTTTACAGGTTTAATTGACTTCTTAGCTTCTTTTTCAGCAACTCCAATAGGCGGCGACTCCAAAATCGAATCTTCCTTAATCTCAAAAAATGGTGTTTCCTCTTCCTTTGCTCCCTTTCGTTTTCTTAAAACTTTTTTAGGTGTACCGTCTTGAATGCTAAATAGCTTGTTTGGAATTTCTTTCTTTTCTTCCATTTTTGCTCTAATAATTTTTTTCTTTAATTAAATCAATTTTTTTTGGTGCTTCAATTTTTTTGGACGTTTATCTTATCCATTCTATTTTTTCCAATATATCAGCAATTGACACCTTTTGATTGTTATCTGTTTCTTTAAATTGGGGGAATTGCATTTCAAGAAGTTTTTTGACTTCAATCATGGAAAAAATAGTATTTGGATTATAACTCAAAATTTGATTGCAAATAAAAATAAGTTGCTTAAAATTGTGGTCAAAAGAATATTGACCGCGGTTTATGGATGCAAAGTAAATAAGTTTTTTTAAATAATCAATATAATCTCTTTATTTTTTTTCTAAAAATTATTTGATAAAGATAAATTTCACTTTCCAACATAATATAATCCATATCTTTGCTACATATAAAAATAAAAGATGTTACTAGTAGAATTAATTAGAAAAAACCCAGAAGAGGTAAAAAGGAAATTAGCAAAAAAGAATTTCAACCAACCAGAGATTGTAGATGAAATCATTTCCTTAGACACAAAAAGAAAGAAAATTCAAACTGCTTTAGATGATTTTTTATCTCAAAGAAATACTATTTCAAAGGAGATTGGCAGTTTAATGCAATCTGGACAAAAAGAATTAGCCGAAAATAAAAAAAATGAAATAAGTACAATTAAAGAAAATACTTTAGTACTTGAAGCCGATTTGAAAGTTGTAGAAGACAAACTTTTCAACCAGCTGGTTACATTGCCTAATTTACCTAGCGACTTGGTTCCTGAAGGAAAAACGCCTGAGGAAAATGTTTGTACTTTTATAGTAAAAGAAATCCCCGTTTTGTCTGAAGATGCTAAACCACATTGGGAACTTACCGAAAAATATGATATCGTCGATTTTGAATTGGGCGTTAAATTAACTGGCGCTGGCTTTCCTGTTTATAAGGGAAAAGGTGCCATTTTACAACGTGCTCTAATTAGTTTCTTTTTGGATGAAGCCGGAAAAGCAGGCTATAATGAAGTAATTCCGCCATTGATGGTAAATGAAGAAAGTGCCTTTGCTACTGGTCAACTACCAGACAAAGAGGGGCAAATGTATCACGTAACAGAAGATAAGTTTTACTTGATTCCAACTGCCGAGGTACCAATTACTAATATTTTAAGAGGCGAATTACTAAAAGAAAACCAATTGCCCATAAAATACACTGGATACACACCTTGCTTTAGACGCGAGGCTGGTTCATATGGAAAAGATGTAAGAGGATTAAATAGGCTACATCAATTTGATAAAGTAGAAATTGTTCAAGCTCAGCATCCCGACAAATCATACGAGACATTGGACGAAATGGCGAAACATGTAGAAAATTTATTAATTAAATTGGAATTACCATATAGGATTCTAAGGTTATGTGGTGGCGACATGAGTTTCGCTAGTGCGCTAACCTACGATTTTGAAGCTTATTCCGGAGCACAAAAAAAGTGGTTAGAAGTAAGTTCTGTTTCCAATTTTGAAACTTTTCAAAGCAATAGACTTAAATTGAGATTTAAAAATGCCGATGGGCAGAATATATTAGCACACACATTAAACGGAAGTGCATTGGCTTTGCCTCGTATAGTAGCTTGTTTGTTGGAAAACAATCAAACTCCCGAAGGAATCAAAATACCTTCTGTTTTGCAAAAATATACTGGGTTTGATATGATTAAATAACATAAAAATGATACTAATTGCAATAGGTAAAGATGAACATTGAACACAATAAAAGTAAGGAATGATTACTAAAATAACCATAAATAATTTTAAAAAGTTGGAAAATATTTCTTTTCCACTTTCCCAATCTGTAGTTATTATTGGCCCAAATAACTCGGGTAAATCAACAATTTTTCAAGCATTGTGCCTTTGGGAAATTGGTGTTGTGAATTTTATCCAATCAAATAAATTAAAAAAACTAAATAAAAATGGGGCTGTAACCCTAAATCGTCAATCCCTTCTAAATAGTCCAATTGCCAACATGAGGTTTCTTTGGAAAAACCAAAAAGTTACAAACATAATTAACGGGAAACCCGTTCCGCTAAAATTAGAAATTACAATTGAAGGAGCAACAGAAAATAAAAATTGGATTTGCAAAACTGAATTTCATTATTATAATGAGGAGTCTTTTAGCTGTAAAATTGTTTCTGGACTTTCCGAATTAACAAAACTTTATGAACAAAACAAAGGAATTCATTTCGGATTTTTACAACCAATGTCTGGCATTGCCTCAGTTGAAGATAAATTTGAGCAAGGAGCAATTGATAGGAGATTAGGAGAAGGTCGAACTGCGGAGGTTTTAAGAAATATTTGTTACAAAGTTCTTTTTCCTGATGTATTACCAAAAGGAATACAACCAAATGAAAAATGGAGTAGGCTACATTCAGCAATTAAATTAATGTTTGGAGTTACACTTATGAAGCCCGAATATTTAAAAGTAACTGGAACAATTCAACTAGAATATTCAGAAAATGGAATTAAATACGATATTTCTTCTGGAGGTAGAGGTTTTCAACAAACACTTTTGTTGCTTGCTTATATGTATGCAAACCCAAATACTATCTTGCTATTGGATGAACCAGATGCACATTTGGAAGTCATTCGGCAAAGGGAGGCATTTCAATTGATTAACCAGGTTGCAAATGATATGAATTCACAAATAATTATCGCCTCTCATTCAGAAATAGTTTTAGAGGAAGCAGCAGAAGCATCAAAAGTGATTGCATTAATTGAGAATACAGTTGTTGAACTAAACAATTCTTTAACACCACAAAAATTAAGAGCAATTAAGAAAGCACTTACTGAGATTGGGTGGGAAAA
>Ga0075163_10012786_pt1 | contig 10923 bp, 10 predicted proteins | sample JI1023141ADNA_FD_71478 | JGI IMG/M metagenome (GOLD analysis project Ga0075163, IMG submission 71478) | Wastewater effluent complex algal communities from Wisconsin, to seasonally profile nutrient transformation and Carbon sequestration -... | ecosystem: Engineered > WWTP > Effluent > Algae...
TCTTCGGCAACGGTTGGCACCATCACCTCGACCACCATCAGCGCCACGCTCAGCGTGGCCGGCAGCACCACGATCGTCTACTGCATCCTGCGGGTCACCAACCAGGACGGCACCTTCTTTGACTTCTCTGCGGTGGGCGTGACCAATGCATCGCTCAACCTGTCGGGCTTCAAGGCGGGCACAAACCTCCTCGTGGGCCGGCGCGCGCTCGGGGCCGTGGCAGGACGGCCCACCGCAGTCACCCGCTTTGTCTACGCCGTGGGTGGCGATAAGGGCGCGGACAACCAGCCGCTGGCCACGGTTGAATCGGCACAGAGCGGGCTCGATGGCACGCTGCTCCCCTTCTCCACGCAGGCGCAGTCGCTGCCCAAGGCGCTGAGCTTTCTCGGCGTGGTCAACATCGGCCGCTTCCTGTATGCAGTGGGCGGCTTCGACGGCACCGCTGCGGTCAAGGATGTGCACCGGGCCGAGCTGCTGAGCCCTCTTTTGACGCCGCAGTTCAGCGATGTCGACTTTGCCTACAGCACCACCAGCGGCCTCAGCCCTGGCGTGTACACCTACCGCATCGCCGCGGTGCTGAGCAGCGCCGATGCCAACAATCCGAGCGGCGAGACCCTGGCCGGCGACCCCTTCCCGATCCAGATTCCGGTGGTCGCGAGCGAGGGTGGCACCGGCCTTCTCCAGGTGACGCTGTACTTCAAGCAGTTCACCAATGCGCAGAAGTACCGCATCTACCGCTCGCCCAAGGTCAACGATGCGGCGGGACAAGAGAAGCTCCTGGCCGAGGTCACGGACAGCGGCATGGCGCTGCAAAACTTCGTGGACACCGGCAACACAACGCCGGCAGGCCAGGCGCCGCTGCCGATTGGCTCGACGGGAAGCTGGCAGAAGCTCACGGCTGCGCCGCTCCTGACCGCACGACTTGGCGCCGGCGTTGCCGCAGCGCAGGATCCCTCCGATTCGACCAAATGGTATCTGTATGCGGCCGGCGGAAGCAGCGGCACGCCCAGTGCGCCCACCGCGCTCAAGAGCGTCGAGTTTCTTCCCATCACCATCAGCAACAACGGCAACACCCAGACGTTTGCGACCTGGACCGCCGCCACCAGCCAGATGAGCAGCGGTCGCTGGCTGCTCGGCGCCCTGGCCGCAACCCAGGCCAACAACAGCATCATCTCGCCCGCGGGCTCGACGTATCTTTATGTCGCTTCGGGATCGACCACCAGCATCACCAACCTCGACGGCAACATCGATGTCGGACTGGTCCAGGCCGGCGGTCAGCTGGCCGCGTTTACGGCCGCCGGCTCAACCGGCGCCAAGCGCCCGGGCTATGGCAGCACGCTGGTCAACAACCAGCTCATGGCGTTCGGTGGATTTGGCGGCGGCGGCACTGCCTCCAACAACTCTGATACCGCAACGCTCAAGACCTCGACCACGCTCAACAACTTCAACGCGCTTGGCAGCGGCGCGCTGCTTCAGCCGCGGGCGCTGCAAGGCACCGCGATCGAGAGCGCATTCATCTATCAACTGGGTGGGGCCAGTGCCGGAGTGAATACGGCGCAGGTCAGCACCGAACAGTCCATCTGGTAAAGGGGCGAGGTCAGCCATGTCGCGTCTTTGTGGAATTCTATTTGCGCTGGTGCTGGGCTCCTCTTCGGTGGCGCAAGCCGACCGCGGCGTTCGCAGCACAGATGACCTGACGCCCGAGGACCGGGGTGCCGGGCTTGTGGGCCTCAAGGTGGGCGCGCTGCTCCCGCAGGCCTTTTCGCCGCTTGGCGCCAGCTGGATGGTGGAGCTTGAAGGCGGCTACCTCCTTCCTTTTTATCGCCGGCTGATCGGGGTCGTGGCCTCCCTCGGCGTCACGATGCCGACCGTGAGCAGCAGCGCGATCAGCGACCCGCGCGTAAGCGGCGGCAGCTTCTCCTATGAGCAGTCGTCGCAGCAGTTTCAGCTGGGCGTGACTGTGATCGGCCATATTCCGCTCGGGCGCTTGGTTCCGTACATCGGTGTTGGACCGCGCGCCTTCATCGTGCGCACGCCATCCTCAGGACAGGCCGGCGAAAGCCCGATCCCGGGCAGCAGCGAGCTGTCGGTCAGTCCCGGCGTCGGCGTGCCGGTTGGCCTTGAGGTGCTGCTGGGTCCGGGTCGGCTGTGCGCAGAGCTTCAGCTGTTATATGCAGCGGCCAACCAGCGCTCCACCGGTCCGGGCTCGTTCGGCTCCATGTCTGTCGCGCTGGGCTACCGGCTCGTGATGTGAGCTCCCAGCTCATCGCTTCATCGTCTTTATCGAAGGACTACCCATGATGCTGCCCAGTCGATCGACGCTCGTTTGTTGTTTGTGGCTCTTGCAGCTGGCGATGGCCGTCCGCGCCCAGGCCCAGCCTGCTGCGCCCGCGCCCCAGGCCGCAGAGCCCGCAGCCGCAGCCCCGGCTTCAGCTGCTGAACCGACTCCGGATCCCGCTCCTGATCCCGCTCCGACTCCTCCCAAGACCAACATCACGCCGCAGATGGTGGCCGCGGCGCAGCGCCACTTCGCGGCTGGCGAGCAGGCGTTTCGCGAAGGGCGCTACGATGCCGCGCTCAACGACTTCACCACCTCGTACGAGCTCTCCAAAGAGCCGGATCTGCTCTACAACCTGCATCAGGTTGCGCTCAAGCTCGGACAGAAGGAGATGGCGGTTGGCTACCTGCGCGAGTACGCGCGGCAGCGCCCGGAAGATGCATCCAAGATCGAGGCCGAGATCACCGCGATCAATGCGGCGCCAGCGCAGCCCAATCCCGCGCTCTCTGCTACGCCCACCTCCACCGACACCAACCGATTTGCGCCCAGGTGGTCCGCCGCAGTGCTGCTGGTGTTTGGAGGCGCCTGCGTCGTGACTGGCGCCGCTCTGCTCGGCGCCATGGCCACGCTCTCGCCCGATGCGCCCGCAGACCAGGTTCCGCGCCGCTCGATGCTGGCCGCAGGTGGATTCCTTTTGGCAACCGGCGCCGCAGAGACAGTGGGCGGCCTGGTCCTGTACCTCAAGCGCCGCCCGCCGGCCCGCGCTGCATTTCGCCCGGGTGGGGCTGGATTCCAGCTGGTTGGCGAGTTCTAGAACACACCCCGCAAGCCAATCATTTCCCGATACTATGAACGCTGATGCGCAGGCTAGAGCTAGCAATTGGCTGGGCAGCCAGCCTGGCTTTGGGCAGCCAAGCCTACGCCGCCGCTCCTGCGCCCGATGTCAGCGCGAAGCCGGAAGCGGAAGCAGCGCTCGCCGCCGCGCTTCAGCACATCCACGCCAAGGAGTACGCTGCCGCAGTGCCGCTCCTCAAGCAGGCCGGCGGCGCGACATCTCCGGATCTCTCGCTCAAGCTGCTGCTCGGCCTCTGCTACTACCGCACCGGCGAGCTCGGTCCCGCTGAGGCCCTGCTCATCAGCGCAGCCGGCTCGACCGATGTCGAGACCGCAAACGCCGCACGGCTGTTTCTTGGACTCCTGTATCGCGAGCTGGGCGCACTTGACCGCGCTCAGGTCGAGCTCGATCGCGCAGCCCGCGGGCTGGAGATCGATTCGCACAGCGCGCTCGGGGGGCCCCGGCGTCTCACCGGCTCTGCAACCGTGGGCGTTGAGTACGATGGCAACGTCCCGCTCACAGACCTCGGGACCTGGCAGAGCGATGCCAGGCCCAGCATGGACGCAGATGCGCTGTTCGTGGGCAGCCTGCGGCTGCGCCCTTCGCTGCGCATCGGCCTCCAGCTCGGCGATACGCTGACCTATCGGCCCCAGTTCCTGCTCGGCAAGTACAGCCTGGTCCACAACGGGCTGTGGCTCGGATACCGCTATCTCGGCGCGCGCAACCAGGTGCAGGCGACCGCGACCCTGGGCGTGGCCGGGCTCGGCGGCCAGCCATTCTTCATCGATGGCGAGGCGCGCGCTGGCTACAGGCGGCGGCTGTCGCTTTCCTTTCCGGTCACCATGGGAGTCCTCTACCTGGGGCGCTATCGGAACTATTTCGCAGATGAGTTTCGCTTCTTCACCGGTCACACGCATCAGCTTCAGGCCGAGCTGACCTTTGGCAGCGGTGCCGGCCCCCTGACCGTCAGCCTGGGTTACGAAGGCATCCGCGAGCAGCTGCGCGATCCCCAGGCTGGCGACGATCCGAGCACCGATTATCGCGCCTGGGCCCACGGTCCGTGGCTGCACGTGCGCAGCCATGTGCAAAAGCGCCTGACGCTCGATCTTTGGGGGCTGGCGCTCATGCGCCGCTTTGACGCGCTGCCCGCCACCGGCATCCGCCGCGAGGACCAGTACCTGACCGCGGATCTGTCGATGACCGTCGAGGTCAGGCACTGGCTGGATCTGTTTGTGGGCGGCGTTGCGACCTACAACGCTTCGACCGACGAATCGTTTCGCTACATCAAGCCGATGGCGTACCTGGGCGCGACGTTCAGCTTCTCGGCCTGGTAGAGGCGCAGCGCCCTGGCCGCCCGCGCGCATGTGACATTCCACCACATGCGACCACACGCGATGCGCGGCATGCGTACGCCTGCTGTACCAGATGGTACATTTCCCACGCCGCACCCAGCCAGCAGCCCAGTGTTTTCGCGCTCTTGGCGAGAGGGAACACCCTTTGCATATTCATATCCCCAGGGCGGTTCCATTAGTATGATGAAGACGAAGTTCTCAATGTTGAGACACCCGGCATGGATGGGATTCACTGCGCTGCTCGGGCTGACCGGGCTGGCGCAAAGCGCGCTGGCAGAGGGGGCATCGACTCCGCTGGCCGAGATGCGCGCTGCGGCCGAGGCGCTGGCCGACATCGAGCCCGGACCTCAGCACCGCTCGGGCGAGGGGCTGCCGCCGCAGTCATCGGGAGCCCGGGCGACCGACCGCAAGGCGCTCATGCGAGACGCCATGCGAGAGGCAGTCCGGTCCGAGGTGGCGCGGGAGCGAGCGGCGCTGGAGCGCCCCAGCGTCAACCGCGGTGTTGGCGCTGCCAAGTCCGATAACGCCGCGGAAAACGGCAACAGCATCAGCGGCCAAGCGCGCGCAGCAGCGGCCCAGGCCCAGCAGGCGCAGCGCAACAACAACGTCAGCGAGCAGCATCGCCAGAATCAGTCGGCAAAAGGGCAGCTTCCCGCCAACGCTCACGGCGTCGGTCAAGGCGCCAATCCCAAGTAACTGAGCCCCGGCCATGTGGACGCAGCTTCTAAAGATCGGGGTCATCGCACTGGGCCTGCTTCCGCAGGTCGCAGCGGCGCAGGTGGGCGCAGCGGCGCATGCAAGCGGCGCGGCCATGGTCAGCGATCAGGGGCTCTTGCTGGATGGCGTGCGCGCGTTTCGCTCCGAGCACTACACCGAAGCGCTGGGCATTTTTCACAAGGTCGAGGCGGAGCGGCAGCCAAGAGATATCGGCTTCTATCTGGGCATGGCGCTGCACAAGCTCGGCCGGCACGCCGAAGCCCTGCCCGCATTTCGCTCTGCGCACCGCGCCGGGCTGCGCGAGCCGGTGGCCGATTATTATCAGGCGCTGAGCTGCTATCGCATGGGCATGCTCGCGCGGGCGCGGCGAGATCTTTCGGCGCTCGTTGCTCACTCCGGTGCGCCCGGCTCTGGCCCCGCCTTGGGGCCGCGACTCCAGCTGGGCGCTGGCCGCTTCCTCCAGGCCATCGAGCAGGCGGCGGCGGCCAGAGATCCCAAAGAGGTCGGCGCAGGCGGCCTGCACTCTTTTGAAGCAGCGCTGCTGCGCGCAGAGGGGCTGCTGTCTGCGGGGGGCAAGGAAGAGCTGGCGCTGGAGTGGCTCGACGAGACCGTGGAACTTCTGGCCGCGCTGCCGGAGCGCGATGCGCAGCTGCCGGCCGTGCGAAAGTTGATGCTGCGCATGCGCGAAGCGCTCTCCGGCAAGCCCGCTGAAGCAGATTTGCTGGCGCTGTGGGCCCGTGTGGGCGCTGGGAGCGCGCTCTAGATCCGTCATGAGGCCCCGCACCGCTGCCCTGCTCCTGCTCTCGATCGCGGGACTTCTATTTATCGGAATCGGACTGAGCGTGCGGCTCTTGCGCGCCGGTCTGCGCACGGCCAGCCTGTCCACCGAGCAGCGCCTGCGCGCGATCGGGATCACCGCCGGACAGGCGCTGGAGCAGGGCGCCCTTCCCACGCTGCTCGACAGCGTGGCGCGCAGAAACGATCTGGAGGCCGCCTACCTGCTGGATGCCGAGCTACAGCCGGTGCCGGTGCCGGGTCGAAGCCTGGTGACGGTCAGCTTGCTGCGCATCGATCCCGACCGGGCGCTGCGGGCGCTGCATGGGGACCCATCTGTGGGCCCTGCCTACCACCTGGAAGAGCTGGGCCCTAACGACGAGCCCACCGCATCCTGGATGGCCTTCGGACACCCCGGTCCCGACGTGGGCACCGTGCTGGCCGGCTACTTTCCCGTGGTCGCTGCGGACAAGCCCGCCCGCCTCCTGGTGCTCGAAGCCGGACCGGCGTTTGGAGCGCTGCCAGCGCAGCTTCGCGCCACAGCGTGGGCAGCCGGCGCCACGGCCTTCGGCTCGGCGACGCTGTGCGCGCTGCTAGTCATCGCAGCGCTGCGGGCCGGGGCGCGCGAGCAGCAGCTGCGGGTGGAGGCTGAGCGCGGCCGCGCCCTGCGCGAGATGTCTGCAATGGTCGCGCATGAGGTGCGCAACCCGCTTGGAACCATCCGCGCGGGCGCCGAGCTGCTGCGCGAGCAGACCGGTCCTTCGGAGCTCATCGAAGACATCCTCGCGGAGGTCGGGCGCCTCTCGACCTTGACCAACCAGTTCTTGCAGTTCTCTTCCGATCCGAAGCTCTGCATCGCAGAGATGGATCTGGGCAAGCTGTGCGATGAGCTGTGCGTGCGCCTTCGCCGCGAGCATCCCGATGAGGCGCAGCTGCTCATCAAGCGCGAGGGCGATGCGACGGTGCTGGCGCAGGGCGACGTGGACTCGCTGCGGCAGGTGCTGCTGAACCTGGCGCTCAATGCAGCCCAGGCCATGCAGGCGCTGCCGGGAAGTCACACGCTGACCCTCACGGCCAGGCAGCTGCCAAATGGAGGCGCAGAGGTCCGCGTCCAGGACACCGGTCCCGGAATCAGCCCCGAGATTCAGAAGTCGCTGTTTGTTCCCTTCCGAACCACCAAGTCCACCGGAACCGGTCTGGGTCTGGTGATCTCGCAGCGAATTGTCCAGAGGCACGGCGGCACCCTGACGCTTCTTGCGCAGCGCAAAGAAGAAAAAGGGGCCTGCTTCGTCGTGAGCCTGCCCAAAACTCCACCCCTCCCCAAAGCCGCAGAGGCATCTGCGGAAGGAAGCGACAGCTGATGCGCCAGATCTTGGTGTGCGATGACGAGCCGAAGCTAAGCCGCATGCTGGTAACGGCGCTGGAGTCCGCCGGCTATGCCGTGCAGCGGGTCGCCACCGGGCAAGAGGCAGTGGCCCAGAGCGCCGCCCTGCATCCCGACATCGTGGTCACGGATCTGCGCCTGCCCGACATCGACGGCATCCAGGTGCTAAAAAGAGTGCGCGCGGTGTCGAACCCTCCCGATGTCATCGTCATCACGGGCAACGCCACCACCGAGTCCGCAGTGGAGGCGATGCGCCAGGGTGCGCACGACTATCTGCTCAAGCCATTTTCGATCGATGAGCTGCGCATCAAGATCGCACGGCTGCTCAGCCGGCGCGCGCTGCAAGAGCAGAACGGTCAGCTCCAGGATCAGCTGAACAGCATCCACCGCGCCGATAGCCTGATTGGAACCTCGGCTCGCATGCGCGAGGTGTTCGAGCAGCTCTGCCAGGTGGCGGCGACGGATGCCACGGTGCTCCTGCTTGGCGACAGCGGTACGGGCAAGACCATGCTGGCGCGGGCGCTGCACTATCAGTCGCGGCGGCGCGGCGGTCCGCTGTGCGAGGTCCACTGTGCGGCCCTGCCCGAGAGCCTGCTGGAGAGCGAGCTCTTTGGACACGAGCGCGGCGCATTTACCGGAGCCGTGGAGCAGCGCATCGGCCACATCGAGCGCGCAGACAAAGGAACGCTGTTCCTGGACGAGATCGGCGAGCTCACACCCGCCATTCAGGTCAAGCTGCTGCGCGTCCTGCAAGATCGGCAGTTCTTCCGCGTGGGCAGCACGCAGGTGCGCAGCGTGGATGTGCGCTTTGTCTGCGCCAGCAATCGCGACCTGGCCCAGGCCGTGGCCGAGCGCAGCCTGCGCGAAGACTTTTATTATCGGATCAATGTCTTTCCCATTCACATTCCGCCGCTGCGGCAGCGCCTGGATGATGTTCCGGCCCTGACCGCGGCGATCCTCAGCCGCCATAGCGGCGTCACCATTGCCCCCGAAGCGCTGGAGCTGCTTCAGCGCTACCCATGGCCGGGAAATGTGCGCGAGCTGGAAAATGTCCTCGAACGGGCGACCATCCTTGCAGGCGGAGGCGGTCCGGCAGGCGCTCCCAACGTCATTCAAAAGGCCCACCTGCCGCGCGTCATGACCGAGAAGGTCTGGCCGATCTCGCCAACCACCCTGCTCGGGCCCGGCTTCTCGCTCGACTCGCTGGAGCGTGAGCTCATCCACGAAGCAGTGGCGCGCGCCTCGGGCAACAAGACCGAGGCCGCCAAGCTGCTGGGCATCACCCGCCGCCGGCTCTACTCGCGCTTGAAGAGCATGGAGGCCGAAGCGACCCCCGAAGAAGAAGAGAGCCCGCCCGGCCACTGACTTGCGCTAGAGTGCGCGGATGGCTGAATCCCTTGTCTTTGCACCCACTTCGGATCCGCGGTGCTTCGTTGCGCCCGACGGTACGCGACGCACGCCGCCGGCCGACTGGGACTGCCTGCCGCCGGGCGACGCCGGGCTTACCCGCCGCGTAAAGCAGGCAGGACCCAGCTGGGCGATCATCGAAAAAAAGGGGCGCAAGGCATTCTCAAAAGGGCTGTGGGCGCCTCGCGAAAACATCCTGGCGGCACAGGCCGCCCTGGCTGCGGAGCGCTCCACCGAGTCCTATGCCAAGCGCAGGCAGGCCGAGGTCGCGCGGCGCGAGCGGACGCAGGCAACCTATGTCCGCTCGTTCCAGGACGAGGTCTTCGCATTTCTGGCGTTCGCTGCGCACTACGACAGCATGGCCCACCGGCTCGCAGAGCTGGTCACGACCCACGCCACCCCCGTGGGCAGCGGCACCGTGGCGCGCACCGAGCGCATTCCCATCGAGCGCCGCGCCGAGGCTGCGGTCATTGCCTGGATGCGGCACCAGACCACGGCCTACGACAACCTGGCGATTCCGCGCGTCAAGGGAATGCGGCGCGAGGTGCGACGCGAGCTGGCCGAGGTCTCGCGCGCGCTGCTCAACCTGCACCGCCGGGGCGAGCCGCATCCGGTGCCGAGCTGCTCGCTGTGCACGGCGCTGCATCGCCCGCAGCCCTTGCCGCCGCTCTCGCCCCCAGCCGTTTAATCGGCACAGCTTCAGCTGCGCCCGCTCGCCCTACTTGGAGCCGCCTTTGACCTTGGCTTCGGCGTCGCGCGACATCTTCAGGTGGCCTTGCAGCGTCGGCAAGGTCGCCTTCACCCACGCCACCAGCTCCGGGTCCGAGCCCTGGCTCGCCTCTTTTTCAAACGCAGCCACATCCTTTTCGTGGTCTTTGACCATCTCGCGGATGTACTGCTTGTCGAAGGCAGGCCCCGATGCCTTGCTGAGCGTGGTCTTGAGCTTCACATGCTCGGCCTTGAGCTCCATCGGAACCGCAACGCCCTTGCGCGAGGCCAGCTGCGACAGCTCATTGTTGGCCTTGGTGTGATCCTCGATCATGTGCTGACCGAAGGTCTTTGCGGAGTCGCTCACACCCTTTTCCACCGCCAGCTTGCCCAGCTCCACTTCCGCCAGACCGCCGGCCGCCGCCTCCTGAATGAAGGCCTTGTCGACCGCACTCAGCGTCCCCGTGTCCTGCTTGACCACCGCGACCTTGGGCGCATCGCCCGGCGCCGCTGCGGCCACGCGCATGGGGGCTGGCCCTCCCGACAGCAGGGTCAGACCGAAGACCGTCGCGCTCAGCGCTCCCATCATGCTCAACGATGTCTTGTTCATTGCGAAGCTCCTCTCGCATCAATTGTTTATCAACAGTTCATATGTCACCGGATTGGCTGAGCGGCCATGACAAATTTGATATTTTTATCGACATATACTGGGGTTTTCACTCGGAATCACTGCAATTTTAGGAATGAACGCTTTTATGCCTATAGCAATCCCCAGGAGCGTTCGGGAAAAGCATAGGCCGAAGGCCGCTGCTCAGCGCGCGGGCAGCGCAGCCAGCAGCTCGGGCAGGGTCGGGCGCAGCGTGGGATTGCTGGCCAGGCAGCGATCGAGCAGGGCGGTGAGCTGCGCCGGCAGATCCGGCCGCTTCTCGCCGAGCCGCAGCGTCGGCCACGAGCGCCGCTGCCACACCGCCAGCACCGGCGGGATGGCAAAGGGCATGGTCCCGGTGAAGAGCTCGAACGCGATCACGCCCAGGCTGAAGATGTCCGAGGCTGGCAGCGCCTCGCGCGAGCCGATCGCCAGCTCCGGCGCCATGTAGAGCGGCGTGCCCAGCAGCATTCCGGTCTGGGTCAGGTTCTCCGAGCCAAAAGAGTAGCCGGCCGCAGCGTCGGCGGCTGGGCCCTTTTCGGCCCCCGCGGCCTCGGGCATGCCGGCAGCTTCGGGGCCTGGCTTTGCGCCCATCGGGACATCCAGGGTCGCGTCGTTGGTCTCAGCCAGGCGGCTGGCATCGGCCATGAAATAGGAGGATAAATTGTCCGGAATCATGCTGTTTTTAAATAGAGACGCCTCGCCGGGCAGCGGATCAGCGGTCGTGTTTCCCAATTTGGAGATACCAAAATCCGCAATCTTGACCAGAAACCCTTTATCCGTTGGCGCCAAAAGAATATTGGCCGGCTTCAAGTCGCGATG
>Ga0075163_10012787_pt1 | contig 10923 bp, 5 predicted proteins | sample JI1023141ADNA_FD_71478 | JGI IMG/M metagenome (GOLD analysis project Ga0075163, IMG submission 71478) | Wastewater effluent complex algal communities from Wisconsin, to seasonally profile nutrient transformation and Carbon sequestration -... | ecosystem: Engineered > WWTP > Effluent > Algae...
CCGAGCGTCAGGTAGCCGCCGTTCGAGTAGGCCTCGGCGGTGCCGGGCTCGAAAGCGAGCGGCTTCTTCGCGAAGAAGGGGACGTAGTCGGCGAGCGTGCGGATCCAGTTTTTCGGGGCCTGATCGAACTCGCGACCGAAGAAGTCGCCGAGGCCCGACTTCATCTCGATGAGGTGCGCGATCGTGACCTTCGCCGCCGCGTCCGCATTCGCGAAGTCGGGCAGGAACTTGCCGAGCTTGTCGTCGAGCGAGAGCTTCCCCTCGGCCGCGAGCTGCGCGATCGCGAGCTTCGTGAACGTCTTGTTGATCGAACCGAGGTTGAACTTCGTGTCGATTCGGTTCTTCACTTCGAAGCTGCGGTTCGCGAGTCCCGATGCGCGCTCGAGAACGGGCTTGCCGTCTTTCGCGATCAGAACCGCGCCCGAGAAGCCGACAGCGATGGCCGCATCGACGAGGGCGGGAGCGCCCGCGATCACGTCGGCCGCAGGTCGGGGGCCGCTCTGCGGACCGCCGCCGCCAGGGCCACCAGGCCCACCGGGAGCGTCGGGGCCACCGGGACCCGGGGCGCCGAGAGGACGCACACCGATGTCCGCAACGGGATGCGGCGGGGTGGGCTCGACCACGAAGTGCAACATCACCGCGCGACCCGCGCCGCGGGTCACGGCCTCGACGTCGATCTCGAAGTCGGACGCCTTCGCGACCTTCCGAAGCTCGAGCCCGCCCGACTGCTCCGCGAACTGAAGGTCCTGCTGTGCCGCTTCAGGATCGCCACCGCGGTCCTTGTGGAACTTCTCGAGGGCGACGAGCGAGCCGCTGTTGAGGGCGGTCACGAAGAGGCCGACGGCGCGGCCGACCGGGCTGTCGGGCAGGGCCACGGGCGGGGCGGGCGTTTGAGCGAAGGTCGCTACCGGGAGGCAGAAGGCCAGGGCGCAGGAGAGCAACGAGGATCGGGTCATGCCTCATTTGACGACAGCCGAGGCGGCTGGCCGACGCCCCCGCGCGGGTTTTACATCGGCTGAACAAATCCGTCGGCCGCTTGCGAAGCCGACGGGGACCCGGTACAAAACGCGATCCCCTGATCAAAACGGGGATCGCCATGGCCATTGTGGAGCGAGGCAAGGGCAGGAACAAGCACACCATCGAGGTCGCGCAGACAGGCCCGATGCTGCGCATGCAGGAGGCGGAGAGCAGCGGCGTCTCCTTTTCGGATGAAGCCACGTGTGAGCTTCTGTCGCTGTTCGAAAACGGCTCCCTCCCCCTGACGTCCGCGAACGCCAACATCCGAAACCACGAGAGCAAGGGTGTGCACGTGCAGGAGTTCTTCGGCGCCCCTCCGGCCGACCTCGTGGCGCATCACGAGAACCGTCTGGAGGGGCTAGAAGTGAGCGCGCACTCCGAAGAAGAACTGCCGACCCGAGGTGTTGAACTCGCGGACCAGGTTCAAGCTCCCGTCGCCCGTGGTGAAAAGCCGCTCCGTCTCGTTCGTCAGGTTCACGCCCTCGAGGGTCAGCGAGAGCCGGTCCGAGAAATGATAGGCAGCACTCATGTCGTAGCGGATGGGACCCGTCGTTCCCTCGGAGAGGTTGCCGTTCTGGCCGGTGTTACTCGTGATGTAGTCGTCGCGCTTGTTGACGGACACGCGCGCTGCGTACTTCTTGACCTCGTAGTACACGGTGGCGTTCCAGGAGTTCTTGGACATACCTTCAAGGGGCACGACGACGGAGGCGTTGTTCCGGAGCGTGGTGGTCTTGGCATCCACGTACGAGTAGTTCGCGATCACGCCGAGGTTCTTCAGGAGGCCGGGCAGGAACTTGAGGGCCTGCTGATAGGCGACCTCAAACCCCTTGAGGTTTGTTCCATCGACATTGCCGGAGGTGCTGTAGGTCCAGGTCAGGGACGGGTCGAGCAGTTGAGGCTGGCTCGGATAGACGGCCCTCACCGCCGGATAGTCTTCCGGGCGCAGCGGCTGACTGATGCGCGGCGAGGAGATGAAGCTCTTGATGTCCTTGTAGAACAGGCTCGCGGCAAAGACGCCCTGATCGGCGAAGTACCACTCGGCCGCGACGTCGAAAGCATCGGCGCGGAGGGGCTTCAGCTGGGAGTTGCCGCCCGCGACCGAGAAGTTGACGTCGGAGTAGGTCTTGGTGGGAACGAGGCTCGAGAGGTCGGCCCGGGTCATCGTGCGGCTGGCCGCCGCGCGAAGCACGAGATTCGACGTGGCATCGAAGGCGATGTTCACGGCGGGCAGAAGGTCGTTGTACGAATTGCCTTCCTTGTTGGGGAGGGTGGCGCTCAGATAGCCGAGGGTCTCGGTCTTCGTGTTGACGTAGCGGACGCCCAGGTTCGAGCGGAAGCCGTGCCCGCCCACCTGCGTCTTGAGGTTGTAGTCGACGTAGGCGCCCTGGGTCTTCTCCTGAACCGTCCACGTCTGGATTCCGGGGCCCCGGTTCACGACATACGCGCCGCTGCCGAACGCGGGGATGGCCTTGGCCACGTCGAGAACGAGGAAGTCGAGGGTGGTGGCGCTCCCGTAGTTTCCGGCGTCGACGAAATTGAAGACCCGGGTCAGGGCGGCCACGTCGCGCGGGTCGAGGGACGGACGGTCGCCCTGCGTGGCATCGACCTCGCGGTCGTTGTAGATCCCGCCGAAGTTCACCACGTGCGTGCCGCTGTCCACGAACCACTTCAGGTCGAGCCTTGCCGTGTTGTTCTTGCGATTGACCTTGAACCGGCGCAGCTGCTCGTCGTCGAGGATCGTGTAGTTGGCCGGATTCGTGACATCGTAGTTGTTGTACTTGATGGAGGCCACGTTCGGGTTGGCGCTGAAGTCGTAGGAGAAGTTCGTGCCCGTCCTCGTCTCGATGTTGGCGCGGAAGATGCTGTCCGTGTGCTTCGATTGCGCGGTCCCCCCCATCGCGGTGAGGATCAGGTGGTTGGAGAGATTGAAACGACCGTCGACCGTGACCTGATCGAAGACCGTCGAGTCGTCGTTCTCACGGGTTTCCGTCCGCAGGCCCACGCCGTCGAAGTTCCCGGCGATCGCGTACTGGCCCTTGCTGTCGAGAGTCACGGAGCGCGGGGTGATGACCTGATAGCCGTAAGCGCCGCTCCGACGGAACTCCGCGAAGGAGTTGTAGCTGTTGATCGTGGCGTCGAACTTCGAGCGCACCCAGTTGACGCCCAGCTCGAAACGGTTCGTCGGCCGGAACTGCAGGGCGCCGCTCAGGCCGAGTCGGTCCTGGACGTGACGGAAGCTGTCCTGCCGGGGCAGGCGGGGATAGAAGACAGTGTTGAGCGTCGTCGTGCTCAGCGAGGTGCCGTTGGCCCTGAAGGGTCGATCGGGAATGGCCCAGCGCACGGTCCCGAACCCGTCCTGATAGGCGGTGCGGCCGGTGTACGCGGCCGAGAAGAGCGCGCCAAAGGTCCCGGCGGCGTTGGTCTTGCTGACGGTCCCGGTCAGGCGCGGGTCGGACTTCTTCGAGAGGTCGTTGTATCCGCCCTGGGCGGAGAAGGTCGAATGGAAGCCCGGGTTGTCGAGCGGGCGGGCGGTATAGAGCTCGACGGTTCCGGCCACTCCGCCCTCCTCCACGCCCGCGGTCGGCGTCTTCGTGATGTCGATGCGGGTGAAGAGGTCGGCCGAGAACACGTTGAAGTCGAAAGCGCGGCCACGGTTGGTGCCGCCCACGCTGTCAAGGCCGCTCGTAGACGCGGGAACTTCCATTCCGTTGAGCGTGACGCGCGTGAAGTTGGGGCCGAGGCCTCGCAGGGAGACCTGGCGCCCTTCACCGCCCTGGCGGTCGATGGCGACCGCGGGAACGCGCTGGATGGCTTCGGCGAGGTTCAGATCCGGCATCTTGCCGATGTCCTCGGCCACGATGCTCTCGCGCGTGTTCACGGCTTCGCGCTTAAGGTCGACCGCCTGCTGGAGGCTCTCGCGGAAGCCGGTGACGGTGACGCTCTCTGTCGAGCTTCCGATCGCGAGCGTGAACGGGACGTCCCGGGTCTCGGATCCCGTGATCCGGACCTGATCCCGGACCGCCTTCGCGAAGCCTGGGAGTTCAACCGTCACAAGGTAGGCGCCGGCGGGCAGGTCCTTGACCTCATATCGGCCTTCCGCATTCGTCACCGTGGATTCGGTCTTGTTCTTCGAGACCTCGGTCACCTTGACCGAGGCGCCCGGGAGGACGCCGCCGAGGGCGTCGACGACTGTTCCGGCGATCGTTCCGCGGCCTTCCTGGGCAAACAGGGAGGCGGACGCCGCAAGGAAAAGCAGTGCCGTAACAAGGGAGGTGCGCCGCAAGCATCTGTTCATGGCATGACTTATATGACCGAGTCATATGATGAGTCAAGCTGCAATGAACCAAGTGGTCAAGTCTTTTGGTCCGGTATGCGGCTAATATCTGCGCATCTAGCGACGTGAACGCCGATCAGAGAGCTATTGGTCTGACCAAATGCCACTCCACATACACAAGGACCTAGCGAATCTCGGCCCCGCCCTGGGATCCCGGGCGCTGCTGGTCGGCTGGCTCGAGGGTCACGCCCCGGAGAACGAGGTCTTCCACCCCGGCAATCAGCGAACCTTTCGCCACCCCACGGATCACGCTGTCCCTGAGAGACAGGCCGCGGATGGGCGCGCCGGGCAGGCCCCGGACGAAGAAGGCGTAGCCAGCCTTCTTCACGGTCATCCTCTCGATACGGATGTTGCGCACGGTCGGGAGGAAGTTGCCGGCGGCGCCCTCCTCGTACAGGAGGTCGATGTCGATCGCGGAACCGACCTCTCCCATCTGCACGTCCCGGACGAACACGTTCTCGATCACGCCGCCGCGAACCGCGTTGGTCTTGATGCGCAGGCCGCGCTCGAGATCCGGGCTGCTCATGACGACGTTTTCGACGAAGACATCGCGGACGTTGCCGCTCACCTCGCTGCCCACGGTGACGCCGCCATGTCCCGCGCGCATCCTCGAATTCCGGATCACGATCCGCTCCGAGGGGCGGTTGACGCGCCTCCCGTCCGCGTTACGTCCGGACTTGATGGCGATGCAGTCGTCGCCGGTGTCGAAGGTCGAGTCCTCGATAAGGACGTCGGTCGACGACTCGGGATCGGCGCCGTCGTTGTTGGGTCCGTGCGAAACGACGGTCACGCCCCGGATGGTCACGTTGCTCGAGAGGGTAGGGTGGATGACCCAGAAGGGAGCATTCCTGATCGTGACGCCCTCGATCAGGACATTCCGACTCTCGTACGGCTCGATGAACGTGGGTCGGAGCCGATGCCCATCGCCGTAGAGCCGTTCCGGCACGGGCACGCCGTCCTCCGCCTGACGGAACAGCCGCTCGCGATCCGCCCGCTGGGTTTCGGGCCCTGCCGCAGCGCTGCTGCCCTTCCACTTCCACCAATTCTCCTCACTCGCCTGTCCGTCGAGGACGCCCTCCCCGGTGATGGCGATGTTCTCCTGGCCATACGCATAGACGAGCGGCGAGAAGTTCATCAGCTCGACGCCCTCGAAGCGCGTCTTCACCGCGGGCAGATAGCGGGAAGGGTCGGTCGAGAAGCGGATAGTGGCTCCCTTCTGGATGTGAAGGTTGACGCCGCTCTTCAGATGGATCGGACCCGTAAGGTATTCGCCGGCGGGAACCACGACTCGCCCGCCGCCCTTCTGCGCACACTCGGCAATGGCTCGCCGGAAGGCTTCGGTGGCATCGGTCAGGCCGTCGGGTTTCGCGCCGAAGGCGGTGACCGGAAAGTCGCGTGCGGGAAAGGACGGCGCCTTGATGCCGGTGAGTATGCCGGGAAGTCGAAGCCACGGGTCGGCCTCGGCGCCCTGCGCCCGCGCCGAAGACGGAACGAGCGCCAGGGCCAGAACGCCGGTCAGCACCCTGACGCTGCAGGCGGCGGCCTTCTGACGAGCATGACTTCGAGGGTTCATCCGGGTCTCCTGTCAGAAATCTCTGACCTTGGGGCTCCAAGGTGCGCGGAGGATAAGGGTGAACCGCAGACAGGAGAGATGAGATGGATCCACAAGAACTGAAGAAGGCGATTTCCTCGGGCCTCCTGTCGTTTCCCCTCACGGACTTCGATGCCGCGGGAGACTTCGATCCGGCGGGCTATGCCGCGCGCCTCGAATGGCTGAAGCCTTACGGCGCGTCGGCGCTCTTTGCCGCGGGGGGAACAGGAGAGTTCTTCTCCCTCGAAGCCGCCGAGTATTCCCGGGTTATCTCGGCGGCGGTGGACGCCTGCCGTGACGAAGTGCCGATCATCGCCGGGGCGGGCTATTCGACGCGCCTCGCCGCACAGTTCGCGAAGACGGCGGAGGACTGCGGCGCGGCCGGAGTCCTCCTCCTGCCCCACTACCTGACGGAGGCGACGCAGGAGGGACTCGTCGCCCATGTGGAGGCGGTGTGCCGGTCGGTGCGGCTCGGCGTCATCGTCTACAACCGGAACGTGTGTCGACTGACCCCCGACAGCCTCGCGCGCCTCGCCGATCGCTGTCCCAACCTCGTTGGATTCAAGGACGGCATCGGGGAGATCGAGTCGATGGTCGCGATCCGGCGCCGGATGGGCGACCGGTTCGCCTACCTCGGCGGCCTCCCCACGGCCGAGGTGTATGCAGCGGCCTACAGGGCGATGGGCGTGCCCGTCTACTCGTCGGCGGTGTTCAACTTCGTTCCCCGGACGGCCATGGACTTCTACGCGGCGCTCTCTCGGGGCGACGAGGGCACGGTCAACCGGCTTCTCGATCAGTTTTTCCTCCCGCTCATTCAGTTGAGAAACCGGGGTGCGGGATACGCGGTGAGCCTGGTGAAGGCAGGAGCGCGCCTTGTGGGCCGCTCCGCGGGACCGGTGCGTCCCCCCCTGACCGAACTCTCCGCCGGAGAACTGCTCGAACTCGAACGGCTGATCCAGGTCGCGGGACCTCAGTAAGAGGGCTTCAGGGAGACGGGAGAATCCGGTGGAACGATTCGATCACGACGTGACAGGGCCTTTGTGCCGGACGTCAGCACCTGACGCCATGAAATATCGACCCGCAGACGCCGACGGACGGACGGACGCATGACGGAAGCCGCCCGGACCCGCGTTCGCTACGTCATTCTGGCCATGCTGTTCGTGGTCACCACGGTGAACTACGCCGACCGCGCATCGATCTCGATCGCCGGAGTCAGTATCCAGAAGGCCCTCGGAATCGACGCTGTCGGGCTGGGATACATTTTTTCCGCGTTCGGCTGGTCTTACGTTCTGGGCCAGATCCCCGGCGGGTGGCTGCTCGACCGCTTCGGATCGAAGTGGGTCTATGGCGTCAGCATCGCCGCATGGTCGGTGTTCACGCTCCTTCAGGGTTTCGCGGCGGAGATCGGAATCGCGAGCGCGGCGACAACCCTGTTCTTCCTTCGACTGATGATGGGCGCCGCCGAAGCCCCATCGTTCCCGGGAAACGCCCGTATCGTGGCGGCCTGGTTCCCGGCGCGGGAGCGGGGATTCGCCTCGGCGGTCTTCAACTCGGCGCAGTATTTCGCCACCGTTCTCTTCGCGCCGTTCATGGGCTGGCTCACCTTCGCCTTCGGCTGGCGGTATGTCTTCGTGGTCATGGGTAGTCTCGGCCTGGGCCTTGCCGTCCTCTGGATGATCGTCATCCACGCCCCCCGAGAACATCCATGGGCAAACGAGTCGGAGGTCCGGTTCATCGAGGAGAACGGAGGCCTCGTCGACATCGACGCCGAAGCGAGGGCCGGGGCGCCGGGCGATGCGTCGACGTGGAGCCGCCTCGCGCAGATGCTCACGAATCGCATGCTGATAGGCGTCTACCTGGGCCAGTACTGCATCAACGCCCTCACCTACTTCTTTCTCACCTGGTTCCCGGTGTACCTCGTGCAGGAACGCGGCATGTCGATCCTCAAGGCGGGATTCGTCGCCTCCCTGCCCGCGGTGTGCGGCTTCGCAGGCGGCCTGCTCGGAGGCCTCGTCTCGGACCAGCTGCTCCGACGCGGACACTCTCTAAGCGTCTCCCGCAAGGGGCCGATCATCGCGGGCCTCCTGCTCTCCACAACCATCGTGCTTTGCAACTACGTCCGCTCCGAAGCCCTGGTCGTCGCCCTCATGGCGATCGCCTTCCTCGGCAAGGGCTTCGGCGCCCTGGGATGGGCCGTTGTTTCCGACACCTCGCCCCGGCAGATAGCGGGGCTGTCGGGAGCCCTCTTCAACACCTTCGGCAACCTCGCCTCCATCACGACCCCCATCGTCGTCGGCTACATCATCGAGGCCACCGGCAGCTTCCGCTGGGCTCTCGTTTATGTGGCCGCAAACGCGGTGGTCGCGATCTTCAGCTATCTCGTCATCGTCGGCCCGATCGAACGCGTCGTCCTGCCAGGTCCCGCTTCGGAGCCGATTCCGGCAAGGAACCAATCATGAAGATACTCATCCGCAAGGGTCCGGCGCGCTACATCCGTATGCACGAGAAGGACAACGTCGGCGTGATCGCCAATGAAGGCGGCATCGTCGCGAACGCGAAGTTCGACGACGGCCTCGCCGCCCTCGAACCCATAGGGCAGTGCCAGAAGATCACGCTCGAGGACATCGAGGCGGGCGGAAGGGTCGTCCGCTACGGCCAGACCATCGGGGTGGCGAGGCGTCCGCTCCCGCGGGGCAGCGCGGTCCGGGAGGCCGACCTCGTCATGCCGGAAGCTCCTGCGCTGGGCGCGCTGCCCCTCGCGGACCGGACGCCCCCCGAGCCCGAGCCGCTTTTGGGGTACACCTTCGAGGGCTACCGCAATCCGGACGGCACGGTCGGAACCCGCAACATCCTCGGGATCACGACCACGGTGCCGTGCGTGGCCGGCGTCCTCGATCACGCGATCGACCGGATACGCCGCGAGCTGCTCTCGAAGTATCGGAACGTCGACGCCGTAGTGGCGCTCAACCACAGCTACGGGTGCGGCGTCGCCATCCAGGCGCCGGGCGCCGAGATTCCCATCCGCACGGTCAGGAACCTCGCGCGGAATCCCAACCTCGGCGGTCAGGCGCTGGGCGTCGGACTCGGCTGCGAGAAGCTCCAGCCCGAGCAGGTCGTCACGGGCGAGGGGGACGGCCTCGACCTGGACGACACGTGGTTCTACCGACTGCAGGAATCGGGATCGGGCTTTGGCGAGATGATCACAAGGATCATGGCCATGGCCGAGGTCCGGCTGAGGAAGCTCGACCTGCGACGACGCGAAACCTGTCCCGCGTCGGACCTGATCGTGGGCATGCAGTGCGGGGGCAGCGATGCCTTCTCGGGCATCACGGCCAACCCCGCCCTCGGCTTCGCCGCCGACTTGATCGTGCGGGCCGGCGGCACGGTCATGTTCTCGGAGGTGACGGAGGTGCGCGACTCCGTGTACCTCCTCACTTCCCGCGCGCAGTCGGAGGACGTGGCCCGGGACCTGATCCGGGAGATGGACTGGTACGACCGCTATCTTGAGAGCGGGGGCGCCAACCGCAGCGCCAACACGAGTCCCGGGAACAAGGCGGGCGGCCTCTCCAACATCGTCGAGAAATCGCTCGGCTCGACCGCGAAGTCGGGCAGCAGCGCCATCAGGGGCGTGCTCGGCCCCGGGGAACGCGTCGATCGGAAGGGTCTCATCTACTGCGCCACCCCGGCGAGCGACTTCATCTGCGGCACCCTGCAGCTTGCGGCGGGCATGAACCTGCATGTGTTCACGACGGGGCGGGGGACGCCTTACGGCCTCGCCATGGCGCCCGTGGTGAAGGTCTCGACGCGGACCGAGCTCAAGGAGCGATGGCCCGACCTGATCGACATCAATGCGGGCGGGATCGCGGACGGAAGTGCCACCATCGAGTCCGTGGGCTGGGAGCTCTTCCGCTTCTACCTCGAAGTCGCGAGCGGACGCCGAACCTGGTCGGAACAGCACGGCCTGTGCAACGACCTGGCGCTCTTCAACCCCGCGCCCATCACATAGTCAGGAGGCGGCCCTCATGAAACTCGCATCTTTCGGTCGTGGGGTGGCACCCCTGGTTCTGGCCGCCTGCTTCACCGCGGGAACGGCGATGGCGCAGCCCGCACGCGACGCCGACCGCCTGAAGATCGCCATAGCCCTCGCCGACTCGACGATGAAACGCAGCCCCGAGGCGTGGGCGATGCGCCCGAACAAGGGCCTGAAGCAACCGACCTGGGGCTACACCTATGGTCTCGCGCTGATGGCCTTGGAGCGGCTCTCGGAACGAACGGGCGACGAAAGGTATATGGGCTACGGCAAGACCTACGTGGATCAGCTGATCGACGCGAACGGCCACATCCGTGACTACCAGGTCTCCGACTTCAACGTCGATTCGGTCAACGCGGGCAAGATCCTCTTCGCCCTGCACTCGAAGTACGGGGATCCGCGCTACCTGAAGGCGATGCAGGCCCTGCGGTCGCAGCTCGACTGGCACCCGCGCACCCGGACCGGCGGTCTGTGGCACAAGCTCATCTACCCGTGGCAGATGTGGCTCGATGGCCTCTACATGGGCGCCGCGTATTGGGCGCAGTATGCCGCGACGTTTCATGACCCGACGGCGACCTTCGACGACATAGCACATCAGTTCACCCTGATCGAAGAGAAGACCCGGGACCCGAAGACCGGACTGCTGTATCACGGCTGGGACGAGAGCCGCCTGCAGGCGTGGGCCGATCCGCGGACCGGGCTTTCGCCCTCGTTCTGGTCGAGGGCGATGGGCTGGTACGCGATGGCGCTCGTGGACGTGCTCGAGTTCATGCCCGAGGGGCACAAGGACCGCACGAAGCTCATCGCGATCCTGCGCCGACTGGTCCCCGCCCTCGCGGCCTTCCAGCATGAATCGGGCCTCTGGTACCAGGTCACTGACAAGGGCGACCGGGCGGGAAACTATCTCGAGGCCTCGGGCTCCGCGATGTTCTCCTACGCGATCGCGAGGGC
>Ga0075163_10012788_pt1 | contig 10922 bp, 12 predicted proteins | sample JI1023141ADNA_FD_71478 | JGI IMG/M metagenome (GOLD analysis project Ga0075163, IMG submission 71478) | Wastewater effluent complex algal communities from Wisconsin, to seasonally profile nutrient transformation and Carbon sequestration -... | ecosystem: Engineered > WWTP > Effluent > Algae...
TCGACAAAAGCTCGCCATAACTGACGATTTGGTCATACACGAAATTATAATTAGGCGATTTGTTGTGTTTCAAAAAGTAATCTAACTCAGTAAATAAATCTGAAACCGCCTGAAATACAGGATGCTTATCATCTTCAAATAAATCCAATAGAATTTGATTGTGGTATTTTTTAACTTCTTGAATAGAAGATTGCAACGACGGCGACTTCTCAAAATAGTCTTTGACCACAACTTCTAAAGCATTCGTGGTTTTTCCCATGGCCGAAACCACCAACAGCACATCGTCAAAACCGACTTGCTGCAATACGCCGTATACATTTTTGATTCCCGCAGCGTCCTTGACTGAGGCGCCACCAAATTTGAATATTCTCATAAAAGATTTATTAAAGAGTCAAGAATCAAGAGTCAAGAATGTCTTTATCGTCTTGGTTCTTTGCTCTTGGTCCTATTTTCCAAAATTTTCAATTCCCTGTTCATCCATCTGCGCCACGCGCCAATCTTCTAGAACTTTGGCGCCCGACTTAACATAAAAGTCAATCGCTGGCGTATTCCAATCTAAAACTGCCCATTCTATTCTGCGCACCTGGTCTTTTTTGCCTTGTGCAATGACCGCCGCGTAAAGTTGATATCCCAAACCAGAACCGCGCACCTTTTCTTTGACAATCAAATCTTCTAAGTGAATGGTTTTGCCTTTCCAAGTAGAATAGCGATAATAATAAAGCGCCATGCCTACAATTTGACCGTCGATTTCCGCAACAAATGTATAAAACAAGGGGTTTTCACCAAAGCCATCTCGCTCAAGGTCGGCGACTGTTACAACCACAGCGTCGGGTTCTTTTTCAAAAGTGGCGAGTTCTTGAATCAAACTCAAAACGGCGGGCATGTCTTCTTTTTGGCCTTTTCTAATGTTCATTTTTAGGAGCTTGATCCCGCTATTCGTTCCAATCTTTTGCTTTTTAAAGGAAAAAGCAAAAGGATTTCCACTGCTATCGGGGCTAGGGTTTTCGGTTTCAAAAACAAATATACAAATCCAAAACATAAAATTCCAGTCAAGAAATTCCAAATTCCAATAATAAGTGGGAAATCTTGGGATTTGGAATTTGAATATTGGAATTTCCAACTATATTTGCACCACTAACTACAACGATTTCGCAATGGAAGAACGCAACAAAACACTGGGTGAATTTATTATTGAAAATCAAAACGCTTTTCAGTATTCTTCAGGGGAATTATCACGAATAATCAACTCTATTCGTTTGGCCGCCAAAGTAGTCAACTACAAAGTAAACAAAGCAGGTTTGGTTGACATTGTGGGAGCTGCGGGCGAACAAAACATACAAGGCGAAGACCAGCAAAAACTAGATGTATATGCCAATGAGGTTTTTATTCAAACCTTAATCAATCGTGAAATTGTGTGCGGAATCGCGTCCGAAGAAAACGATGATTTCATCACTGTGTCGGGATCAGATAAAAGTCACAATAACAAATATGTCGTCTTGATGGATCCGCTCGACGGTTCCTCCAATATCGATGTCAATGTTTCAGTGGGAACTATTTTTTCAGTTTTCCGTCGTATTACGCCAGTCGGAACGCCGGTTACCTTGGAAGATTTCTTGCAACCAGGGATTAATCAAGTAGCCGCTGGATATGTGATATATGGCACTTCGACGATGTTGGTATATACTACAGGTCATGGCGTCAATGGATTTACATTAAACCCGGCAATTGGTACTTTCTACTTGTCACATCCCAACATGCAATTTTCGGAAGATGGATCTATTTATTCTATCAACGAAGGAAATTATGTGCATTTCCCACAAGGCGTAAAAGATTATAACAAGTATTGCCAATTAGAAGAAGGTGATCGTCCATATACGTCCAGATATATCGGAAGCTTGGTGTCTGATATTCACAGAAACATGATCAAAGGTGGAATTTATATTTATCCAACCAGTTCAAAGGCGCCCAAAGGAAAGTTGCGACTGTTGTACGAATGCAATCCGATGGCTTTTATCACGGAACAAGCGGGAGGAAAAGCATCAGACGGTTTTGGAAGAATCATGGAAATTCAACCCACCGAACTTCACCAACGTGTGCCTTTTTTCTGCGGAAGTTTCAACATGGTGCAAAAGGCAGAAGAGTTTATGCATTTGGCGAAGTTGAGTAAATATTAGAAAAATGCAATAAAAAAATTCCAAATTCCAAGGTTCGATAACGTTTGGAATTTGGAATTTTATTTTTTGGAATTTCTTATTTATTCATGTGTTGCATTTCGTAAATAAAAGTGTCTAAGTCGACGTTAGCACCAATCAACACCATCGCTTTATCTACAATATAATTGTTGTTCGCTGGCGTAAATCCTAATGCGATTCCGAATTTGCGCAACAACTTTATTTGCGCTTCTCCTAAATGGTGATCTACGTAAACCATGCGTGCCAAATCGTAAAGTCGCTCGAGTCGCTGCGTGTATAAATATGGCGGATTAATCGAGTATTTGAGTGGATTCTCAAGGATTTCTTCGTACTCTGCAGGCGTAATTTCTAGATGTAGCGCCAATTTGTCTAGGAATTTTTTTTCTTCGGGAGAAAATTCTCCATCGTGCACAGCGACACGTACAATAGATGAAAAATGACCTTTATTACGGTTCTTAAATTCGCTATCAAATAAATCGGAAAATGACATATGTTAGGGTTTAGATTCTGCTGCAAAGATATATTTATTTCGTTTTTATTTGAAACTATTTTGTCATGATTTTATTTAAATTTTTGTCTTAGAGTTTTATGATTTTAAATGGATTTGCATTTTAAAATTAATTGTAAGTTTACACTCCCGAATCAGTAATATAGAGGTAATGTCAGATTTTTGGATTTATGTTGAAGTCGGATTGCGACACCTATTGAATGTCAAAGCGTATGACCACGTCTTGTTTCTGATGGCTTTGACAGCATCCAATTCGTTTCAAGAATGGAAAAGGCTGTTATTTTTAATAACTGGATTTACCGTTGGACACACGTTGGCGCTTATCCTATCCTTATTTGATTTAGTGCACATCAATGAGATTTTGGTAGAGTTTCTTATTCTAATGACCATTTTATCTGCCGCGATTTTTAATTTTGTCGCGCTGAAGAAATCATTCAAAAAGAGGACAATAACAAGTGTCACGTTGATTACATTGTTTTTTGGGGTAATCCATGGTTTGGGTTTCGCCAACTATTTTAAAACAATATTAGTAGGAACCGTGTCAGACAAGATTGTGCCTTTGTTTGCCTTTTCAGTTGGCGTTGAGATAGCGCAATTGCTCGTGGTCTTGACAATTTTGGCAATATCTTATGTTGCACAATCGGCCTTTAAGATATCAAAAAGAGATTTTACGATAGTACTTTCGGCTTTTATAATAGGTGTTGTGGCACCAATGCTTATTGAAAACGAATTTTGGAATACACCAATATGGAATTAAAAAAACGTAACAAATACGACAAAGCTTATCTTCGGATTGCAAAAGAATGGAGCCAATTGTCTTACTGCAAAAGAAAGCAAGTTGGAGCCATCATAGTGAGAGACCGCATGATTATTTCAGACGGTTATAACGGAACACCAACTGGATTTGAAAATTGTTGTGAAGACGAAGCGGGTCTAACGAATTGGTATGTATTGCATGCTGAAGCAAATGCCATCTTAAAAGTGGCTCGTTCTACCCAAACTTGTGATGGAGCAACGCTTTATATCACGCTTTCTCCTTGCCAAGAATGCAGCAAATTGATTCATCAATCTGGGATTAAGCGCGTTGTATATCAACATGGATATCGCGATACGACTGGCGTAGATTTCCTAGTGCAAGCAGGCGTAATGGTTGAACAAATTGAAGATTTAGCATAAGTGAAAAGGAACAAAATATACCTGCCGATCCTCATTTCCTGTGTACTTGCATTAGGCGTGGTGCTTGGTAGTGTCTTGAATTTTCCGATTCATCGTCCTTTTTCTTCCAAGAATAATTCTAAGAACAAACTCAATAGACTGCTGGAGTTTATTGACAGTGAATATGTTGATAAAGTCAATGCCGATTCAATCGTAGACCTCACAGTTACTAACATATTGGCACAACTCGACCCGCATTCTGTATATCTACCGCCGAGTTTGCAATCGGATGAAGCCGAAAGCATGAAAGGCGACTTTGTTGGAATTGGGATTAACTTTTATATGTACAAAGATTCGGTTGCCGTAATCAAATCGTTAGAAAACGGTCCGTCTGAAAAAGCCGGAATCAAGTCGGGTGATCGAATTTTGTATGCAGATAAAGTCAAGCTTTTCGGCAGGAAATTACCGTCTGACAGTTTGTTTTCTAAATTAAGAGGAGAACAAGGTTCAGTAGTTGAACTTACGGTCTTTAGAAGGAGTGAAAACAAAAAATTCAAAATCAAACTGCGGCGCGATGTCGTTCCGATTGTTAGCGTAGATGCGGCACTAATGCTAAACCAAACGACGGGTTATCTCAAAATCAATCGTTTTGCTGAATCAACCTACGACGAATTTCAAAATGGAATGACCAAATTGCGGAATGCCGGCATGAAGAACTTTATTATTGATTTACGAGACAATGGCGGTGGCTACGTCGAAACCGCAGTAAAAATTGCCGATGAGCTGCTAGTCAATAAAAAACTTATCGTTTTTACCAAAAACAAAAGAAATGAAATTCAAAAATCAATCGCCACAGATGTCGGTGATTTTGAAGAAGGCAAAGTTTTTATTTTAATCAACGAAAACAGCGCGTCGGCAAGCGAAATATTGGCAGGTGCAATTCAGGATAATGATCGTGGAATTATCGTAGGACGACGTTCTTTCGGGAAAGGCTTGGTTCAACAAGAAATGGACTTTGAAGATGGATCTGCGGTTCGATTAACAATAGCTAGATACTATACGCCTACCGGAAGATCAATTCAGAAACCTTATGTCAAAGGCAATGATAAAGTCTATGCAAATGATTTTTACCAACGATTTCAAAATGGCGAATTGTACGAAAAGGACAGTATCAAAATAGCGGATTCTTTGCAATTTAAAACGTCGAAAGGCAAAACGGTATATGGCGGAGGCGGAATTGTTCCAGATATTTTCGTTCCGTTGGAAGGGAAAAAAGGAGAAGGAAGTCTTACTTTTGTGATGGAACAAACTGGATTTGTTGGACAGTTTGTGTTTGAACAACTAGACCAGTATCGCTCGAATTTTAAAGGTTTGTCTTTTGAAAAATTTCTAGAAGAAATGAATCGAAACGAGAAGTATTATACCAATTTTCAAAATTATATTTTGCAGAATGGAATCGAAATTAATTTGTCTAAAAACAAACCTCTGGTAAAACGATATTTGTCAGCAGAATTTGCACGTCAGCTTTTTGATGAACAAAAGTACTATGAAATTGTTTTGAAGCAAGACCCGATGATTCAAGCCGTTTTAAATTCAAAACCCTAAACCTTCTTGATGCTATCGTGACTTTGGGAGTCGATGCCATGATTCCACAAGGTGAGAATATCGGTTGCTACCGCAGCACCACTTCCTGCCGCGATTGACAATTGACTGCGCCAACCGGCTAAAGTACCAGCGACGTAAATTCCTTCAGTTACTTTATGATCCTCGTTGACTAAGGAAATGCGCTGCTTTTCAGCAACAGCTTTCGGATGAGGTTGAACAAATTGCATTAAACCCTCAATGGCGAAAGTGTTGGAATAACCAATGGCAACTACAATTGCTTTGGTTTCGTAGCGATTCTTATTGGTTTCAACAATGAAGTATGGAGAAGTGCCTTCAATAAGGAGAACCTTTTCTCCCGCGATTTGTTGCACATGTGGATACAATTGTGATAAATTTTCAAGACTTGATTCTAATAAATCCGAACCTAAAGTTCCTGGTGGAATTCCGTAAGCATTATTGAACAACGCTTCTTGTAGAGAGGAAGTTTTTTGATGGGTAATAATTCCGATTTTTTTGTCAGAAACAAAAGGCTTTTTGTGAGCAGAACCTAGAACCAAAGCGCAGGAAACCCCTGAAACGCCACCACCAATGATTAAAACATCAAACATCAATTATTGGTCTTTGGTTTTTTCAATAATGATTTTTGACATTCTGAAAATTAAAAGAATACAAACAGCGCAAAAAGCGGCTGCAATGCCTATTAAAGCGACAATGCTGTTGCCTTCAAACAAGTGATCAAAATCGAGAAGTGTAATGTTGAAAATGATGAGCGCTAATGCTATCACAACCAAAACAGTAGTAAAAATCTTCATGTGAATACTATAATTTGAGGTGAAAGTAATACAATTGAATTAAACGAACAAACCTTTAACATTCGAAGCAAATAATTTAACAGCGATGGCTAATAGCACAACGCCAAAGGTTTTCCGTACGACGCCAAGTCCCGTTTTTCCTAACATTTTTTCAATTTTTGATGACGATTTTAGCACGCCATAAACAACAAAAATGTTTAGGATGATAGCCACTACAATGTTTTCAACGTAATACTGCGACCGCAAAGAAAGCAAAGTGGTCATCGTTCCCGCACCAGCAATTAGAGGAAAGGCAAGCGGAACAATTGATGCGGAACTGGCTTCTGCATCTCGATAAATTCGAATGCCGAGAATCATTTCTAAAGCAATAAAAAACAACACGAAGGAACCGGCTACTGCGAATGAATGTACATCAATTCCGATTAGTTTCAGAAACTCTTCTCCTATAAATAGAAAAACAATCATAATTATCGCAGCAACAAGTGACGCTTTTTCCGATTCGATGTGACCGTGTTTGTTTCGTAAGTCGACAATAATGGGAATAGAACCCACAATATCAATGACGGCGAAAAGTACCATGCCTATTGTTGCTATTTCTTTGAAGTCGAAGTTCATGATAGTTAAATTTGAGTACAAAAGTATTCAATTTAATATGGATATTGGACTAAGAATGCTTCTAATTAATTCGTCTTTTTTTAATGGTTTAAAGTTTAGTTTGCTAATTGTCTTATATTTACTAAAATTAAACAATATGAAAAAAATATTACTTTTCTTGTTTTTGATTTGTTCAATTTTGGCTAATGCGCAATTTGAATTGGATCACGCCTATAATAACGCCAATGTTACGAGAATCAATCTCGAATATTCAGGCGAAAAGTACTATGAATGTAGAAGCGCCACAAACGAATTAGTGCTCTATAATGCAGATCACAGTTTTTGGAAAATGATTGTCTTACCTGCACCATTTCCGACGGAATATATTGGACAAAGCATCGTTCATCTATCTGAATCTAAGATAAATGTTGATGCAAATTTGGAAATTATCTATACCAGCGGCACATCGCCATTTGAAGGAATGGTTGTCTCAGAAGACGGAACAGTACTTCTGAATGTGCCAAATTGCCAAAGTCTATATTTGGATGAAATTCCTGGGCTTGATAATAAACTAGTTGCAAATTTGCGAGACGGCTCTAGTAATGTTTATTCTGTACCTTCTTTGGTCCTTGAGCATAATTATACCGAAGGATTCGTAAGGAGAAAACAATTGGAAAATTCTGGTGAGAAGTATTATCTTTTAGATAAAGTTGGTCATGCCGCAAAAGTCTACAATCCCAATCATACGCTTTGGAAGTCGATCGACCTATTGGGACCTCCCGATTGGGACAAAGTTTTGGACTATTTGATGCTGACAGAAACAGAGCTCAATGGTGATTCCTTGCTGAAAATTGGTTTCATTTATTACTACTTTACTCCACTAGCGACGATCTATACCGGAAAGATTGTCAATGAAAACGGTGTAGTTATCATTTCTATTCCAGAGTGTAACTACATGTACCTTAGCGTTATTGACGGGCTTGCTACTAAATTGATAGCGTCTACGTACTATATCGGCTGGGACGGTTCTAGTACTACGACCAAGATTTACTCGACTCCATCGCTGTTACTAGAGCATACTTACTATGGTACTGCAATTAGAACCGTTTTAGAGAATTCCGGAGAGAAATACTACCAATGGCAGTCTTATGGAGTTGAATTTCCAATTGACGGGAATGTAAAATTTTACAATTCTAATCACACACTTTGGAAAGATATTCCTTTACCAGTTAATCCTGGAACATGGAGTATTGGTATTAATTTCGTTTCTGAGACGAAAATCGCTTCAGACCCGTTACTTGAAATTGGTTATTGCGCAATGTCGAGGAGCGGTGAATACGATGAATATGAGGGTTGGGTAATAAATGAGAACGGTCAAGTGTATTTGAACACAGTCGGAGCACAAGAATATACGCTAAGTGAGTTCCCTAATTTGGGAACTAAACTAGTCGAAAATTTGGCAAATCAGGTCGACCCGAGTACAGTAAATGTTGCGACAAATGTCTACATAGTTGATCCAACAATGGTGGTTAATGAATTTCAAAAGAGCGGAAGTACTATTGCACCTAATCCTGCAAAAAACATAGTTAACATTCAGTCAACATCGGCGATTATTGAAGCAAATCTATTTGATATCCGAGGTGTTGCCATTAAGCATGCAAGCGGTTTAGACATCAAATCGGTACCTGTCGAAAATCTTCCGCCTGGAGTTTATCTATTGGATTTAGTGAATGCGAACAATCAGAAATCTACTCATAAGATTATTGTCTCACATTAAGTTTTGAAGGCGTTGTTAATTTTACATTTCCTACTTTAATTTATTGAAAGTTAAAGTATCTTTGCCCCATGTTTCAACTCGGCAAAACCATCGTTTCAGAAGATATTTTAGAAAAAGAATTTGTGTGCAATCTTTCCGCATGCAAAGGCGCTTGTTGTGTTGATGGAGATGCGGGAGCGCCTTTATCTGAGGCAGAAACCAAAATTTTAGAAGACATCTACACCAAAGTAAAGCCGTTTTTACGGCCGGAAGGTATCGCTGCCATAGAAGCGCAAGGCACCTGGCGGAAAGGAACCGATGGCGATTTAGAAACGCCTTTGGTAGACGAAAAAGATTGCGCTTACGTCATTTACGATGGCAAAACCGCGCTTTGCGGTATTGAACAAGCTTACAATCAAGGGGCGGTCGATTGGAAGAAACCAGTTTCCTGTCATTTGTATCCTATTCGTGTGAAGGATTTTACAGAATTTGCAGCCGTCAATTACGATCGATGGGAAATTTGCGACGATGCCTGTTCACTTGGAAAGGAACTTGAAGTTCCAGTTTATAAATTTGTAAAAGAAGCCCTCATCCGACGTTTTGGCGAAGATTGGTATGCTGAATTGGAAAAAGTTGCTAAAGAACTAAGAGGGGAAAAATAATATTGCGTTTCTTGCAATTTTCATAAGTGAAGAAATGGTTATGAGGTTGTTAAAATAATACAATAAATAAGGTTTCGAAACGCTTGTAAATAGGCGTTTTTTTATTTTTACCTAATTCTAGTTGTTTGATTTGTAGGTTTTTACAATAAATCAAAAAATCTCTTACCAAAAAACAATTTGTTAAAAACTATCTTCGATTGTGAATAAGTTTGGCTTTCATTTTCCGTTACAAAAGGTAATCTTTGTACCAGTCAAAAAGCACTCTCTTTTTGATACAAATTCACTCAATTCACATACAAAAGATGTCAGCGATAGAACCTATTCTACAAGAAAACAAAAACCGTTTTGTTATTTTCCCGATTAAGCACCACGATATTTGGGAATGGTATAAGAAAATGGAAGCTAGTTTTTGGACTGCTGAAGAAATAGATTTACACCAAGATTTGTCAGATTGGGAAAACAAACTCAGTGCTGATGAAAAATATTTTATCAAACATATTCTCGCCTTTTTTGCCGCGTCAGATGGTATCGTCAATGAGAATTTAGCCGAAAATTTTGTCAATGAAGTGCAATATGCAGAAGCTAAATTTTTCTATGGTTTTCAAATCATGATGGAGAACATCCACAGCGAAACCTACTCGCTGTTGATTGATACCTACGTAAAAGATGAGGTCGAGAAAAACCAATTATTTACCGCGCTTGAAGTTTTTCCAGCCATCAAAAAGAAAGCGGACTGGGCGCTGAAATGGATTGAGTCAGATTCTTTTGCAGAAAGACTTATTGCGTTTGCTGCCGTAGAAGGCATTTTCTTTTCGGGTGCATTTTGTGCGATTTTTTGGTTGAAAAAACGTGGATTGATGCCAGGGTTGACTTTCTCTAACGAATTGATTTCTCGTGATGAAGGCGTGCATTGTGATTTCGCCGTGCATTTGCACAATCATCACTTGATTCATAAAGTTCCGAAGAAAAGAATCAAAGAAATTATAGTAGACGCGCTTAATATTGAAAGAGAATTTATTACCGAGTCGCTTCCGGTGAGTTTGATTGGAATGAATGCGGTTTTAATGACACAATATCTAGAATTTGTAGCTGATCGTTTGCTAGTAGAATTAGGTTGTACCAGAGAATACAATTCGTCGAATCCGTTTGATTTTATGGATATGATTTCATTGCAAGGGAAAACCAATTTCTTTGAGAAACGCGTGGCAGAATACCAAAAAGCAGGAGTGATGAGCACAGACTCTGAATCTCAAAAAATATCTTTCGACGCAGATTTTTAGAATGCCACGAAGTCGCTAAGACACGAAGGTTCAATGAAAATAGATTAAAGACTCGCGCAAAGACGCGGAGTCGCAAAGTTTTGAAAGTTTTGTTTGGTTTTCTCTTAGCGCCTTTGCGGCTGCCGCGAGCCAAAAATATAAGATTACCAATTATCTCTAAGCCTTTTTTTATACTACACGCCAAATACGAACGGATTGCCTAGCCCCGATAGTAGCAAGTATCCTCGAAGAGATACTGCGAATAGCGGGATTAGCTTCCAAAAACACACACAAATAACCAGAAGTAGAGAAGGGATTTTCTAGTTCGCAAAACAAACAAACCTATGTATGTAGTTAAGAGAGATGGCCACAAAGAGCC
>Ga0075163_10012789_pt1 | contig 10922 bp, 10 predicted proteins | sample JI1023141ADNA_FD_71478 | JGI IMG/M metagenome (GOLD analysis project Ga0075163, IMG submission 71478) | Wastewater effluent complex algal communities from Wisconsin, to seasonally profile nutrient transformation and Carbon sequestration -... | ecosystem: Engineered > WWTP > Effluent > Algae...
GCCATCGAAGACGGTCTCATCACGCCCGTCGTCCGCGACGCGCACCTGAAGAGCGTCTTCGCGATCAGCACCGAAGCCAAGTCGCTCGGCAAACGCGCCAAGGAGAAAAAGCTCACGCCCGCTGAATTCACCGGCGGCACGTTCTGCGTTTCCAATCTCGGCATGATGGGCATCCCGAAGTTCAGCGCCATCATCAACCCGCCCAACGCCGCAATCCTCGCCGTCGGCACGACCGTCACGAAGCCCGTCGTGAAAGCCGGCCAGATCGTCGTCGGCCAGACGATGACGCTCACACTCTCCTGCGACCACCGCGTCGTCGACGGCGCCGTCGGCGCGCAATTCCTCGCCGCCCTCAAGTCGATCTTGGAAGCCCCCGCGCTGCTGCTCGTCTGATTCACGGGCAAGCGCCCCGGTATTTTTCCCCAACGGCGAGGTCCCCGGACCTCGCCGTTTTTCGTCGCCGCTTCGCGATCGTCAATCTGCTCCTCCCCAAACGCGCACGCTTCGGCGTCGAACTCGTCGCGATCGCCGGGCGCCAAGTGCACGTCCGTCAACCGCCCGCGCCGCCACGGCACCGCACATGTTGGTGCTTGCGGTCCGTTGATTGACGGCAGCCACTGCTCTTTCGATTGGCCGGCGTCCTGCCCCTGCTCGACTTACCGGCTTGCCCACACCACGTCCCCTTCCGTCCTTCACCCTCGCCGCTCTCTGGCGTTGGCGTTGGCGGGTGCTGGGGATCGCACTCCTCGTCGGTCTCATCGTGTGGGCCGCTCAGGCGGCAGGTGCCCGCGAACTCGTTGAACGGGTCGTCCTGCGGCTGCGCGGGATGGGCGCAGCGGTCTTCTTCTCCGCGATGGCCCTGCTGCCGGCCCTCGGATTTCCCCTGCTGCCGTTCGCGCTCGCCGCCGGCCCCGTCTTTGCGCCCACCCTCGGCACCGGCGGCGTCGTGGCGTGCGCGATCCTCGCCGTGGCCATCAATGTCACGCTCACCTACGCACTCGCGTCCACCGGTCTGCGCCCGCTCGTCGCAAAGCTTATGGCTCGCCTTGGCTATCGCCTTCCGCCTCCGCGCCCCGACCGCACGTGGTTTTTTATCACGATCGTGCGCCTCGCCCCCGGCCTGCCGTTCTGGGCACAGGGTTACTTGCTCGGGCTGATGCGCGTGCCGTTCGCCCCCTACGTTGTCGTTTCGACCCTCGTGCCCGCGGGCTACCTCACCGCCGCCATTGTCTTCGGCGACGCACTCATGCACGGCGACCGCCGCGTCGCGTTCACCGCCCTCGCCGCGATCGTGATCATCAGCGTCGCCGTGTTTCTGATTCGCCGCCGGATGCACGCGCGTGCCCACCCCACGCCCGCCTCAACCAACACGTAACCGGTGACGATATTTCACCCCGTTCTGTCTACGGGTTGATCACCCCACCCCGTTGCGCCGTATTCCTCTGGCCATTACCGCGCCCGCGACCACTGCTCAGTTCATGGAGCCTCACCCGACACTAACGGCTCGCTACGCCACCACCGCCGCCAAGCCCGCGTTCGTCGACAGTCTTTTCGACAAGGGCGCGCCCCACTACGACGCGATTGTCGACTGGGGTTTTCTCCGGAGTGGCGCCGCCTATCGGCGCTGGGTGCAACGTCACCACGGCCTGCGTCCCGGCCACCACTTGCTCGACGTCGCCTGCGGCACCGGCCTCGTCGCCGTTGAGGCGGAAAAGATCCTCGGCACCGCGGCCCACATCACGTGCCTCGATCCCAGCGCAGGCATGCTCGCCGTCGCACGCACCAAGCTTGCCGCGCGTTTTGTGCAGGGCCGCGCCGAAGCTCTGCCGTTCCCCGACGCCTCGTTCGATTTTCTCACGATGGGTTACGCGCTTCGTCACGTGGGCGATCTGGAAACGACTTTCCGTGAATACCGCCGCGTGCTCAAACCCGGCGGCAAACTCCTCCTGCTCGAGGTCACGAAACCCGCCCACCGCTTCGGCGCCGCACTTTTTCGTCTCTACTTCGGCCGCGTCTACCCGGCGCTCACCCAGCTCTTCACGCGCAGCCGCGACGCCCGCGACATGATGCGCTACTATTGGGAAACGATGGATGCCTGCGTGCCCCCGGTCACCGTGCTCGACGCCCTGCGCGCCGCCGGACTCGCCGAGGTGCAGCGTGCCACTGCGCTCGGACTCTTCAGCGAATACACCGCCGTGAAACTTTGAGGCCGCCGGTAACCACCGCCCGATTCCTGGGTCCGTTGTCTTTCCAGCCAACTTCCTCATGTCGTCCCCCGCCCCACCTGTCAGCGTCCCACCCAATGTCGCCACCAATCGCGACGAACGGATTCGCCACCTCCCTGCCACCGCGCGCGACGCGTATCAGCGCTTCCAAGCCACCGGCGAACCCGCCGCGCTGGACATTGTGATTCTCGCGATCCTCGAAGATTTCATCCCGCGCGCACCCAGCGCTCCGCTCGCCGAGCTCCCCGGCACGACGCGACTGGTCGATGACCTGGGCTTCGACTCCCTCGCTATCACCGAGGTGGTTTTCTTCGTCGAGGATCTTTTCAGCATCACCATCTCCAATCAGGAAATCGTCCTCGTCCGCACGCTCGACGACCTGCGGAGTTTCGTTCGCCGCAAGGTCCCCGCGCCCGCTTCCGCCCCCGGCACTGCCACCGGCTAAACCGTCCGCGATGTCGTTTCTGCCCGTCATCACCGGCCTCGGCTTTGTCACGAGCATCGGCCACGACCGCGCCACGGTCGCGCGCCACCTCCGCGAACTTCGCCACGGCCTCGCCCCGGTCGAGTTCTTCGGCAACCCCGCGCTTCCCGTCAAAGTCGCCGGCACACTCAAAGACTTTTCGTTTCCCTCGCCCAATTGGCGCGACTGGCGCTGGCCGGATAACTTCACGGTCGATCGCGAACTCCTCCGCGGCCTCGCGCCGCACGGCGTCTACGCGCTCTGCGCCGTCGAACAAGCCCTCTCCGACGCCGGCCTCACCGCCGCGCAACTCTCCGATGGCACCACCGGTCTCTTTTGCGCCTCTGCCGGCTCGCCGTTTCTCCTCGGCAACTTTCTCGGCCAACTCCGCGCCGCCCGTGGCGAGCGTGGCAACCCGATGGGCATCATCTCCTCCATCGCCGGCACGCTGAACTTCAATCTCGCCGCGCATTATCAAATCACCGGCGCCGTCTGCGGCTTCGTCTCGGCCTGCGCCTCATCGAGCCACGCCCTCGGCTACGCGATGGACGAGATTCGCCTCGGCCGTCAGCAGCGCATGCTCGTCGTCGGAGCCGAAGACCTCACCGACGAAAGCGTCGTGTCGTTCTCCAGCATGCGCGCGCTGTCGAATAACCCCGATCCCGCCACCGCCTCGCGTCCCTTCGATCGTCAACGCGACGGCTTCGTCGCCACCGGTGGCGCCGTCACGCTCATCCTCGAGGAAGCCTCCCTCGCCCGCGCCCGCGGTGCGCACATCTACGCCGAGCTCGCCGGCTGGGGCCCGGCCGGCGACGGCCACAACGTCGCCGCTCCGCACCCCGAGGGCGCCGGTCTCCGCGCGGCCATGCAGCGCACGCTCGCCGACGCGCAGCTCAACGCCACCGACGTCGCCTACGTCAACGCTCACGGCACCTCCACTCCCGCCGGCGACCGCTCCGAGGCGCACGCGCTTCACGCCGTGTTCACCGCTGCCGGCGCGCGGCCCCGCATCAGCAGCACCAAGGCTCTCACCGGCCACGCCCTCTCGATGTCCGGCGCGATGGAGGCCGCGTTCTGCGCGCTCGCGATTTCCGAGGGCTTCATTCCCGGCGCCGCTCATCTCACCGAGCCCGACGCCGCCTGCGAGGGCCTCGACCTCCCCCGCACGTCCATCGCGGAAGCACCGCAGATCGTGCTCAACAACAGCAGCGGCTTCGGCGGCAGCAACGTCTGCCACGCCCTCCGTCGCGTCGCCTAAAAATAAGATTCCCCATGACCGACCCGCTCATCGCCCGCCTAAAACTCCTCATCGTTGAGACGCTCAAACTCGACGACGTCCGCCCCGAGGACATCCCCGACGACGAGCCACTCTTCGGTTCGCCCCGCTTCGGCCTCGATTCGATCGACGCCCTCGAACTCGTCGTGCGTCTCGAAAAAGAGTTCGGCGTAAAAATCGGCAGCAGCGAAGAATCCCGCCTCGCCCTCGCGAGCGTCAACGCCCTCGCCGCCTTCATCCGCTCCCACGCGAGCACCGCCTGAGTCGCGCGCGAATCACTCCGATGCACCCGCCGACCGAAACCCCGCCCATCGGAGTCGCGGCCTGCGCCTGCCTCACGCCCTTTGGTGATGCCCCCGCGACCGTCGCCGCGCTCCTCGCCGATCGCCGCGCCCTCGCGCTCACGCCCGTGCTCGGCCGCGATGGCGGCGACGCCGTGCCGCTCGCCCTCCTCAGCCCGATGGACGAAACGCTCCCGCCGCGCTGGCTGCCCGATCTCCATTCCCTCGCCCTTCACCTCCCCGCTGCTCCGTGGGGCCACGCCCGCACGCCCGTCGTCGTCACCAGCAGCAATTTCGGCGTCGGCAGTCTCTACGCTTTCACCCGCGACCACGACACGCGCCACCTCGCCCACGGCACGCCCTTCGCCACCGTCGATTTTCTCCGCCGCGAATTCGGTTGGGGCGAGCACGTCACCGTTTTCTCGCACGCGTGCGTCACCGCGCACCTTGGACTCCTCCACGCCACGCGCCTGCTTCACGCCGGCCTGGCCGACCGCGTGCTCGTGTTCTCCTTCGACTTCGTGAGCCCGTTTGTCGCCGGCGGTTTTCACAGTCTGAAAATTCTCAACGGCACCTTCCCCGCGCCCTATGCAGCGCGCGAAACCGGCGCCATCGGCCTCGGCGACGGCGCCGCATTCGCTGTCCTCACGCGCGACGCCACGCCCTTCCGCCTCGAAGCGCAGTCGCTGCACAACGAGATGGCTCACTTCACCGCCAACCGCCCCGATGGCGCCGGCTTCGACACCTGCGCCGTCGCGCTCGCCCACGCCGCCCGCGGTCGCCGCGTCTGGGTCAAGGGTCACGGCACCGGCACGCTCGAAGCCGGCCGCATCGAGGCGACCGCCTTCGCCCGTCACTTCCCCGCCGCGCCGCTCGTATCGTGGAAAGGCAGCCTCGGCCACACCCTCGGAAGCTGCGGCCTCGTCGAACTCGCCCTCGCTCTCGCCGCGCTCTCGGCCCCCGCGCCAAAAATCCCCGGCACCGTGGGCACCACCGGCCCGTGCTTCACCGACACCGTCGCGCTCGCGCCTTTCGCGGCCGACACCTTCGACGCCGCGGTCCTCGCCAGCAACGCCTTCGGAGGCGCGCACGCCGCCCTCCTGCTCACCCATGCTTGAGCGCTTCATCCATCACTTGCGCGTCGAGCTGCCGCCCGACGACGAAACCGCCGATGCCGCCCGCATCCGCCTGCGCGAAAAATTCCCACGGCAGGCCGTGCGCCGCATGACGCACCTCGGCCTCCTCGTCGGCTCCGCGCTCGACGGTCTCGCGCTCGGCCCCGACGACGCGCTCGTTTACGCAAGCACCTTCGCCGAGACGTGCGCCCTCGAAGATTTCCTCACGAGTTTTCCCGCCGCGAGTCCCCTGCTCTTCCAAACGTCCATCCACCCGAGCGCCGTCCAACAAGTCCTCATCGGCCGCCAACAACCGCTCGCGCGCCTCTGGCCGCTCGCCGGCCGCGCCCGTCTCGTCGAACAAGCCCTGCTCACCGCGCTCCTCGAAACGTCTCCGCGCGTCGCCCTCGTGGGCGGCGAGGAACGCGGCACGTGGATGCTCGCCCACGCCATGGCCTCGCCGCGCTCCTTCGCCTTCGCCGCCCTCCTCACGCCCGACCCCACCTACGCCCTCGGCCGCCTTTCGTTCACGCCCGAGAACCCGGCGCCGCCCGCCGCTCCCTGCCCTTCCCTCGAAATTTTCGCGCAAGCCCTCGCCACGCACCAATCGCTCGCGTGGCGCGGCGCCGGCGGCACATGGGTCCTTTCCTGGTCATGAGTTCGCACTCGAACGCTCCCCGCAACGCCGGCCCTGATTGGGGCTTCGCCTTCCTCTCCTGGTCCGAGCGCACCTGGCCTCGCTGGATTTTTCGCCCCACGCTGATGCTCGGCACCTGGGTCGCCCTCGCGCGCATGCCCACCGAGCGCGCGCACTCGCGCACCTACCTCGCCACCGTCCTCGGCCGCCCACCCCGCCTCGTCGAACAATGGCGCCACTTCTTCGCGTTCATCGAATTGTTCATGCTGCAAGTGCGCGCGAGTCGCGGTGCACCGCTGCGCTGCCAACTCGCGCCCGCACACGCCGACGAATTCGGCGCGCTACTCCGCTCGGGCCGTTCCGCCCTCTTCGGCTCGTTTCACTTCGGTAACTCCGACCTGCTCGGCTACCTCCTCGGCGAAGGCGGCCGGCGCGTTTCCATCTTGCGCCGGAAAATGGCCAACTCCCACGACACGCGCCTCCTCGGCCAGCGCTTCGGCGATCACATCTCGTTCCTTTGGGTCAACGAGCCCGCGACGCTATTTTTCAAACTGAAAGCCGCCCTCGACGCCGGCGACTCCCTCGCGCTGAAGTGCGACCGCTTCGAGTTCAGCTCCAAGCTGGAGCCGTTTCACTTCCTCGGCGCGCGCCGCCTTTTCCCCTTCACGATCTATCACCTCGCCGTGCTCTTCGATCGGCCCGTGGCGTTCTGCGTCGCCCTGCCCGGCGCCGAAGCAGACGAGATCAACGTAATCTCGTCGCCCGTCTTCACGCCTCAACCCGCCGCCGACCGCGCCTCGAATCTCTCCGCCGCGCGTCTGCATTTTCAATCCGTCATCTCGCAACTCGAGGACCTCGTGCGTCGGCACCCGATGTTGTGGTTCAATTTCGTTCCCCTCAACCCCGTCGCGCCATGACCCCGCGCGCTGTCTACACATTCGTCGGCTATTACGTCACCCTCGCGTTCTTCGGCGCCGGCGGACTCCTCCTCAGCGGCGCCTCGTTCCTCGCCGGCGTTCTCCCGGACCGCCCGCGAACCGAGCGATTTTTTCAACGCACCATTCACCACCACTGCGCGGCTTTTGTGTGGTGGACCGGTTTCGCCCGCCTCTTCGCCGTGCGCTATCACCGCCTCGCCGAACTCACGCGCGCCCACCGCGGTCTCCTCGTCATCGCCAATCACCCGGGCCTCACCGATATCACCAGCCTCCTCGCCCGCCTGCCCGAGGCGTTGTGCATTTTTAAACCCGCCATTCGCCGCAATCCCGTGCTCGGCGCCGCCGCCCGTCGCGCCGGCTATCTCGCGAGCGACGGCGGCCACGATGTCATCCGCCACGTCGCCGCCAAACTCGCCGCCGGCCACATCGTGATCGTTTTTCCCGAGGGCACGCGCACCGCGCCGGGCGTCGCCGTGCTCCCGTTCAAACCGGGCTTCGTGCTCATGGCGCGCCGCGCCGGCGTGCCGATCCAGCTCGTGCGCATCGTCTACAGCCGCCCCGTGCTCGGCAAAGGCCGCGCGTGGTGGAAATTCCCACCGCTCCCCGCGTCCGTCGATCTCACCGTCGGCCTGCGCGTCTGCGTCCCCGCCGACGCCGCGCCCGCCGCCTTCTCGGCCGAGCTCGAAAACTGGTTTCGCTCCCCGTCCCCCGCCACATGAGCGCTTCCGCCACGCATCTCGTGCTGCTGCCGACCTACAACACCGGCCCGCGCCTCCTCTCCGTCGTCACCGAAGCACTCCGCCACTGGCCCGCCGTGCTCGTCGTCGTCGATGGCAGCACCGACGCCAGCGAACGCCCCGTGCTCGCCCTCGCTCGCACCGCGCCCGCGCTCACCGTGCTCGTTCTCCCCTGCAACTCCGGCAAAGGCGCCGCCGTCCTCGCCGGCGCCCGCGCCGCCACCGCTCGCGGGTTCACGCACGCGCTCATCATGGATGCCGATGGCCAGCACCCCGCCGCCAGCATCACCGAGTTCATGCACGCCTCCCGGCGCAATCCTGCCGCCATGATACTCGGTCGCCCGCTCTTCCCGCCCAACATTCCCGCCGCGCGTTTCTACGGCCGCAAACTCAGCGTGTGGCTCGTCCACCTCGAAACCCTCGGCCCCGCCATCGCCGACCCACTCTTCGGTTTCCGCGTGCTCCCGCTCGCCCCCCTCCTCGCTGTGCTCGGCCCGCTGCGCGGCGGCCGGCGCTACGATTTCGACAGCGAGTCCGCCGTGCGCCTCTGCTGGTCCGGCGTGCCCACGCTCAATCTCCCCGCCCCCGTGCGCTACTTCTCTCGCAGCGAGGGCGGCGTGTCCCACTTCCACTACTTCCGCGACAACGTCACCCAAATCTGGTTACACCTCCGCCTCCTCACCGAACTCCTCTTTTGGCGTTGGCCCGCCGCGCTCGTCGTCCGCCGCCGACCGTCCCTCGCCGCGCTCCTCCTCGTCCTGTCGTTCGCCTCCGTCTCGCCCGCCGCGACCCCGCCCCGTCTCGCGCCCGACGATCCCGCGTGGAGCGACCTCGCCCTCGGTTTCTCGACCAAACCCGACGCCACCGCCGATTTCTCCGAGCTACGTTTTTTCCCTTTCCGCAAAAAGCCGCTCGCCCTCATCGGCGTCTCGCGCGTCTCCGCCACCCGCGGTCTGAGCCTCGACTATCTCACGCCCGAAAAGCGCACCGTCATACTCGATCTGCAGGGCGTGCTCGTGCGCCAACCCGACGGCGACACCCCCGCGCCTTCCGATCCACGCGCCCACGCCGCCAACCGCGCCCTCGTCCACGTCCTCCGCTTCGACCTCGCCGCGCTCGCAGCCGATTTCGAACTCTTCGGCGAGCGCACCGCGCACGCGTGGACGCTCACGCTCGCCCCGCGCACCGCCGATCTCCGCCGCGCCCTCGCCGAGATCGTCGTCACCGGCGAAGCCACCGAGGTCCGCCGCATCGTCATCCGCCGCTCCGCAAAACAATCCGTCGAGATCACGGTCGGCCCCGCCCGCCCCACCCCATTCACCGCGGACGAGTTGACACGTTTCTTCCGCTAAGCCGCCGGCTTCGCCCTCTCGTGAAAAATCCGCTCTCAGCTCACGAACTGCGTTCCGCTCCCGTCCCCGCAGAACCCCGCCCCATGTCTTACTCTGTGCTCTCTTTGTCAGAGCTCTGTGCTCTCTGTGACCCTGCCTTGGTCAGTCGGGTGCGAACTATTCACGCCTCGCCCTACGCATGACCTTTCCCCGCCGCCAATTCCTCGGCCGGGCCTTCCTCCTCGTCTGCGCCGCGCTCGGCGCCGCGTGGCTCGCGCAGCTCGACTACGCCAAAAAGATCTCGACCGACGTCCTCGACCTCATCCCCACGGACGAACGTTCGCCGGAACTCGCCCTCGTGCGCCAACTCGCCAGCGAGGCTGGTGCGCGCACCATGCTCTTCGAACTGCGCGGCGCCGATCACACCGCCGCGCTCCGTTTCGCCGCCGCGCTCACCCGTTCCCCGGCCTTCGCCGAGGCCCTCCCGCTCGGCGACCCCGCCGCCAACGACGCGCTCGGCCGCGCGCTGTTCGACCAACGTCTCACCTTGCTTTTTCCTCGCTGGCTCCGCGAACGCGAGACCGCCTTCGTCGCCACCGCCCGCCCCGCCGTCGACTTCACCGCGTGGCTCGCCACCGACACCGCCGCCGCCCTCAACCGCTTTCTCGCCACGCCGGCCGCCCTCGGTTTTCAAGACATCGTCCCCGCCGATCCGCTCTTGTTGATGCCCGCCGTCATCGCCCGCGCCAAACTCGGCCTCTCCCTCGCCCCACCCGCCGCGCACACGCCCACCCTCGTCTGGGCCCGTCTCGCTGCTTCGCCGTTGAGCGAGGCCGGCCAGGGCCCCGCGTTCGCCGCCATCGACCGCGCCACGGCCGAGGTTCGCGCCGAGTTTCCGGGTATCACCGTGGCCTATACCGGCGTCAACCGCTTCGCTGCCGCCAGCCGCGCACGCATCGAGCGCGAGGTCGCCTGGCTCAACACGCTCTCGCTCTTCGCCGTGCTCGCCGTCGCCGCGCTCTTCATTCGCCAACTCCACCGTGGCCTGCACTTCGTGCCCGTCTTGCTGCTCTCGGTCCTCGGCGCGTGGGTGGCGGCGACCATGGCCTTCGAGCGTCTGCACATCATGGTCTTCGTCGTCGGCTCGCTGCTCACCGGCGTCGCCATCGATTACGGTTTTTATCTCTTCATGCAGCCGCCGCTTTTCCCCGGCGAGGACTACGCCGAAAAAGTCCGCCGCCTGCTGAAGCCCCTGCTCGCGAGTTGCCTCACCACCGTCGCCGGTTTCGCACTACTCGTGTTTTCCGAACTGCCGCTGATCCGCCAACTCGGCGTCTTCGTCGGCGCAGGTCTAGTCTGCGCACTGCTCGCAGCTCTCGTTTACTTCGCCACCGTGCCGAATCCGTTTCTCGCCACGCGCGTCGTGCCCGGCGGCGACGCCCTATCCGCGCGCACGCGCCGCTTCCTCCGCCGCACGCTCGTCGTCCTGTGGCTCGCCACTCTGCCCGGCCTGGCGCTGCTCACGTGGAAAGACGACATCCGCGAATTGGAAATTCCCTCCGCCGAGATCGCCCGCGAAGATCTCCGCCTGCGCGCGCTCTTCGGCCAAGGACCCGACCGCACCGTCTTTCTCACCTACGGCCCGACGTTCACCGCCGCCCGCGATTCGCTCGCGAAACTCGACACGTGGCTGGCCACACCTTCCGCCGAACGCGCGCCCGCCTTCAACCTCGGCACCGTCATCCCGACCGCCGCCGAACACGCCCGCGCCGTCCGTTTTGTGCGCGCTGCACCGGAGTTTCCCGCGCAACTCCGCGCCGCCCTCGTCGCCGCCGGCTTCGACGAAACCGGCTTCGCGCCGTTCTTCGAGGCCTTCGCCGCTCACTCCGCCGCGCAGCCGTTTGCTTCGCTCGACACCG
>Ga0075163_10012790_pt1 | contig 10922 bp, 13 predicted proteins | sample JI1023141ADNA_FD_71478 | JGI IMG/M metagenome (GOLD analysis project Ga0075163, IMG submission 71478) | Wastewater effluent complex algal communities from Wisconsin, to seasonally profile nutrient transformation and Carbon sequestration -... | ecosystem: Engineered > WWTP > Effluent > Algae...
ACCCGTCGTCGAGTAGGCGTAGTAGAGGAAGCGTACGCTGGTCAGGTCCGGATCGATGATGCGCTTCAGGTGGCTGTGCGCATCATACTCCAGCGAATCGATGCGCGCGGCGGAGGTCCGGCGGGACCGGTCGATCGGGCTGAATGCGGAGGGTGTCCTCCGCCCGACCGACGTCGGGAAGAATGGTGCGACCATCGAGAGCGCGCTCGGCGGCGGCGGGCTCGGCGATTTCGCCCTGCGCGTGATGGGCGTTGGTGGCCTCGATCTCGATGCCACGATCCGGACGGCGGCCTCGCGCGGGAACGTCCGCATCCTCACACGCCCCGTCCTGCTCGCGACGAACAACCAGCCGGCCGAGATCAGCGTCGGCAGCCAGCGCCCCTTCGTCCAGGTCCAGCGCTCGCTGCCGACGGACGCCGCGTCCCGCGACCAGATCGTCCAGTACAAGGACGTCGGCACGCGGCTGACCGTGCGACCGACGATCAGCGGGGACGGCTCCGTACAGCTCGAGGTCATGCAGGAGGTGTCGACGGCCACCGCGGAGGTCGCGTTCAACGCGCCGGTCATCTCGACGCGGACGCTCAGTACGCAGCTGCTCGTCCGCGATGGCCAGACAGTGGCGCTCGGCGGCCTCACCGACCGCGTGAAGGAGACGCGACAGAGCGGCCTGCCGCTCCTCTCGTCGATCCCGTTGATCGGTGGCCTGTTCGGCGGGGCGTCGCGCGGCACGACGGAGACCGAGCTGTTCGTCTTCCTCACGCCGCGCGTGATCCGGACCGACGCCGATGCGGCCGCGCTCGCGGCACCCTTGCGCGCGAAGTCCGGGCCGCCGCCATGATCTCCGTCGTCGCGCCTCAAGGCCTGCGTGCCGTCCTCGTGGAGTACGAGGCGTGGTTGCGCCTCTCGGGCCACGCGGCCAGCACCATCCTCACGCGCCTCATCCATCTGCGCCGCTTCGTGGCGTGGTCGATGCGGGAGGGCTGGCTCGCGCTGGAGACGATCTCGCTCGAGGTGCTCGAGCGCTACCAGTCCGAGGTGGTGGCGTCGCGGGATCGGCGCGGTCGGCCGCACGCGTGGAGCACGCGTCTGGGACGGCTGACGTCCGTGCGACTCCTCTTCCGTTGGGCGGTTCGCACGCGCCGGCTGCTCGTCGACCCCTCGGCGGAACTCGTGCTGCCGCGGCTACCGCGTCGTCTGCCGCGGGCGGTGCTGAGCGCGGCAGAGGTGGAGGCGGTGCTCAGCGCACCCGATGTCGAGACCATCCTCGGCCTCCGGGATCGCGCACTGCTTGAGGTGCTGTACTCCACCGGGCTCCGCCGCGGAGAGGTCATCCGGCTCCAGGTCGCGGATCTGGACGAGACGCGCGCGCTCGCCTTCGTGCGCGAGGGCAAGGGCGGCAAGGACCGCGTCGTCCCCGTCGGGCGGCGCGCGCTCGACTGGGTGGACCGGTACCTCGCCACGGCACGACCGCGGCTCGTGGCCCGGCGGTGTGACGGCGCCGACCCCGGCGTGCTGTTCCTCGGGGCGCGCGGCGACGCCATTCGCCCCTCGCGGCTGACGGAGCGACTGCACGGCTACGTCCGTCGTGCCAGCGGGAAGGCGGGGAGTTGCCACGTGTTCCGGCACAGCATGGCGACGCTGATGCACGACGGGGGCGCTGACATCCGGGACCTCCAGGAACTGCTGGGCCATGCGCAACTCTCGACGACGGAGATCTACACCCACGTCTCGGTCGAGCGGCTCCGGTCGGTGCACGCGCTGACGCACCCCGCCGAGGCAGGGCGCGCATGGCTCGGACACCGGCTCGGCGGCGGCATCGCGCCGCTGCTCGCGCTGCCGCCCCGCGGCGGGCGATTCGAGGGGCCGAGGGGCTCCCGGAGCGGTCGGTCAATACCGCGATGAGGAAGGGGAGGGGCTGGACGAGGGTTGGGAAGGGCGGTCTATTCCACGCAGGAAGACCCGATTGGGGTCGCGGGGGGCTCGAACCTTTACGGGTACGGGGCTGGGGATCCCGTCAACAACAGCGATCCGTTCGGTCTCTCTTCGCACGACCGTGAGGCAGTAGTCATCATCGTAGGCGAGGGAGCCCGCCGAGATATTGCTGCCGCGCGTCGGCGCGACCCCCTCTTCGATGAACGCATGCGCGAACTGGAGAAGGCACCTGAGGCCTATGTCTTCTTCGAACGACTCGAAGCGCGTTGTCGTGGATGCCCGACGGGAGCAGGCTTTAGCTGGGGAGGCGCCGGACCTGGAGACCTCGAGGTCCCTGACGAGGTCGCGATGATGGCGCCGGGCGTCGCGATTGCGGGAGCGGCCTTCTACGACGCCGCGGAATCGGACAGGTGCGCGGGCGGGCGCGACCGGGTTATCCCTCATGAGTTCGTCCATCTACTCGGCATCAGGCGCACGGGCCGCAAATACCATCACAGACTCAATGCCGAGGAGTTCTTCTTCTGGCCGGATGGTTGCGCCCCGGTATCACCTCCTTGAACAGGAGTCGTATCGATGAAAGGAGCTGCCATGTGCGCTGTCGCCGGACGCCTACGGTTCTTCGCACTCGCAGGGATGATCGCGGCCGCCAGTTGCGCGACTCATCGCACTGGCGCGCCGACAGCATCGGCAGCCATTCCAACGACTGGGCTAGTGGAAGCAGTCAGCGCGGCGCTCCGCACGCTCGCACTCAGCGATCTCTGCATCCCGACCTGCCGTCGGATTGAACTCGACAGCGCGATACGCGTGCAGCCAACATTCGGGGCCGTTGACCTGACGCCACTAACAGTCGTCGGTACGCTCGAGTCGACCAAAGAGTTCGAGCGCCTCTGGCAGCGTAGCGTCGTTCGCGGTAGCGTCGCGCATCGCGAGCCCGGCGTTCTCCTCATCGCCGCTTCGGTGCTCCGCGAGGGGGATTCGCACTTCCCGGCACGAGTCGTCCTCACTGTCCGACTGCCGAACGGCGGTATTGTGATTCGTGGATATGAGATTCGCTCCACTCGGCGCGGATTGCGCGCCATTCTCCGCTTTGACGACGAATCCTAGTTCCCTTGCTCTTGGCGCGCGACGCGGAAGCTGCGCGTCGATCCAGACAATCACGGGTCGCCCCCGTCAGGCGGCGAGGACGGGGTGATCCAGGCGTCGACTAGCGAATCGGAGGCAAGCCACCACGTCGGCGGCCTCCAGGTCGGGCAACTCCTCCACGACCTGCTCGGTCGAGCGGCCAAGGGCCAGCAGGTCGAGCACGTCGATTACCCGGATGCGCATCCCCCGCACGCACGGACGGCCCCCGCACTGGTCGGGATTCACGGTGATCCGCTCCATCAACTCTACGGTGTGGCCCATACGCCCCTCAGAGGAGAAGAGTACTACCCAATATAGCCAAACTTTGCCGGTTTCGGGGCCGCTTCGGGGGCGCGGCGCTCGCCGAAGGCCGGTACTGAGAGCAGGTCTCGGGTGCGGTCCACCGCGGTTCGCGAAGGGCGTCTGGGATCTCTCCAGAGCGCCTCGGGGGGGGGCAAGGTCTACAATCCTCCAGAGTGCGCGCGATCGCCAGACTGCTCAGGGATTGAGTCGTACCTCCTGCGCGCTGAGCCCGTCGGCGCGCGGCTGGCGCGGAAAGGGCCGAGGGAGTCTATTCCCACGCAGGAAGACCCGATCGGGATCGCGGGAGGACTCAATCTCTACGGATATGCCCTCGGAGATCCCGTCAACGACAGCGATCCGTTTGGCCTCGCCGTCTGCTTCAAAGGCGCTGGGGCGGGTCGAAATCTGCGCCATCTGGAGCAAGCGATCGATGCCGATATCGATGCCGGTGAGGGCTGTGTAACTCAAAGGGCGCAGGTGCGCCCGCGTGGGCGCGATATCTCGCCCCTCGCGAGGATGTTCCTCTCTCTGGTGGAATCGGGCGAGGAGTACGCGGTGCAGGACGGCCGGACCCCCTTCCGGTGCTCGGCGAGCCCGTCGGCACGCAGCGGTCCGGGGTCGGGGTACTGCGAGCAGACGGTCTATGTGGACGCGAGCGACTTCGCGCGTGTGTGGAGAGCCGATGGCTTCGGGTGCAACTACTGGGGACGACGCATACGGATGAACCGCCAGCACGTGATCGTGCATGAACTCCTGGGGCACGGTCTTGGCGGCAGCGGCGTCGCGGCACTGTCAGTCGAGAACACGTTCAGGAAGTCGCAGGGCGGAGCACCTCGCTGCGCCGACGGCGCTCATCGGTAACCCCCCCCCCACGTGCTCAGTGAGCCAATGCGAAGAGTCCTCGCGAGTCTATCATCGCAAGTCGTCATCGGCACGCTTGCCTTCGGTGATCCTCGGTCCTGGACCGTACCCGTACTCCTGATCTCGCTCGTGGTTGCCAGCCTCGCGAGCGCGCTCACTGCGCGCTGGGCGCTGAACGCTCCGCGGCGGTGGTGCGCGTTCGGGCTTGCGTCGTGGCTGGCCCTGTCGCTGAGCGCGTGGTACGACATCGCGATCGGCGTCGGCGCCACGACCCTCGTCATCGAGGGCTACCGCGCCGGACTGTGGGCATGGCTGTTCGGAGGCGCGATCCCGACGATGTTGATCACACGGGGACCGCACCGCGTGCCGGTGGCGGCGGCGCTGGCGCTCGCGACGCTGCTGGCGCTGATCGCTGGATCGGTGGTCGGTTTCTCGGGCTATCGTGCAGACCTCACGGTTCTCATCGCGCGCGCGTCCTCCGCGGCTCCCGCGGCGTTCGTGCTGATACCGCTTGGAGCATCGGTCCTGCTTCTCAGCGGCCATCAGAAGCGCAGTCGCGCGACAGAGTGATCCGCGCCGGAACCACCGGAGACGCGATCGCGCTGCGCCGCTCCGCAGATGGCCCCACCTCTCTCGGCGTACCGGGGACGCCCAGAGCGGTCGGCCCGCGACCCCCTCGCCGCGATCAGGCGCATCACGCCCGGCCCAGGTCGCTCCCCCCACGCACCGCTCCCCGGCTACATTCCGGGTCGAGCCGGACCTCCCATCGGTCCGCCTCACCGACCCGGTAGCTCAGTTGGTAGAGCAACGGACTTTTAATCCGTAGGTCCCGGGTTCGAGACCCGGCCGGGTCATTCTCCCGCGGCGTGCGCCCGCCTCAGCGCACGACCTCAGACTCCAGCGGCGCCGGGTTGTCCGGGCGGGGCGCCGCGTGGGCGAGCCAAAGAAGGAGGGCGGCGCCGACGACGATGACGACGCCCACGACCGCGAGCGCTCGGACCAACAGCTGGAACTGCGGCATCAGGCGGGGCTCCACGAAGAAGGAGTCGGAGACGGGGCGCGCGAGTTGGCCGCACGCGAGGCACTGCCTCCAGAAGGTCGCGGGGTGCTCTGACAACCTCCCGACGACCGCCGTCGCGGACGCCCTTGCCCGTGGATGACCTGGCCGCCTATCCTCCTCTCGTGCCCCTCGTTCCCTCGCTCCGCCGCAGCGTCGCCGCCCTGCTCGCCGTCGTCGCGCTCCTCAGCGCCACGGCGCGGCCGGTGCTCGCATGCGAGATGGGGCGGGCCGAGCATGCGACGGCGCATCCGGCCGAGCACGCGACCGATCACACGGCCGAGCACCCGGCGGAGCACGCGCCGACGCATGCGCCCGACGCACCGCAGCCCGTCGGCTGCGACCACCTCGTCGGCTGCACGGCGATGGTCGTCGCCGCGGCACCGACGATCGTGATCACCGCCGTGGGCACGCCCGACACCACCCCTCGCACCGTCGCCGCGGCGATCGACTCGCCGGTCCGCGCCCTCGAGCCGCCGCCTCCGCGAGGCTGATGGTCCACGCGCGCCCATGCGCGCGCCCGCGCGGGACCCTCCCGCGCGCGACCCACACGACCGACCGCCACGTGCGTCCCGCCCCCGCGGATGCGCGCGCCGTCGCTCGAAGGACCATCCCATGACCTCCCGACTCGCGCACGCCCATCGTGCGCTCGTGCGGCTCGCGATCCCTCTTGCGATCCCACTCGCGATCCCACTCGCGCTCGCGATCCCAGGCGTCGCCGCCCCCGCCGGGGCGCAGACCGACTTCTACAACACCGACCGCGGCCGGCCGCTGCGCACCGAGGACGCGCTCGTCATCGAGCGGCGCGCCTTCGAGCTGCAGGCGGCGCCGCTCACCTTCACGCGCGTCGCGCGCGGCGTGTCGCAGTGGGGGATCGCGCCGGAGCTCGCGTGGGGCTTCGCGCCGCGCACGCAGCTCGAGGTCGCGCTCCCCATCGCCGTGCAGGACGACGGGACGCGCCCGCGTGCGCTCACCGCGCTCGCCGGTGTCGAAGTGGAACTGCTCCACCAGCTCAACGTCGAGACGACGACGCTGCCCGCCTTCGCGCTCGGCGCGGGGGTGCACCTGCCGGTGGGGCCGCTCGCGCCGGCGCGCGAGCTGGTCGCGGTCCGCGCCATCGCGACGCGCACGCTCGCCTGGGGGCGGGTGCACCTGAACGGCGCGTACACGGTCGGGGACGACCTCGCACCGGGGGACCGCGGTGCGGACGACGCGTCGCGCTGGGCGGCCGGCATCGCCGTCGATCACACCTTCCCGCTGCGTTCGCTGCTCGTCGGCGCGGAGGTCCACGCGGTCGCGCCGCTCCTCGCCGATGCGGCGACGGAGTGGCGCGTGGGGGCCGGAGTCCGGCAGCAGCTCTCGCCGCGCGTCGCGCTCGACGCGGGGATCGGGCGACGGATCTCGGAGGGCGGGGCCGGGTGGACGCTCACCTTCGGCGCCGCGTATGCGTTCGCGCCACCGGGGATGCCAGGATTCGGCGGGAGGGTCCGCTGATGCCGCGCCTGCAGAGCTCACGCCGACTGCTCGCGGCGGTCGCGTTCGCCGCGGCGTTCACGGGCGCCGCGCGCGAGGCGCGCGCGCAGTGGAGCACCGTCTACGAGCAGTTCTATCTCCCCGCCGACCACAACTTCGCGTTCCGGCGCTACTACCCCGGTGCCGACCGGCTCTTCAACGCCTTCGACTACGGGCACGCGATCCTCTATGAGAAGCTCTGGACGCGCCCGGCCGACGCGGCGCGGATCCTCGAAGGGGAGACGTACACCTTCCTCACCACCGAGCTGCTGAACCGCCCGCCGCGGCTCCCGCTGGTGGAGGACGCGATCGAGCCCCGCTACGCGCGACTCGCGCCCGAGGCGAAGGCGATGTTCGAGTGGGCGCATGTGCTGCATCGCCAGGCGTACGATATCCTCGCCGACGAGCGGCTCGACGCGGCGGCGAAGGATCGCGCGATGGCGCGGGTGCTCGCGTACTACCGTTCGCGTCCCGACCTCGCGTTCAGCGTCCGGCCGAAGAACATGTCGCTCATGCAGGAGCAGCCCTACTCGCTCGCGTTCCGCCAGGGCTTCCCGAAGTTCAACGGCCTGATCTGGGCGTACCACTGGCTGCAGGTGGGGCTCTACGAGCCGCTCATGGTGGGGCGCACGGTGGAGGAGCGGCAAGCCGGCGTCGCCGCGACGGTCGCCCGCTTCCGGCAGATGCTCCCCGGCGCCCCCGAGGGCTATCCGGTGCTCATGCCGATGACCGGGGCCATCGCGCCCACGTTCGCGGCGCGGTACCCGGAGATCGCCATCATCTTCGACAACCTCCACTCGATGCACGACGTGATCTCGGACATCCTCGCCAACGCGTCGGTGCCGCGCGGGATGAAGCGCGAGCTCATCCTCGTGGCGGCGCGTGCATATCGCGACGACACCACCGAGGTCATGACGGTGGCGGGGTGGAAGCGGATGACCGAACTCATGGGGGTGGAGAACCAGGGCGGCCCGTCGGTGGGGTTCCTGCCGGCCCTCCCCAAGCCGACCATGCCCCGTGGGGCGGTGATGCGGCACGACAAGGACGGGAACCCGATCGGAGGGCACGACCACCACTGAAGGATGACTCGGGAGGCGGGCGGTCCCCCGGCCGCCCGCCCCCGCGGCGGGGTAGGGGATTCCCCTAGGAAATCTGGGAATGCTCCTTATAGTTGCGCGTTTTCCGCACCCCTAGCCTTCAGCCCATGAGCGACGACCTCATTCGCGTGATTCTCGCCGACGACCATGCCGTCGTCCGCGCCGGGCTGAAGGCCGTGCTCGGCTCGGCGAAGGACATGCTCGTGGTCGGCGAGGCTTCCAACGGCCCCGAGGCGGTGGCCCTGGCAGAACGCCTGACGCCTGATGTGGTGATCATGGACCTCTCGATCGGCGAAGTCGACGGTGGCCAGGCCACCAAGATGCTGATCGAGAAGGGCATCCCCTCCCGCGTGCTCATCCTGACGATGCATCCGGAGGAGGACTACCTCGTCCCGATGCTCGAGGCCGGCGCCTCGGGGTTCCTCCCCAAGACAGCGGCGGACAAGGACCTGCTCGACGCGGTGCGCACGGTGGCCCGCGGCGACGTGTTCGTGCGCGCCGAGGCGGCGCGGATCCTCGCGAAGGGCTACCAGCGCAAGGACCCGATGCACGAGGACCGGGCGCGGTACGAGCGCCTGACCGAGCGCGAGCGCGACGTGCTGCGCCTCACCGCGCAGGGCTACTCGGCGCCCGAGATCGGCGAGCGGCTCTTCATCTCGCCCAAGACGGTGGACACGTACAAGCAGCGGATCCAGGACAAGCTGGGGTTGTCGCATCGGCATGAGTATGTGCAGTTCGCGCTGCGGCTCGGACTGTTGCACGCTTAGACAGGATGAAGGTGGAAGGAGGAAGGGAGAAAGAGCGGCGACGCGCATGGCACCCCCGGGCCGCACGTCGCCGCGCTATTTTGCGTCCATGCTGACCACCACTACCAAACTCCGGCTCACGGTCGGTGCCGGTGTCCTCGCGCTGCTGCTCGTCGGCGTCGTGGCGCTCGAGGCGACGAAGCGGGCGGCGGTGGCGGTCGGTGACACGAGCGAGTTGCGGGTGGTGCAAGGGCTGCTCGCGGTGCTGCTGCTCGTGGGGCTGGTGCTCGCCTGGTTCGCGTACGCGTCGCTGCAGGACGATCTCGTGCAGCGCGCGGAGGCGGAGCAGGCGCTGCGGTCGTCCGAGGCCAAGTTCGCGGGGATCCTCGAGATCGCGGCCGACGCGATCATCTCGATCGACGAACTGCAGCGCATCCTGCACTTCAACCGCGGGGCGGAGCTCGCGTTCGGGTACTCGGCGAACGAGGTGCTCGGGCAGCAGCTCTCCACGCTCATGCCCGACCGCTTCCGGCACGGGCACGACACGCATGTCCGCTCGTTCGGGCAGGCGCAGGAGACCTCGCGCCAGATGGGCGAGCGGCGCGAGATCTACGGGCTGCGGCGCGACGGGACCGAGTTCGCGGCCGAGGCGTCGATCTCGAAGCTGACGCGCGTGGGCGGGAACCGGATCTTCACGGTCCTCCTGCGCGACGTCTCGGAACGGAAGAAGCGGGAGGAGGGGCAGCGGCAACTCGCGACGGCGGTGGCGAAGCTCGGCGAGACGCTCGAGGTGGATGTCACCGAGCGGTCGATCGCACAGCTCGCGCTCCCGTGGCTCGGCTGCGGGGCGATACTCGACGTGCTCACCGGGACGCAGCAGCTGCGCCGCGTGGTGCCGGTGACGGGCGATGCGGCGCTCGATGCGGCGCTCCGGGCGGTGGCCGAGCACCCGATCGACTTCGACTCACCGTCCCGGGTGGTCGATGTGCTGCGGCGCGCGCGCACCGACGTCGCCGAGGCGACGGACGAGTGGATCGAGGCGCACAGCGGCGATCTCGCGGAGTTCGACCGGATGCGCGCGCTGGGGATGGGGCCGGTGATCCTGCTTCCCCTGATCGCGCGTGAACACGTGCTCGGCGTGCTCAAGGTGTTCCGGCGTCAGGGGCGGCCGTCGTTCACCGAAGCGGAGGTCCACATCGCCGAGGAGCTGGCGGTGCGGGCGGCGTTCGCGCTCGACAACGCGCGGCTCTACGCGACGGCGCGGCAGGCGACGCACGAGCGCGACCATGCGCTCGGGGTCGTCTCGCACGACCTGCGCAATCCCATCTCGGCGATCGGGATGAGCGCGCGCGCACTGCTCGCGGCGCTCCCGCCGGACGACGCGGCGAAGCGCGAGCTGGTCGGCAACATCATGGCGAGCCAGGACCTCACGCAGCGGATGATCCGCGACCTGCTCGACGTGGCGAGCATCCAGATGGGCCGGCTCTCGGTGGAGCGGCGGACCGAGGCGCCGCTGCCGATCCTGGAGCGTGCGATGGCGCTCTTCCAGCGCGAGGCGGAGGACAAGTCGATCGCGTTCACGCTCGAGGCGGACGCGAGTCTCCCCACGGTGAGCGGCGACCCGGAGCGGCTGCTGCAGGTGCTGGCGAACCTCGTCGCCAATGCGCTGCGGTTCACCGAGCGGGGCGGGCGGATCACGGTGCGCGCGCGTCGCGCCGGCGACGAGGTGGAGATGAGCGTGACCGACACCGGCGCGGGGATCCCGGCGGCGAACATGCCGAGGATCTTCGAGCGCTACTGGACGGTGCGGGGGAACGCGCCGAAGGGCGGGACGGGACTCGGGCTCGCGATCGCGCGGAGCATCGTCGAGGCGCACGGCGGGCGCATCTGGGCCGAGTCGGTGCTCGGCGAGGGGAGCACGTTCCGGTTCACCGTGAAGGTCGCGAACTGAGCACTTCGCGATAGGCGGCGTCGAGCCGGTCGAGCTCGACCTCCCAGGAACGCGCCTCGGCGTGCGCGCGCGCGCCGCTGCGGAGGCGCTCGAGGAGGAGCGGTTCGGTGATGAGCCGCTGCATGGCGCGCGCGCAGGCGCGGACGTCGCGCGCGGGGAAGGCGAGGCCGTTCACCTCATCGCGGAGATTGTCGGCGACGCCGCCGGCGGGGGTGGCGATCACCGGCGTGCCGGAGGCCATCGCCTCGAGGATCACGAGCCCCAACGTCTCGGTGGTGGAGGAGAAGAGGAAGGCGTCGGCGCTGGCGTAGAGCGCGGGCAGGACCTTGGTGCGGTCGAGG
>Ga0075163_10012791_pt1 | contig 10921 bp, 8 predicted proteins | sample JI1023141ADNA_FD_71478 | JGI IMG/M metagenome (GOLD analysis project Ga0075163, IMG submission 71478) | Wastewater effluent complex algal communities from Wisconsin, to seasonally profile nutrient transformation and Carbon sequestration -... | ecosystem: Engineered > WWTP > Effluent > Algae...
GCGGACGCAGGCCTACCAGGGACCGGGCTCGTAGCGCCCCGTCTTTTCCCACAGCTGGATGCGGTAGAGCACCGGCATGCGCTCCGGGTTCTCTGCGTCGTGCTGGGCGCTGTGCTGCTCGTCTGCCGGCTCCTGGGGCATGTGGGGGCCCAGCCGCTTGATGAGGAGGCGCATGGCCTGCTCCGCCGCCTCTCCGTGCAGCTCTTCAAAGCGCCCCCAGACGATGACGCTTCGCCAGTCAAGAAGGTCCGAGATCTGCTCGACCTCGAAGCAGACCTCGGGATTCTGGCGCATCATCTTGATCTTCAGGCCGGCGGGCGAGTGGGCATAGATCGAATCCCCCTCATAGACATAGGAAATGGGAACTACGTAGATACGGCCCTGCGCCTGGCAGCCAATGCGTCCAATGTATTCCTGGGTAAGGACCTCTTCAATTTGCGCCGTGCTCAGTTCACCGAACATGATCCTGCTCCTTGCTCGTGTTCTTTGCCTCTGCCTGGGCGATGACGAGTGTTGTGGGAAGCGCGCTATCGGGGTTGAGTGAGATGGAGTCGATGCCGCACTCCACGAGCCAGGCTGCAAAGTCGGGATAGTCTGAAGGTGCCTGGCCGCAGATGCCGATGGGCTTGTTCATGCTGCGCGCGGTGGCGACGGCCTGCGCGATCATCTCGCGCACGGCATCGTCCCGCTCGTCGAACAGGTGCGCGACCGTGCCAGAGTCGCGATCCAGGCCCAGCACCAATTGGGTCAAGTCGTTTGACCCAATGGAAAATCCGTCGAAGATCTCAAGAAACTTGCGGGCCAGGATCACGTTGGACGGGATCTCGCACATCGCGTAGACCTCAAGCCCCGCTTCGTGCTGCTTGAGTCCGTGCTTGGCCATGGTGTCCAGAACCTTCTGCCCTTCCGCAACCGTGCGGCAAAATGGAATCATCACCTTGAGGTTGGTGAGTCCCATATCCCGCCGCACGCGCAGCAGCGCCTGACACTCCAGCGCGAAGCCCTCGGCATAGCGCGCATCGTAATAGCGGGAGGCGCCGCGGAATCCCAGCATCGGGTTTTCTTCTGAGGGCTCGAACTCTCGACCGCCGAGCAGCATCGCATACTCATTGGTCTTGAAGTCGCTGGTGCGCAAGATGACGGGCTTGGGATAGAAGGCCGCCGCGATGCGCGCCACGCCTTCGCTGAGCCGCTGGATGAAGAACTCGCGCGGATCTTGTCCGGCCAGCCGCAGCTCAATGGCATTCTTGGCCTCGACGTCCGCCAGCTTGGGGTAGCGGGCCAGCGCCATCGGATGGATGCCGATGTGGTTGGAGACAATGAACTCCATGCGCGCAAGCCCGACGCCAGAGTTGGGAATCGCTGCGAACCCGAATGCGCGATCGGGATCGCCGACATTGAGCATGACCTTGGTGCGGGTCGCGGGCGTGCGCTCGGCCTCAAGCGCTTCGACCTCAAAATCCAGCTTGCCCGCGTAGACATGGCCCTCCGAGCCTTCAGCGCACGAGACTGTTACCATGTCTCCTGTGCTCAGCACCTGCGTGGCGTTGCCGGCGCCCACGATGCAGGTCAGGCCCAGCTCGCGCGAGACGATGGCGGCGTGCGCGGTCCTTCCGCCCTGGTCGGTCACGATCGCAGCGACCCGCTTCATGACCGGCTCCCAGTCGGGGTCGGTCATCTGGGCGACCAGCACATCCCCTGCCTGCACTTCATCCAGGTGCGCGGCATCGCGGATCACGCGAACCGGCCCCGCGCTGATCCGCGTACCAACGGCCTGACCGGTCACCAGCGGTTCGCCGGGCTTGCCCCGCAGGTGATAAAGCGGGATGCTGACCCCGCGCCGCTTGGTCGAGTGAATGGTCTCGGGGCGGGCTTGCAGCACGTAGAGCTCGCCCGTGATGCCATCCTTGGCCCACTCGATGTCCATGGGCTGCGGTCGACCGGCGCGCTGCGAGTAGTGCTGCTCGATCAGGCAGCCCCAGTGCGCGAGCTTGAGCACCTCAGCATCGGTCAGGCAGAACCGCGCGCGCGCATCGGCCGGCGTGGCTTCACTCACCGTGCCGCGGCTGCCATCGGCATAGACCAGCCGCACCTCTTTGGTGCCCAGGCGCCGGCCGATGATGGCACGGAATCCCTTTTCCAGCGTCGGCTTGAACACCACCCACTCATCGGGAGTCACCACGCCTTGCACCACGAACTCACCCAGACCGTACGAGCCGCTGATCAGCACCGCATCGCGAAAACCGGACTCGGTATCCAGCGTAAAGATGACGCCGGCGCACCCCTTGTCCGAGCGCACCATCGGCTGGATGCCAACGCTCAGCGCCACCTGCATGTGATCGTACCCGAGCCGGGCGCGGTAGCTCAGGGCGCGGGCAGTAAACAGCGAGGCGAAGCAGGCGCTCACCGCGCGCAGCAGCGCCTGCTTGCCGCAGACGTTGAGGAAGGTCTCTTGCTGACCTGCGAACGAGGCATCCGGCAGATCTTCCGCTGTTGCCGAAGAGCGCACCGCCAGCTCGGGCTCGCGACCCATGCGCACGCACAGCCGATCGTAGGCCCCCAGGATGGCGGTGCAGAGCTCCTGGGGCAGCGCCGTCTCCTTGACCGCGGTGCGCGCAGCCTGCGCCCGTGCGCTGAGGTCGGCCATGTCATCTGGCTTCAGACCCTTGAGGATGTCCTGGAGCCGCTGGCGCAGCGAGGTCTCCTTGAGCAGCCGCTCATACGCCAGCGCTGTGGTCGCAAAGCCGTCCATGAGACCGATCCCGAGCGGGCGCAGCGACTGCCAGAGCTGACCGAGGGACGCGTTCTTGCCGCCGACACGCGGCACGTCATCCAAAGAGATCTGCGAAAAGTCCAGGGTGTAGCTCTGATCCGCCATGATCGTGGGCCTCGTGAGTAAGGAGAGTTCTTTGCAGCCTTTGCAGACTGCATGCCAAATCCGGCAGACGGACTTGCTGCGTCCGGATGTGCTGCATTGCGCAGGTCCTGCCGCGACGCTCGCTGGCTCCGCATTATTTGCGCGTTTTCGCCGTCGCCGCTCTTGCAGACCAGCGCTGCTTCGCTGGCACATGCCTTGCCTATTTGCAGGTGGAACAGCTCGACTCTGAAAGGACTTGCGCCATGGACGTCGTCGAAAAAAGCAAAACGCAGAGCATTCAGATCAACACGACCGGCTCGCTGGGAATTCTGTGGGTGATCGGCTGGCTGTTTACGATCTCGTTCGCCAAGCTCGTGTGGTGGAAGGGAGTCCTGGGGATTTTCGTGTGGCCGTACTTTCTGGGGCTCGCAGTGCGATAGCGGCCCCAGCGCTCAGCAGGCTTCACCCAAGCTCACGCCCAGCGAGCGCGCCACCTGCACAAGCTCGCAGCTCGGATCCACCAGCTTGGGCCTGGCGCACGCTTCGGCCAGCGATACGCTGACCACTTCCGAGCCGCGCAGAGCGACCATGCGTCCGAACTCGCCGCGCACAATCAGCTCGACGGCGGCAATGCCAAAGCGGCTGCTCAGGATGCGATCAAAGGGCGTGGGCGAGCCGCCGCGCTGCGTATGGCCGAGCACCGTGACGCGCACCTCGTGCTCGGTTCGCGCCGTGATGGCCCGCGCGATGACATTCGAGACCGTCTGGTCTCCGGCCACGGCGCGCAGCGCCTCAAGCTCTGGCGGCAGCCGCGTCCCTTCGGCGATCACGATGATGCTGTATCGATCCGATTCATCGCGCCGCTTGATAAATGCGCACAGGGAGTCCAGAGAAAAAGGAATCTCGGGGATCAGGATCGCGTGCGCGCCGCCGGCCAGACCCGCGTGCAGTGCGATCCATCCCGCGTTGCGCCCCATCACTTCGAGCAGGATGATCCGGTGGTGCGCTTCGGCCGTGGTGTGCAGCCGATCCACGGCCTCAGTGGCGACGTTGACGGCGCTGTCGAAGCCGAAGGTGCAGTCCGTGGCCGACAGATCGTTGTCGATGGTCTTGGGCACTCCGACGACCGGCAGCCCCTTTTCAAACAGGCCCAGGCCGATCTTCTGCGTGCCATCGCCGCCGACCACGACCAGCGCATCCAGGCCCATCTTGCGGGCATTTTCGATCACCTGATCCGAGACATCGCGCGTCACCTCGCGTCCGTCCTCCATGGTGCGATGGGCGAAGGGGTTGTGGCGGTTGGTGGTGCCGAGGATGGTCCCGCCCCGCGGCAGGATCTCGCGCACATCCGCAAAGGTGAGCGGGCGGCAGCTGCGGAAGTCTGCTCCCGGGTCGATGAGACCGGCGAAGCCGTCCGCGATGCCGATTACGCGCAAGCCGTGCCGCGATGCCGACAGAAATACCGCCCGGATGACGGCGTTGAGTCCCGGGCAGTCGCCGCCTCCGGTGATGATCCCAATGGTTCGCATGGGTGCCTGATTCATTGCGGGGAAATATCCCTATGGGCGCCGATATTGCAGCACCCATGCCAGGGCTGGCGGTCGCAAGCGGCTCGCCGACGACCGGTGCGCTGATGGCGCGAGAGCTGCGCGCAATTCTTTCGTCATAAAGGGTGGGGTACGCAAGACTTTCGCGAGTCTGGAAAAAGTCCTTGATGATCCAATTTGGTAACCTTGTCGCTACCTGTTCAGGACATGAGTGAAAAGATTGCGCAGCGATGGCAATTTTTGCAGGACACAGAATCATTTTTGTAGATTCGCGCCCCCCAAACTCGTAAATCCTTAGACAAAGTCGGTACAGAACCGAGGCTTTCATGGGCGTCAACGACTCACATAAGCCCACCCTGCTGCCGGAGCTCATCCAGCTCGCTCCCGATCCATTTTTCCTCTCGGACAGCAGTGGGAGATACATCGAAGTCAATGACGCCGGCTGTCAGCTGCTTCGCGCCAGCCGCGCCGAGATCCTGGGCAAGAGCGCCGCCGATTTCATGTGGCCGCAAGATGCCCCCACGCTGCACGGGTTTGCGGAGCAGCTAAAGACCTCGGGCGACGAGCGCTTCGAGTGGACCTTGCGCCGCGCGGATGGGACCAGCGTTCCCATCGAGGTTCACAGCCGCCTCCTCCCCGACGGCAAGCGGCAGAGCATCATCCGCGATATCAGCGAGCGCAAGCAGCGCGAGCACGAGCAGCAGCGCGAGCACGAGGCGCTGGAGTGGCTACAGAAGCTCGGCGCCCTGTACCTCAGCGGGCAGGGCGATGAAGCCATCCTGGAGGCGACCCTCGACGCAGCCATCGCCCTCAGCCAGGCCGACTGCGGCCATATCCAGGTCCTCGACGAGGCCGCCGCCGCGATGCGCATCGTGGTCGCGCGCGGCTTTTCGCCGGACTGGCTGACGTTCCGGCATCGCACTCCAGTGGCGCGCCAGACCGTCGAGGCAGCGTTCGCGCAGCGGCGCCGCACCATCCTTGAGGACGTGCAATCGAGCCCGCTCCTGACCGATTCCGAGGAGATCGCGGAGTATGGGCGGGAGGGTGTGCGGGCCCTGGTCGCCACGCCGATCTTCAGTCGCGCGGGCCAGCTTCTTGGCGTGATCTCCACGCACTACAAGACGGCGCGGCTGCCGCCGGAGAGCGAGCTGCGACGACTCGATGTGCTGGCCAGCCAGGCCGCGGACATCTTCGCCCACCGCCGCGCCGAGCGGATGCTGCGCCACGCCGAGGCCGTGTCTTCGGGAATCCTCGCCGCGTCTGCCGACGCCGTCATCTGCATCGATGCCCAGCGTCGCATCGTGAAGTGGAATGCCAGCGCCGAGCAGATGTTCGGCTACGCGGAGCAGGAGGCGCTGGGCTTGTCGATCGAGCAGCTCCTGCCCGAAGACAGGCGCGCGGCCCATGTCGAGCACGTGGCTCGCTTTGCCACCGAGTCCACGGTCGGGCGCCGCATGGCTCACTCCAGCACCAGCGGGCGGCGCAAGAGCGGCGAGACATTTCCCATTGATGCGACCATCTCGCACCTGGAGGTGGACGGTCAGCTGATCCTGACCGCGACCGTGCGCGATGTCACCGAGCGCAAGCGCCGCGAAAACGAGCAGCGGCTCTTCGCCGAGCTCGGCGGTGCACTGGCATCGCTCGACTATGACGATACGATGCGGCAGATCGTCCAGCTTGCGGCCACGTGGATCGCCGACTTCGCGGGGATCTTTGTGATCGACGGCCCAGGAGGTGAGCTGCGCCGCACCGCGGTGGCGACGCAGGATCCGGCGCTGGTGTGGGTGGCGCAGTCGGTGATGGAGCTGCCCAAGCGCCCGCCGCTGGAGCATCCGGTCTGGCAGGTGCTCGAAGAGCAGCGCCCGGTCCAGTTCGCGCTGCAACCGCAGCAGGGGCAGGAAGTCAAGCAGAGCTCCGAGCTGCCTGAGGTGTTCCAGGCCGCGGCCCTGCGCGTCGCTCTTCTGGTGCCGCTTGTGGCCGATGGAAAGAGCCTGGGCGTGCTCAAGCTCAGCCGCCGGACGGGAGAGTTCGATGAGCAGAGCGTGCGACTCGCAGTGGCCATGGCCAGCCGCTGTGCGCTGTATCTGGAAAACGCGCGCCTGCATCGCGCCGAGCGCACGGCGACGCGGGCGCGCGACGAGGTGCTCCAGGTCGTGGCGCACGATCTGCGCAACCCGCTGAACGCCATCCACTTGCAGCTCCAGATCCTGCTGCGCCGCCGCCTGGATCCCGATGGTCGCTGGCAGGAGCCGGCCGACAAGATCCGTGGCTCCTGCCAGCAGATGAACTCGCTCATCGAGGATCTGCTGGATGTGACCAGGCTGGAGGCGAGCGCTCTGTCGATGACCATGTCGCCTCTGAGCACCGAGCAGGTCATCGCCGAGGCGCTTGAGCGGCAGCAGCCGCTGGCAGCAGCAGCCTCGATCGAGCTGCGGTGCGAGCTCGCGACGGATCTGCCCCGCATCCAGGCCGATCCACGCCGGCTGCTACAGGTGTTCCAGAACCTGATTGGCAACGCGCTCAAGTTCACGCCGGCCGGAGGCTGCGTCACGATCGGGGCAGCGCTGCAGGCGAACGCAGTCGAGTTCAGCGTGCGCGACACCGGCCCGGGAATTCCGGCCGAGCACCTGGCCCACCTCTTCGATCGATTCTGGCAGGCGGATCGCACCGACCGGCGCGGCATCGGTCTGGGGCTGGCCATCGTGCGCGGAATCGTGGCCGCTCACGGCGGGCAGGTGCGGGTCGAGAGCGAGCTCGGCCGCGGCAGCACGTTCTTTTTCAGCATTCCGCTGGCCGCCGCGCAGCCCTGACGCCACTACGGCGCCGCCCTATCTTGCGATCGGGTGGCTCGCAGAGACCGCGAATGTGGCGATGTAGTTGGTTTGCGGCTCTTCCGGCGGCGGAGGGCTGGCTGGCTCCAGGTCGTGCAGCACGATCTTGAAGCCGTTGCTCCGGGTCTCAGCCAGCGCGGGGTGTCCAGCCTGGAGGGTCAGGGACAGCTCCTCGGCCGCGCCGTTGGTCTGCTCCACGCGCAGGCGCACCACTGCACGGCCCTCCCAGATGCAGGTGCCGCCCACCGGACAGCGCGAGTCTTCGATGACCGACAAGAAGGTCAGCAGCGGGCCGTTTTCGAACGCGGCGCTGCTGTTTAGCTTGAGCTGCACCGACTCGCCCAGAACCGGCTGCTGCCCTGTCCTCTCGGTTGGCAGCCGCGCCAGCAGGACCTCCGTGATGCCCTTTACCTCGATGAGGTGCGGCGCCTGAAGCAGGCCGGAGATCTCCACCATCTTGCGCTGATAAAATTCCAGCACGTAGTCAGGCTCCCAGAGCATGCGAACCTGATGCTGTAGCAGGTAGTCGCAGGTCGCAGTCTGAAGGTAGTAATCGGGCCCCTCGCTGCGGCTGCCGACACGGCCATGCTTCACGTACACAAGTCCCCTGAACACCAACATAAAGAGCTCCTTTTCCATGGCGGCACGAGCGCGCTTCCCGGCTGCTTGACAGACACGAATAGATCATCGCTGCTTCGGACTTGAAGCCGATGCTCGGCGCGATGTCCAACTGATGCATTCCAAATTGCGTGCCACTCCCTCGTCGCCAGGCCGCGCTCTGGCGACCACTGACGCCAGACCGCGGGCGGCACGACGTTCTGCGGCGCTGCATGCAGGTGCCAATCGGCGAAGCGCGCACTGCCGCCGCTCGCGCCGTGGGCGAAGCGCGCAGGTTTTTCGGCCAAAAGGAGCCCGCCAGCAAACCGTGCGCGATTCCCGCCGGGGACAAGTAGCGCAAGCTCGCACGTTCACTGCATCCTCGCCTGGCACGACTGCTGCAATTCTAGCGACGAACGACATCGCACCCGTGCAGCGGGGAGGCGCCATGCAAGCGAAGACGGCAGGCATCACGATTCTGGTCGGCATCGACTTTAGCGAGTGCAGCGAGCGGGCGCTGTCCCGCGCCATCACGCTCGCAGAGCAGTATGGGGCCCAGCTTGAGCTTGTGCATGTCTGTGAATGGGAGGGCGGCGACGACGCGCAGGAGGACGCTGTGAACGGCGCTTGCGCAGCCGCACCCTGTGGGCTCTGGCCTGCGGCGAACCTGCGCGCGCAGAGCGCGAAGCAGCGACTGGCGCGACTGTGCCGCGAGTGGGTCGCTGATCGCGCGCCGGCGGCGATTCGCGTTCTGCTGGGCGATCCTGCCATGGGACTGCTAAAGGCCGCGGAGCAGACTTCGGCCTCCCTGATCGTGATTGGCGAGATCGGGCGGCGCCTGATTCCACGAGGCACCATTGGCATGTCGGCCGAGCGTGTCTGCCAGAACAGCACCTTGCCGGTCCTGCTGGTGCCGCTGGTCGCGCCTCCGGAAGAGAGCCACAGAGCGGCGTCGCGTCTGGCCGCCCGGGATCAGCTGTCCTGGAGCTGCGTGCACTGCGGAACACTGCGGCTGCCCGGTGAGACCTCAGGCGTGTGCACCTCTTGCGGCGACAGCTCAGCCACCTGGGTCTCGCTGCACGAGCCGCGCCTCTTGTTCGCATCGCCGCAGTGAGGTCCGCAGGCGTGCTAGCGGAAGACCCTGCGCAGGTATTCCTCCAGATTTTGCAGCTCCGCGGGCTGGCTGCGGTAGCTGATGTAGCCGTCGGGTCTGATGAGGTACAGACAGTCTCCGCCGGCGTCGTAGATGCTGTGCAGCGCGCCGTCTCGATCAAAGAGCATGGGCCCCTGCCACAGTTGCAGCGGGGGCTCCACGGGATGGGGATCCACCTGCACCAGATAGACCAGCACCTGGCGCTGATAGAGGTCGTACACGCGCTCGCCAATCTCGACCAGGCGGCCGTAGCCAGCCGCAGTCTCGACGCTGCCTGCAAACAGCAGCAGCAGGTGCTGCGGTCCGCCGATGAGCTGGAACAGCCGCGACGCCTGCTTGCCGCCGACATGCAGCACCGGACCATCAAAGGCGCGCTCACCCGGCATCGGCCCGCCGTGATACTCGGGATGATCGCGCAGCCAGCTGGGGCGCCCTGCATGCTGCTCCGCAGCGTCGTGCATGGCCGGGTCCTGCTGAATGACCGGGCTGGCCCGATAGCCGGCATCCAGCAGGGACAGATTGCGCGAGACCTTGCGCTCGACCACGCCGATCTCGGCAATGAACTGTAGCAGGTGATTGCGCATGACCTGGCTCATCGGATCGTGGAAGGGCAGGAGCTCGTCTGGATGCTCCGACGCTGCACTGAGCCTTGCGAGCAGCGCAGCGGACGCGGGTGCGCGCTCAGCCTGGTAGGAGTCCAGAAACACATCGCGACCCAGCCCTTTGTGAAAGAGCGCCAGCTTCCACGCCAGGTTGTACGCATCCTGCATACCGATGTTCATGCCCTGACCCGATGCAGGGCTGTGGATGTGCGCAGCATCGCCGGCCAGAAAGACGCGGCCAACCCGGAACTTGGAGACCATGCGACAGTCGACGTGAAACTCGATCATCCAGCTGGGATCGCTGACCTGCGCGCCTTCTGGACCGCAGGCGGCCATCAAGAGCTGGAAGTTCTGAAGGGTCGGCGCCTTGCCCGTATTGAAGGCCATCAGGCGGTAGCGCTGCTCGCCCAGCGGAAACGCGCCCAGATAGCCGTGCTCGGAGACCAGACCCAGCACCTCATCTTCGGGATGCTGGAGGGGCCAGTCGATCCGGACATCGGCCTGGATCACCTGCTGCTGGTACACGCTGGCGCAGAAGCAGAGTCCCAGCGCGGACCGCACCGCACTGTGCGCGCCGTCGCAGCCAACCAGCCAGGCGGCATCGATCACATCGTGCTCATCGCTGCCCAGGCGCTGCACGCGCGCCGACACACCGCGCTCGTTCTGGGTCAGATCGAGCAGGCTCCGCTGATACTCGACCTCCACGCCCATGCGCGTCAGGTGCATGAGGAGCAAGAACTCGATGTCCCGCTGCGGCAGACTGAGCATGAAGGGATAGGTCGAGCCCAGCTCACCCACGCCGATATGAAAGATCCTGGCCATCTCGCGGTCATACAGGCTGAGCGCATGCATGGGCCGTCCGCGCTCGCGGAACTGATCCAGGATTCCCATGAACTCCAGCAGCTCCAGCGTGCGCGTCTGTAGCACCTGGGCCTTGGACCACTGCGAGGGGCCCTGGCCCTGATCGATGACGCGCACGCTCAGGCCGTGTCGCACCAGCTCGCAGGCCAGCAGCAGCCCGCTGGGGCCAGCGCCCACGATAAGCACATCTGGCCTGCTGAGGACCTGGGAGGCAGCGTCGACCTCTTCAGAATAAAAGGCACGGTCCGAGGGCATGTGGGTCCTTCCTTCGGGTGTCTGATGATCTGCGAGAGGTCTTACTTGGGCCCTATCTGCTGCTGCTGCTGCTGCTTGCCGGGCTTGGCCGGAACCGCTGCGGGCTTGCGCCAGCGGCCCATCTTGGGCGCGGGGGTGTAGGTGACGCACGGGGTGCGCTGATACTTGCCGGCCGCGTCCACGATCAGGAACTCGGTGCGGCGGTTGGCCTGGCGGCC
>Ga0075163_10012793_pt1 | contig 10920 bp, 8 predicted proteins | sample JI1023141ADNA_FD_71478 | JGI IMG/M metagenome (GOLD analysis project Ga0075163, IMG submission 71478) | Wastewater effluent complex algal communities from Wisconsin, to seasonally profile nutrient transformation and Carbon sequestration -... | ecosystem: Engineered > WWTP > Effluent > Algae...
CACGAGGACTTCGTGTGCGTCGGCCGTCGCGGAACGCTGGGCCGGGCACAGACGGTTCCGCTCGAAGAACTCTGCGCGCGCGCGCACGTCTTCGTCGCTCCATCGGGCCAGTCAGAGGGCGTGCTCGACGCACGGCTGCGTGAACGCGGGCTCAGCCGGCGCGTCGCCTTGAGCGTTCCTTCGTTTCTCTCAGCGTTGCCGGTCGTCGCCAGTTCCCGGCTCGTCTGCGTGCTCCCACGTCGTGTCGCGGTGGCGTCGACCGATGACCGGCTCGAGTGGCGCGAACTGCCAATCGCGCTCCCCGGCGTCACCATCGAGTGCGCCTGGCACGAACGAATGCGAAAGGACCCGGAGCACGTCTTCCTGCGGCGGCTCCTGAAACAGGCCGTCTCGCGCTGAGCCGTCACTGACGCAGGCGTCGCTCGAGCTGCTCGACGTCGGCGTTCTGCAGCTCCTCGAGGGGCACGCCTTCACGGAGCAGCGCTTCGACGAACAGCTGGTAGCGCAGGTAGAGGCCCGACTTCGCGTAGTCGAGCTCGTCGTGGCCGTTTCGGAAGCGTTGACGCTCGGCTTCGAAGTCGAAGGCGCCGGCTTTGCCGATGAGGTCGGCGTAGCCCTCGACCTCCCACGACGGGCGCTGGAAGTACGCGAGCCGGCCGACCTTGCGCGCCATCGCCGTGTGCGTGAGTTCGTGCGCGAAGTAGTAGGTGAGGGTTCGCACGCCTGGCACCTCCTTCAGATGCGGTCCGATGAGCCTGTCGTTCGTGACGTTGGCTGGGCGCACGTAGATGTTGCCCGTGACGCCGTAGAGCGAGACGGCTCCCGCGTTCCTTGCCCACGGCACGAAGAACGTGAACAGCGCCGGCGTGTCGCAGAGGTAGAGGTCGTACGAGTCGGTTGCGTCGAAGTATGGGGACTTCGCAGCCCGCGCGCGTGCCTCCTGCAGAATCGTTCGCGCCTCGGGAGGTAAGGGCTCGCGCGAATGCAGCACGACGTTCTCGACGCGAAGCTCGTGCGCGAAGAGCAGCGAGGGATTCAGCGCGACCGCCGCGTACAGCACCAGCACCGCGGTCGGACCACGCAGCCAGCGCTTGAGGCGTTTCATCGAGCTCTCCTTCGAATCGTGCGCACGACGTCGGTGCGCTTCTCGTCGACCCACTCGCGCTCGCCGGTGTCTGGCGCTTCCACCTTGAACGCCGCCTTCAGGCCGGTCTCGAGCGCCTGCTTCTCCTGATGCTCGGCCGCGCACTCGAGGAAGTCGTCGGGAGAGAAGTACGCGTTCGCCCCTTCCTTGCCGAGGAACGCCACCAACTTCGCCACGTTGCCGGCCTTCGCCAACGTCATGGCCTGGCTCCGAACCGCACGCCGATTGCTTTCACGCTCGTGCGCTTTCATCACCTGCGAGACCTTCACTGACGCGTCCTGGGCGATGGCTTCGGGCTTGGTGCCAGGAACCCAGCGCGCCTTCTCGGTCGCCCACGCGGTCCACGCGGTCTCGAGTGCGACGCGGTACGCCTCGAGGTCTTCTTCGAGCTGGTGGGCGTAGCGCGTGTACTTCCGCTCGGCGGCCTCCAACGCGTCGAAGGCCTCTTCAGACGCGAACACGCCGAGCGCGTGCAGTGCGCCACCACCGAAGAACATCGCGGTCGCGAGGCCGGGCCGCACCGTCGTCACGGACTGGCAGTGCGTGCAGGTCACGTTCACGGTCTTCGGACGAATGCGCTTCGACAACGGAGCGCCGCACTGCGTGCACGCGACGGCCTTGTCGGACTCGTCTTTCACCAGTTGATGGAGCGCCTTCGCCTGTGTGGCGAGCGCTTCCCGCTCCAGGTGCGTGAAGGTCTGATCAATTCGTCGGCGCAGGACCTCACCTTCACGCCACAGCGTGTCCCACTCGGCTTCGGTGGAGTTCTCGAGCATCGGCTCGATGGTGCCGCTCCACGCGTCGTCGACCTTCTTCGTGAGGCCGTAGAAGCGGGCCTTCAATTCCGACAGCGCGCCTGAAAGCGGAGCGGGATCGAGCACTTCGGTCTCGACGAGGCCCGCGAGGCCGTCACGGGCTTCGACCTCGAGCTCGCCGACGCGCGAAGCCACTTTCTCGAGGAAGGTCTTCCATCTGGCCGCTGCTGCGCTGCTCATCGTTCACTCCACGCAAAAGGCCGAACCGTCGATCCGTCACAGGGCAGGGCGCGATGAACGCGACCCTTTGGAGGGACCGGATCAGAGATCAGCACCACAGAACACGCAGCTCAGTGACTCGGTCTGCCGTGGCCCCCGGCAGACCGGGCACTCCATCACGTAGACCTCAGGCCCCGACTTCGTGCCGTACTGGTGCTTCGAGGCCGTCACCTTCGCGTGCTTGAACAAACCGCGCTTCACCGGCTCCGACGCCTTCTGGGCGTAGTGGGCCTTCGCGTGTTCGAGCAGTGTGGCGAGTCCCGACTCCGCGACCGCGCGTTGCTCGGCCGTCAACGTCGCCAGCACGAGCGCGCGCTTCGACGTCACGAACGCCTGCAGCGCGGCGTGCACCTCGGGCACTGGAGCGCCCTTCGTCTGCTTGTTCGCCTGACACGCTGGCAGCCGGTCGTCTTCCGCGATGGGCCGAACGTTCAGCTGCTTCAACGACGTGCTCCAGGCGACCGACGTGCCCCCGAGCGGATCGACCTCGAGCGCATGGTCGACCAGCCCGTGCGCGCCCGAGACCACGTCACCCCACGCGACCAGGAAGGCAGACATCAGACCTCGAGGTCACCGTCAGGGTCCGACTCACCGGCCGAGTACTTCTCGGTGTACTTGGCGTTGAGCTCTCCGTACTTCCCGGCGAGCTGGTAGTCGGTCGACAGCTTCTGCGACCAGTGCGCCGACATGTTCGACCAGTCGCCTGCGGTCAGCCCGAACACCTTCTTCAGCATCGCGTTCACGTCTTTGCCCTGCTGCGCCCAGCAGCCCTGCGCTGACTGAATCTCGACCCAGCGCTCGAACGACACCGGCTCGGCGCCCTTCACCTTCTTGCCGGCCACCTTGTCGTTCACACCCATCGACGCCGAAGCCTCCTGCGCCGACGCGGCGTACGCACCCGCGCCGCCGGCCGAGAAGGCCTTGCCGTACTCGGTCGCGATGGCCATCGCCGCGTCGGGGTTCGACTGGTCGCTCATGCGCGCGTTCCACGTGTCACTCGCGCGGCCCCACTTCGCTTCGTCGATCTTGTGCGGCGCGAGCAGCTTCTTCAGGTCGCCGCCCGAGATGAGCCTTGCGTTGATGCTCGCCCACACCTGCAGCGACACGCCCTCGACGGGGTCGAGCATTCCCGGCTTGAGCGCGTCACGCATCTTCGCGCGGCTGCCCTCCTGGCGGGCGATGAGCGCCGCGTTGGTGAACTCCGGGTCCTTGCCGTGGTGCTGCAGGAACGTCTGCGTCGCGCGCTTCCAGTGGTTGCGGTTGCGCAGGCCGTGCTTCTTGAGCGTCGCCTGGAAGTTCTCTTCGCCGCCTTCCTGCGACTGCTCGATCTCGAAGTGCTTCATCCAGTAGCCGACGTAGTCGTCGTGCTTCCAGCCGCCCCAGTCGGGCTTGAAGTAGGTCTTGCCGTTCTTCTCGAGCGTCATGGCGTCTTCGTCGTCGTCGTCGTTGAAGCCCATGCCTTCGTGGGTGACGTAGTCCCACTCGACGCCGTCGCGGTCCTTCGGGCGGAAGCCGGGGCGCGCGTGCTGGCCACGGCGGTCACCCTCATCGTCACCCGAGTCGTCATCGTCATCATCGGAGTCTGAGTCGTCACTGTCTTCGGGCGCGTCTGGCGTCAGGCTCGCGAGCAGCTCGGCGATGCTGCCGGCCACCTTCGTCAGCTCTCCGTCGTCGGCCTGGAAGATGGGGCACTTTCCGCCCGCGGCCTTCTTCACGTCGATGACGAGCGCACCGCTGTCGATTTCGCCTTCGCCCGTCGCGTCCCAGGCGGCGAACGGAATGACGCTGGGCTGCTCGTCGCGCAGGTCGTCGATGTTGCCGAAGATGAAGTCGTCGCCCACGCCGAAGTCGGGCACGCCGAAGATGGAGGCGCCGACGAGGAAACGAACGTGGAACGTGTCTCGGCCGCCCTCCACCAGCGGGCAGAACTGGTTGTCGTACTGCTCGAACTGCCGCTCCTTGAGAAAGCGCGCGTACTCGACGGGCAGCTTCACGCCGTAGAGCGCTTCGGTCTCTTTCACCGGGTCGGCCGCGGGGCCGCTGCCGTCGTACTCGTCGGGAAGTGAGTCGTCGGCCTGTGGCGCGACGGGCGCCGCCTTCGGAGCAGGCCGCGCGGGCGGAGGAGGTGGCTTCTTCCCCGGAACGTGCGCCGGTACGGCGGCCGTCGACTCCTCGGGCTCCTCCGCTTCCTTCATGCGCTTTTGAAAGTCGGCGAACGTCTCGTCACCCATCATCGTCATCGACTCGTGGCCGATGAACTGCTCGCGCGAGGGAGCGGGGCGGGCCGGGGCCGGAGGAGGGCGGGCAGGTGCTGCGGGCTTCTTCTTGCGTGGGTCGTCCGTCACGTGGCGACGAGATACCCAAACGCCACCGCGCGCAACGCGTTTTCCCGATCGCGTGATTGCTGCGAATCGAGACGGTTGACTACAACCACTCGGTGCGTGTCGCGTGGCTTCTGGGGTTGTCGCTGTTCCTCGATGCGTGTCGCCCCGCTGAGGTGGCTGCGGTGGGGTCCTTCCCCTCGCCGACCCTCTCGACGAGCCCTGGTGCCGGGCCTGCGCCGCTGAGACGGTTGACGCAGCGCCAGTTCGAGAACGTGTCGGCCGACGTGTTCGGCTTCGTGGTGCCGGGTCGCGAGTCGCTCCCCGAGGACGCCATCATCGGAGGCTTCGAAGGGGCAGCAGAAGCGCAGACGCCGTCGGAGCTGCTCATCTCGCGTGCCCAGCGCAGCGCGGAGCAGCTCTCGACGTTCGTCGTCGCCGACCGTTCACGGCTCTCACGCGTGCTGGGGTGCGAGCGGTGGAGCTCGGAGGTTGATCAGCGGGTGTGCACCGACAGGTTGATCAACGGACTCGCGCGACGGCTCTTCCGACGTCCGCTCTCGGCTGACGAGGCGGCGCGGCTCCAGGACGACGTGACGCGCTGGACCGCAGCGGTCGACTTCGAAGGCGCGATGCAGCTCACGCTCGAGCGGCTGCTCCAGTCACCTGGAGTGCTCTACCGGCCCGAGACCTCGGCCGATGGCTACGCGCTCGCGTCGCGGCTGTCGTTTCTGCTGTGGGAGAGCGCGCCCGATGACGAGCTGTTGAACGAAGCGGCGGCCGGTCGAATCCAGACGCGTGAACAGGTCCGCGCGCAGGCCACACGAATGCTGAATGACGTGAAGGCGCGCCGCGCGATGTGGAACTTCCACCGGCAGTGGCTGGGCCTCGAGCGGCTGATGCTCGACGAACACGCCGTGCGCACGCCCGAGGTCGACGCGCCGTGGACGGAGGCGACGCAGCAGGCCGCGCTCGCCGAGACGCAGGCCTTCGTCGAACACGTGATGGCGGAAGAAGGCACGCTCGCGGCGCTGCTCACGAGTCGACGCGCGTGGCTCGACGTGGAGTCGGCGCGGCTCTACGGCGTGACGACGGTTCAACCCGGGCAGGAGACGGTGCTCGATGCAACGCAGCGCTCCGGCGTGCTGACGCGTCTGGCGTTCCTCGCGAGCACCTCGCACCGCGGAGCCACCTCGCCGCCGATTCGTGGCAACGCGCTGGGCCTCAAGCTGCTCTGCCGTCAGCCGACGCCACCGCCTGCAGGCATCGACACCACGCCGCCCGCGAAGCCGACGACGGGCGCGCGCACGACGAGACAGCTCTATGTCGAACGCACCGCACCTGGGACCTGCGCGGGCTGTCACTTCTCACTCAACGCGCTGGGCTTCGGCTTCGAGCACTACGACGCCGCCGGGAAGTTCCGCACGACGGAAGACGGGCTGCCAGTCGACGCGACGATGACGGCGTCGGTGGGTGACGTCGAAGGCCCGCTCGATGGAGCGCTCGAGCTCTCGGCCCGGCTCGCGCGGAGCAAAGACGTGCAGACCTGCGCGACGCAGATGTGGCTTCGGCATGCGCTGGGCCGCGCGCCGGTCGACGCCGAGCGACTGTGGATGGACGCGCTGACGACGCGCTTCGTGGCGAGTGAAGGTGACGTGAAAGGGCTGCTGCTCGACCTCGTCTCGTCGCCGACGTTTCTCTCGTTGCCCGCGGAGGCGCCATGAATCGCCGCCAGGTGTTGCGCGCGCTGGGGCTGGGGGCGCTGGTGGCTCCTCGGTTCGCGCTCTCGCAGACGGTGAGTTCGCCGAAGCGCATCGTCTTCTTCGTCACGCCGCATGGCCACGTGCCCGCGAGCTGGAAGCTGCCGATTCCGAGTGGCTCGACGACGGCGGTGGCCGAGCGCGACCTCACCTCGTTGCAGCAGAGCGAGCTGCCCGAGGTGCTGCGGCCGCTCCATCCGTTCCGGCAGAAGCTGCTCGCCATCGAAGGGCTCGCGCACACGGCGGTGCTCGAAGACATCGCGTACCTGCATCGCGCGGGTGGTGACGCGAACAACCACAACGTCGCCGTGGCCGACCTGCTGACCGGAGCGCGCGCTGCACAGCACCCCGGGTTTCCCTGTACGGGTGGCGCCATCTCCATCGACCAGGTGCTCGCGCAGCGCCTCGCGGGACCGGGTCGTGTCGGCAGTCGCGTGTACGGCGGCGACTACGTGCCCAATCAAATCGTCGCGCCGTTCTCGTTCCTCGGAGCCTCGCAGCCGACGCCGCTCGTGAAGAGCCCCACGGCCGCGTTCGCCGACCTCGTCGGAGCGCAGCCAGCTCCAGACGTGCGCAGCGAGAAGCTCAAGCTCGCGCGGCTGTCGATGCTCGACTCCGTCGCCGAAGAGTACCGGCTCGTCGCCGCGACGCTCGGTCGTGAAGGCCGCCTCAAGCTCGAGTCGCATCGCGCGCTCGTGCGAGACCTCGAGGTGTCGCTGTCGATGCACCTCGAGCAGCCGCAGTGTCTCCCGACGCTCGACACCTCGGGGCACGTCACGCGGCAGTTCATGCGGCTGGTGCGAATGGCCTTCGCGTGCGACCTGACGCGGGTGGTGACGTACGCCGCTCCGCCGCCGCCGTGCCCCGAGTTCGGCTACCCCGCGAACGCCGACGTTCACGCCTCGTACGCGCATGCGTCCGTGAACGGCGCGACCTCGTGCGGGCAGGTCTACACACCGCTCGCCGAGCGCGCGATGGCCGACCTCAACGTCTGGTACGCCCAGCACCTCGCGTTTCTCTTGTCAGAGCTCGACGGGGTTCCCGAAGGTGACGGCTCGCTGCTCGACCACACCGTCGTGGTGTGGCTCACCGAGCTCGGCACGCCGACGCATCGCCACAACGACGCGTTCACGGTGCTGGCCGGCGGAGCGAGCGGCTTCTTCAAGTCGGGCCGCTACGTTCGGTACCCCGAGCTGCACGACAACCCCGTCGGCGGAAATCCCTCGGAGTGGCCGCGCATCGGCCCGGCGCACAACAAGCTCTTCGTCAGCCTGCTGCAGGCGATGGGGCAGCGGGACACGAGCTTCGGCACCACGAGCGCGAGGTCGAACACGGGCGAGCCGCTCGATTTGACCGGGCCACTCCTCGAGCTGCACCGCTGACGCGTGCACGTTCGACGTGGTGGCTGCAGATCAGTCCAGCGCGTGGTCGAGGAAGGACCGCAGCTCGTACATCTGCTCCGAGCCGATGCCCTGACCGATGTAGGCCGCGCCGTACGCGAGCCCACCGCCGATGAGCATCGCCACCAGCAACAGCGACGCCTCGAGCACCCGCCCGTTCAACGTCACCTGGCTGATCAACAGAATGCCGGCCGCGATGGAGAGCAGCCCGAACAACAACTGCACCGCGACGAAGGCCGTCCAGATCTGCGGGTGCGGCGCGAAGAAGCCATCGATGCGCGTGCGGCCGCCAGGAAGCTCCGAGAGCTGGGCGTCGAGGTGCGGCGACCAGAAGTGCTCGTGGGGCTTTCGAATCCACAGCGCGAGCGTGCGTGGGTGAATGGAGCCGGCGACCTTCTCGTGCCCTTCGGCGACCGCGGCCTTCACCTTCGCGCTCACGTCGTCGGCGGGCAGTGACACTTCGAACGAGAACCTGGGCCGTGCGCGTGGGCGACTCACGGGAGCGAGTCTACCTGCTCGTCACCGGCGCTCCCGGGTCCAGCGGTGTCGCGGTGCGCAATCAAGGCGAAGCGCTGCCGTGATGAGATGCACGACGATGCTTCGGTGGCTGGCCCTCATGCTCGTGAGCTCGGCGTGCGTGACGACGCGCCCGCCACCGCTCGGCCTCGCCACCAGTCAGGACGCCATCGCGAAGGCAGAGCGACAGGCGAAGCTGGGGGCGCGGTTCCGTGAAGTCGGTGGGACCATCGCAGGCATCGCTGCGGGCGTCGGTGGGGTGGTGTTGCTCGGCTCCCAGCTGCAGCCCACGCAGAGCGCGCCGACAGTGAGCGACCCATCGCTCGCTGGACTGCAGACGGCCGCCGAGCGCGCGCAGCAGTTCGCCGCCGACAACAAGACGCGAGACCGCACCATCGCGGCCACGGTGCTCATCGGCTCGGTGATCGTCTTCCTCGGAGCCTGTGTCGCTTCGGCCATCGTCGACGACGGTGCGAGCGACTGGCTGGCTGAGCAGCGGGAGCGTGAACTGGCCGACCTCGCGCCGTCGGAGACGGAGGCGAACTCGAAGCTGCTCGAGGCGGCGCAGCGGGCCCAGAAGCTGCCTCCCGAGCCCGGCCACACGAAGACACCCCGTCAGCGCTGAGCCGTGAAGAGCGAGAGGTCCGAATGATGGCGCTCCGAAGCCTCGAGTGCGCGGGGACCGGAAGAATGGAACGATCGCTCGAGACCAGCCGCCGGTCGGTGAGGGGTCTGGGCCATGTCCGCTGGAGGACGCGCGGTGTTCGGTAGCGGACACGAAATCATGTCCGGTGGCAGACACCCGACGTCCGCGAGCGGACATGCGTGTGAGAGCGTCAGCCCGCCGCCCGACCAACTCGCGTTCGTCGTCGAGAACGAGCCGAAATGCGAAGAGCACCTTCTGCTTCCTCGTCTGTTGCCCGGAAGGTGATGCGGTCGCCACCGCTCGCGAGATTCCGCCGCCCATGACTCACTCGAGGCTTCGGAGCGCCCTCCACGAGCCCCACGCTCACACAGGCATGGTCAGCGTCGAGATCATCGACCGCGACTGATGAAGGCCGTCTGAAGGACCCACGAATTCGAGCGTTACGGAGCGCACGCGACGGCGTAGTCGAAGCCCACCGTCTGCCCCGGCGCAGGCAACGAACGCGCCTCGAACACCACCGCGTTTCGCACCCCGTCGTACGCCCAGTTGCGCAGGTTGGGTGCGGCCATCTCGGGAATCGTCACGCCATTGATGCTGACCGTGACGCTCGCCGCGGTCGCGGGCGCCGGCCGCGAGGTGAGGAACCACGTGCCGCGCGCTCCGAAGACGGCCTGACCCACGCGCGTCGCTTCGGTGCGCCACGCCTGCGTGTTGGCGACGTTGCAGATTTCAGAGGCGATGCCGCCCGTGCTCGAGGTCATCTCGATCTGCCGCGCGTCGGGGGCGTTGCCGTCGTAGGAGCAGCCCACGGGGCGGCTCGCGGCGGGCAGGGTGGGCCCGACGAAGCTGAACGAGAACTGGTTGCGGCGTCGCTGCCCCTTCACCGCCAGCAGCTTGCGCACGTACTCCTGCGTCGCCAGTGGGCTCTGTTCGTCCGCGTCGGTGAAGGCGAGCACCGAGAGCGCCGCGTCTTCGCGAAGGAAGTTCACGTTGTCGGTGGTGATGAGCGGCAGCGTCACGGCTGCCAGGGCGGGCGCGAACATCAGCTCGAAGCCCGAGCCGTTGACTCCCACGTTCACCCGCGTGTTGAAGGACTGCAGCAGGTTCGGCGTGGTGTTCCTGAAGACGCGCTGACCCACGGGCCCTTCGAAACGGCCACGCGCGGCCAGGCCCGACGAGGTCGACATGTCGGTGGTGGTGACGCCGAGGTTGAAGTCGACGTTTGCGCTGAAGGCGTACGCGAGGAAAGCGTTCGCGCTGCTGCCGAGCGCCATCTGCTTGTCGGACATCGAGCAGGAGTTGTCGACGATGAGCACCACGTCGGTCTTCGTCGGAATCGTGAAGCGGTCCTGGTTGAGGCCGCTCGCCGCGCCCGTGCCCGTGACGGCCGTCTGGTACGCGAAGGTGCCGCTCGAGTGCGTGGCGCCCACGACGAGAATGCTGTCGACGCGGCCTGCGACCGTCGGCGCGAAGGTGACGTTGAAGTTGAGCGACCCGCCAGGGGCCACGGTGGTGGGCAGGCTGAGCGCCGAGGTCGTGAAGCCACTGCCCGCGACGCCGAGCGCCGAGATGGTGATGTTGAAGGCGCAGATGTTCTGCACCGAGAACGCCGTCACGGACGAGCGGCAGCTGGTCTGCACGGTGCCGAAGTTCACGTCGGCGGGGGTGAAGACGAGGCACGTCGGGTTCTGCTGCGGCACGCACACGCCGGTCGAGCAGACCTGACCGGGTCCGCACGCCGTGCACGCGTTGCCCGAGAAGCCGCACGACGTCGCGCTGGTCGCCGTCACGCACGTGGTGCCGTTGCAGCAGCCGTTGCAGTTCGTCGAGTTACAGGTCGCTCCGCCGGTGCAGACGCCACCGGTGCAGGTCTGACTGGGGCCGCACGCCGTGCACGTCGTGCCGTTGAGGCCGCACGAGATGGGCGACTGCGAGCCAGTCGACTGGCAGGTGCCGTTCGAGCAGCAGCCCGCGCAGCTGAAGAAGTCACAGGCCACCTGCGGCGTGCACGCGCCCATGGTGCAGGAGTTGCTCATCGGGCAGACCCCACACTGCTGGCCGCCGCTGCCGCACTGTGAGGCGTTCTGGCCGCCGAACGG
>Ga0075163_10012794_pt1 | contig 10920 bp, 9 predicted proteins | sample JI1023141ADNA_FD_71478 | JGI IMG/M metagenome (GOLD analysis project Ga0075163, IMG submission 71478) | Wastewater effluent complex algal communities from Wisconsin, to seasonally profile nutrient transformation and Carbon sequestration -... | ecosystem: Engineered > WWTP > Effluent > Algae...
CCGCAGCGCCGCCGGATCGCGGACCAGCAGCGCCCCGGTCCCGTACGGCAGGAACAGCCCCTTGTGCGGGTCGAGCGTGACCGAGTCGGCGCGCCCGATGCCCCGCAGCGCCGCGCGCCCGCGCTCCGTCATGGCGAAGCACCCGCCGTACGCCGCGTCGACGTGGAACCACAGCCCCTCGCGCGCCGCCAGATCCGCCAGCGCCTCGAGGTCGTCGACCGCCCCGGTGTTGGTGGTGCCGCCCGCCCCGACGATCAGGCACGGCCGCAGCCCCGCCGCCCGGTCCGCGGCGATCGCCGCCGCCACCTCGTCGACGCGCACGCAGAACCGCTCGTCGACCGGCAGCGCCCGCACCTGGCCCTCGGGGAAGCCCGCGAGCATCGCCGCCTTCATGACCGAGTGGTGCGCCTGCGTCGACGTGTAGATCGTTCCGTCGGCGAACCGCTCGCCCAGCCGATCCCGCCGCGCCGCGACGGTCGCGCTGAAGTTCGCCAGAGAGCCCCCCGTGGTCAGCACCCCGCCCGCGCCGTCCGGCAGCCCGACCAGCGCGCACAGCCACTGCACGACGTTGGCCTCGAGCTGCACGAGCCCGGGCGCCGCCCGCCACAGCCCGACGAACCGGTTGATCGCGTCGGCGATCAGGTCGGCGACCGCCGCGTGCAGCAGCCCACCACCTGGCACATAGGCCAGGTACCCCGGCCCCGTCGTCGTGAAGCTGACCGGCAGCGCCCGCTCGAACAGCGTCGCCAGCACCTCGTCCAGCGCCTGCCCGCGCCGCGGCGGCGGCTCGCGCAGCGCCCGGGCCGCCTCGGCGCCCCCATCGGTCACGCACGCCGGCGTCGTCGGCAGCTCGCGCAGCGTCGCGGTGATCCGCTCCATCGCCGCCGCCACCAGCCCGCGGAAGCTGGCCTCATCGAGCTCGAGCCGGTCGTACTCCGTCATGCAGGCCCGCGTACGCCACCTGCGCCGCCCCCCGCAAGCCAGCGAGGCCGTGCGAAAACCCGCGCTCGAAAGCGCGCCACGCCCCCGAGTCCCTGCTATACGAGACCTCAGCAATGAAGGCCGGCAAGAAGCCCCAGACGATCACCCTCCCCGACCTCAACCTCTCGCTCGCCGAGCGCCGGCTGTGCGAGGAAGCCCTGACTCGGACCGGCTCGCTCGTCGAGGCCGCCGAGCTGCTCGGCACCAACCGTCACGCGCTGCGCCGCCTCATCGCCAAGCACGGCATCACCTGGTGGCCCTACGCGCAGCAGCAGGACGGCTGGCGCCGCCCCGACCCGCCGCCGCGCCGCGCCCAGGCCTGAGCCGTCCGCCCGCCGCCCTTCTCGCCCGCCTCCCCCGCAGTCCCATCCTCGTTGCCCCGCCGCGCTACACTGCCGGCCCCATGCCTGCGCACGACCTCAAGAAATTGCGCGCCGCCCTGCTCGCGCGCCGCGTCGAGCTGGTCGCCGAGGGTGATGTCCCGGTCCCGATGCAGCGCCTCGACGCCGTCAGCAAGCCCGACGAGGACGAGACCCCGCTGACCGAGATGAACCAGATCATCGCGTCGAACCGCAACCGCGCCCGCACCGCCGCGATGCAGTCGCTCGACGAGGCCCTGGCCCGCATGACCCGCGACCCCGAGGCGTTCGGCGTGTGCGAGACCTGCGACGAGCCGATCGCCGAGCGCCGCCTCATCCTCGTCCCGCAGGCCACCCTGTGCGCCACCTGCCAGGCCGAGGAGGAAGCGCGCAACAAGCCCGGCCAGACGCGCAAGCACCTGACCGACTACCGCTGACCTCGCCCTCATGCAACAGCTCAAGACCCTCAAGGCCGTACAGGACCGCCTCGAGTCGACCCACGACGCGGCGAAGCATCAGCGCCTCCTGACCGAGAAACAAGCCCTCGACGAGGCCCTCAAAAACCACGCCGAAAACCAGCGCTGATGGGATCTCCGGCGCGGATTTTGGTACCGTCGCGCGCCATGGCGACCGAGGACAAGCCCGTGCTACGCATCGCTCGCATCGAGATGCAGGGCCTGTTCGGTCTCTTCGATCACGTCATCGACCTGAACCTCGAATCTCGCGTCACCGTCCTCCACGGCCCGAACGGCGTCGGCAAGACGACCCTCCTGCGCATGCTCGTCGCCCTGTCCTCGATCGATCTCGAGGCCGTGGCGAACATCCCGTTCACGCGCTTCCAGATCACCCTGACGGACGGTGCGACCCTCACGGTCGAGAGCACGATCGAGGTCACGCCAGGAAATTCTGACGAGGGAATCGCTGAAAGCGCTATCAAGACGCTTTCATTCCAGTCGAACGGGGACATCGATTGGCGTGGCGTCCGTACATTCGAGCTGCGGAGCCTCTACGAGAATCCTCCGTATGCGGGGGTCGTACGCGTGGAGCGCTGGGCGATGCTCGGCGGTACGAACCCCGCAACCCGCCTCAAACGCTTCTTCGAAGCGATCAACATCTTCTTCATCTCGGCGCAGCGCCTGTTTTACCCATCCGATCCCAAGAAGCAGTCCAACACCGAGACGCCCGCACAGCAGCGGGTGCACCCTGGCGTATGGGAGATCGCCGGCGACCTCCAGCAACGCATCGGACGCGCGACGAATCACCACTCGCGTCTCGCCGAGTCGCTGGATCAGTCGCTCCCGAAGCGCCTGCTGCAATCTCCCGAGCGCACGAGCTCGATCGAGGCCCTCCGCAGCCGGCTGCAGGCCGTGGAGGCCAGGCGAACGACCCTCCAGCAGATCGGCATCCTGGACGAGACCACCGCGAAGCCGCTCGACCGCGAAGATCTGACCAAGCTCACCCCTGCGCACATCGGCGTCATGACCCTGTATGCGGAGGACAATGAGCAGAAGCTCGAGATCTTCCGCGAGCTCGCCGACAAGACCGCTCTGTTCCTCCGCATCATTAAAAAACGATTCCTCCGCAAGACCGTGCGCGCCGATCGCGAGCAGGGCCTGCAGGTCATCGACGACAACGGGTGGCTCATCGAATTGCGAGCGCTGTCCTCGGGCGAGCAGCACCAGCTCGTCATGTTCTACGAGCTGCTGTTCCGCACGCCCGCGGGCGCGCTCGTCCTCATCGACGAGCCCGAGCTCTCGCAGCACGTCGTGTGGCAGCGTCAGTTCCTCCCCGACCTGCTGGAGATCGTTCGCATCGCCGGCATCGACGCGCTCGTGGCGACCCACTCGCCGAGCATCATCGGCGGCCACCACGATCTGCTGGTCGCCCTCTCGCCGGACGACGACGACAGCGATGCAGCGACCCCCTGAGTCGACACCGGACGAGCTCTTCGCGGAGCTTCTGATGAGCAGGACCAGCCTGCGCGACAGGAGCTTCATGATCCTCGAAGGTGACGACGACCGTCGCTTCTGGCTGTCCTTCGTGGACAGCCAGCGCTGCGAGCTCATCCCGGCCTACGGCAAGAAGAATGTGGTGGAGTGCATTCGCCGGGTCGACGCCCACCCGCTCCCCGGCGTCTTGGGCGTCGTCGACGCCGACCTCGACGCCCTCGCGGGAGCACCGCCCATCGCCTCCAGTAACATCATCTCCACCGAGGATTATGACCTGGAGGCGCTGCTGTTCCAGAGCTCAGCGTTTCGTCGGGTGCTCGCCGAACACGGAGATCCGAAGCGGATCGCCCGATTCGAGGAATCTGCCGGCCATGATGTCCGCGATGCGCTCGTCTCCCGGGCCCTGCCGTTCGCCAGGCTCCGCTTGCTCTCCGTCCGGCGCACGATCGATATCACCATCAAGAAATTTCACCCTCACGGTTATATAAACAAGATGGATTGGTCGCTCGCCGTCGACGCGCTCCACGACGAGGCCGCGCGGCAGGGTCGGCTGGCGCGTTCACGGCTCCACGAGCACCTTGACGACCTGCCAGCGGTGACGCCCTGGGCGCTCTGCAATGGCCATGAGGTGCTCGAGATCCTGCGAATCGGCCTCGAGGGCATTCTGGGACCGCCGGGCAGGCCCAGCATCCGCCCCGAGCAGCTCGCGGGGTTGCTCCGACAGGGGCTTCAACTCCACGAATTCCAGGCGTCCACGCTCTACCGCGATCTCCGCGCATGGGAGGCGCGCAGCGCCCCCTACTGCGTCTTGCCGTGACCGCCGCGCGCTCGCCTGGCGCGCCCGAGGATCTCGCGGATGTACCGCGGGGTCCCGGCGATCGTGCACAGCGGCTCGAGCGGCTCCAGCCGCGCGATCGCCTCGTCGGGGCGGCCCTCGGCGAGGGCGAGCTCGCCGAGGCCGATGCGGGCCGGGCACGCCTTCGGGGAGTCGGCGCCGTATTGCCGGGTCCAGATGGCCTGGGCCCGCGTGTAGCTGGCCTGGGCCGCCGCGAATTCGCGGCGCAGCAGCTGCAGGTCGCCGACCGCGACGATCGTGGTGGCGACCTCGAGGTCGTCCTTGCCGTACAGCTTCTCGTACAGCGGCAGCGCGCGCTCGAGCAGCGGCGCCGCCCTCACCGCGTCGCCGCGCTGCACATAGTATGTTCCGAGCGCCGCGACCGACTTGGCGACCTCGCGGCTGTCCGGGGCGAACGTCTTCTCGCGGATCGCGAGGGCCCGCACGAACAGCTGCTCGGCCGCCGCGAAGGCGCCGAGGTCCAGCTGGATCTGCCCGAGGTTGTGCAGCGAGTACGCGACGTCCGGGTGCTCGGGGCCCTGGTTGCGCTCGCGGATCGCGAGGGCCCGCTGCTCGAGCGCCAGCGCGTCGTTCATCGCGCCCTGGCGCAGGCGCACGTTGGCCTGGTTGGTCAGCGCGTCGGCGATGTCGGGGTGATCCGGCGGGAACACCTGCTCGCGGATCGCCAGCACCCGGTCGCCCAGCGCCTGGGCGCCCGCGAGGTCGTTACGCTCGACGAGGATGAGCGCGAGGTTGGCGAGCGTGCTCGCGACCTCGGCGTGGTTCGGGCCGAACGCCGCCTCGCGGATCGCGAGGGCCCGGCGGTGCAGCGGCAGGGCCTGCGCGTACTCGCCGCGCTCGACGAGCACGGCGCCGTAGTTGTTGAGCGCGTTGGCGACGTGCGGGTGATCTTCGCCGAGGCCCTCCTCGAGGATCTTCAGCGATCGCCGGTACATGCCGAGCACCGTGCCGTCGGGGTCGCCGCGGGCGTTGACCAGGTTGGCGAGGTTGCCGAGCAGCATGCCGACCTCGGGGTGATCGGGGCCGAGGACTCGCTCGCGGATCTCGAGCACGCGCCCGTACAGCCGGGCCGCCTCCGCGTAGTCGCCGTGGATCTTGTGGGTGATGGCCAGCGCGTTGTAGAGGCGCGCGCCGAGCATGTCGTCGGCCTTGCCGAGCCGGCGGACCTCGGCCTCGCCCGCGTGCGACCACTGGACCCCCGCCTCGAACCGGGCCTGGGCGTAACCGGTGACGTACACCAGCTCGCTCGCGGACTCGGCCGCGAGCTCGTCGAGGCCGATCGCCGCGCCCTCGACGAACGCGCGCGTCAACGCGCGCTCGGCCAGGTCGAGCTTGTAGTTCTTGTTCGCCAGGAACCCGACCAGCTCGCTCGTGAGGACGATCAGCGGCGCGTGGTCGACGGCCTCGGCGCGGACCAGCAGCGCCTCGGCGTCGACCAGGCCGTCGGCCCAGCGCCCCGCCGCGTACATGCTCTGGACCCGCGTCGCGTCGCGGCGCAGCGCCGCCACCAACGCGCGCGTCTCGTCGTCGGCCGGCAGCGGCGGGCGCCGCTCGAGCGCCGCGCGGTCGGTGCACGAAGACGGCGGCGTCAGCCCGGCGAACGCCGGCACCGCGCGCGTCGCCGCGGGGCCCGGGTCCTCGATCAGCACCGCCAGCAGCGCGGCCAATTCCTCGCGCCGCTCGCCGAGGCACGCGACCGCGGCCTCGAACAATTCGGGCGTGCGCGTCCCGTCGACCTCGGCCTCGAGGCACACCTGCGTGCGCGTCTCGGCCCACGCGTGCGACCAGCGGTCGATCCACGGCGTCGCCTTCGCGTAGGTGGTCGCCGCGTAGCTCTTGCCCGAGGCCAACAGGGCGCGCTCGAGGTTCGCCCGCGCCTCGTCGTTCCACACCTCCGCGATCTCGCCGCCCGCCGCCGTGCACCCCGCGATCGCGGCGTTTCGCTGCACGTGCATCGACGCCGGCACCGCCACGAGCGCGGCGACCAGCGCCCCCGCCGCGAGCGCGAGCCGCCGCCGACGCTTGCGCGACTCGCCGCGGGCCAGCGCGCCCAGCAGCGCGTCCATCGTCGGGAACCGCTGCTCGGGCTCCGTCTGCAGCCCGCGCGTCAGGACCTTGCGCAGCCACGACGGGACCCGCCGACCGCGCGGCGGCGCCTGCAGCTCGCCGCCGAGGACCGCCGCCACCAGGTTGGTCGCCGTGTCGCCCGCGAACGGCCGCATCCCGTACAGCGCCTCCCACAGCGTCACGCAGAACGAGAATTGATCGGCGCGCGCGTCGGCCTCCTCGCCGCGCCACTGCTCCGGGGCCATGTACGCGGGCGTGCCCATCACCGCGCCGACCTGCGTGACCGGCAGCTTCAGCGCCGCCAGCCGCGTCGCCGAGATCACCAGCGCGTCGGGTGCGGGCGCCGGGTCGGACTGTCCGGCCGCGCGGGCCAGGCCGAAGTCCATCACGCGCACGCGGCCGTCGCGACCGACCATGATGTTGTCGGGCTTGAGATCGCGGTGCACGAGGCCGACCGCGTGGGCCGCCGCCAGCCCCTCGCCGACCCTGCGCAGCACGCCGAGCACCTCGGCCCAGCGCGGCTCGTGCTCGGCCACCCACCCGCCGAGCGTGACCCCGTCGATGTACTCCATCGCCAGCCACACGCGATCCGCCAACGTGCCGACGTCGTGGATCGCGACCACGTGCGGGTGGCTCAGCCTGGCCAGCGCCTGGGCCTCGCGCAGCAGCCGGGTGCGCCCGAGGCTGGCCGCCGTGCCGAGCCCGACCGCCGCCTGCAGCAGCTTGAGCGCGACCTTGCGGTCGAGCTCCGGGTCGTACGCCGCGTAGACCACGCCCATGGCGCCGGCGCCGAGCCGGCTCAGCACCACATAACGCCCGACCACCGTCCCGCGCTCGATGTCCCCGGCCCCCGACGTCGCCGCGGGACGCACGCCGGGCTCGGCGGCGATCGTCGCGCCCATGCGGCTCTCGTCCGGCCCGCCCAGCAGCGTCGGCACGTCGCCGACGCTGTCGTCGTCGCCGGTGCCGGTGCCGTCGTCGTCGCGCCGCATCGCCGCATCATGCCAGGATCTCGGCGGGGGTCGCGAGCACCCACCCGCCGTACCCGCAAAAAAATACGTGTTGTCAGACCGCGCGCCCGCGCCGCTACAGTCCCGCCATGTCCACCGCCGCGAAGAAGATCCTGTTCGTCCTCACCAGCCACGATCGCAAGGGCGACAAGCCCAGCGGGTTCTTCCTGGCCGAGGCCACCCACCCGCACCACGTGCTCGCCGAGGCCGGCTATGCCATCGACTTCGTCAGCCCGCGCGGCGGCAAGGCCCCGCAGGACCCCGACGGCTTCGACCTCAAGGACAAGATCAACGCCGCCTTCTGGAACGACCCGACCCTGCGCGCCGCGATCGAGGACACCAAACGACCCGCCGACGTCGACGCCGACGACTACGCCGCGATGTTCTTCGCCGGCGGACACGGGACCATGTGGGACCTGCCCGACGACGCCGGCCTCGCCGCGCTCGCGGCCCGCATCTACGAGCGCGGCGGGGTCGTCGGCGCCGTGTGCCACGGCCCCGCCGGCCTCGTCAACGTCAAGCTGTCCGACGGCAGCTACCTGGTCGCCGGCAAGGACGTCGCCGCGTTCACCAACGCCGAGGAGCGCGCCGTCAAGCTCGAGCACATCGTCCCCTTCTCGCTCGCCGACCGCCTGGTCGAGCGCGGCGCCCGGCACCACCCCGGCCCCGACTGGCAGTCGAAGGTCGTCGTCAGCGACCGCCTCGTGACCGGGCAGAACCCCGCGTCGGCCACCGCCGTCGGCGAGGCCATGCTCGAGGTCCTGCGCTCACAGGCGTAGCGCCACGCGCACCGGGCAGTGATCCGAGACGTCCGTCCACCCCGCGGGCGCCCGGGTCTGCGGCGCGCAGGCCAGCTCGGCGCACATGCCCAGCGCCTCGGCCGCGCCGAACTCGAGCTCGTCGGACGCGACCACGTGGTCGAGCAGACTGGCAGCATATTCGCCGGACCGCGGGTTCCAGTACATCGAGCACCCGAGCCGCTCGGTCGGCATCTGCAGCGCGCCACGCCCCAGCACCTCGTCGATGAACCGCCGCTCCGGATCCTCCTTCACGAGATACCCGGTGCTATTAAAATCCCCCGCGACGACCACCGGCGCGGCCAGCTCGGCGCGCAGCCCCGGCAGCGCCCGGGCCAGCCAATTCCACTGCCCCTCGCGCAGCCGCCGGACCTCCGCCCCGTCCCCCGCGGGCATGTGCACCGACGCCAGCGCGAGCCGCCGCCCGTCGTGCGCGCGCAGCAGCGCGAGCATCCCGACCGGCTGTCCCTCGGGACAGGTGTACTCGCCGAGCGGCCGCGACTCGAGCACATCGAATTCTCCGGCGTCGTGGACCACCCCGAGGTGGACCGTGACCTTGAGCGGCGGGCAGCGTGCCGGCGCGAGGGTCATTTGATAGCGCCGCCCCGACAGCGCGCTGGCGCGGTCCAGGACGTCCTGAAACGCGATCGGATCGAGGATCTCCTGGACCGCGAACGCGTCGGCGTCCAGCCCCGCGATCGCCACGGCGACCGCCTCACGATCGGTGTTCGCGTGGGGGAACCAGCGAATATTAAACGTGCCGAGCACCAGCGGCGGCGCGCGGCACAGGGACAGCGCGGCGAACACCACGAGGGACGCGAGCAGCAGGCGGCGGAGCACGCCGCACGGTCCCGCCGACCCGACCTCGCTGTCAAGCCGCCCGTGAGGGAAGCCCGGGCCGCAGCGCGTCCCACGGCCCGCCGCGGCGCATACACTCCGCCGCCATGCCCCTGCAATTCAGCGTGAGCGCCGTGGACCGCGACTCACGCGCTCGTCGCGGCACCCTCGTCACGGCGCACGGCAGCGTCGACACCCCCGCGTTCATGACCGTGGGCACCCGCGCCAGCGTCACCGGCCTGACCCCCGGCGACCTGCGCGAGGTGGGCGCCCAGGTCGTGCTCGGCAACACCTACCACCTGATGCTGCGACCCGGCCCCGAGCTGTTCGAGCGGGTCGGGGGGATCCACAAATTCATGAAGTGGGACGGCCCCGTGCTCACCGACTCGGGCGGCTATCAGATCTACTCGCTCTCGGCCGACCGCGTGATCTCCGAGCGCGGCGCGAGGTTTCGCAGCTACACCGATCAGCGCATGCACATGCTGTCGCCCGAGCGGTCGATCGCGGTGCAGACCGCGATCGGCTCCGACATCATGATGGTCCTCGACGTCTGCGTCGACGCTCGCTCCGACGAGCCGACCACCCGCGACGCGATGGAGCGGACCCACCGCTGGGCCCTGCGCAGCCTCGCGGCCCGGACCAACCCCGAGCAGGCGCTGTTTGCGATCATGCAGGGCGGCATCCACCCCGAGCTGCGCCGGGCCTCGGCCGCGTTCCTGCGCGAGCACCCGTTCGACGGGTTCGCGATCGGCGGCCTCGCCGTCGGCGACACGCGGGCCGAGCGCGAGGCCATCACCCACATGGCCGCCGACCTGCTGCCCGCCGATCGCCCGCGCTACCTGATGGGCGTCGGCACCCCGCCCGACCTGCTGTACGCGATGATGGCCGGCGTCGACATGTTCGACTGCATCCTGCCGACCCACCTCGCGTGGCAGGGCACCGCGTTCACCTCGACCGGGCGGGTCAAGCTGACCCGCGGCAGCCAGGCCCGCGACGACGGCCCGCTCGACGCATCCTGCGGGTGCTCGACCTGCCGCGATTACAGCCGCGCCTACCTGCACCACCTGTTCAAGTGCAGCGAGCCGCTCGGTCCGCGGTTGTTGTCGCTGCACAACCTGCACCACTACCTCGCGCTGATGGCCGAGTCGCGGGCCGCGATCGAGTCGGGCAGCTTCGCCGCCTACGCGCACGCGAAGCTCGAGAGCATCGACCGCCACGAGCACAGCGATCGCCGCATGGGTGCGGAGGCCGCCGCGTGACCAGCAGCTGCGAGGTCGTGACCACCCGCGAGGGCGCGCGGGCGATGCTCGACCGCGCGACCGGCGAGGTCATGCACCCCGTCGTCGGCCCGAGGATCGAGGCGCAGCGGCTGTACTGCGCCCCGGCGCGGCTCGAGGCGCGGCTGCTCGCCGGCGGCGACGACCCGCTCGTGCTGCTCGACGTCGGCCTCGGCGCCGGCTCCAACGCGGCCGCGGCCTGGCGCCTGTCGGCGTCGCTGCCAGCGAGCGCGCGGCCCCTCGAGATCGTCAGCCTCGACCGCGACCTCGAGGCCTTGACCCTGGCCCTCGCGCACGCCGAGGACTTTAATTTGGACGGCCCGGTCGGCGACGCGGCCCGCGCCCTGCTCGCGCGCGGCGAGCACACCAGCGAGCGCACCCGCTGGCGAATGATCCACGCCGAATTGCCGGCCAGCCTGGCCCGCGCGCCCGCGGCGGACGTCGTGTTCTGGGACCCGTTCTCGCCGCGCGCCAACCCCGAGCTGTGGCGCCTGTCCGCGTTCACCGGCCTGCGCGAGCGCTGCCGCGGCGCCGCCACGGTGCACACCTACAGCGGCGCGACCGCCGTGCGCTCGGCCCTGCTGCTCGCCGGCTTCGCCGTCGGCGAGGGCGTCGCCACCGGCGAATTCAAGACCGCCACGACCGCAGCCCTGCGCCTCGAAGATCTCGAGCGACCGCTCGACATGCGCTGGCTCGCCAGGCTCGGCCGCTCGAGCGCCGGCTTCCCCGCCGACGCACCCGCCGACGCTCTGGCCCGGGTCGCCGCGCTCCCGCAATTCAGACCCGC
>Ga0075163_10012795_pt1 | contig 10919 bp, 12 predicted proteins | sample JI1023141ADNA_FD_71478 | JGI IMG/M metagenome (GOLD analysis project Ga0075163, IMG submission 71478) | Wastewater effluent complex algal communities from Wisconsin, to seasonally profile nutrient transformation and Carbon sequestration -... | ecosystem: Engineered > WWTP > Effluent > Algae...
AAGTAAAAAGTATTAAGTATTAAGTAAAAAGTAAAAAGTATTAAGTAAAAAGTAAAAAGTATTAAGTATTTTGTATTTAGTATTTGCTGAAAGTTTTAATAATTGCAGTATGCTAAAAGCCAACAGCTAAAAGCCAACAGCTAAAAGCCAACAGCCAAAAGCCAACAGCTAAAAGCCAAAAAATGACCAAACTAATCGTTTCACATTCTACAAATCCGTTTTACAATTTAGCTATTGAAGAATGGGCAGTACGAAATATTGATACTTCTGAATGTGATTATCTGTTTTTGTATGTCAACACAGACTGCGTGGTAGTAGGTAGAAATCAAAATGTTTTTCAGGAAGTAAATTTAAAATATTGTAGAGAACATAATATTGAAATTACTAGAAGAGTTAGCGGTGGCGGCACAGTTTTTCACGATTTAGAAAACCTAAATTGGACATTCATTACCAAGTTCGACAATGCAAAAGTTAATAATTACGCACATTTTGCAGAGCCGATTATCAATGTTTTAAAAAAAATAGGTCTTGATGCATATCTAAATAAAAGAAATGCAATAATGGTAGGCGAAACCAAAGTTTCTGGTCAGGCGCAGTTTACAAACAGAAAAAACATTTTAAGTCACGGTACATTACTTATAGGTAGCGACACTACAAAACTTCAAGAATCTATAAATTTAAAGCACAAAACGGTTATTTCAAGAGCTACACCTTCAGTAAATAGCCTTGTAAAAAATTTAAAAGATTTATGTGCAAAAGGCATTTCAATACAAGACATTCAAAATTTACTTTTAAAAGAATGTGAAATCTCAGAAGTTTTTAAAATAGACGAAGAAATACAAAAGTTGATTTTAGAAATACAAGAAACATATAAAACCCAAAAATGGATTTATGAACGCTCGTCTAAATGTACAATTGAAGAAGAGTATCAAAATGAACTTTTGACTTTTGAAATAGAAAATGCAAAAGTGGTAGGTATAAAAAATAAAAAGGGTGAAGAAATTAATCAACACCCTTTTCTAAATCAATTATATTTTAATCTATTTGTTTAGTAAATCTTTCATATCGAAATTTACACGAATACCGTCAACAAATTTCGTAACAAAAGCACCACCTAAACCCATAGTTCTAATAGCTGCAGCAAAATCTTCAGCATCGTAAGGATTGTCGAAACTACCAACGTAGTATTTAGTAACCCCCGCTACAATTTCTGTTTTTATAGCAGAACCCATTGCTGTAGCACCACCAAAATTGTTTTTAGAATAAGCTCCTATTTGAACTCTATACTCCAAAGCCAAAGATTGCTCAATAGTACTTCTAATAGTATTTTCCATTGCTTCCAAATCTCTAATACGAGCATTTAACTCAGTTATAGAATCATAATAAATTCTATTTAGAACCTTTAACTCATCATAACGCTCTTCTAATACAGCTAATCGAAAAGCTGCACTATCTAATTGTTCTTTAGTGTCACGCTCTATTTTCCTGTATGAAGCAGGATTCTTCATAAACGCTTTTAACTGAGCTTTTGTTTCCTTATCTAATTTTTTATTTTGAGCTGATAAGGTTTGTCCCCCAAAAATAATTATTGCCAATAACAATACGAATTTTAATATTTTCATAAATTAAATTATACTTTTTGTACGAAAGTTAGATTTTATTTGTTACATTATATTGTAAACAATGCGCAAAGATAATCTGCTTTGTTTAATAATTTAAAATAAATCACAAATTCTAAACTTATCTGCATAAAAATAACTCAATTTATTTTATTTTAGTAGTTTTACACGCCGATGGCACACTATTTGTATTTAATTTAAAAAAAACTAAAATGAAAAAAATTAAATTACTTCTTGTTTTGTTTATTACTGTGGGGTTTAACACCAACGCACAGGATGCTAAAACTATAATAACAAAGGCAATATCTGCTATGAATACCACAAATACATACCAATACGAATTTACTTCTGTAGAAAGAATAAATGGTGCGTATATAACAAGTGTTATGACAACAAAGTTGATGCAGAGTCCACACAAAGTTTATTTAAATAACATTGGAGGACCAAATAAAGGCAAAGAACTTTTATATGTAGCTGGTGAAAATAAAAACAAAGTATTAGTAAACGTAGCTTGGGGTTTTTCTTTAGACCCGTTTAGTTCACTTATCAGAAAAGGAAATCATTATACAATACTTGATTCTGGGTTTAAAAATGTAAAAAGCATTATTCAAGGAGCAAAAACTAGAGCAGATGCTGAAGGTAAGTTCAATGAGGTTTTTAAATATGTAGGAACGGTAACTTTTGATGGTGCTACATGCTACAAAGTAGAAATAAATGACCCAACATATACTTATGTGAATTATACTATTAAAGCTGGCGAATCTTTATATGCAATAGCTAAAAAATTAAAAGTTTGTGAACAATTAATAATTGAAAAGAATAGTAGTTTATCTGGTTTTGATTCGGCAAAAGAAGGAATGGTTATAAAAGTACCAAGTTCATATGCTAAGAAATCTATACTTTATATAAACACTCAAAACAATCACGTAGTATATCAAGAAGTTTCTGACGAAAAAGGAATTTTTGAAAAATACAGTTTTAAATCATTAAAAATAAACCCTACATTTGCGGCAGACGAGTTTAAATCTGACTGTAAATCTTACAACTTTTAAAATATAATTTTAACAATGAAAAAAATAATCATTTTATTACTTGCTGCTACTTTTTTTATTAATGTAAATGCCCAAAGTAAACAAAAATATGTAGATGAAGCATACTGCCTAATCAAAGTAAAGTCGTTTAATCCGAACACAAATTCTAAAAAATGTGATGTTTATGCTTATTTAAAAGCTGGAAACTTGTCTAAACAAGTAACATATTTTGTAGAGTTGAAAAGAAAAGGAAGTAATGAAACTATCTTTAGAAACGCATTAGATTTTAGAGATATGAGCCAAACTCAAGGAACTGTATCTTACAGACAAAAAGATGATGTTTACGAATTGTTTTATGGTCTTTATGTAATTCATGAGGATACTTATATGCAATTAATAGCAATAGAACCAGATGGTAATCAATTGGTTATACCTGTAGAATTTACAGACTATAAGAATCCAATAACTATAATGAACTAGAAATAAGCTCTAAGGTTTTTGCTATACAATCTTCAACAGCTTTTTTAGGGTCTTTACTAAATTCTTTAGTGGCTCTATTTGCTATTATAGTATTTATAGATAGACTTTTGTGTCCTAAAATATCACTCAAGCCATAAATGGCAGATGTTTCCATTTCGAAATTAGTAATTCTATTTCCTTCTACATTTATACTAGCCAATTTATCTACAAAATCTGCAATAACTGGTTGTGCTCTTAAAATTCTACCTTGTGGCCCATAAAAACCTGTACTACTAGCAGTAATTCCTTTTACACTTTCTCCTTCTTTGTAAAAAAGATTCATTAATGAATCAGAACATTTCGAAATTCTTGGCGGAATTTGCAATTCTGGAATTTCAGCATTTATGGTCTCTAATATATTTAGTTCTAAAGCAGAATTTTGATGTTTATAAAAGTTCATCAATCCATCTAAGCCCAAACCATATTCGGAATATAAAATTGAATCGCAAGCAACATCTGCCAACAAAGTTCCAGATGTACCAATTCTAATTATGTTTAAAGACGTTTTTTCTTTCTTTTCTGTTCTGGTTTTTAAATCAATATTTACCAACGCATCTAATTCGTTCATTACAATATCTATATTATCTGTACCAATTCCTGTAGAAATAATAGTCAATCTTTTTTTACCTATAAAACCAGTATGCGTAACAAATTCACGTTTTTGAGTAGTAAATTCAATTGAGTCGAAATGCTTGCTAATCTTAGCTACTCTGTCTGGGTCGCCAACAAAAATAATGTTGTTAGAAATGTGCTCCGGAAGCAAATGTAAGTGATAAACACTGCCATCATCATTAAGAATTAATTCTGATTCTTTAAAAATTTTCATAAAACGTAACTTTTAGTGGTTTATACAAGTATAACGGGTAATAACTAATTTCACTTCAAAGGTAAAAAACTTTTGTATGAAACTATAATATATTATTTTTGCCCTTATGAGTTTAAGAGAAGAAAAATCTACGCACAAAGCCAGACCAAATTATATAACGGCTGTTATTAGTATTACATTAGTTTTACTAAACCTTGGTATTTTAGGAGCAGCGCTTCTTATGTCGAAAGACCTACCTAACTCAGTAAAAGAAAATTTAGAATTTCAGCTAGAGTTGAGTAAAGACATGACAGATGCTCAAATTAAAGAATACACTGCAACAATAGAAAAAGAGGATTTTACAAAATCGGCAGTTTTTGTATCTAAAGACGATGCAGCTTTGATAATGCAAGAAGAACTGGGTGAAGATTTTAAAGGACTTTTGGGTTACAACCCACTTTACGCTTCTATAAACTTAAAGTTGAAATCTGAATATCTAGAACAAGATAAACTTAAAGCTGTAGAAGAAAAAATAATGCAGTCTGGTTATGTAAAAAGTATCAACTACGATTCTGATTTGATAAATATAATAAACAACTATGCAGGCAAAATTTTAATTCCGCTAAGTATTTTTGCATTTCTACTATTTATTATAGCATTATTTTTAATCGATTCTACTATTAGACTTTCTATGTATTCAAAAAGATTTTTGGTGCGTAGTATGAAGTTGGTAGGTGCTACAGAGTGGTTTATTTCTAAACCATTTATAAGAAGTGGTATTGTAATAGGCGCTATTAGTGGTGCTTTAGCATCTGTAATTCTTATTGCTATTGTATTTCCTCTTTCTCAATACTTCTTCAATATTTCTATTTTAGACAATACTATGGGCTACCTAGCTCTTGTAGTTTTCTTAATAGTTTTAGGCGTTTTAATATCTGTTTTAAGTACAATGCGTGCAGTAAATAAATATTTAAAACTAAAATTGAACGATTTATATTAAATTTGTGTTTTAATAACATAAAAAATACTTTTCTATGCTTTTCAATAAATCTAATTATATGTTCATGATTGCTGGTGTGGTAATCATTTTAGTAGGCTTTTTACTTATGTCTGGTGGTGGTTTTGAACTTAATGAAAACTTTGTACAACCAGAATTTGACAAAGACGGCATCTATAGTTTTAGAAGAATTACATTAGCTCCAATAGTTATTTTTATTGGTTTCTTGGTAGAAATTTATGCTATAATGAAAAAACCTTCGGCTAATTAATGACTATATTTCAAGCTATTATATTAGCTATTATTGAAGGAATTTCTGAGTTTCTTCCAATTTCTTCTACCGGTCATATGATTTTAGGTTCTGCCGCTATGGGAATAGAAGGTTCGGACTATGTAAAAATGTTTACCGTTGCCATTCAATTTGGTGCTATTCTTTCTGTTTTAGTGCTTTATTGGAAAAAATTTCTAAAATCTTTTTCATTTTACGTTAAATTATTGATTGCATTTATACCAGCAGCTGTTTTTGGTTTTCTTTTAAATGATTTTATTGATAGCCTTCTAGAAAGTCCAATGGTTGTGGCAGTAAATTTAATTTTGGGTGGTATTTTATTACTTTATGTAGATAAAATATTTGCTAAAAACGAACTAGACACTACCGAAGACCAAGAAATAAGCAATATGAGTGCTTTGAAAATAGGTTTTTATCAAGTTATAGCTATGCTTCCAGGAGTATCGCGCTCGGCAGCGACAATAGTTGGTGGTTTAACACAGAAATTGAATAGAAAAAACGCTGCAGAATTTTCATTTTTCCTTGCTGTGCCTACTATGTTGGCAGCAACAGGTTATAAAATGTTGAAATATCAAATGGAAAATGGTTTTACAGCAGACGATTTACAAATTCTTTTATTGGGAAATGTGGTAGCATTTGTTGTTGCACTTTTCGCTATAAAAGCACTTATTAGTTATTTGACCAAATACGGTTTTAAAATGTTTGGTTATTACAGAATTATACTTGGACTTATTATTATAGCATTAATAGTTTCGGGTGTTGGCTTAAATATAATTTAATGGTACTAACCAAAGACACTTTAAAACCAGATTTCGAAGCTGGGCAAATTATAATAATCGACAAACCACTTACTTGGACATCTTTCAACTTGGTTTCAAAAGTTAAATATGCTGTTTCGAGAAAAATAAATGTCAAAAAAATAAAAGTTGGTCACGCAGGTACACTAGATCCTTTGGCAACAGGCATATTAATAATTTGTACAGGCAAAGCAACAAAAATAATTGAGACTTTACAAGCCGAAGAAAAAGAATATCAAGGTACTTTTTTTATAGGCGCTACTACTCCATCTTACGATTTGGAAACAGAAGTAGATGAAACTTTTCCTACAGCACATATCGACGAAGCATTGATAGAAAAAGCAAGACAATCTTTTTTGGGCGAAATAGACCAAATGCCGCCAATTTTTTCTGCATTGAAAGTAGATGGAAAACGTGCATACAAAAGTGCTCGTGAAGGCAAAGATGTTGAGTTAAAAACAAGAAAAATTACTATTTCTAGCTTAGAATTAGACAACAATTTACCTGAATTGGGTTTCAAGGTTTCATGCTCAAAAGGAACATATATACGGTCATTGGCTTACGATATGGGAAAGGCTTTAGATTCTGGAGCATATATGAGCAGCTTGCGTAGAACGAGAAACGGCGATTTTAAAATTGAAGATGCTTGGGATTTAGATGAATTGATAGCATATATTCAAAATTTGGAGTTATGAAAATTCTCCTTTTCGGAATAGTTCAAGACATTATTGGAAGTTTGTTTATAGAAACTACTATGATGTCTAAAAGCTTTCGGATTTGAAACTAGAGAGGAATATCTTTATTTTGAATTTGTACTAATTTTGATATTTAGAAGAGGCGGTGATTTGCAGCCCGACTTGAGTGGAGCTCTTTTTGTGAAGCGCAGCGGAACAAAAAAGCGGGAACGGAAGGCGGATGTGCTGCCCAAATATAGCTTTGAATGTAAGAATAGATTAGAGACATGACATTTGCGGCTTTATTTGGCTAAACTTTAAGGCATATTTTTTCAAAAATTTAACTTAAAACAATGCTGACAAATTGTCATTAAGTATTATCTTTGTGCGATGTCAGAATTCAATTTTAAAGACTTAGAATTAAGTTTCCAACCCAAAACTATTGACGAAGCCAGACAAGGCGAAGCAATGAGTTTAGATTTGCCCGAAGGAATAGAAAGCAACGGCAAAAAATACTATATAGAAAGTTATGGCTGCGCTATGAATTTTAACGATAGCGAAATTGTGGCTTCCATATTGGCGAAAGAAGGCTTCGCTTCTACCCTAGATTTTAATGAGGCGGATGTGGTTTTTATAAACACATGTTCGATAAGAGACAATGCTGAGCAGCGCGTTAGAAACAAGCTGAACAATTATGGTGTTATTAAAAAACGCAACAAATCGGCAATAATTGGCGTATTGGGATGTATGGCAGAAAGGCTTAAAGAGCAGTTTTTGGAACAAGAAAAAATTGTTGATTTAGTAGTTGGTCCTGATGCGTACCGTACGCTTCCGGCTTTGATAGCAGATGCAGAAAATGGACAAAAATCGGTAAATGTATTGCTTTCGAGAGAGGAAACTTATGCAGATATTAATCCGGTTCGTTTGGCTTCAAATGGGGTTTCGGCGTTTGTGTCTATAATGAGAGGTTGCGATAATATATGTTCGTTTTGCGTAGTGCCTTTTACGAGAGGAAGAGAGCGCAGCAGAAGTCATTTATCTATTTTGGCAGAGGTGCAAGATTTGCAAGAAAAAGGCTACAAAGAAATTACGCTTTTGGGACAGAATGTAGATTCGTACAGATATTCTGAAGATGAAAAACTGAGAGGAAAAAAACTGATAGATTTAAAGGAAACAGATGAAGTAGTAAATTTTGCCAATTTGTTGGAAATGGTTGCACAAGCTGCACCAAATATGCGTATTCGATTTTCGACTTCGCACCCAAAAGATATGCTAGATGATGTGCTTTATGTAATGGCGAAATATGATAATATCTGCGATAATGTACACCTTCCGGTTCAATCTGGAAACACAGAATTGTTGGAAAAAATGAACAGAAACTATAGCAGAGAATGGTATTTAGATAGAATTGCGGCGATTAAAAGAATATTGCCAAATGCTTCTATTTCGTCTGATTTTATAGCAGGTTTTTGTACAGAAACAGAAGAACAACACAGAGATACGATAACACTGATGGAAGAAGTTGCTTTTGATTTTTCGTACATGTATTACTATTCTGAAAGACCTGGAACTTTAGCTGCAAAAAAATATGAAGACGATGTGCCTTTGGAAACAAAAAAACGCAGGCTTCAAGAAATTATAGATTTGCAAAATAAGCTAGCAAGAGCAAGCCATAAAAGAGATGAAGGCAAAACTTTTGAGGTTTTGGTAGAAGGAACATCAAAAAAATCTGAAGAGGACCACCAAGGCAGAAACAGCCAAAACAATATGGTTATTTTTCCAAAAGGAAATACAAAAATTGGCGATTTGGTGATGGTAAAAATATTGAAAGGAACGCAGAGTGTTTTGATTGGGGAGTTGGTTTAAATAATTATAAATGATGAATTATAAGTTATGAGTTTATTGCTCAGGATAAAGTAATTATATTATTGAACAAAAACAGTTATCGATAAGGTATTATTAATGTATTTCAAACCGCATTCATAATCCATAATTTATAACTCATAATTAAAAAAAAAGTGGATATACAAAGCATAAAACAAAGATTTGAGATAATAGGAAACGCACCTGCACTTAACTATGCGGTGAGTATAGCCGAACGTGTAGCGCCAACCAACTTATCTGTTTTGATACAAGGTGAAAGTGGTGTAGGAAAGGAAGTTTTTTCTAGAATTATACACGCTTTGAGCCCAAGAAAACATAATAAATTTATAGCTATAAACTGTGGTGCTATACCAGAAGGAACTATAGATTCAGAGCTTTTTGGACACGAAAAAGGTTCTTTTACTGGAGCGCAAGGCAAAAGGGAAGGTTATTTTGAAACGGCAGATGGTGGAACTATTTTTTTAGATGAAATAGGCGAATTACCATTAGGAACACAAGCGCGTTTGCTTAGAATATTGGAAAACGGCGAATATATAAAAGTTGGTTCGTCTGTAGTACAAAAAACAGATGTTAGAATTGTTGCAGCTACGAATAAAAATTTATTGAACAAAATAGATGCTGGAAAATTTAGAGAAGATTTGTATTATAGATTAAGCACCGTTCCTATAGAAATTCCACCTTTGAAAGAAAGAGGAAGCGATGTAGAGCTACTTTTTAGAAAATTTAGTTCAGATTTTTCTGAGAAAAATAGAATTCCTTTAGTTAGCCTGTCTAAAGATGCGCAAGATTTATTGTACCATTATGACTGGCCAGGAAATGTGAGACAACTAAAAAATGCTGCTGAGCAAATAGCTATTCTTTCAAATGCAGCAGAAGTAACGGCATCAGATGTTTTGAGAATTATTCCAAGTCTTCAGAGAAGAAATTTACCAAAATTGGCAAATGATTCGAGCGCTTCGGGTTCTGACCAATCTTTTTCTGAAAGAGAAATACTTTACAAAATAATGTTCGATTTGAAAAAAGATATGAACGACTTGAAGCAGTTTGTGCTACAAATGGCAAAAACTGGCAATTATTCTACAGAGCAATTGAACAATATAGTTTCTAGAGATATAGAAACCAACCATTTAAGAGATTACGAAGATAGAAAACCACAAAGAGCATATAACAGTTCAAATTTTGGAAATAATATTGAAGAAGAAGGACATTTTATAATAAAAAAAGATGAGCAGTTAGAATCTTCAGAAACTATAGAAGAAACCTTATCTTTGGCAGATATGGAGAAAAAAATGATAGTGAAAGCCTTAGAAAAATTTAAAGGAAAGAGAAAAAAAGCTGCCAACGAGTTACAAATTTCTGAACGAACATTGTACCGAAAAATTAATGAATACAATATATCTATTTAACTTTAAGCCAAAATTTCGTGAAAAAAAATAGTCTAAAAATACTTGTTACTATACTACTTTTAGTGGTTTTGGTGTCTTGCAAAGTGAAATATTCGTTTTCGGGTGCAGATATAGATCCAAATATAAAAACGGTTTCCATCAGTTATTTTGATAATAATAGTGGAAATGGCGTTGCAAATATGGGCGATTTGTTTACAGATGCACTACGTGATAAAATTTTGAGAGAAACCAATTTGAATTTGGTAACTGGAAAAGCAGACATAGAATTTAGTGGAAAAATTTCTCAGTATTTCTTTTCAGTACAAGCACCAACTGGCACAGAAACTTCAGATATAAGAAGAATAACTATGATAGTTAGTGTAGATTTTAAAAATAATTTAACAGAAGAAGATAGTTGGACTTCAAACTTTACAAATATAGCAGAACATAGTGTAGATGTAGATTTAACTTCTATAGAAGAAGAGTCTGTGCGAACTATAAATACGCTTTTGGTCGATGATATTTTTAACAAAGCTTTTGTAAAATGGTAGGTTTTGATAAAAATACATTTTATGAAACTATAGAAAATCCAAAACAAGTTTCAGGCATTTCGTTAGAATCTATAAACGAAACTTTAATTAAATACCCAGCATTTGATGCAGCATATTTAATACAATCGTTGGTTTTACATCAAAAAAATGTATTTGAATTTGAAACAAAACTTCCATATACTGCTATTCAAATTAGAAACAGAGCAGTTCTTCATGATTTAATTTTTACTGCAAAAGCAGATAAATATAAAGCAGTAATTGAGGTAAAAAAACTTGAAGAAGAAAAGGAACAAGCTGCAATAATTGCAAAACGAGAAGAAGAAAAACGCGCTTTAGAAGCAGAAAACCAAGCAAAAATCAATGCTGAA
>Ga0075163_10012796_pt1 | contig 10918 bp, 6 predicted proteins | sample JI1023141ADNA_FD_71478 | JGI IMG/M metagenome (GOLD analysis project Ga0075163, IMG submission 71478) | Wastewater effluent complex algal communities from Wisconsin, to seasonally profile nutrient transformation and Carbon sequestration -... | ecosystem: Engineered > WWTP > Effluent > Algae...
TCCACTCCGGATGGCGAGTGGGCGGGAGCAGCAAGCCTGCGTCGCGCAGTTCGCCAAAACGCGCGCGCGCCTCGGCGGCCAGCGCCGGCTGGCTCGCCAGCAACGCATCGACACCCGCATCCCCATCACGTTCGTAGACGAGGATGCACTGGGCGACGAGGTCGTCAGCACCATTCGGATCCGGAATGGCAGTCATCAGGGTTCTCGGCGTGGCTCAGGATCTTGATCTGGTGGCAGTCGGCCATGGCCATAGGTGAGGCCCGACAAGCGCGCCAACGCCCGGGCGACCAGGCCGCGAATCGCCGATTCGCTTTGTTCCTTCAGACTCGCTATCTCGGCGTAGGACATGCCGGCGACGCGGGACAGCAACAGTGCTTCGCGTTGGCTTGGCGGCAGCTGCTGCATCGCTTGTTCGGCGAGCATCAGCTCTTCCTTGCCCGCGGCGACGCGCGAAGGGCTTGGCGAGCCCGCCACCCCGTCGACATCCTCGTGCACCTCCTGCTGCTTGCCGGGGTCCCGCACCGGGATCTTGTAGTAGCGCGCCCGATCGAGCACCTTGCGGCGCGCCTGGAGGAACAGGTAGGCGCGGAACTGGTCCTCGCGATGGAACTCGAGCTCCGACAGATCGGCGAGCACTTCGCGGCACACGGATTGGGCGAGGTCTTCGGCCGACTCAGCCTTTGCCATCGCCCCACCGATGCGCTTCTGCAGGTAGGCCACCAGCACCGGCAGATTGCGCCCAAACAGCGTATCGTACGCGCCACGATCCCCACGGCAGGCCGCGTTGACAGTGGATGGAAACGGGGAGTCGGGGTCCATTGGCGCAATGGCGGGCGCTAGGCGACTGGGCACATGCGCAGGAAGAGCATACTACAGCCCTGTCCCCATGCCCGACCCGCCCGCTGGATCGATGGATGGATGGATGGGGGCATGGGGGCATGGGACCGGATTGGGCATCTGCAGGAGACAGCGAGGGACTGGCGGCGAATGTTCGGTCCTGTCGACGATTCCGCGAATCCATGGACAAGCGCGAGCGCCATCGGGCCAACAAACTACCGAACTAGATGCTCAAACTCAGTGCGGGCGTCGTTCCAGTATCAGCAAACAAGAACGCGGGTCCTTTGAAAACGACCGACTGAGCTTGGATCGTCAGCCCGTGGAAGCTGGGGTTGTTGGGCACCGTGAGGGTAAAGCGCGAGTAGGTATCCGGGCCCACAAGGGCGAACACCTGAGCAGAGATGCTGATCAACATCGAGCAACCCGGCCGTGGAAACCCATGGGTAGCTTGTGGCGCAAGCCCCAAGCCAAACCAACAACCATCACCCGGCAACAACTGCGTGGTGTGGATCTCCAGAGTGGTGCCGATGCACGGACCACCATCAACCGCGACGTGCAACTCTGGTGCGTTTGGCGTAAGAGGCAGTGCACACCCACTGCCCCGTAGAAGGGAACGCCCGACGAATCGACTGATTACTACTCGCCCCGCAGCAGCTGAGTGCTTTGGTGCGGCAAACGCGAAATCTGCCAGGTGATCCTGGTCAACATCGCCAAGACCAACGGCGCCCGTGCCAAGCTCTTCTCTTCCGATACCATCCAGCGCCACCAGCAATTCGGGAGCAATTGAACCAAGCGTGGCGCCAGAGTAGATGCGGATCTCGCCCGCGTTGGCACTTGGCGTCACAATGCCGACAGGGTCCGCAAGAGGAACACCAATCATCAAGTCTGGTGTGCCATCGCGGTCCAGGTCCCCAGCGCTTCCAAGACTACGGGCGACACCGAGGCCTGTCGCCATGAGGAATCTGGGACGCTTGGGCACACTCAGGACCACCGGAGCGCCCAAACCTGCTGGCCAACTGAAGACCGTGGCGAGATCGTCGAGGTCAGTAGGACAAGTGGTGCACTCACGGCCACCAATCGCGAAGTCTGGTCGGCCATCACCCGTGATGTCCCCCATTCCACCCGAGGCGAGGCCATAACCGAGGAATGAGCCCACGAACGTGTGACGAACGGCAAGGTTATTGGCCGCCAGCAACTCGACGACCCGAACGCCCACAGAATTGACGTCTTCACTCGACACAAGAAGATCAGGCGTGCTGTTTCCGCTAGCTCGCCCCAAGCTCACAACTCTCGCGCCATAGAACTGACCCGTTGCGGTGCCACTGCGAAAGGCCACCCGGCTCGGAGTGGTTGAAGTGCCAAGCCAGTCGAAGACATCGACCCGGCCCGCGTTCCCACTCGAGGCGAGGGCAGCCCCCTTGGCGCCGACGGCAAACGCCGGCCGCGTCGAACTTGCCATCAAGCCCAGGACTGCAATCGACGAACCGAACTCCTCGGAAGCGGACAAGGCGGTTGCCGGATTGGCCACAGCTGTGGTCGCACCAGAGGCGCCAGACACAATGTAGACAATTCCCTGATCCGACCGGGCACCAGTGAAGGTAGGCGACCCGACCAGGAAGTCTGGCACACCATCCCCGGTGACGTCCCCCAATCCATCTGGGAGACCATCACCATTACTATCGGCGAAGGCAGCGAGACTGAATCCAAACAGTCCTCGCGACGACGCGCCCGCCGGCGCCGTGATCGTGCGCAGCACCATTCCCGTCCGGCCAGAAATAACCTTGACGTAGCCAGGGCCAAACTGACCGGTTCGGTTCTGCGGATTTGATGCCTGTGGGGCGCCAACCGCAAGGTCCCAGGCACCGTCGCCGTCGACATCGCCAATGCAGGCGATACTCCAGCCAAAGTGATCGTTACTGGTCGTTCCGCTCACCACGCTGGTGCAGTTCTGCGCAGGCAGCGCAGCAACTGCGGCGAGAAGAAGCCCATTCCAGCAGGCCAAACGAAAGGTGAAGCGTGATGAAGTCATGTTGTGGTTGCTCCGTTCGCATGACGGAGGCAATTGACACCAGCGCCGCAACCGCGGAAGACCCGCACGGATTTATCTTCGCCTGCTGAGGATCGCCGACTCTTCTGCGCGGAGAATCCACGCACTGCGATGGCAGTGGCCCCTCCAACATGGCGCCCACCCTAACGCATCATGAACATCCTGCGCGCTGAAGAGGCGCCGTTCCACGAACTCCAATACCGCTCGGTTACCGCTCGCGGCCCGGCCTCCGACTCACTGCCTTTCCTGCGCGTCACCGTCAATCGCTTGCCGCGCGGCATCGACGCACTGGTCCTGACCTCAGATCTGCAGGGGCGCGCAGCCGGGGCAGGACGAGGCCGCCTGCTCGGCCTAGTCGTCGCGGAAGAACTTCAGCGATTGGAGCAGCTCGGGGAACTTCCGGCACTCGCCCGCACCGGGGTCCTATTGGCTGGAGACCTGCACTGTGACGAGGATCAGCGAGGTGGGCTCGGCGACGTGCGCCCGGTCTGGCGGGCCTTCGCGAATCACTGCGCGTGGGTCGTTGGCGTGCCAGGGAACCACGATGCGTTTGGCAACACGGAATCAGAGCGGACAGCGTTCCAACGGGGACCGAACTGGCAGGTTCTCGACCTCGGTCTTGGGCCTAGAGGGGACGCGACGGAGGTCCAAGGCTTCCGCATCGCGGGAGTCGCAGGCATCATCGGACGCACCGACAAGCCCTATCGGCGCGAGGAAGGGAACTTTGTGTCAGCCGTCACGGCTCAATTGGCCAACCGGCCAGACATCGCGATCACGCACCAGCATCCACAGTGTGAAGGAGTGAGCCGGCCTGGCAGCGCCGCCTACCGGCAGGTGCTCGAACGGCATACAGGGCTGGTGATGTTCGGCCACACGCACGTGCAGCAGCCGGTGCTGCGATTCGGGCGAACTTGCTCGGCTCTCTGCACGGATGGTCGTCTCTTCGTGCTAACAGAGACCGTCAAGTGATAGGGCGCGCACTCGTCCGCTGCTCTAGCCAACACCCCAGGAGACATCCATGTCCAGGGCTGGACATGTGGCCCACGAGATTGCATGAACTCCGTTTCGTCACCCACGTGGAATCGGCGCCGTTGCTTCCCTTCGGCTACTTGCTAGCGTCAATATGACAATCGCTGACCCGCGCACCGGCAATCAGCGCGCTCGCCCCGGACATCCGTAACTGCCGCTCCAGCTCTGGTTCCCATTTTGACTGCAATGACAAACGCGCCCCCCGGCAGCCAACCGCCCTTGACCCAACGGCAACTATTCGAATTGGCCAGGGCGCTCCCCCCAATGGAGCAGCAGGCGTTCGTGAGCCAGCAGGCGGGCGACGACGCCCCCCTTCGTGATCAGGTCCTCGCCATGCTGAGGGCCCAGTCATCGGGCGCCCTTTGGAATCTCGCCGGGGCGGCTCGCGAACAACTCCAAGACACCATGGCGGGCAATCCGATCCGTCCCGCCAATCCGTTGGTCGAGGCCCAGGTAGAACCAACGGCAACGCAGAACCTACTGCACGAGCTCGCCGCCAGCCCCCGGCTGAACACCCATCGCTTCCATTGCGAAGGTGAAGTCGCGCGAGGTGGCATGGGTTCGATTCAGCGCATTCACGATCGGCACCTCAACCGTCATCTAGCGATGAAGGTGCTTCGCGACGAATCGTGCTCGCTCGGCATCGACAGCGCGAGCCTGCAGCAGCGGCGACTCGCGCGCTTTCTCGAGGAAGCACAAGTTACGAGCCAGCTCGACCACCCGGGCGTCGTGCCGGTTCACGACCTCGGACTGGACCACAATAGCGAGGTCTACTTCACGATGCGCCTCGTGAAAGGACAGACTGCCGGCGAAGTCTTCGCACTAGCTAGACAAGCGCAGGACGGCTGGACAACCAGCCGAGCCCTCGACGTAATCCTCAAGGTCTGCGACACCATAGCTTTCGCTCACGACAAGGGCGTTCTACATCGCGACCTCAAGCCAAACAACGTGATGGTAGGGCGCTTCGGTGAGGTCTATGTACTGGATTGGGGTCTAGCAAAGGTACTCGGACGGGCCGAGGATCCTGCAGAGCAAAGCGGCCAGTTGGAGCAGATGCCGCCCGCAATGGGCGCAACGCGGACAGGCGACGCGCTCGGCACGCCGAGCTACATGCCGCCCGAACAAGCCTCTGGCTTGGCCCTCGACTCGCGTGCGGACGTCTACGCAATCGGGGCGATGCTCTACGAACTCCTGGCCGGAACTGCACCTTATGCTCACGATGGTGCTGGTGCGGATGCGACGTGGCGGCAGCGACTCGATCGGGTCAAAGCCGGCCCGCCGCCGCGGGTGGAGACGTTAGCCCCCCATGCCCCCGCCGAGCTGTCGGCGATCGTCAGCAAGGCGATGCACCGCGACCGCGAACAGCGCTACGGAAGCGCCTTCGACCTCGCCGTGGACCTGCGGGCCTTCCTCGACCAGCGGTCCGTTCAGGCATATCAAACCGGGGCATTGGTGGAGCTCAAGCTGTGGGTGAGGCGCAACAAGCCACTTGCGGCGAGCCTGGCAGCGGCGGTCCTTTTCCTCGTCTTGGGGATGGTCGGCACTATTGTCTACGCTGACCGCGCCGACAAGAATGCGACGCTCGCGATATCCCGCGCCGACCTAAATGCACAACTCGCCGGGGCAAATGCAGCGCTGGCAATCGAACAGACCAAAGCGAGGGAGAACTTCGAACGCAAGGTGCATGAGTTCAACCAGCTTGCGGGTGTCGAACTCTATGATCGGACGATTGCCCACCAACGCGAGCTCTACCCGCCGTGGCCGCAAACTGCGCCAGCGATGGAGAAGTGGCTTCGCGATGACCTGGGTAAGCTGCTATCGCTGCAGCCGGAAATCGAAAACACAGTTCTCGATCTTCGGCGTACGGCGCTCCCCCCCTCGGCAGACCAGCTGGAAGCGGAACGCAGAGCACATCCACGGTTCGCAGACTTCCAGTTGTGGTCCAACAAGGTCACCTCACTGCGATATGCGCAAACGGTGCGATTCGGGAAGCAGTCGCTGGAGACACCGGAACTGGCCAGGGGTCAGCAAGGCCTCGATGTGAGAGCCCTGGTGAAGATCGCGTGGGACCGCGTAGCGCCTCTAGCAATGGATGGCCAACCGGAAGCACGTACAGTCTACGCCCAAGAAGCGCTCGGCCTCGCGGCGGCAAGGCTCGCGGCGGCGAAGGCCAAAGGGACTATCCTCGAGAGTGCTATCCAAGACACCCTGGCCTGGGCGCTGTTGGCGAACGGCCAGGACCAAGCAGCTGAGGCGGCAAGCAAGAAGGCCCTGGAACTGGCACCCGAGGACCAGATTGCCCGGTATGAAGAACGCTTGCGCGGCATTCAGTCTGCTGCAGCAAGAGCTGCCGAGATCCTCGCCGCGGCCGAGCAGAAGCTCGGCGAACTAGTCAAAGCGCTCGATGAGCGGCGTTCGTTTCAGTTGGCATCTGACTCCGATCAGTTCCTGCATGACACACTTGTGGGCCTGCTGGGGAAGATTCCAAAGTTGATTGCTGAAGAGAAGTCGCAGGTCGAAACAAGCCTGCAATGGGCGGGCCAAGTCCAAGCTCTATCGCTCGCGCACCCCAACAGAAGGCACGAATGGCGCGATGTGCGGGCGGAAATCGAAGCCAACCCCAAATATGCTATCCACAAACTCGCGCTGAATGATGAAAACATCATAGGTCTAGTACCGATTGGCGAGAACCCGGTGACGCACCTGTGGGAATTCTACGACCTGCGCAGCGCTTGGGATGGCCAACAAGACGCGAGCTCGATTGTGATCCCAGAACACGATGCCAAGGGTGCAATCAAGGTCACGGGCAAGACCGGGATCGTCTTCGTGCTCTTGCCTGGTGGCAGTTATTTGATGGGCGCTCAGCAGCAGGACCCAGACTTGCCAAACTACGATGTTGACGCACAACCAGCAGAGTGGCCCACGGAAGTTCACCTGCGCCCCTTCCTCCTCGCGCGCCATGAACTGACACAGGGGCAGTGGTCGCGTCTACGCGACTCCTCGCAATTGCCAGCAAACCCCAGTCAGTTCCCCGCCGGATCCCCGTTCATGAACAGGGAGACAGCATCGGAGGCCAACCCGGTCGAGCTGATCACCTGGAACCAGGCAAATACTCTTCTGCTCCGCCACGGCATGTCTTTACCTACTGAGGCACAGTGGGAGTTTGCATGCAGGGCCGGCGGCTACTCCCCCTGGTCCTGCCTGAAGCAGGCTCTCGCACGCCATGCGAATTTATCCGACACCTCGGGCAAGGACCGCCTCACAAGACCCCTGGAAGAGTGGAATGACGGCCACATACTGCATTCCGCAGTCGGTTCGTTCCTCGCCAACGCCTACGGATTCCATGATATGCACGGGAACGTCGCCGAATGGTGCGCCGACGTTTTTGATGCCGCAAACGGTCCCAGACGAGATGGTGACGGGCTGCAGATGGAAGCCACGGGCCGCCTACGCAGCCACAAAGGAGGCTCATTCAACAACGTCGCCGCTATCGCGCGCTCTGCCTACCGAACGGGCGACCCGCCGGAGGTCACCAACATGGCACTTGGCGTGCGGCCGGCCAGGAATATCGAGTAACACGCCGAGGCCGGTGGTGCAGTTGCATCCCGTTCCTAGAAGTTGTTTCCCAATAGGCAGACTGGCGAGGGCGCCCGGGTAGATTGCGCGCCGCCCGATGAACCCCGACTTCACCAAGAACCCCGACTTCACCAAGATCCCCTACGGCTTCGCCGAGTTCCCGAAGGCCACCCTTGACGCCTGGAACGCCGCCGCCGGCCCCACCACCCCGTGGACCGCGCCCGAGGGCTTCCAGCATCGCGCGGTGCACACCGCCGCGGATGCCGAAGTTCCGCACGCCGCCGGCTTGCCGGGCATCGCGCCGTTTCTCGGTGGCCCCTACGCGACGATGTTCGCGCAGAAGCCGTGGACCATTCGCCAGTACGCGGGCTTCTCGACGGCTGAGAAGACCAACGAGTTCTACAGGAAGGCCCTCGCCGCTGGGCAACAGGGGCTCAGCGTCGCGTTCGACCTCGCCACGCACCGCGGCTACGACAGCGACCACCCGAGAGTCGCCGGCGATGTTGGCATGGCGGGTGTGGCGATCGACTCGATCGCCGACATGCGGATCCTGTTCCGCGACATCCCACTCGACAAGGTGTCGGTGTCGATGACCATGAACGGCGCGGTGCTGCCGATCCTCGCGCTCTACATCGCCGCCGCGGCGGAGCAGGGTGTGCCCGCGGCAAAGCTCGCCGGGACGATCCAGAACGACATCCTGAAAGAGTTCATGGTGCGCAACACCTACATCTACCCGCCGGCGCCGAGCATGCGCATCGTGCGCGACATCTTCGCGTACTGCGGCGAGAAGATGCCCAGGTTCAACTCGATCTCGGTCAGCGGCTACCACATCCACGAAGCCGGTGCGACCGCCGACCTCGAACTCGCCTACACCCTCGCGGATGGCCTCGAATACCTGCGTACGGGCGTGGCGGCGGGACTTGACGTCGACAAGCTCGCGGGCCGCATGTCGTTCTTCTTCGCGATGGGGATGAACTTCTTTACCGAGATCTGCAAGCTGCGGGCGGCGCGCCTGTTGTGGGCCAAGATCGTGCACGCGTTTGGGCCGAAGGACAGCAAGTCGATGGCGCTGCGCACGCACTGCCAGACGTCGGGCTGGTCGCTCGCCGCGCAGGATCCCTACAACAACGTCGTTCGCACGTGCCTCGAAGCGCTCGCGGCGGTGCTCGGCGGCACGCAGTCGCTGCACACCAATGCGCTCGATGAGGCGATTGCGCTACCCACCGATTTCTCGGCTCGCATTGCGCGCAACACCCAATTGATCCTGCAGGAAGAGAGTCAGGTCACCCACGTTGCCGATCCGCTCGCGGGTTCGCATTATGTGGAATGGCTCACCGACCAATTGGCGCAGAAAGCGTGGGCGCTGATCCAGGAAGTCGAAGCGCTCGGTGGCATGACCAAGGCCATCGAAGCGGGCCTGCCGAAGCTGCGCATCGAAGAGGCGGCGGCGCGGCGCCAGGCGGCGATTGACTCGGGCCGCGAAGTGATCGTCGGCGTGAACAAGTACCAGCCCGACCAGCAGGAGCCACTCGACATCCTCTCGATCGACAACACCGCCGTGCGCGATGCGCAGATTGCGCGTTTGCAGGAGCTCAAGAGCAAACGTGATGACAAGCACGTCCAGGCCGCCCTGGCCGCGCTTACCGAAGGTGCGCGCGGCCAGGCCAACCTGCTCGAACTGGCCGTCACCGCCGTGCAATGCGGCGCCACGGTCGGCGAAGTGTCGAGCGCGCTCGAAGTCGTGTTTGGGCGCCACACCGCCCATCCGCGCACCGTCGCGGGTGTGTATGCTGCGGCCGGCAAATCGATGGAACAGCTCACCGAAGCCCAGCGCCGCACGAATGCGTTCTTGCAGCAACACGGTCGCCGGCCGCGCATCCTGATCGCCAAGATGGGCCAGGACGGCCACGATCGCGGTGCGCGCGTGATCGCGAGCGCATTCGCCGACATGGGTTTTGATGTCGACATCGGACCACTGTTTCAAACCCCCGACGAGGTCGCCCGGCAAGCCATCGAAAACGATGTGCACCTGTGTGGCATCAGCACCCTCGCAGGCGGGCACAAGACGCTCGTGCCGGAGCTCGTGAAGTTGCTGCGCGAGCAGGGCCGCGGCGACATCCTCGTCGTCGCCGGCGGCGTGATCCCCGAGCAGGACGAACCGGCCCTGCGCGCGGCGGGCGTGGCGGACATCTTCGGACCCGGCACGGTCATCCCGGTGGCCGCGATCCGACTGCTGGACCTGCTCGGCGGGGCACCCCGCTGAACGGACCTGTCGCGGTACGCTGGCACTTTCCCGGCGCAAACGGCGGATGACGCCTCCACGCTGGCAATGCACCGCGCCCCGCGCGTAGCATCTTCGCCGCCGATGCTCACGTTCCAGCAACTCATTCTCCGCCTCCAGGACTACTGGGATCGCCAGCACTGCGCGCTGCTGCAGCCCTACGACATGGAAGTCGGCGCCGGCACCAGCCACACCGCGACCTTCCTGCGCGCGATCGGCCCCGAGCCGTGGCGCGCGGCCTATGTGCAGCCAAGCCGTCGCCCCAAGGACGGCCGCTACGGCAACAATCCAAACCGCCTGCAGCACTACTACCAGTTCCAGGTCGTACTCAAACCCGCGCCTGCGAACATCCTCGAGCTCTACCTCGGCTCGCTCGAAGCGGTCGGGTTTGACCTCAAGAAGAACGACGTGCGCTTCGTCGAGGACGATTGGGAGAACCCGACCCTCGGCTGCTGGGGCCTCGGCTGGGAGGTGTGGCTCAACGGCATGGAAGTTACACAATTCACCTACTTCCAACAGGTCGGCGGCATCGATTGCCGCCCGATCACCGGCGAGATCACGTACGGCCTCGAACGGCTCTGCATGTATCTGCAAGGCGTCGAGAACGTGTTTGATCTCGTCTACGCCGACGGCATCAAGTACGGCGATGTGTTCCACCAGAACGAAGTCGAGCAGAGCACCTACAACTTCGAACACAGCGACGTCGAGTTCTTGCTGCACGCGTTTGGCGCGCACGAGAAGCAGAGCAAACACCTCATGGAGCAGCAGCTCGCGTTGCCCGCATATGAGCAATTGCTGAAGGCCGCCCACACGTTCAACCTGCTCGATGCACGCGGCGCCATTTCGGTAACGGAGCGCGCGCGCTACATCGGCCGCATTCGCGATCTCGCGCGCGCCGTCGCGCAGAGTTATCTGGAGAGTCGCGCCCGACTCGGCTTCCCGATGGCCCCGAAGGCCTGGGGCGACGAAGTGCAGGCCAAGATGGCCGCGGCCGCGCAGAAGCAGCAGAAGCGCGCCTGAGCTGGCTCGCCGACTCCGCCCGGCGCAATCAGCCCAGCGCGAATCAGCCCAAAGCGCCGCGCACGAGCCCGATCACCGCAATCGCCGCCCACACCGCTTCGAGCCAGAATGCCTGCCACGTGCGTTTG
>Ga0075163_10012797_pt1 | contig 10918 bp, 5 predicted proteins | sample JI1023141ADNA_FD_71478 | JGI IMG/M metagenome (GOLD analysis project Ga0075163, IMG submission 71478) | Wastewater effluent complex algal communities from Wisconsin, to seasonally profile nutrient transformation and Carbon sequestration -... | ecosystem: Engineered > WWTP > Effluent > Algae...
CTCGCCGACCAGATGGTGTCTACCGGGGGCTTACCGCGAAGCGCGCGGAGTGGTAGCCCGGCAGGCGTCAGGCTGCCTCGACCACCGCGAAGCGGCGGGCGAGGTCAGCGGCGACTCCCGGAGGCTGGCGGGGCGTGTCAGCTCGTGACGCTACCGATCTGCTTTCGACATCAAGGCAGCCCATTGGCCCGCCTACGCATCGAGGCCTACCAGTGCCCCACGATCCCTTCAGCAGCGTCGGACACCACCGCGCCAAGACCATTGCCTGCTGCCGCATCGGGCACCAACGCCTGCTGGTAGTAGCGCAGGCCGACCAAAGCCGGGTCGTCTGGGACCGGCACAATGCTCCTTGCCCAACCATTGTGCCCCGCCACGAAGTAGGCTGTGTCCGGGCTAACGTGGAGAGCGCACCCTGGCATGCCATACGCGTCCAGCGGAGCCGGCTGCGTCTTGGTCCAACCAAAGACCATGATCGCCATATCGAGTGGCAGGTCGAGCACGTGCACGACGTGCGCCTTGCCGATGCGTGGAGTGTCCATGGGCACCAGACGCGCCGCTTGAAGACTACCGGCACAGCCGTGGGCGTAGGAAACGTAGGTTGAGGTCGGACCAACCCGGGCGGCCCACTGCGACATGTTGGAGGTAAGCGCGACGTAGCTCGTTCCCGGCATTAGCTCCGGGGCGTCAGGCGCTGGCGCCTGAGGATCAATCGGTGCTGCGCTCGCGTATTCGATAAGGCCATCCGACCGCCGAGCTAGCATGATGGCGTTGCCGGTGTCGATTTCCACATAGCGAATGCCCCACGGAAGCGCAGGCAACTGCCTTCGGATCGCCGCCGCAGGCCACAGCAAGACCTCGCCATCGGACCGCCGGGCGGCCGACAAACCTTCCCCAGTAGCCACCTCCACATACTCGACGCCAGCAGACAACGGAGGCACAGCACCTTCGGCAGCACCTCCGCCGGATTGGTAGCTCCCTACCAAGAGAATCTGCCCATCGGAGCGCAGCAGCCCCGTTCGCATGTGGCTCGCATCGATGGCCAAATACCGCATCCCCGCCGGCAGCGCGGGAATCGTGCACTGCCCAACGCTGTTGGCTCCCCACCCAACCACGGTTCCATCTGACCGAAGCCCAAGGGTGTGCGTATCCGACAACCGCACCTCAGTGTACCTGACTCCCGGTGGGAGAGGCACCACGTTGCATCGACCAAACGTGTTGTCGCCGAAGCATACAATCTCACCGTCCGAACGTAGTGCTGCACTGTGCATATAGCCTGCAGCCACCTGTTCGTAGTGCACACCAACAGGTAATGCCGGATAGCTGAGTTCGCCAAAGTAATTCGCCCCAAACCCAACCAGCTCGCCGTCAGAGCGAACAGCCAGCGTGGCATTATCGCCCACGTCGAACTGCAGCCATCGCTTCCCAATGGGCAATGCAGGCAAATCCGCGGCATAATCAAAATTGCGACCCCATCCAAACGACTTGCCATTCGACAAGAGAACGACATTGTGCTTGTAGCCACAGGCAATCTGAACGACTGAGGTGTGCCGCGGGAAAACAGGCGCCGACGTCAGTCCAAACCCGGCAATTTCCACATTCGACCCCCAACCCACCACCACCCCGTCAGACCGCAGAGCCAAGGAATGCCAGCGGCCGGCTGCCACCTGTGTATAGGCAACCCCTGGGGGCGGAGTGGTAATACTGCACTGACCAGAGCTATTATCGCCAAAAGCGACAATTTGTCCGTCCGATCGAAGCGCAAGCGTGTGCTTGTAGCCCCCCCGAACAGATGTGTAGGCAACACCCACGGGCAGGGATGGTACACTGCATTGCCCCATGTCGTTAAGCCCCCACGCGACCAAGATCCCGTCGGAGCGAAGCGCGAGTATGTGATACTCTCCTGCTTCTACCTTGGTATAGACCACCCCACCTGGGAGAGGCGGCACCAAGCCCCGTTGGTTCGTCACGCTGCCAACAATCCGGATCAAGCCGTCCGAACACAGGAATATGCAATTATCTCCATTCGTCGCGACGTCAACATATCTCACTCCAGGAGGGAGCACCGGCAGTGGAATCGATTCAAACGTAGGATGCCACGACCATCGGCGCACGGATCCATCGGACAACAGCCCAATCGCCGCTCCATAGGACGCAGCGATCTCGGTATACCGAATCCCGGGCGGAGGCAGCGGCGGATCACTGATTGAGAGGCTACCATGGCCAAACGCGCGCCCATCAGCACAGATACGAACGGTACCCCACGCCCCGGCTTCGATTTTAAGAGTTGTGCCTTGAACGGCCTCTGTGTCGTACCCCCTTGCCCCCCCGTGGAACGCAACCAGGGAAGACTGCCCCCGCGCCCCCCCAGCCATACCCACAAAGCAGACTCCAAGGCACACGGCACGAAGCACTCCAATCGTGAACAGCGCTGCAGTGTTGTCTCGTGAAGTCATCGTTTCCTCGCTTAGGCTTGCGCACCTGTCAACAATTAGGCCCACCCGCGAGGCGTCGCGGGCGGGAACGGATGAGAACTCAGTAGCTGATCACGAGGGCTGGACTTGCGATCGTACCTGGATTGGCGGTCGGGTCACAGGTCAGGGTCGTCCCCGAGGGCAACAAGAACACACCCTGCACCGTGAACTCGAAAGACCCTGGGGAGGGCATCGTCGGCAACGACCAATTGAAACTGGTGGCCGTTGAAGTCCCGGCAAAGAGCACGGCTGGGCTCGACAGCCAGATCTCAACCTGAGCGCCGTTCACGGGCACCGGCGTGCTGGATGGCGCACCAAACTGCAGGAAGCCGATCACGTAGGTGCTCGCCGACGGCCTAAAGTTGGAAATCGCAATCGACGCAGTGCTTACGCCTCCCGCGGGCGCAGGCCCTTCGTAGTCGATCGCCATGCGCAGCAACTCCGGCTCAGCCTCACCCGGCAGGTGGCCAAACTGCCCGAGGCAGCCCACGGGGGTAGTGCCTCCAAAAAAGGACACGGGTTGCGGCACGGCCCCAAATGCTGTGGCCCGAGTACCAGTTCCGTCGGTTCGCCAGATCCCATTGGGCAGCATGTCGTAGACCACCCGCACGCCATCGAGGCCACCCAAAGGGGCGCTGCCAGCAACGACCGGGAAGTTCGTACCAGCCTGGGCACTTGGACTGGTTCCCACAATTGAGACGCGCATCCGCGAATCCACCGCGACACCGCCACCAGATGGCTCCCCGAGGCCAGGAGAACCTACCGTTGGGTAGATATGGGCCCCAGTCATCGCATGTGACGTTCCTAGAGCCGCCGGCACGTCGTTGAGACTGCTACCGACGACGTCTGCGCGAACAAGGTTCTGCGTTATCGCCCAGGTGCTCGCGACCGTCAGATCATAGCCTTGACCGCTGCCACTGTTGTCGGTGTATCCGGCCACGGCACAATTGTGCGGAGTCTCGTTCCATCCAGACACCCCGGTGAGGCCGTTGCGGCCGCTATCGCCAAGGAAGCTCGCGTGTGCAAAGCCCACCGAGAAGCTCGTGTCCACATCAACATTGACCAGGAAGCCATCTTGGCCACCCCCGATCGCCGGCTGCGCCCCGCGCGACGATCCCGTCAGAGAGGTGATGAAGTCCCCGTTTGCATTCGAGTCATCGGTGGCGCCAACCACAAACACGCTGAATCCCTCGCCGTAGGGTGCAGCCCACACGTCACGAGCCGTCGATTGGAATTGGCCAATGCGCCCCATGGCAGCAGAGTGCAACAGATCGAGAGGCTGGCTGCTCCTGGTCCCAGTGGCATCAAAGGTCGTGATCGTCCCGACGCAGTAGGCCGGTGCCGTGCTTAGATTGTTGTTCCAATCGGAGTTCGTACTACCGGTGTCGTCCAACCCAGCCGCGGTAAAGGGGAACGCCTCGGCGGAGGCCGTCGACGAATTGCGACACGTATTGCCAACCACTACGAACCGGTCTGCGTCCAGCAAGGAGATGCCAAACAAGCCGTCGCTCTCGCTGCCGCCGAGAATCGAGTGGAAGTCGCGGCTGATCGTTGAGGTCGATCGCTCAAACCGGACACGACCAACAATGCCGTCCCAGAAGCCCTGGCCTGCGTTCGTGTCGCCGTCAGCTGGCGTGTAGCCGTAGACCCCAATGGAGGTCTGGAATGGCAACAGCGGCGAGAGTGGCGTCCCGCCACCGGGGTTGCCGTGGGTCGACACACCACAGTAGGTGACGACGTCGTAGACGCTGGAGCCCTCATACTCGACGCGAATCGCGACATCGGTGATGGCGCAGCGCTCGGAGAAGTTGTGACCGTAGAAGCGCTGCGTCCACAGGATCTGCCCGGCGCCGTCGAGCACCGAAATGAAGCCGGTTGGGTCGGTGGTCGTAGCCGAACTAAGCGTCGTCCCGAGCGGGAGGTCTAGGTCCGTGGTCTCGCCGCAAATAACAACGCGAACATCCGCCTCAACGGCTGCTGGCCAGACGGCTACCGCCCTGAGGTTGGTCCACCGCGAAGCGCTACCGCTCCAGCCGTAGAAGTACCGCTGCCAGGCAATCGTCTGGTCGGCCTCGCGGCACTGCACGATGCCAACCTGGGTGTAACTCGTAGTGACGCCCCAAGACGGAGTCGGGCGTAGAACGATGGCGCCTGAAAAGGTCGGGGAGCCACTCGTGGTTGTGACATCGACCGTGCCAACGACGTAGGACCTGCCATCCGAGGCCAAGAGATCGCCAGGCGTCTTGATGTCAGAGAGCCTCTCGTCGAGGGTGGTCGCCGACCCTGCGGTCGTCGTAAACTCATGTCCCGCGACGGCCCTTCGAGCGTCATCGGGGTTGGCAGACTGCTGCGCCAAGGCAGGCATCGTGATCACCAGAACAGCGGCGATCAGCAGGCTACTGCCTACGCCGCGGCGCGCCTGTGAGCTGTGAGCTGTGAGCTGTGAGGATAGCTGCATGTCTTCTTCCTTACCTTCGTTCTCAGCTGAGGTTTCGCGACAGGCTTCACGCAGCGAGGCAAGCCCGACAAGGGCCAGCATACCTTCCCACGCGCAAAACACCACCCGGCGCGGACTCTCTACTGAGGCTCTGATTACCACGCCTCGAATTGCGACGTCAACCCCCCATCGCAACAAGAGTTCGCCAAACAACAGGCGCCGAGCCACGCGCCCTCACGACTCCGATTTCGCTATATCAATTCACCGAAGTCCGACACCTTGTTTGCGATATTGACACTGTGACATGACTCACGCCACGCGAAATGCCCAAGCGCACCCGCCTTCGCAACATGCGCGGCTCCGGGCCACCGGCAGGCGGCAGGCGGCGGGCGGCGGGCGAGGTCAGCGGCGACTCCCGGAGACTGGCGGGGCGTAGGATTTCGCGGATTGCGGCAACGCCGCCCCCTGCTCAGTCCAGAGAGGATGATGTTCGACCGGGCCACGAGACTGTTCCTGCGCTGGCGGGACCGCGGGGATGCCGAGGCCCTGGCCGCGGTTTTCGATCGCACGGCGCCAGAACTGCTGCGGCTGGCGCTACACCTGTGTAGGAACGTTGCCGACGCCGAAGATCTGCTGCAGGGCACGTTCCTGGCGGCGATCCAGAGTGCGGCGCGGTTTGATGCGCAGAAGAAGGTGACGCCGTGGCTGGTGGGCATCCTGACCCACCAGGCCCAGGCCGAACACCGACGCAAACAGCGTTCGCCCGCGCCTGGAGCCGAACCTGATTCGTTGCCGCAGACAGCCGCCGAACCACCCGCCGCGGCCGCCACGCGCGAACTCGGCGACTCGGCGCGTTACGCCGTCGAACAACTGCCCGAACCGTTCCGGCAGCCGACGCTGCTGCGACTCGTGCATGGCATGGAGCCTGCCGAGATCGCGTTGTTGCTGCAGCGCAGCCCCGGCACGGTGCGCGCACAGATTCACCGGGGCATCGAGCAAGCCAGGCGCGCGGTGCCGCAGGGCCTCGCACTCGGACTGATTGTCGGTCTCGCCACCGCCGGACGCGGCCTCGCGGCCGTTCGCAGCGTCGTTCTCGCGGAGGGTGCACGCGTGAGTGCAGCCTCGGCGGTGGCCATTTCGACAACGTCCTCGGCAGTGCTGCTAGGAATCCTCATGAGCAAGAAAAGTGTGTTGATCGCCACCGCCGTGCTGTGCTCCTTGGTCGCGTTCGGGGCGACGCTCTGGTTTAGCAACCATGAGGCGCCGCCGGCCCGCAATGGCGAAAACACGGTTGCGTCAAGGACTGCTGTGGTCGCGACAAGCAATGCAGAGGCGACGAACGCTCCGGATGTGCCCAATCCGACGGAACGAACGACACCACCTGCCGTCGTCGACGCCGGCTCCTGGACGCTGCGTGCGCAGGTCATTGATGGACGCAGCAAGCAGCCAATCGCCGGTGCTGCAGTTGCCGTTCATGGCCCACGCACGATGACTCTGCTCGAACTGCAGCGCGAGTTCACAGACGTATCCAGCCCGGGTCCTACGGGCATTCCGATCGCGAAAAGCGACGAACTGAAACTTCCCCAAGAGCTACCGCCCGAGATCACGGTCGGGGGCCAGGAACATGAGTTCCTCGTGCCTCCGAGCCCCAATGCACCACCGCGCTCCAGCACCACGACGGACACCGAAGGCCGCTTCGAGCTCTTGATGCCGGCATCAGGCGGAGTGATCACCGTGCGCGCCGCCGGGCACGGTATGAGTCAAATCGCACTCGACAAGGAACCTGAAAGGCAATTCGAGATCTGGCTGTGGCCGACGTGCCACCTCGTTGGGTTCGTTCGGACCGATCACGGCGAAGTACCGCCGGTGCCACTGGATCTGCTGCTGCGGGCCAATGGTGCACATTGGTTTACACGGACCGATGCGCAAGGACGCTTCACTGCCGAGGTCGCGGCCGAACTTGTCGAAGTCGAATGTCGGACTCCAGGCTGGACGACCACGCGCGAACGCATCGACCCGGTCAAGGGCCGTCGGACTTGCCTGCGCAGCGTCTCCACCGACGAGCAAGGCACCGTCTACGTTACACGCTTCGGCATGGCCACTCTGCATGTCACGGATGCGGTGACGAACGCGCCGATCGAAACGATCTCGCTGCGTGTCTTCGATCAGAACACCTCGCCGCGCTACTGCGGGCGCTTCGCCTCTCCCGGTGGGTTCTTCGCGCTGGAAGGGTTCGGCGCGCAACAAGTGCTCGATTACCCGAAGAACCAGCGAGAAATGCTACCAAACCGGGCAACCGTGACCGTCTGGAGCGAAGGGTACGTGCCCTTCACCGTGCACGAGGTCGCTCTTTATGGCTCTGAGCTGCCAGTAATCGAAGCGAAGCTCGAACGAGGCACACTGGAATCGTACACGGGCCGCGTCGTGCGGGCCGGAAAGGCGGTCCCCGGGGTGCGGATTGGCGTTCGCGCCTACAACCAACTCAATTGGCAAAGCGGCCTGGATTGCCTCCTGGCGATGCAGATGACAACCGAGGACGGGGGATTTGCCCTCTGCGCACCCAGCGGAGACTACGTCTGCGAGGTCCGCCAAGACGGTGACTGTCTCGCCCAATTCGTCATTTCGCTGCCTTGCGCAAAGGACCAGATCATCGACCTCGCCGAAGCCGTTTTCGTCGACGTGCTCGTAGTCGATGCACAAGGCCATGCTCGGCCAGACCACAACGTGGCGGTGAATGGACCGGGCTTCCAGAGCCGCCAAGGCAAAACCGGCACCGACGGGCACCTCGTGCTCGGACCCTTCGCAAGCGGCGAACTTACTGTGTCGGCGCCGCGAGTGCCGACCGAGGCTTCCTGGAGCGGTTCGGTGTCCCTCTCAGTGGATGCGACCGCTGGACCAAGGCCCACCATCACCCTTCGGTTGCCACCCTCGGAAACAATCCGCGCAACGCTGAGCTTCGAGGGTGGGAAACCAAATGGTGGGTTCGCGGGATTCACCGCATGCGGCGACTGGGACATCTCCAAGGGTGAATACACCCGTGTCGAGTCGAATGGTGTCGTACCACTCGACCTGATACCGGGCGGCAGACTCGCAGTCCGTGCCCCAGGGGGCCGCCAATGGAGCGTGGAGATCCCCGCCGATGCGCGCCCAGGGCACCTGATCGTGCTGCGTTGGACGGGGCTAGCCTATGCGGGCGTTTTGAACGGTCAGACCGGTCGGCCCCTCGCCAACACACGCGTATTTGCGGCCGCCGGCGGCGGCACCCCCTTCACCAGTGCAGTCACCGATGCAAACGGTGCATTCCGGCTCGAGGGGCTTGATGCTCTTCCCTACTGGCTGAGTTTTGACGCCAAAGTGGACAGTTCCTATCCCGGATACCAAGGCAACCCGTACGCAAGGCAGTTGTTTAGGCCTGCCACGCTGCCGTCAGAGGATCCCCTGCCAATGCACATCGAACTCGCGCGCTTCGAAGAGGGGAGGTTTGTGGGACGAGACGAAGTCGCTGTCGTCGGGCGTGCTCTCGATGCCAGCGGGCGGCCGATCGCCAACGCGATTGTGGGAACGAGCACCCTCATCACGCAAGACGGTGGCACGCTCGAACTGCACGCCGTATCGGACTTGCAGAACACCAGCGCCGACGGCAGCTTCCGGCTCCTCGTCGGCCGCGGTGATCGCTATCGATCGCGCATCGCACGATCGATGGGCGGAGCCATGCAAACCGCGGATTTCACGTTGCCTCTCCGAGACAGCGAGTGCCAGCACGACATCGTGTTCCACTGATCGCCGTCACGCCCCGCGCTTACCGCTCACCACCCCACCGCGCCAGATACCCCTTCATCTTCAACTTCTTCACGGTATTCGCCGAGCTCATATACCGGATCACCCCATACACATCTCGCTCAGGCGCCCACGGTCGGTCATATCTCCCAAACACCCACGAAATGCCCGTGTACGAATTCGGATTGCGCCCATCGAGCGCATACCGATTGTTGAGTTCGATCAGGATCGCAAACGCATCCTGCGGCGTGCGCGTCCATTCGAGCACCTTCTTGCCCCAGAGCATGCGCAGGTAGTTCTGCATCACGCCCGTCTCGCGCAATTGCCGCTGTGCGGCGTTCCAGACCGGGTCGTGCGTCTGCGACTGCGCGAATTCTTCGAGCGAATAGACAAACTGCCGCGGATCGGTCGAATGCTTGTGCAGCGTGGCCTTTGGCCAATCGGGCAAGGACTCGTAATCCTCGTAGTCGTCGCGCTGCCAGCAGTAATTGTAACCAAGCTCGCGCCACGTCACCAGTTCGTCGAGGAAGCCTTCGGCCGCGTCGCTCATGCCAAACCAACCGCGCTGCCCGCTCGTCGTCGGCTTGATCTTGCTGCGCGTCCATTCTTGCTGTTTGGCGAGGCCTGCAAAGACCTGATGCACCGACAGGTGACCAAAGTGCAGGTAGGGCGAGAGACCGCTCGCGCAATCGGCGTCGGGGTGACTTCGTTCGTCGTAGCGCGGCAGGCGCGTGTTCAAGAACGTTCGCAATGAAGCACCGGCGGTCGCAGCACCACCACGAAGTTCGACCGCAGCGACTTCGTGGTCGATCGGCAACGTCGCGAGTTCGGCCGGATCGGCGGCGAGCAGCGCCTCACTGGCGCGCGGCCAGTGCTTTGCAAAACCGCGCGGCAACTCGGCGGCAGCCTGCTTGAGATTGCGCAGCGGGTCGCCAATCGGGAAATCGCCGAGATGCGCGGGCAGGGACTTCTGTAGAAAGCGCCGCAGGTCGAACGCGCGCCCAAACACCTTGTCACCGACGCGCATCGGCAAGAGGCCGTTGCCGTCGACGGCTTCGAGCCGCACGGGCAGCTGTTGGCCCGCCGCGGCGATCATGTGCGGCAGGAAGAAGCACGGGAAGTCGTCGGTCACGACCGCACAGGCATGCTTGCCGAGTGCAGCGAGCATGCCCTTGCCCGCACCCGCGGTCGGTTCGACGTACGGCCAGTAGGTGACCCCCGCGGCCGCAAAGTCAGACGCGTTGTCCGCCATGCCCTGCAGCACGAACGTGTGCAGCCGGTCGCTGGCCCAGCGGTAACCGGCGCGAAGGGCCTCGAGGACCAGCAGCGGACGCCCGAGTTCGGTGGCGAGTTCCACGGCGCGCTGCAGCGCGAAGTTGGCCTTTGCCCGACGCGCGGCAATGCACCAATAGACCACGAAGTCGCCATCCGTCTTGATCGGGCGATCGTTGATGGGGCGAATGCGGACTTCGGGAACGGCAGGGGGCATGCGGAGGGTGTTCGTCGCGCGCGAAGGGCGGATGCAGTCGAGGCGTGCGTCGCGTATCCTCGCCGGGGAAGCACCATGAAGCGAGGCAACAAGCAACTGCTCGTCGTCGGCGACCGCGTTCTCGTCAAACCCGAGAAGTCGGGCGGCATGACCAAGGTCGGCCTGTATCTGCCGCCCGGCGTGTTGGAGAAGGAAGAGGTGCGCGGCGGCAACATCGTGGCGCTGGGACCTGGCCAGCCGTTGCCGCCCCCGCACGAGGAACAGGAGCCGTGGAAGCAGGGGTATCGCGCGCCGCGCTTCATGCCCATGCAGGTCCAGGTTGGCGATTACGCGCTGTTCTTCCGCAAGGCCGCGATCGAGATCACGTTTGAGGACGAGCAGTATCTGGTCGTGCCGTACGGGGCGATCCTCGTGCTCGTGCGCGGCGATGGCAAGGAGAGCAAGGCTGACTCGAAGGTGCCCGACCAGCTGCCGCCGGACCTGTGAAGTTCAGACGATCGGCGTGGCGATGAGCGCGCGCTGCACCGCGTCGACAACCTCTTCGATCGTGTGCGAAGACGTGTCGACCTCGGTTTCCGCGAGGCGATAGAGCGAATCGCGTTCGGCGAGAATGCGCCGCAGATCCGTGAACGCGCGCTCGTTGTCGGCCATCGGCCGCGTATCACCCTGCGCGAGCACACGCTGCCAGTGATCCTCGGGCGCGGCGCGCAACCACACCGTGCGCGCGCCCGTGCGCAGCATCGC